>Ga0308389_1001591_pt1 | contig 15143 bp, 22 predicted proteins | sample Hotspr2Sample148_FD_202362 | JGI IMG/M metagenome (GOLD analysis project Ga0308389, IMG submission 202362) | Hot spring phototrophic mat microbial communities from Mushroom Spring, Yellowstone National Park, Wyoming, United States - 20040719_148 ... | reverse complement strand
ACCCGCTGCAACGTGCGCGACCGTTGCAACCGCTCACTCTGGCCGGAATTCTGGCGAATTCCGGCGCCCCGGCGCGCGGCTCTGAACCCATGTGCCGACGACGCCGGTGCGCTTGCGCATTCAGAGCCGCGACCGGAGCGGCCGTGCTCTTCCGGTTCCGCTGGCGCAGCCGGACGCTGCGGCTGCGCCCACAGCGCTCACCGATGGCACGCCGCCTCCCGCGATGCCGCGCGGATCCCGCCCGGCGGCCAATCCGGTATTTCGGGCCCCAAAGTTTGTAAATCCTCGTAAAATCGGCCCCGCTGCCCGTAGCCTGCCTGTCCTTTTTGACGTCCATTGCAACAGCGGGGCCGCAAGCCTTGCGCAGGATGGGCGCGCGTTAATCCCCTTTCCGCGCGGCCATGAGCAGCCCCGGCGCGTTCCACCCCCTGGCGCGCCGGGGCCATCGCCAGAAAGAGACCACGGAAGTCGCCCGGCCCGCCAGTTCCCATTGCGTGCAGGAACGCTTTGGCCATTCCGTGTTTTGGTTCCTGTATCCTCCGGGCTGCTCCGCCACAGCCGCAGGCGCAGCGTCTGACGCACCACCTCCCGGAAGCCTGCGGTTGTTCGCTGCCCGTCAACGCATCTTGCACCCCCGAAGGCGCGACTTCCCAGGGGCCTCCCGGTTCGGCTTCCGCGCTGACGAACGCCACACCCTGAGGCGCGGCCTGGAACCATGCCGGCCCGGCTGCGAGACCGATGCAGCGGGATATGATGGTCAGAGGTGCGATTCGCGCCAGGATGAAAGTTTGCCGCAATCGCGCCCGTGGCGTGCCGCCCGGCGAGCCGGGCGGGGCAGGGAAGCCTTCCGCCGGTTCTCTCCGGAGGAAATTCCATCCTGCGGCGACGCCGTGCGGCTGGCAGCGGGCCAGTGAGTGAGAGTCGCCGGGAAGGGCACCGCACCCGGAGCGGATCCAGGGGCCGGGAAGGAATTTTCGGGAGTCTCCCCGAGACGGCGCGGCTCGGGAGGCGTCCGAGCCTGATCCGGAAATCGAGATTTGGTGGACTTTATAGAAGGAAATGACTTTTGCCACATTTTGGCAAGTCCGAACCGTTTTAATCGGGGGAAACCGGAAAGAAAAGAACCACTGATCCGGTTTTTGCCGCCGCCTGTTTCGCGTTGCTGCTGATCGGAATTCACAAGCGTTTTTAGACCGATGATGGACAGTAATTTTGCCATATTATTCGATTTCGATGGCGTTTTGGCCGATACCGAGCCTCTGCACTGGCAGTGCTGGAACGAAGCGCTGCGGCAAGCCGGCCTGGAGGTCACCTGGGACGACTACCGCCGCCATTGCGTCGGGATCTCCGACCGGGATTTCCTCGCGCGCCTGGGCGCTCTCGCTACGCCTCCCCGGACCGTGGATGAGCTTTTTCCGTATTATCCGCTGAAAAAGAAGCTGTTCGCCGAGCGGGCGACCCGCGGCGGACTCATCCAGCCGGAGCTGAAGGAACTGCTCGCCGGCCTCGACCCGCGGCGGCTGGCGGTGGTGACCTCGAGCAGCCGTCAGGAAATCGAGCCTATTCTGCGCGCCGAAGGCGTGCTTGACCGGTTCGGAGCGGCCGTCTATGGCGACGAGGTGCGGCGCCTGAAGCCGGATCCGGAGCCGTACCGCACGGCGATGCAGCGGCTGGGCGCCACGCGGGCTGTCGCTTTGGAGGACTCCGCAGCCGGCATCGAAAGCGCCAGACGCGCCGGGTGTGAAGTCATCGAGGTGTCCGAGGCAAGGAAAGTACCAGAGCTGCTGCGGGCGTTGCTCAATGGTCGATAGCGCGCCCACGATGGCTCGGCGAGCGGTTGGCGGTGGCAGCGTTCCGAAGGCGCGGGTCCAATCCATCGCACCAATCGCTTTGTATCTGAATGACTTCAGTTGGATACCTTCGAGTTGCCACGGATATTGCAAGACGCAAAAGATAGTCAAAGTTAGCTCTTCAACCTTTCCAGGAGACAAGGGGGAGATGGGGTGGAATTTCCTGCCAGTCGGTCAATGTTCCCGAAGACACACGAAGGGTTTTCCCATGCGCCCGGTACCGTCCAGACGGCGGAGGGGGCGGCCCCGAAGGATCGGATGCCGCCCGCGACGTCCACCGCAGACTGTCAACCGGCACGCGCGCATTGGGCGTCGCCCGGCCGGCTGGCGGCCCCGGAGGGCGCGCAACAGTTCCGGCCGTATTTGTTTCGGTTCGCAGGTCTTACCTTCAGCGCCATGTCCTGCCGCCGTAAAGCGGCGAGGCTGCCTGCTTTCAGACCGCCGAAGCGGCCCCCTACTCAGGAAGGCGAGACCGGTTCGAGCGAGGAAGCTCTGGCCAGAGACTCGTGTCCCCGCAGCAGAAAGTATGCCACGGCGGCGCAAGCGCAATCGCGCAAGTCGTTGGAACGGCGCAGGAGATTGTTTGTGACGGCCGCCTTGCATGGAACAGAATTCGGGGCCAGGCCGGCGCGGCGTTGGCCGAACAGAAAAGGGGCGGATCACCGGCAAACGGTTTCCCCGGGATTCGCATCAACGGCGCGATGCAGCGGGGGAAGTCACGAGGCTTGAAGATGGCGCCGCGTCAGGGCGAGGCGGAGTGGAACGCCAGCGTGCGGACTCTGGTTCATGGAATCGATATTATGTTAAATAATGGCCTCGGGCCGACGCCGACCCAAGAGGATCCCGTGGTCATGCCCCGGTCTCAAATGTCGTTTCGATCGGGATTCCCAACCAGACCTGACTGCGTTCGGGCCCTGAAACCTTCATCCAGAAGCGTTGGCCCCGGCCGTTGCAGCAGAATTGCGGGTTTGCAGACGACCCCGCGCGGCTCGGCGCACAGGAGGCGGCGCTTCACGCGGCGCATAGGCATATCGGCAACACCTGTTGAGAAAAGGCATGGCAAACGTCAGATCAGTGGAGGTTTCACCTGGACGTGGGAACCGGAAAATTGCCCGCGCTGGCGGGGCCGATTCCCGGCCGGTTCCGTGTGGCACGGCTTCATTGGGGTTCATTCGGCGGTTTGAGTTGAGGGTAGGCCGAATCCGAAGGCGGCGGATCCTGCATGAACCGAAGACACGACAGGAGGGTGGCGCGAAAGAGCTTGACTTGTTCCGCTAGGTGCGTCTCGGTCACGCCCCCTCCGATGTGCACGTCGTATTCCAAAAGCAGGTCGCCCTCATCGTCAAGGTAGGCTTTCAGAAATCTCTTCGTGCGGTTCCACAGGTTCACTTTCTCGAGCGGTTTCTTCGCCCTGACTCCGGTGCCGAACTGAAGGCTGGTGGCAGCGCCGTTCTCGACTCCGTAGAACAAGACGGAGCATCGGAAACCTTCCACCTTAAAATTGAGTTTCGGATCGCCGCCCAGGTCGTGCGTGAGTTCAGCTTAAAAACCTTCTTTGCGAAAGATTTCGAGCAGATGCTCGCCAGTGATTCTGGAGATGATTTTCGGCTCCTCGCCCGGTTGCGGTTGCATCGGTCCGGCTTCTGATTGGCTATGACGGTAAGCGTTCCGCCCGGGGGCTGCTTCCACCTCGGTCATGCGCCTGATACGAGGCTGCGTGGCGCCGTCCCTTTTGTCAAGTCCCCTTCGGGATCCAGGTGGCGAAACTTGTTGACGGGACAGAAGATCGAGTCCGGCGACCCCAAACAAAAACGGCCGGAACTGTTTCCGTCGTCCGGCACGGGCGGGGCGGCCGGATTCGTGGAGCTCGTGCGGCCGGACACCCTGCGGCAGACGCCGGACGGCAGGATCCGCCTTGGCCGAAACCCTACGCCGCCGGCCGGCAGCGTGGCCGGGGGCAACGAAACCTTCGCTCGCCAATGCGCAGCGGTGGTCGATTCTCGTCCATTCCCAAGTGCGCCCTGCTTCCCTGCCCCGCAAGGCCCGTCTGCGAATGCCCGGCCAGGTGTCAAGGCAAGACAGTTCGTCACCCGCCCATTTGCGGACGATGACGGACGAAGATCCACACGGCCCTCAGGATCGCCGGACACAGGAACTGCGCGCCGGCTCAACTCGCGCGTTTCGGCGGCGCTGTCAAAGGACGGTGTCCCGCGCGCAGTTGAAAGTTGAGGCTGCGGTCCGCCCTTGATTCTCAATAGAATCGGGGTGATCAAACCTTGAAAAGGAGAACCGCATGGTCACCGTCCCGCCTGGCCACTGGATCACATTGCCGGCGGCGTCACAGGAAAAGCCGGGCGTCGAGATCCGGTTCGTCGCCGCATTCACCGTCAGCCACACCACAGGGCCGCTCCCTTTCGTCACATTTTGCGACAGCCGGTTGCCGAACCCATCATACGTCCAGCTCAGGCCCCATTGCGGCCCTGTCGTCGCCGCCGCAATCAGCCGCCCCATTTGGTTGTACTGGTCACGGGCCGGACCGCGCCGGTTCCAGTTTTTCGGCTGCGTGCAGCGCCGGGATCGCAGCAGGAGAAGTCCGTGACACGTTCCGGTCTTGTTTGCGCGGGCGGCGTCTCGCTACCGCGAGCGTTTTCTGCGCCACGGCTCGGGATCCCCCTCTACGGTGGGATCCCATTCACGCACGCGGGGGTCGTAGTCAGGGTTAATCTCGAACCGGAGCTTCATCTGGTAGGAGCTGCGAATCCTTCCCTTATACTTGTCCACCACCCTGTAAAAGGTGGGCATCATGAGCCCGTTCACGCTCTTGTAGTTAAACAGGCCCCGCAAATATTCGTGCTGTTCGGCCTTGCGGCGAACCATCCACGGCAGGTCCTTCCCCTTCTCGATGAAGTATTCGAACTCCAGGCCGCCGCCGGCAACCCTGACCACCCGGCTGGCTACGCCCTCATAGGTCTCCTCAAAGCATCTCAACACTTCCGGCTTCCACCAGCGGCTCTCGATCAACCACTCCGCCTGGGCCACCGCCAGCGCCGTGGTGTCAAGCAGACGCCTGACTTCCATGCCCTTGGCCCCTTCGAGAATCGATTTGCTTATGCCGGTGTTGAGGTCAATCGTTAAGGACCATTTTCCGAACGGATATATGTCGTTCATTTCCCAGAGGAAATCAGGAAAGATGTAAAGGCTGCGCTCGTCCTCGGTTATCACGCGGAACTCTTCCCAGTTCCAATAGCGCCACCGCCCGTGAACGTACAATGCCTCGACTGCATGCAACCTCTCGCGGCCTCCCTTGGCGCGAACCATGTTCTCGAACAATGCGGATCCATCGCATGCCTCGGCCGGGGAAGCCGCCAGCGCGGGCATGCCAACGAAAATGGCGCCAAGTGCGAGAAAAAACCGGCTCTTCATCACTGCCCCCTGCAACTGGTGTTAGCGCCGAGCAGCCCGGGCAACAGCTCCGCCACCGCATGCCCAAGCCAGGACCACAGCGTCTCATTCGGGTTGAACAAGTCTGTATCGGCATAAACAAGGACCATTCCTTTAACGGCCGGTCCAACCACAATCTGCACGCTTCGGCCCAGCCCTGTCTCGCGCCGGTAGGAGCGATAGTCCATGCCACGACCATCCACATCCCCTATGTGCATTACTCCCGTGATGCTGCTGACGCTCCACTGGCCACTCGCCGCAAGGCTGTCTGCCAACGCCGATGCCTCATCTGCCGGAATTGTCCAGCGCAGCCCGCCGTTCTCGCCATATTCGAGTTTTCCGTTCAAGGAAACTCCGACTTTCTCCAGATACGAAAGGTTGCGAGCATGGCAGTCATCGGGAGACAGGTCCCACCGCCGCTCTGGCGACGACAGGTGCAGGGCGAGCGCATCCTGCACCCGCCTGTTGAATTGCTCAAGGGCCTCCCAAAGAGCGGAAGGCATCCCCGGCACGTAGCCTCGCCCGAGTGCCCATGCGTATCCGCCGCCGAACTCGGAGGCAACGCCGGGGCCGCCCCAAAACAGGGCATCGCCGCCGCACTGGGCATAGCTGTATTGAGCTGGGCAAAAGCCCGGAGGATAGGGCGCTTGGGCCTGCAGTCCCGCCGGGTCGTGGAAATTCACCGGGTCGTTGGCGACGTAGCTGTAGCGGTTCCAGCCCTGGGGGTTGGTCAGGCCGCCGGACATCACGTAGGGGTCGGGCGACGAGAACCGGCCCCAGGTGGCCGAGTAGTAGCGGTGCCAGGCGTAGTAGTGGGCCGACGCCGTGTCCTTGCGGTAGGTCGCATACTCGTCGTTGGCGTAGGATTCGTTGCCGTCGCCGAACGGGTACCGCCGCGACCCGTGTTTCAGCGACCCGAGCCGGTCAACCGAGGGCAGCCGCCAGCCTCCATAGGAGTCCACTTCGCCTACGCATGCCCCCGCAAAATACACCCGCTCCAACCACCGGGTCGGCCTGGTGAAACCCGGTTCGGGCACGTATTCGCCCAGCAGCTCGCCGCCCAGCCCGTATACCCGCAGCGGGCTGTATCTGTTTTTCACCCGGTGGTTTCGCGCATTGTAGAAGTACTTCTCCTGTTCGACGCCGTTATACAGCACCCGGCTCAACCGCCCCTCGACGTCATACTCGGCCGAGATGGTCACCGTCCCGCCTGGCCACTGGATCAAATTGCCGGCGGCGTCATAGGAAAAGCCGGGCGTCGAGATCCGGTTCGTCAACGGGTCCACCGCCAGCGAAACCACGGGGCCGCTCCCTTTGGTGACATTTTGCGACAGCCGGTTGCCGAACCCATCATACGTCCAGCCCAGCCCCACTCCGGCCCCGTCGTCGCCGCCGCAATCAGCCGCCCGAGATCGCGCTACGGTGGCGAGGTTGAATCACGTGCAACTGTCACCGGATCAGGGTACTGGAATCATCCGAATGCCGTCGAAATTTCCAACAAATATCGCAATGTTGTCCGCACACCCGACGTCAAGGACATTTTCTGTCGTTCCGAGGTCGATCATTTCCCATGTCTGCCCACGGTCTTTGCTTATCAATACCAACCCATTTGTCCCAACGACGATCGCCGTGTCACGACCGCAGCCGGCGATCCGCCACGTGAAGATATGAGACAATGCGGACAAGCGAATGGCACGCCAAGATTCGCCTCCGTCAGTCGTTCGGAACAACCCGTTCCATCCGCCCACACACACTGCAGTCTTTTCGTCGAATGCATGGATATCGTTGCTGAAATCGCAACGATCAGGACCAACAGAGGGCTGGCTTTGCCAGGTCTTGCCGCCATCAGTAGTGCGCCAAAAATTCCCATACCCTGTTGCCCAGCCCACCCTCTCGCTACCCATGGCAATAGCGTATACCCCGGGCCGCTTGTCATCGTCAGTCATCACTTTTCGCCACGTTTTGCCTTCGTCTTCAGTGCGCGCAATCATCTGAGCCTGATCACACTCTCCACCTGCCAGCCAGGTTATCTCGGTTAATGCTACCAGCTTCATCACAGCAGCAGTTCCGACACACGGAAATCGACCAGCGAATTGCCAGCTCTTTCCCCAATTGCTGCTTCGCAGAAATCTCGCCTCTGTCCTATCTTCTTCGTCCATGTGGTGGTACACCTCGAGCAATTCGCCAGATGGACTCCAGGTGGCAGCGGAAACCCGGGCAAACGGAGCTGCACCGCCTGCCACTTGCCAGGTTCTCCAGCCGTCCTGAGTGACGACCAGTCTTCCCCCGTTGGTTATGGCCGCCATCCGCGAAAGGTCCCAAACCATTATCTGGTCCAATTTCGGCAGTTGGTCGAAGTTCCACCAAGCCCAAAACAGCGGAATAAATAGATGAAGTAATGCCATCCTGAAGTGCTCCTATTTGTAGAGGCCTCCTAAGTATTCGGCAAGAGCCGGAAAGCAGTTGTCGACGAGACTTCTGGTAAGTTTCTTGCTTCCTCCAAAATCGCTGTCCAACAGAGTCCCGGCCAAATGCACCGCCTCATGCATCATGACGAAGGCCCGAGCCAACTCGTAGTAGCCAGTATTCACCCCAGCCAAGCCCGGGTCGAAGAAAGCCGGCCCAAGAAACATCACGTTTGTGCTCGCCGAGCCTGTCATGACAACTACTGCCGCGACATTGTGCTTCTGCGCTCTGAAAAATTCCGCCATACTGACAGTATTGTTTCCCATTTTCGTCGGATAAGACGACCCCAGTCCGTCAAAAACATTGGGATTGTCACCGTCCACCCGGATGCTTCGAAGGAGATTAGAAAGACTGTTGATCCCATGCTCCTCCAAGGCCCTATCGCAGGGATCCCTGGCGGTCAGCTCTGCTGCACGCTCGATCGCTGAAATTGCAGTTTTCGCCTGTGCCGCAGTCAGCCTCGCCATTAGCGGCCTGGTTGGGGCCGGTCCGCCGCCTCCGCCTCTCTCCACGCCTGGAGAGGGATAGGTCACCGGCCCGGCGCCACCCCATCCGCCGCCACCCGAACATAGCACGAACGCGTAATCGTAGCTCAGCCAATAGGGCATGCCCAGCATGCAGACCAAGGTTGGATCATCGAATTTCGGCGCAGCCGCAACCAGACCGGTGGGGTCGTGGAAATTCACCGGGTCGTTGGCGACGTAGCTGTAGCGGTTCCAGCCCTGGGGGTTGGTCAGGCCGCCGGACATGACGTAGGGGTCGGGCGACGAGAACCGGCCCCAGGTGGTCGAGTAATACCGGTTCCACGCATAGTAGTGGGCCGAAGCATGGTCCTGCCGGTAGGTGGCGTACTCGTCGTTGGCGTAGGATTCGTTGCCGTCGCCGAACGGATACCGCCGGGAGCCCTGTTTCAGCGACCCGAGCCGGTCCGTGTTCGGCGGCGACCAGCTTCCGTCCCCTTCCACCGTTCCCACCCACAGGCCGGCGAAATAGACGCGCTCGCGAACCATTCGCGGCGCCCCTCGGCCTTCGACGCGCTCATACTCGCCCAGCAGCTCGCCGCCCAGCCCGTAGAACTGGAACCGTGTATATCCTCTCTTGACCCGCCGGTTTCGCGCATCGTAGTAGTACGGTTCCCAAGCGCCCCAAGTGTAGCCAATCCCCATGATGCGGCCGTCGGCGTCGTACGAGGCCAATACGGTCACCGTCCCGCCCGGCCACTGGACCAAATTCCCGGCGGCGTCATAGGAAAAGCCGAACGTCGAGATCCGGTTCGTCAACGGGTCCACCGTCAGCGATACCACGGGGCCGCTCCCTTTGGTGACATTTTGCGACAGCCGGTTGCCGAACCCATCATACGTCCAGCCCAGCCCCCACTCCGGCCCCTTGCCTGGCGCGTCTTGAGAATGACTTGAACGCAAGGCGAGCCCGAATTCTCCGTGCGGCCGTCAGCCCAGTGCCATCGAAGCATGATGTCAACTCTCCAGTCGCTTTGAATCCAACAACGGCCATCACGGGCTTTTCTGCGCGTCCTTCGAAGAATTGCAATCCTTCCAAATCGACCATTCGTCCCGACTTTTCTGCCATGTCTTGGGATCCGGAAGCCTATACCCCTCGTCAAAGGCGTAAAGGAAAGGGAAACTCGGGTCCTCGATGAACCAACTGTCAGGCCGGGAGTAGACGTAGTATTTCAGAGCCGGGTCGATCTCGCAAAAGCGTTGCCCGATCGCCTCGAGATCCTCCCGCCTGATTTCTGCCTTGGCCTTCCGCAAGTATAGGAACAGTCCGCAAAACTTCCGTGGTCCGCAGATATCGCCAGCCAAGTCCAGGACTTCATAGCCCAGCTCGTGGCCAGGCGGCGGATAGTCCGGCGTCAGCAGGATCTCTTTGACGCGCCCCTTTTCCCTGATTCGAAGAATTCCAGTGCGGCCCATTTTCAGAACCATTGCCAGGCGCGGCCACGTGTGCAGGCCTTTGGGGAATTCGTGCCGCAGGCGGAAGAAGTAGGCACGGGGTTCTGCGGGTTCGAGACCTTTGTCGATATAATCCAAAATCTCGCTTCCTGTGCCGTAAATCGCTCTGGCGTATGGAATGGTTTCGACCTGATCGAGGAAGTCCAGCGCCCGACGTCGCAGTTCAGCTTCCGTGAATTTTCCGGGTGGTAATGTTTGTTTTTCAAGCGACACTTTCTCGTAATCGAAGCGCAACCAGATTTGCCCTTGTGTTCCCGTTCCAGCAAGCCAAAGAACCCACAGCGCAAGCCTGTTCACTTGCATCCCTCCTTCAACCACTGTGAGAAGTACGCAGAGGCTTCTTGCTGATTGTCACCCTTGTAGCCCGCCCTCCCTGCCAGTTGGACGTCAGTCTTGTTCAATGCGTAATGAAAGACCTCGTGCGCCAACGTTACCCACTGCCCGATCCTGGCGCTTTCCTCGCCGCCAAGATCATCATAGAAAGAGGCGCCAAGAACGATATACCTTGAAATCTCTACTGTCGTATAAGTGTACCGCACCCGATTTCTTGGACAGTTTTTTTGATTATCGTCATGCAGCAGCCTCGAGGCAAGCAGCCTCTGACGAGCCTGCCGCGGGGATTGAAGCCTGAGCCTTTCCACCAGCCAGTGGTCGTTGTACCGCTGGCGGAATTCCTCAAGCGCTCCGGCCAGCTCCTCCAGCGTGGTGAAGTCCTTCACCCAAAGCAGCTGTTCCTTGAGGGTGCGGAAGAATCGCTCGATGCAGCCGTTGCCTTCCGGCTCCCGGACAAAGGCGGGCGAGAATTCGATGCCAAGAAAGGCGACTTCATTCCGGAAGTCGTCGCTCACGAATTGCGAGCGGTGATCATGCCGGATTTTCACGCCGCAAGCGATGTTTTCTGCGAAACTGCCAAACTGCTCATGCACCGCCTCGCGGACCGGTTCCAGCGCCTCAAACCGCGTGCCGCGCCTGGCGACGGGAATGCCCAAGCATTCCGCCGTGGCGTGGTCCACCATCGCGAAGATGGCCACCCGGCCTTCGGCCACGGTGAAGCCCACCGTGGCGTCGATGCCCCACATCTGGTTGGGCCGCTCGGCCAGGATCGTGCCGTCATGGCGCTTCGGCTCGACCGGCTGCGGCTGCCGTTGCGGCGCCAGCAGGTCATTCTCACGCATCAGCCGCAGCACGCGCCGCATCGAGGTGCGCACGCCGCGCATCCGAAGCCGCGCCCACATCTTGCGGTGGCCTTCGCCATGGAAGGGCGACTCCTGGATGGTCGCCGGATCTCGACCAGGAGGTCGTCATCGCTATAGCGATTCTTTGGGCCGCGCCGGGCAGGCGGCCGCGGGCAGAGGGGCCGCCGGCGCCGCTCGTAGAACGTCGACCGCGGCAGGCCCCACGCCTTCAGCACCCGAGAGGCGCCCGTACGTGCGACCTGTGGAGGCCGAGCGGGCGCGGCTCATTTCCTCGACCTCCACCGCAGAAAAGGCTTCTCGTCCTCCATGCGCCGGATGCGCTCGCGCAGGAGCTCATTCTCCATGGCCATCTCGGCGATGACAAGCTTCATGCGCCGGCCCTGCTCGTCGAGCTGGGCTTCCTGCCGGGCTTTGAGCGCCTCAGCGCCACCAGCAAGGAAGGCATCGCGCCACTCGGTGAGAGGGGCGGCGGTGACGCCATACTTGCGGCTCGTGGACTCCAGATCGGCGCCACGAAGCAGCTCCAGAACGACACTCGCTTTGCGCTTGGCAGAGCAGCTGCCTTGCCGTCGCGGCCGATGCCCTGCCCCACGCTGGTCGCCCTCCGGATCGCTGAAGCGAACCCGGAAACCGAAACATTCACGTTGGACATATGTCACTCCTTGATCGCCACAAGGATGGCCTCGACCCGCTGCCGGAACAGATCCGTCTCCATCAACCTGCCCATCTTCTGGTCGTACTCGATCTTGCGGAGCCGGGCCTTGAAGACCATGTCGGCGGTCCTGGCCTGGGCAAACGTCGTCCCCGTGGGCGCGGTCTCAACCGGCGCGGCCGCCACGCGTTCGGAAACCGGCTCGGGGCGGTCGTCGAGCACGGCGTCCGAGGCGGCCACGTCCACTTTGCCGCCGCGCATGACGAGCACCCCAGCCTTGGCCAGCCGGCTGATGTACTGGCGGCTTTTGCCGCGATGCCGCGCGTATTCGGCCTGGGTCACGAGCCCGTCTGACATGTTAGGCCCTATCTGTTTGAAACGTCGCGAGATTCAGTTGTTCGATTCCGCTTGATTGTCCGGCGCACCCGAGGGATGAATGGAGTCGCCATGAGGAACACCAAAGCGCAATCGACCACGCAAACCGCCGCCGGCTGCTATGCCGAGCGGCACGCCGAAGCCCAGGACCTGCTCGAGCGCATCGCCACGCGCCTGGCCGAGCACAAGCAGCGGCAGGCCGCCGCGCCTGCCGACTGGGGCTGGGCGGGCGACCTCGGCCGCATCACCGAGCAGCTCGCCTGCGTGCTCGCCGACCTGGGCGATGCGAGCGCGGTCCGTGCCAAGGGCCTCGAGTACTGACCCGCAAGGAGACCCGCCATGACCACACAACCCCACATCGAATGCTCGCTTTGTGATGAGCCGACGCCGATCCACCGCGAGCTTGTGCTCACCAACCGCGAGGGACTGCTCCTCGACAGGGCCCAGTTCTGCCGCGACTGCTGGAACGACATCCGGCAATCGGTCGAAGATGCCTCGGGCCTGATCGACCGGCGCCGGGAGGAGGACTGACGCCATGGCCATCACGCGCGACGAACTGATTGCCTGGGCCAGGCGCAACGGCTGGAAGCTCGACCGCTGGGGCCATCTGAAGAAGGACTTCCCCAACGGCGCGCACCGGCTGAAACTCAGCCGCATTGCCGCCCGGCACGAGCTGCAAACGCCGCACGGCTGGGTCCGAGTCGCCAGCGGCTACTACAAGAACTTGCACCTCACCGCCGACGATCAGCTCGCCGGCATGACCCGATAGAAAGGAACAACGCCATGACGACGTTTGCCATCGACACCGACAACACGATCACCGCCTACCTCGCCGGGGAAGCAATCCCCGAGGGCGGGGCGCGGTTCGCGAGCGAGAAGGAACTCGCGAAGCTCGCCGCCACCTGGCCTGCCGAGCGCCTGGTCGAGATCTGGAACAACTTCGCCGGCGTGGCGCCCTTCGGCGACCTCAAGCCGGTGAAGAAGTTGACCGACCGCAAGACCGCCGTCGCGGGGATCTGGCGCGCGGTCCAGGCCCTGACGCCGAAGCAGGCGCCACAGGCGGCCCCTGCCGCAACGAAGCAGGCCAGGGCGGCCAAGGAGGCCACCGAGGCCGAGGCGGCGAAGCCCGCGCGCGAAGGCTCGAAGAAGGCGATCGTTCTCGACATGCTGAAGCGCCCGGACGGCGCCACGTTGCAGGAGATCATGTCTGTAACCGGCTGGATGGCGCATTCGGTGCGCGGCTTCCTCTCCGGCGCGCTCGGCAAGAAGATGCGCCTCACGATCGAGTCCATCAAGACGCCCGATGGGGCGCGTTCCTACCGCCTCAGGACCCAGCAGCATCCAAACTCCCACCTCACCGCCAGCCTCAGTCGCTGGCGGCTTCTCTCTTCTGCCGTGCAATCCCCTCGATCCGTTCCTCCAGTAGCGCGTTGTGCAACTCACATTCGGCCCGCCTGACGTACAGACCGTTGAGGCGCAAAATGATCCGGCTCTCGAGCTCGGCCAGTTCCTTGCGTACCTCGGCCAGCAGCGCCCGGTTTTGGAGGCTGACGCAGGTCGCAATCAAGCCCGAGGCCAGCCCGATGCCGGGAATGAGCCAGGCGGCGACCGCGTCAATCGGCATGGCTGTCTCCTCGTCCGGCGGATCTTCGGTTCGCCATTACCATTGACGGAATACCCTCTGTGTCATAGACTGGATCTTGATCCGCTCGTTTCGATGCCGGGACACGGCCGCGCTGTTCGCCGACCAGCCCGTGCCGCGCTTTCGCTCGATCGAACGGGTCGCCCGCCGCAAGCTGCTGTATCTCCATGCAGCCCGGCGGCTGGAGGACCTGCGGCGCCCTCCAGGGAATCATCTGGAGGCGCTCAAGGGCGACCGGGCCGGCGAGTACAGCATCCGCATCAATGAGCGTTGGCGGATCTGCTTTCGCTGGCGCGATGGCGAAGCCCATGAGGTGGAAATCGTCGACTATCACTGAGGCAACCATGGCCAAGAAATCCCAGCAACTGGACCCCATCCATCCCGGCGAGATCCTGGCCGAGGAGTTCATGAAGCCGCTCGGCCTCAGCATTAACGCCCTGGCGCGGGACCTTCACGTGCCGCCCAACCGCATTCACGGCATCGTGCACGGCACGCGCTCGATTACCGCGGACACGGCCTTGCGGCTGGCGACATACTTCGGCACCTCGGCCGAACTCTGGCTCAATCTGCAATCGGAGTACGATCTGCGGCAGGCGCGCCGGACCCTGGGACCGGAGATCGAGCGCACGGTGCGGAAGCGTCCAGCAGCATGAGCAGTCCGGCTCGCCGGGCCCGCTCACGCTCCCGTTCGAGGGTCCGCAACTGCTGCGCCCAATCGTGCAGCGCCAGGCACAGGCCGGCAATGTCCGGATGGCCGGCGCGCAGCAGGCGCTCCGCCTCGGCCATCTCGCGCTCGCATCGGGAGACCTCACGCCGCCACTGTTCTTCGTTCCAGGGCGACCTCGTCGAACCCTCGCCCGTCGGATTCGAGCACGGCGCGCTTGCCGGAGAACTCTTCAGAACGCCGGATGATGACATCGCAGTACTTCGGCTCCAGTTCGATCAGCCGCGCCTGGCGGTGAGTCTTCTCGCAGGCGACGAGCGTCGAGCCCGACCCGGCGAACGGATCAAAGACGGCGTCGCCCGCATCCGAAAACGCCTTGATGAAGAACTCCGGAATCGCGCGCGGAAACGGCGCCGAATGGCTCCCCTGCGAGGACTCGGTCTTGGCCTCGATCACATTCGAGGGCCGGGCCAGGCCGCCGTGGCGGCCCTCCATGTCGTTGGCGTTGCGGCGCGTGGTCTGCCACGCGGCGTGGTTCTTGCCCCGGTCGGCCGCCGCGCCGCTTCGAATCTGCGCTGCGGCCAGCAGTAGGTCCTAGGTCCAGCGAACTGTCGCCGGCCATCAGCTGGCATCCGGCGGGGCTGGATATCGCCGCTCCTCACCATCAAACGAGCTGTGAATCGACGGTTCTAGCCCAAGTTCGTCACGGCGTGTGCATTTTTGGCGATTTTGGGCCTTCTTGGGACTGTAAGTTGCCGTTTCTTCAAGCGGCGGAGCCGCAAAGCGCGATGTAGTGCAGACCTGCCCTCTTGAGGCTTTTGGCGGCTGATGACAAAATCGGGCCAGGATGTTTTTGCGGCGGCACACGCGCAGCAAGGACGGCA
>Ga0308389_1001581_pt1:0-12500 | contig 15199 bp, 11 predicted proteins | sample Hotspr2Sample148_FD_202362 | JGI IMG/M metagenome (GOLD analysis project Ga0308389, IMG submission 202362) | Hot spring phototrophic mat microbial communities from Mushroom Spring, Yellowstone National Park, Wyoming, United States - 20040719_148 ... | reverse complement strand
GGATTTCGCTTACAGGACTATCACCTTCTATGGTCAAGCTTTCCAGAATGTTCAGCTATCCTCAACGGTCGCTACAAGGGTCCTACAACCCCAGCGTCGCCGTAACGACAACTGGTTTGGGCTCCTCCCGTTTCGCTCGCCACTACTCAGGGAATCACTTTTGTTTTCTTTTCCTCCGGGTACTGAGATGTTTCACTTCCCCGGGTTCGCCGCTTACGCTCAAAGGGGTTACCCCATTCGGAGATCTGCGGATATTAGCCTGCTTACGGCTCCCCGCAGCTTATCGCAGTTAAGCCACGTCCTTCATCGCCTGCTGATGCCGAGGCATCCACCAAATGCCCTTAGCAACTTAAACCGAAAATCTTTTCATTGATGGTATTCTAAGTAACTTGCATCAATAGGAAAGATTACAGGTTTTATCCTTGCCTGTATCAAGTCGCCATCGCACCATTTTCATAGCGCGTGCTTTTCAAATTGTCAAAGAACTTTAGAGAACTTGGTTTGGCACTAAACCAACTCAATTCCTTTAGTTTGCCTTGTCAGAGCACTCCTTTCACAGGCTCACGACAAGACAGCGTGGAGCTTAGCGGACTCGAACCGCTGACCCTCTGCTTGCAAAGCAGATGCTCTACCAACTGAGCTAAAGCCCCCACAAATTGACATCAGACTTTCACAAGCTTCTCGAGTCTTACATGCTTGTGTATTTGCGTCCCAATGTCTGATTTCAATTAGTGGGACTGAGTGGAGTTGAACCACTGACCTCACGCTTATCAGGCGTGCGCTCTAACCACCTGAGCTACAGTCCCAGAGACTAAGCGTTTAAGGTCAGGTTGTCTTTGCGCTTTTACCGCACCACATCTTTTGGCACAGTTCAGTTGCTCAGCATTCTCTTTTCAGCATCTGCTATGCAACGACGCTCAGACTTTCCACCTCTTACTGGTTGACCTCGCACAGTGTTGCAGGAGAAGCCAAAAGTGTGCAGGAGCAGGTCAGAGCAGCACATCCATCGCAGTTTGCGAGGACACACCACTTTTGCCCTGCTTATCACTGCGGTTCAAGCAGTGCATTTCCATAGAAAGGAGGTGATCCAGCCGCACCTTCCGGTACGGCTACCTTGTTACGACTTAGCCCCAGTTACCGCCCTCACCTTCAACGCAAAGCGTCTTCGGGTGCTGACGACTTCCATGGCTTGACGGGCGGTGTGTACAAGGCCCGGGAACGTATTCACCGCAGCATGCTGATCTGCGATTACTAGCGATTCCACCTTCACGGGGTCGAGTTGCAGACCCCGATCTGAACTGAGAGCGCTTTTTTGGGATTCCCTCCGTCTTGCGACTTCGCCCATTGTGGCGCCCATTGTAGTACGTGTGAGGCCCTAGGCGTAAGGGCCATGAGGACTTGACGTCATCCCCTCCTTCCTCTCTACTTGCGTAGGCAGTCTTGCTAGAGTGCTCAGCGTGACCTGGTAGCAACTAACAATAGGGGTTGCGCTCGTTGCGGGACTTAACCCAACATCTCACGACACGAGCTGACGACAGCCATGCAGCACCTGTGCTGGATCCCTTTCGGACACGGACTTTCATCCGCTTTACCCAGCATGTCAAGCCTAGGTAAGGTTCTTCGCGTTGCATCGAATTAATCCACATACTCCACCGCTTGTGCGGGCCCCCGTCAATTCCTTTGAGTTTCAACCTTGCGGTCGTACTTCCCAGGTGGGATGCTTAATGCGTTAGCTACGCCACTGAACCGAAGTCCAACAGCTAGCATCCATCGTTTAGGGCGTGGACTACCAGGGTATCTAATCCTGTTTGCTCCCCACGCTTTCGTGCCTCAGCGTCAGTTGCCGGCCAGAGACCTGCCTTCGCCACTGGTGTTCCTTCCGATCTCTACACATTCCACCGCTACACCGGAAATTCCAGCCTCCCCTCCGGCACTCTAGACTTGCAGTATCGAGAGCACTTCCTTCGTTGAGCGAAGGGCTTTAACCCTCGACTTGCAAATCCGCCTACACACCCTTTACACCCAGTAAATCCGGACAACGCTCGCCACCTCTGTATCACCGCGGCTGCTGGCACAGAGTTAGCCGTGGCTTATTCGTAGGGTACCGTCAGGCTCGCTGAGCGAGTTTTTCGTCCCCTACAAAAGGGCTTTACAATCCGAAGACCTTCATCGCCCACGCGGCGTTGCTGCTTCAGGCTTTCACCCATTGAGCAATATTCCTCACTGCTGCCATCCGTAGATGTCTGGACCGTGTCTCAGTTCCAGTGTGGCTGATCATCCTCTCAGACCAGCTACCCGTCGTCGGCTTGGTAGGCCTTTACCCTACCAACTACCTGATGGGATATAGGCTCATCCTTTGGCATTGCTTTTGGAGTTTCCTCATTATCTGGTTTTATCTCATCTTTCGATGAGTTATCCCAGACCAAAGGGCAGATAACCTATACATTACGCACCCTTGCGCCAAGTACTCATGTTGCCACTTTCCTTTGGCTTGCATGTGTTAGGCACGCCGCCAGCGTTCGTCCTGAGCCAGGATCAAACTCTCCGTGGTAAAAGAGTTTGTAACTTTTTATCCTGCACTCAACTAACTGGTTAATTACCGTCGTAGTTGAAACTATCCCCTGCGCCTGTGGCGCATAGGATAATTGACTTTTGGCTTCTTGCAACAACTTTTCAAAGAACTTTTGTCGATTCTCTCGACCTCTCCTTCTGCTCGGTTGGCAATACCTTCCGAACAAAAGGGCTGCAAATTTACGTCGTTTTTTTCAATTTGTCAAGACCCTCTTCTCATTTTTTCAGCGAGCCCTTGGTAACTCCTTAGCTGCCAAGAACCGCCTTTTCTGAGACGAGGGCTTTAATAATACAGCCTTGCTTGGATATTTCCAAATCCTTGCCGGTCATTTAAGCCAAGCTTCTACGAAGAAACCTTTTGCTGTTCCAGAAAATTGATTGAAGTTTACTTATGTTCTCTCGACACTTTCAGTAACCTATTTGCTTTTCATCATGTCAGAAGATTTTTCAAACCCGCGCGTCTTCTTAGATGAAGATGCCCGCTTGCTCGGCACTCGCCATCGCCCTGAACCTCTGCCGTTTTGGCAACGTGTTGGCAAGCAAAAGTACTGGCTTCATCTCTCACTCTTTCTCATCACTTTTACTACAACTACGCTGGCTGGGGCACAATGGGTGGGTAAAAACATTGACCTCATGAACTTTGAGATTCTCAAGAAAAACTTTGCTTTCGGGTTGCCTTTTTCAGTTACCTTCCTGCTGTTCCTCACTTGCCATGAGTTCGGGCACTTCTTTGCAGCCATGTATCACAGCGTCAGAGCCTCGCTGCCCTACTACATCCCTATGCCACCGATTCCCATCTTGCTCAATATCGGCACATTTGGCGCTCTGATTCGCACTCGCGAACGCATTCCAGACTCAACCAGTCTGTTTGATATTGGCGTCTATGGACCTATTTGCGGGTTCGTTATTGCTTTTGGTGTCTTGCTCTACGGCTTTGCCACATTGCCGCCCATTGAATACATCTACCAAATTCATCCTGAATATCAAACACTTGGCTACATTCCTGAAGTGCGCGGTGCACTCTTTACTGGCAAGAACTTGCTCTACTGGCTACTCGAGCAAGCCTTCCATAGCCCACGCATTCCACCCATGACGGAAATGTATCACTATCCTTTCCTGTTTGCCGGCTGGTTAGGCTGTTTTGTTACTGCACTCAACCTTCTGCCTATCGGACAGTTAGACGGCGGACATATCATCTACGCCATGTTTGGTCGCAAAAAACATCGCCTGATTGCCCGCATCTTTCTGGGAATTATCGTGGCACTGGGCTTACCGACCTTTGCAGAATGGATGGTCGGCATTGCCAGCCTTTTTGCTAATTTTCATTTTGATGGGTTTGGATTCCCCAAGTGGGTATATGAAATCTCATGGGCAAGCTGGATTATTTGGGCATTGATTCTCATGCGCTTCGTAAAGATAGACCATCCGCCGGTCTATGATGAACACCCATTAGATACGAAACGCATGGTTATTGGCTGGATTAGCATCATCATTTTTATTTTGTGTTTTACACCTGTTCCTTTTGCACAACTGCCGTAAGAGATATGCACAGATACACTATCGCATTTTTTGCTTTCTCGCTGCTTTTCCTAGCGGCACTTGGCGCATTTACATTCTATGAACTTTATCGGCACCATGGCGAGATTAAAGAGTACTACGCCAATGGCACACTGCGCTCATCGGTGATGTTCAAAAATGGTAAGCCTGATGGTCTTGCTCGCACCTATTATCCTAACGGGAACTTGAGACGCGAAGCCTATTTTCAGAACGGTGTTCAGCACGGTCTGACAAAAAGCTACTACGAAAACGGGCAACTTAAATCTGAAGAATACTATGAGCAGAGTCGACTTGAGGGCTTGGCTAAGTTCTATGAACCAGACGGGCGATTGCAGTGGGAAGCGGTGTTTCATCGCGGACGACTTGTCGATAGTACCCTGAAAAATTATACGCGTACTCGCACATCAGACGCTCAGCCATGATACATGAAGCTGTGAAGATGATATTTCGCTGCCGAGATTTTACGCTTGACCTTGGTCAGCGCCCGCACATTATGTCGGTCTTGAATCTTACCCCAGACTCTTTTTCTGATGGCGGGAAATTTTATCACCATGAACATATTGACTTCGATGCAGTATGTGAGGTGGCGCAACAAATGGAGCGTGATGGTGCAGATATTCTTGACATCGGTGGCGAATCCACACGACCGGGCGCCACTGCAGTTACTGCCGAGGAAGAAAAACGCCGCATTCTTCCTGCAATTGAGCGCATCTCAAAAAAAGTTAGCATTCCTATTTCAGTGGACACCACGAAAGCCTCAGTTGCAGAAGCGGCATTAAATGCTGGCGCAAGTATCGTTAATGATATTTCAGGGTTTCGTTTTGATAAAGACATGCCGCTTGTCTGTGCTCGGTTTGGCGCCGCCGCTATTGTGATGCACTTGCCTCAACGCCCTGAGCATTTGCAGTGGAGCTACCACGACCAAACACGCTACATGCATCTCATTGAAGAGGTCAAAGCGGCATTATCTGAATCAGTCCGGCTTGGCGAACAAGCTGGAATTGCAAGTATCGCCATTGATGCAGGCTTTGGATTTGGCAAATCGGTTCAAGGTAACTTTGAGCTACTGGGGCGACTGGCAGAATTTCGGTCCTTAGGTCGGCCAATTTTGGTTGGGCTATCACGCAAATCGTTCATTGGCAAGGTCATTTCAAAGACATCGGCAGTCGTACCGCCATCGGAACGGCTTTTTGGCACCATTGCGGCCAACACGATTGCATTGATGCATGGGGCAAATATCTTACGAGTTCACGACACCAAAGCGGCTTTTGATGCGGTTCAAATTTTTTTGGCAACGCCGCGCGCCGCGTCTCTAACAGCGACCATGAGCCATGTTTCCAGTTGAGTTTCAAAATCCTGAACTGCTTAGAGTTGGCTTTCTTAGCTTCACGCTTTTGGATGCAATTGATGTAGCACTGGTTACTATCATTTTCTACAAAGTTTATCAATACATCAAAGGCACGGTGGCGGCACAAATTTTTGTAGGGCTGCTGGTGATTTTGCTCGTTTCCAGTGCGGCAAGTTTTCTCAATCTGACTTCACTGAACTGGATATTTAGCCGTCTGACCAGTGCATGGATTATCATTGTGATTGTGCTGTTTCAGCCTGAAATTCGGCGATTGCTGCTCTTTCTTGGTCAAAGTCGCATATTCGGTCGCCTATTTCGCTCGCTTAGCAATGATGTGGTGAATGAAACGGTTGCCGCCGTAGAGGACTTGGTTTCACGACGCATTGGGGCACTGATTGTGTTTGCACGCAGCGTGGGTCTTCGGCTCTACATTGAAACTGGGGAAGAACTCAATGCCCGACTTTCACGCCGGCTGTTGGCTTCGCTTTTTTATCCCAATACGCCGCTTCATGATGGCGCTGTGATTATTGACAATCAACGCATTGAAGCGGCACGCTGCATTCTGCCACTCACACAGAATGAGACACTTGGTGGGAACTACGGCATGCGTCATCGTGCCGCTATTGGGCTTACCGAAGTGACTGACGCCTTTGTGATTGTGGTCTCTGAAGAAACAGGGCGCATGTCACTGGCAGAAAACGGCAAGCTTATTCCGATAAAAAATCTTGAAGACCTTCGTCTTCAGCTGTTGGCACGACTTTCTCCGAAATCGATTCAGCGCAAATCCGTTCAGCAGTTGCAACCTGTGCCGTAAAACGGCTTAGACACGGTTGCGTGTTGCATGCAATACAGCCGTGAAAATAAAACACCTTTTTGCTGATTTGATTCAACGATGACTTTTTTCTATGCCTTTAGCGCTCTGATTGTGCTTGCTGCCGTTTTTGGTTACTTCAATTACCGCTACCTTAAGCTCCCCAACACGATTGGGCTGATGCTGATTGCCTTAGTGGTGTCACTTGTGGTGATTGTGGGCGGGAAGCTCAATAGTGAGATTATTGATAGTGCTACACAGATGATGGCGAGCGTGGATTTTCCCAAGACAGTTTTAGAAGTGATGCTTAGCTTCTTGCTTTTTGCAGGGGCTTTGCATGCTGATGTCAAGACGCTTTCTGCAGAGCGAGTGCCTATATTTGTTTTTGCCACGATTGGCGTGCTACTCTCGACGGTTATTGTTGGCACACTCATGTGGCTCATTTTGCCTGTGCTGGGCTTGGGGATAGACTACATCTACTGCCTGCTCTTTGGTGCGCTGATTTCACCGACTGACCCTATTGCTGTGCTGGCTATTCTCAAGACGGCTAAGGTGCCAAAGAATCTGGAAGTCAAAATTGCTGGTGAATCGCTTTTCAACGATGGAGTTGGGGTGGTGGTATTTTTGAGCCTCTTCGAGCTGGCGCGTAAGGGCGTCGGTGAATTTGGGTTTAGCGATGTGCTTCTTCTTTTTGTGGTTGAAGTGGGCGGTGGATTGCTTTGGGGTTTTATCATTGGGTATGCCGCTTACTACTTTCTTCGTGAGATAGACTCATACTTGCTGGAAGTTACCGTTACACTGGCTACCGTGATGGGCGGCTATGCCGTTGCCACAGCATTGCATATTTCAGGTCCGTTGGCAATTGTGGTTGCGGGTTTGCTTCTTGGTTCAAAAGGACGCCAGTATGCCATGTCAGAAACCACTGAAAAATATGTGGATATGTTTTGGGAAGTGCTTGATGAAATTCTAAACGCGGTACTTTTTATTTTGATTGGTCTTGAGGCTCTGGTCGTATCACTTACGCCGCACTTTGCTTTAGCTGGTGCAGTAGCTATTGTCATTACGCTTGGGGCGCGGCTTATTGCAGTGGGTCTGCCTATCACGCTGATGCGGTTGCGGCGCGAGTTTGTGCCGCGCACCATTCGCGTGATGACTTGGGGCGGGCTACGCGGCGGTATCTCCATTGCGCTTGCGCTTACGCTGCCGTTGGACTTTCAGCGCGAGTTAATTTTGTCTATTACCTATATCGTTGTGGTTTTTTCCATCGTGGTGCAAGGGCTTACGGTGAAGTGGCTTATCAAAGACATGTCGGATATGCCTGCCGAAGCCGTTATGTAAGGCAATTTTTGCGTTTGAAGTATCTCGTTAACACTATGACATACACACAGCTATGAAATACCATATTCTCTGGGCAGACGATGAAATTGAATACCTCAAGCCCCATATTTTTTTCCTGCACGAAAAGGGCTATGAAGTTACAACGGTTACCAACGGCGAAGACGCCGTGCAGCTTTCGCGCACAAGTCGGTACGACATCATCTTTTTAGATGAACAAATGCCGGGCATTGGCGGTCTTAACGCTTTGATTGAAATCAAAGCCAACGCTCCTGCCACACCCGTCGTGATGATTACAAAGAACGAAACCGAATCCATTATGGATGAGGCTATTGGCAAAAACATTTCCGAATACCTTATCAAGCCCGTCAATCCGCATCAAATTTTACTGGCATGCAAAAAATTGCTCGACACCGAGAGAATCAAAGGTCACTCGATTACGCACAGCTACATTCAGGAATTCAACCGCATTTCACGCGCCTTACTTGAGCCGATTGATGCCGAGGGCTGGCTGGAACTGTATCAGCGTCTGGCGCATTGGGAAGTTGAGCTCGATAACTATCCGCAAGTGGATTTGCGCCAAACACTTTTAGACCAAAAGCGGGAATGCAACGCCGAATTTGGCAAGTTTGTCGAGCGTAGTTATCGCGATTGGATTTTCTCTGAGCGCACCGCTCGTCCGATGCTATCGGTTGATGTGTTAGACCGCAAAGTTGCCCCTGCCATTCAAAACGGTGAGACGGTCTTTTTCTTCGTCGTGGATTGCTTGCGCTACGACCAATGGCTCATGATGGAACGCATTTTGCAACCCTACTTCCATATCGAGCGCAGCGTCTACTTCAGCATCTTGCCGACTGCCACTTCATACGCACGAAACGCCATCTTCAGCGGACTATTCCCTGTTGAAATGGAAAAACGCTATCCAACACTCTGGCAAGCCAGTCAAGACAACGAGAGCAGTAAGAATATCCATGAGCCAGACTTTCTTGAGGACTTCTTCAAACGCCGACGCATCCCGATTAAAGACCTCAAATACACGAAACTCATTGGCGCCGAGGATAGCAAAAACTTAGAGCAAAACATCTTGAGCTATCTCAAGTATCAGCTCAATGCAGTGGTGGTCAACTTTGTCGATATTTTGGCGCATAGCCGCTCAGATTCACAGGTCATTCGTGAGCTTTTGCCCGATGAAACGGCTTTTCGTAGCCTGACGCAAACTTGGTTTGAGCACTCGGCATTTTTGCGCATGCTCAAAACGCTTGCTAAACAGCGCGTAACCATCTTCATTACCACTGACCATGGCAGCATCCGTTGCATGCGTAGCACCAAAGTTATCGGCGACCGTGAAGCCTCGACAAACTTGCGCTACAAACACGGACGCAACTTGCAATGCGAGCTCAAACATGCCGTTTTCATCAAAAATCCAAACGACTGGAAACTGCCTCAACACGGGCTGAACGTCAATTACATTATTGCCAAAGAAGATTATTACTTTGTCTATCCGACAAACTATCACAAGTTCATCAACTACTACAAGGATTCTTTCCAGCACGGTGGAATTTCGCTCGAGGAAATGATTGTGCCGATTGTCACACTCCGCTCTATGTAAGCGCCACATCTACGATTGGGCGCCGATGTGCTGCATAGCATGGCGGTAGATGAACTCTACTTGTTCATCAATGGAAAGATGTGAGGTATCGAGTGCAATTGCATCTGGCGCTTTGCGCATGGGCGCAATCTCACGCTCGGCATCGGCTTTATCGCGTTGGGCTATCTCAGCTTCCAATTCCGCAATAGAGACATCAATCGTACCCGTTGCGCTCTTCTCCAACAGTTCTTCATAACGGCGTCGGGCACGCTCTTTGACGCTGGCAGTCATGAAGATTTTTAGTTCTGCATTGGGGAAAATCACGGTGCCAATGTCTCGCCCATCCATCACGACGCCTTTACTGGCGCCGATTTTGCGCTGATACTCGGCTAACTTTTCACGCACCAGTTTAAGTGAGCTGACTTTGCTGACCCATCGCGAGACTTCATTGCTGCGAATGAGGTCTGTAACATTTTCACGGTCTAAAAACACGTTCTCACCTTCAAGATGCACTTCGGTACTATCTAAAAACTCTTTCAGGCGAGCGTCATTCGCAAAGAGGTCTTCGAGAGATGCCGAGCGCAGAAACTTCAGCGTAATAGCGCGATACATGGCACCAGTGTCGATGTAGGTGTAGCCCAGACGCTTTGCCAGTATTTTCGCCGTGGTGCTCTTGCCTGATGCAGCCGGACCGTCAATAGCGATGATAATTTTCTTCAAAGCAACCTTTGGTAAAGTGTTCATGTTGCACTGGCTCACTCTATCGAGAAAATGGCATACCCAAATGCGGGCACTGCCAGCGAGAGCTGGCTGTCCTCAATTTCTAACGAGCTTTGGGTGAGCAAATTTACGGCTTTTGAGGCTTTGTAAAGCCTTGGCAGACTTAGCCGACACACTTGCGAGACACTGGATTTGTTAAGCACCACCAACAAGCGCTCATTGAAATCGCAGCGTAGATATGCAAAGCAGGATTTATCCGCAAGTAGCGTTCGGAAATCTCCATACCGCAAAGCAGGGTGACTTGCACGCAATTTGACTAAACGCTGCACATCTTCGAGCATGCGTTTTTCTTGTTGAGAGAGTTGATTACCGAATCGCATTGGGCGTCGGTTGTCAGGGTCAGCGGCACCCGTCAATCCAATTTCATCACCATAGTAGAGCACGGGAATACCCGGTATGGTCAGCAAGTAGGCAAGGTAGAGTTTAGTTTTCTCATAGCTCAAGGGCGAGTCGATGCGAGGCGGCGCAAGCCATGCGGCTTCTTGTGCCGAGAGCCCTTTTGGTGTTCTTTCGTTAAGGTCGAAGTCTCCATCTGCCAGTGCTATGTAGCGCACTTGGTCGTGGCTATCCATGATATTGCCAGTCAAGTTGCGGATGCCATAAACATCAAATGTTTTTTGCAGTTCTGCATCGAGCGCCGTGAAGGATTCTTCGGGTGAAAGAAAGACACGCCGTGCGGTGTAGAATAGGTTGAAATTAAACTGTGCATCCAACTGCCCATTGTTGATGTAGGATTTGATTAGCTCATAACTGCCGAACGTCTCACCGATTTGATAGATACGACGCTTTTTTGGGACTTGAATCTCTCGCTTGATTTTGCGCGTGGTCGCTCGCCAGAATGAATTTGGCACGTGCTTAACGGCATCGTGGCGAAAGCCATCGGCATCCGTTTGCTTGAGCCACCACACGGCATTGCTCGACATGGTATCAAGCGCCTCGCGTGAAGCATAGTCAAATGAAGGCAAATAAGGCTCAAACCAAGTTGTTAGGCGGTGCTCATCCCAAAGCCGCAAGTTTTTGCGACCGTCTGGTAAATCCAGCTTGCCAAACCACTCGGGATGATGTTGATAGAAGGGATGGTCAATGTGTGTGTGATGTGCAATAAAATCCAGAATAACTCTCATGCCACGACGATGCGCTTTGGCAATTAAACGACGCAGCAAGTCCATATCGCCGAAGCGAGGTTCGACTTCTGTGGCACTGACAGGCCAATAGCCATGATAGCCAGAGTAGTAACGATGTGGCGGCGGATACTCACGGTAAGCACGGTCTGGATGCTTATTGACTGGCGATAACCACAGCACATTGACGCCCAGTGAATCAAAATATCCTTCATCGAGTTTCTGCATAATACCGCGCAAGTCTCCACCAAAATAATTTGCGGGCGGATAGAGACTATCTTGCACCAATGGTTTATCGTTTGTGGAATCACCGTTTGCAAAGCGGTCAATGATGATGGAGTAGATGATGCCATCATGCCAGTTGAAGGGAGCTGGCGTGTTCTCGCGTGCAAGGTTTGCGCTCTTCTTGCGAAGCGAGCCCTGCATGCCCATGGGCAAGCCATTGAAGAGCAATACCGTTTGCATTGGCGTGCTTAGTCCATCTTGCGTGACAGCAAGGCGTAGAACTTTCTCGCCAATCATATCATTGCCTCTAAGACGAATCACGATGCGGTTCTCTACGATTTTGAGCTGGCGCGCTCCAAGTAGCTGGTTATCTATTAGCGCTATGACATGTTGCGAGAGCAGTTTGCCTGCCATATTCTCTCGCTCAAAGAGGAAGGCAAGTTCTGTTTCATCGTCCAGTTGCTTGCATGTTGCAATATGTAAATCCAACTTCTCGGTCTGAGGCGGAAAAAGCTGGAGTACGGAATTAAAATCGCCAAAGCCATTGGGGACTTTTTCTGGATTGGCTGGGTCTAAGACTTCTTTGCCATCGACGACAAACTTGTATTCGTAGCGTCCTGCATCGAGCGCTTGCGTGAGGCTAAAACTTCCGTCAGGTTGGCGCTGCATGACGAGAGAAGAGCGATTCCAATTGTTGAAATTCCCCATCACACACACTTGCTTGACTTGTGCTGTTGGCACATAACGAAAGGTATGTTCTAAGCTCCGCTTTACCTTGATAGGGAAACGGTAAATTGCCGAGCCATGCCGAAACGACACCACCGTGTAGCCTGAAAAATTGCGTTCCGGGGTTATCACTAACCAGCCTGAAGTTGAGTCGTAGTGAATTTGCAGATGAGGATGCGGCTCAAACTCTGCCTTGTAGGTTTCCGCATAAAAGAGGTCACTGATGAAGATGGAATCGGTTTTGCCTGCAGTCAGCGAGAGTTCAGGAATCACATCCTGCAAGTATGGCACACTTGGCGGCGGCGCAGTGCATGAAAAAAAAGTGAGAAGTAAGAAACAACTTACGAAGTGAAGACGAGACATTGACAACGGTTTGTTGTAATAAATGTAGCGAATTGGTGCTAATTTCGTTTCGAGCACAAAGAAAAACAAAACGCA
>Ga0308389_1001579_pt1 | contig 15212 bp, 10 predicted proteins | sample Hotspr2Sample148_FD_202362 | JGI IMG/M metagenome (GOLD analysis project Ga0308389, IMG submission 202362) | Hot spring phototrophic mat microbial communities from Mushroom Spring, Yellowstone National Park, Wyoming, United States - 20040719_148 ... | reverse complement strand
GCCCTCACCCCCCATCCCCCTCTCCCAAAGCCTTGGGAGAGGGGGAGAAAGGGGGTGAGGGCCGCTACCTCCCCCTCTACGAAGCCAAGATGCTCTGGCACTACGACCACCGCTACGGCACCTATGAAGGCGTAAGCGACCGCTCCAGCACCCAGCTGCCCACCCCCGATGAGCGCCAGCACGCCGACCCGCACTTCGTCGTCCAGCCGTGGTACTGGGTGCCGGCGGAGGAGGTGGAAGCCCGCTTGCAGGGCTGGCAGCGCAGCTGGCTGCTCGGCTTCCGCAACGTAGCAAGGTCTACTGACGAGCGCACCGCTATCTTTGGATTGCTACCAAAGGCGGGGGTAGGTAATAGCCTGCCCGTGTTGCTTCCATCGAACATATCTGCACCTTTCGTCGCAGGTTTGGTTGCGAATTTCTCAACAGTGCCATTCGACTGGGTCGTTCGTCAAAAACTGGCAGGCGTTAACATGAACTTCTTTTACGTCGAGCAATTCCCCGTCCTGCCGCCGGATGCCTACAGCGCCGAAGATTTGCGCTTCATCGTCCCGCGCCTGCTGGAACTGACCTACACCGCCTGGGACCTGCAGCCCTTCGCCCAGGACGTATGGAACGAAGCCGATGACCCCCTGCGCGCCGCCATCCTCCAGCAAGAGCACGAGAGCAAGGGAGCAGCAGAGCACGAGAATTCCCCCGCTCTCACGCTCTCCCGCTCTCCATCTCTCCCGCTCTCGCCATTCACGTGGAATGAAGAAGCGCGCCGCGCCCTGCTCCGCGCCGAACTGGATGCGTACTACGCCCGCCTCTACGGCCTCACCCGCAAACAACTGCGCTACATCCTCGACCCCGCCGACCTGACCGAACGCGAAATGGCAGACATCCTCGACCCATGGGAAGAAGTGGACGACCCGCTCGACCCGCAGGGCTACGCCGCCCGCGTCGCCGCCAGCACCTTCCCCGGCGAAACCTTCCGCGTGCTGAAAGAGAAGGAACAGCGTCAATACGGCGAATACCGCACCCGCCGGCTGGTGCTGGAGGCGTGGGAGCGGTTGGCTGGGTAAGTCTGATACAATATATCAAAAATCTCCAAAGGCAGGCAAAGATGTCCAACTACCTGTTGGAAAACATTTTTATCAAAGGGTACAAATCCTTTCGCGAGTTAGAACTTCCACTTGCGCCGGTCAACGTGCTGATAGGCGCCAACGGATCGGGCAAATCGAACTTCATCAGCCTGTTCAAAATGCTCCATCGCATGATGAACGGCGAATTACAGCTCCACATTGCCCAGTCCGGCGGCGCTGACCAGGTTCTGCACTACGGACGCAAAGGTACTGAGGAACTGATTTTGCGTCTGGGGTTTCTCCGCAATGACACGCTTGCCAACGGCTATGAATGTCACCTCAAGCCCGCCGAAGACCGTTTGGTTGTGACTTATGAAGCTACTTATTTTCACGACCGCACCCGCTATCCGAAACCCTACCAGGATTTGACCCACTGGGGGGTGAATGAAGAAAGCCTGCTGCCCCAATGGGCAAAAGGCGGAGGCGTGTCCCGCTATGTTTACGACGCGCTCCAATCATGGCAGCTCTACCATTTTCACGATACGAGTGAGACGGCGCGCATGAAACAAATGGGCGATATGTACCAGAACCAGCGCCTGCTGCCAGATGCCGGCAACCTGGCAGCCTATCTTTACCTCTTGCATGAGAAACACCCCCAGCATTATCAGACAATTGTGGAAACCATCCGTCTGGCAGCGCCCTTCTTTGGCGACTTTTTGCTGCGTCCTAATCCTTTCAACCCTGAGAAAATCCGCCTGGAATGGCGCGAACGCGGCTCTGACCTGGTCTTTGGACCTAACGCGCTCTCAGATGGCACACTTCGCTTCATCTGTCTGACTACACTGTTCCTTCAACCGCAGGAGAACCTGCCTGCCACCATTGTCTTGGACGAACCCGAACTTGGCTTGCATCCCTACGCCATCAAACTGCTAGCTGAAATGGTGTACAGCGCCGCTGCGCACACCCAAGTAATCTTGGCGACACAATCGGTCCCGCTAGTCAACCAGTTTTCGCCTCAAGACATCCTAGTTGTGGACCGCGTCGAAGGTATTTCCACCATAGGCGGCGATTGACAGACTGTCTCTTTCAGGCGATAATGTTTGCAAAAAGTCAAAAAAGATTTGACCTTTTGCACATAAAAAACAACCATGTTCCAGCCGCGCTTTCACCCGATTACCGAAAGCCAGGGCGGATATTTTTATGCCCGGCAGGCGCGCGCCGCAGGCGATCCCAAAGCCGTGCTCTCCCAGCATCTCAAAAACGGCAAACTGCTGCACGTGCGGCGCGGCGTCTCTCGCCTGACGCAGTTCCCCGAAACGCCGCACGCTGACCTGATAGTTGCCTGGCTGGCGGCGGGGGAAAAGGTCGTCCTCTCCCACGAAAGCACCCCCCTGCTCTATGGTCTGACGGACCGGCTGCCGGGCGAAATTCACCTGACCGCGCCGCGCACTGCCCCGCCCCATCTGGCGGGCGCGCCCGCACAACGCCCGGAGAAACCTTAAAAAGCCACCTTCTGCTCAGCTTTCTGCGTACAAAGGAGCTGCCCATGACCGTTTTTGACCTGCACGCCGCCACATTAGCTGATTATCGCGACTTCGTACGTTCCTTTCTGAATATCGCGGATGAACGTATCCGCCAATTCGTAAACGACAAACTGGAAGAAGCCTGCCTCTGGCCCGATTTTCTTTTGCAGGTCAGCCCGTCTTACGAATACGCCGAATCGGTAGATGAGCTGGCGCAGCAGGGCTTGATTCATGCAGAAACAGCGCGAGTCTTTCGCTCTCCCGATAACCAGCCTTTCCGTCTTTATCGGCACCAGCGCGAGGCGTTGGAGAAAGCCCGCCGCAGCCAGAGCTATGTGGTCACCAGCGGCACGGGTTCCGGCAAGAGCCTTACCTACTTTCTGCCGATTGTGGATTTTCTGCTGCGCCAGCCGCCTCAAACGCCGCGCACGGTGGCGCTGATCGTCTATCCCATGAATGCATTGGTCAACTCACAGCTTCAGGCGCTGGAGACGCTCAAGACGGCTTACGAACGGCACAGCGGCAAGCCATTCCCGGTCACCTTTGCAAAGTACACGGGTGAAACAGGTGAGGCTGCCCGCCAGAGCCTGCGCCAGAACCCGCCGCACATCCTGCTTACCAACTACATGATGGTGGAGCTGATGCTTGTCCGCCCGGAGGATCGGCGCTTTCTGGATCAGCAGCAGGGCGGTTTGCGCTTTCTGATCTTTGACGAACTGCACACCTACCGCGGCCGGCAAGGGGCAGATGTCGCCATGCTCATCCGCCGGCTGAAGGAGCGCGCCGCCTCGGATAAGCTGATCCATATCGGCACTTCGGCAACCATGAGTACGGGACGCACGCTTGAGGCGCGGGAACGCCGCGCCGCGGTGGCGGATTTTGCCGCGCGCCTGTTCGGGCATCCGTTTGCGGAACAGGACATCATCGAAGAGACGCTGCAGCCTTTCACACAGGGCGGCATCCCGGCGACGGCAGAACTGCGCCGGTTGCTGCGTGACCCTGCACCTTTGGAAATTTCGCTGGAGGCGTTCCGCGCTCATCCCATCCCGCGCTGGATTGAACACACCTTCGGCATCGAGCCGGAAGCGCAGGGCGGCTTCCGCCGCCGCGTTCCCACATCGCTGCCCGAGGCTGCCGAAAGACTGGCGAAGGAAACCGGAGCGGAGAAAGCGCGGTGTACACAGCGTTTGCGCGAATGGCTGACGCTCGGCGGGAAACTGCAGCGCGAAGAAGGCGGACGCGCTTTTGCCTTCAAGCTGCATCAGTTTATCAGTCAAGGCAGATCGCTCTTTGCCTCTTTTGAAGAGCGTGGGCGGCGTTTGTTTTCGCTGGAGGGACAGCTTCAGGGCAGTGAAGGGCGCTTGCTGGCGCCGCTTAAGTTCTGCCGTCAGTGCGGACAGGATTATTATCATGTTCTGCGCCGCGAGGGGAAATTCCTGCCCTATCCCTCAGGCAGCATTATGGAAGAGATTGGAGACGACGGAGAAGAGGGATACCTGTTCCTCGCCGGCACAGAAAACGATTGGAACGAAGAGCTGATTCCCGAAGAGTGGCGGGACGCCCGCGGCGGGGTGAAAAGGGAGTATCGGGAACGCCTGCCGCGCCCAGTCTGGATCGTCCTGGATGGCAGTTATTCTTCGCTGCCGAATCCGAATGCAGTCAAAATGTGGTATCAACCGGCGCCGTTTTCACTCTGCTTAAATTGCGGCGAGTTTTACACCCGGCGCGAAGACGAATTCCGCAAACTGGCAAGCCTCTCCAGCGAAGCGCGCACCAGTGCTACCACCGTGCTGGCGACCTCGCTTTTGCGCCACGCCGCTTTGCTCGGTTCGGCGCGCGATAAACTGCTCACCTTTACCGATAATCGTCAGGATGCTTCCCTGCAAGCCGGTCATTTCAACGATTTTATCCATCTGGCAGTTTTGCGCTCCGCGCTGGTCACTGCACTCGAAGAGCACAGAACGCTGACTTTTGATAACGTGGCCGAGCAAACAGTTGCCGCCATGCAGCGCGGCTTGCAGATTCGCGATATTGCCCGCAATCCCGAACTGGAGCCAACTTCTCAGGCTGCAAAAACTGTCTGGGAGGTTTTTACCGAGTTAACCGAATACCGGCTGTATGAGGATCTGCGGCGCGGCTGGCGCATCGTCCAACCCAACCTGGAAGAACTGGGGCTGTTGCGCATCGCATACGAAGGGTTAGAAGCGCTTTGTCAGAATGAAGAGGTATGGCAGTTTCACCCTGCGCTGGCACTCAAAAGTCCTGTGGAACGCCAGCACAGCCTGCAGGTGCTGCTGGATCACTTTCGCCGCAAACTGGCGCTCAACGCGAAATGTTTTCAGGAACAGTTTCAGAGTCAACTGCGTAAGCGGTGCGAACAGCATCTGAACGAATACTGGGGGTTGGATGCGGAAGGGTATGAACTGCGTCCGGCAGCTTGTTTTTACCTGCCGGGGACTTCACCCCGCCCGGTGGAAGGGTTCAGTCTGGGGGAACGCAGCTTGATCGGGCGCTTTTTGAGCAGACAATTTGCGCTGAGGCGCGATCAATATGCCGCTGTCATCGGTCAGCTTCTGGACCTGCTGGTGAAACAGGGTTTTCTGGAGCGCTTGCCTGCAGTGGACAATCACCAGCGTTTTCAGCTGGACGTTGCTCGTCTGCTCTGGCAGTCCGGCAGTGGAACAGCGCCGCCGCCAGATCCGCTGTACAGCCGCCGGGTCTCTAACAACGAAACCGCTCTGATCCGCCCGGTCAACCAGTATTTCCAGCGCTTCTACCGGGAAACAGCGGCAGAACTGGCGCAATTGGAAGCACGTGAGCACACCGCCCAGGTGGTTGCTCCGGGCGAGCGCGAACGCCGCGAACGCCGCTTTCGCTGGGATGTGCACGACCCGAATAAGGAGATTGAACTCGGGCGGCGTTTGCCGTATCTGGTCTGCTCGCCGACGATGGAGCTGGGAATCGACATTGCCGATCTCGACATGGTGCACTTGCGGAATGTCCCGCCTACGCCTGCCAATTATGCCCAGCGCAGCGGGCGCGCCGGTCGTCAAGGGCAGGCAGGACTGGTTTTTACCTACTGCGGCGCGTTTAACAGTCATGATCAGTACTTCTTCCGCCATCGAGAGGAAATGGTGACAGGGAGCGTGCACCCGCCCCGGCTGGATTTAGCCAATGAAAGTCTGCTGCGCGCTCATGTTCACGCCATCTGGCTGGCAGAGGTGTCTTTGCCGCTTGGTCAATCCATCGAGCAGGTGATTGACATTAACAAAGAGAGCTTTCCTTTGTTCCCCCACGTAGAGGCGCAGATTCGATTGAGTGCAGACCGGCTGCAGGCAGTGTACAATCGGGCCGAGTCTGCGCTGAATCTTGGGGAGATCAAGCGTTTTGCGCCCTGGTTGACCGATGCCTGGCTGGAGCGGGTGCTGGCGGATGCACCTCAAGAATTTGACCGCGCCTTTGACCGCTGGCGCGAACTTTACCGTGCGGCAATTCGTCAGCGCGATGACGCCCGAGCAGAGGAAGATCGAGCGCGCCGCCGCGAAGATCAGGAGCGCGCCCGAGCCAGGCAAGAGGAAGCCCGCCGGCAGTTGAACCAATTGCTGCAAGTAGCTACAGCGCGTGAGGAAAGCGACTTTTATCCCTACCGCTATCTGGCAAGCGAAGGTTTCCTGCCCGGTTACAATTTCCCGGCACTGCCGGTGCGCGCCTGGGTGATGCGGGGCAGTGAAGGGGAATTTATCGCTCGGGCGCGCTTTCTGGCGCTGCGCGAATTTGCCCCGAAAAACATCTTGTATCACGAAGGCGCTAAATGGAAAGTGGCGGCTTTTCAATCGCCCCCCGGCGGATTGGATGAGCGGCGTCATCAAAAACGTCTCTGCAGCATCTGCGGCGCCTTTTGCGATCCTTCTTTTGACCTTTGTCCCTCTTGTCATACCCGCTTCAACGGTGAAAACAGCCTGCTGGCGACCCTGCTTGATATGCCCAATGTCAAAGCCCGCCGCCGAGAGCGGATTACGTCAGATGAAGAAGAGCGCATCCGCCGCGGCTACCTGATTGAGACCTTTTATCAGTTTGCACCCCAAGAGAAGGGGTATCGTCTCCAGCAGGCAGACGTCATGCTTAACGGCGATCCGTTTCTGCGTCTGATCTATGCGCCCGCAGCAACGCTGATGCGCATCAATCACGGCTGGCGTTCGGTGCGCACACCGGGCTTTGTAGTGGATTTTGAGAGCGGTGAGATTGTTGGACCGCAGGACCGCGAGCCAGCCCGCGCTCCCCGCCGGGATCAGCGGTTGGAAACTGTCAGGCTGGCAGTACAAGATACACAAAATCTGCTGTTGATTCGCCCTGTACACCCTGAACTGTTCAACGACTGTGATTTTGAAACAACCTTTCGCTATGCGCTCTAGCGCGGTATTGAGCAGGTTTTCCAGTTGGAGGAAACCGAACTGAATGCCGAACGCATTGGAAAGAACGAATACAGCGCTATTCTGCTCTACGAAACCTCGGAGGGCGGCAGCGGCGTGCTGCGGCGGCTGATTGAAGAAACCGATGCCATGGCACGCATTGCTCGCGCAGCTTTGGCGTGCTGTCATTTCGACGAAAGTGGTAATGATACTCGAACAGAGTGCATTGCCGCCTGTTATGAATGTCTGATGAGTTATAACAATCAGATGGAAGCACTCCATCTCAATCGTCATCGCGTGCGGGATGCCCTGCTGGGGCTTGTTACTGCCCGCACCCTGCCGCGTGTGGGGGGTCGTTCCTACACCGAACAGCTTGACTGGCTGCATTCATTGACAGATTCTCGTTCTGAGCTGGAGCGCCATCTTCTAGACAAGCTTGCCAAAGGCGGTTATCGTTTGCCGGACAACGCCCAGTATGAAATTTCTGAGCCGCGTTGTGCAGCCGACTTTTTCTACGCTCCAAATATCTGTGTCTTTTGTGATGGTGCAGTACACGACACGCCTGAACAGCGGCGCAAAGATGAGGCATTGCGGCGCGAGCTGATCGAAAAAGGGTACCGCGTCCTGGTTATTCGCTATGATCGTGACCTTCTCGAACAAATTCGCGAATCTCCCGATGTATTTGGGTGGGGAGTAGTCAACGAGTGACGGCTAAAGCCGACAGTAGTTGACTATAGAGAGCTTTTTTGAGCCTGTCAAGTCCCCTTTTTGCTGATTTTTCGCCTTTTCGGGAAAATTACCCCTTTTTCAGCGTCCATGTCGCACAATGTATAAAAAAATGACCAGTACGCCACCCCTTCTATTGTGCGAACTCTCTCCGCATTCGCCTGCGCTCTTTCGCCCGTTCGATTTTTCCGCAGCCTTGCGTCCCCGCTTTTACGTGCCCGTTCACTTTGGCTTGCGTCCCGATCTCACGTTTCCCTGCGTCCGTTTGCTTTGTACGAAGTCTTGCGAACCGTTTTTGTTTGAACTTTCTTGTTCCTCGCTGGTTTCCCGGCGGTTTTTTGGAGAATGGATATTTTGAAGTTTGACGCACAAAACATATGGCGGACAACAAGCCGGCACGGGAGATTCTGGCTTTCGAGCTGGCGGTGCGCAATCTGTGCGCTGAACCACTGATCGCAACCGTTCAGGGTTTGCGTATGAGACTGTCGGCTTTAGCCGACAGTAGTTGACGCGCTGGTTTGTTTTCTTGATCGTCTTCTCCTTGATCACGTTGTTGCTTCCCTTGATTATCCGCAAGCAACTTGCCAGGGAGGATGGTTCGCCAGTGTGATGAAGGCCTGAGTCTTGCTTTGAAAGATTGCTCTTTATTGCCGCTGCCTTCCCCAAAAACGTTGAATTGTTTTTGGGGAAGGCTCTGGTTTTCGACCATTGTTAAGATGGCTGGGTTTGCCGTCAAGCCAATACCGTTCTTCACACACCCGCAACGGCAGCCATCGCATCCCAAAACATTTTTTCATATTCCAGCAGCAGGCGGGCGGATTGGCGAATATCCGCTTCGGCTACACCGCGCTCCAATGCTGCCTGCACCGGCGGATAAACCTGCTCTTCGGCGGCCTGATAGTTAGCGTACATTTCAAAGAAGCGCACCGCCTGATGGTCAAAGCCGTAATGTTCCTGCAGAGCGCGGCTCACCCGCCGCGCGTTTGCTATCCACACCTCGGCATCGAACAAAAAGGCGGTGATCAGTTCAGCGTCCGAACGGTAAAAGCACAGGTAGGTTTCAAAGTAGCTGAAAGGCAAAGCACCCGCCAGCAGAGGCGCGGCTTTTAATTCCGCCTCGCTCATCGGTAAGGCGGCGGCAAATTCCAGCACGGCGCGGTTGACTTCAAATTCAGCCTGCAGAAAGAAGTTCAGCATTTCGCGGCTGGGCAGGTTGCCAAAACGGGCGGTGATCAGGGCGATGTTCATGATGCCGTTGGTGACAATGTGGTACTGTTGGGCGGCAAAAATGCGCAGGGAGTCGCGTGGAACGCGGCCGGCTTCCAGAGCGTCGAGATAGGGGTGATTGCGGATGCTGTCCATGATGGGCTGCAGTTCGCTGCGCAGGCTGGCAATCAACTGCGCGGCTGAGGAATGAGTTGAAGGCAGTGTATTCATTTTTCCTTTCTCCTTTCACAAATAAAAACCGGATCATGCATGGGAGAGGAGGTACATCAAAAAACCCTCTCGCCGGAGAGGGTTGACAGCAAGCAAAATCGTGTCAGTATATTCTTCCCTCCGCCGGCATTACCCGGATCAGGTTCTGCGGGTCGAGGACTAGACGGTCCTCCTCTCAGCCCGGCTGCACCGGGCTCCCCGTTGTTAATAGTTATTATACCCGCCGGATACGGCGAAGTCAATCCAATCCTCTGCGAGAATGTTGAAAAAGCCATATATGGCGCATATCTATACGAAAAACAGGCTGTTTTACCGCCATATATAGGGAGTGTGTTTTGTTTTTCAACACGCTCAAAAAATCCCTCTTGACTTTTGCTTTCAATTTTGATATAAAATGTCCAATCATTCATACCAGAATGGCTGTGATGGGAAATAGTACGCTTTAGCCGCGGCGGCACAGAGAGCAGGGGTCAGGTGAAAGCCCTGCCCGTCCCGTAAGGCGGAATGGTTCCCGGAGCTGCAGGGTCAAAGGCGTTTATGCCGAGTATCCCGCGCCGGAGCTGCCACCGTTATCAGGGCAAAGGGTATCACCGGTTCATGCAACCGTCGTACCCCACGAGTGAGGCTGGCTTTTTTCCCCGTCGTGTTCACTACGGGGTTTTTCCTTAAAATCCCATCACCAGCCTAAATTGGGTGGCACCGCGAGAAACCTCTCTCGTCCCAATGGACGGAGAGGTTTTTTTGGATTAATGTGAATTGGAGGTGATGATCGCATGCTGAACAACCGCCCGCTCAACCCGGCCCCCCAGGTGGACCAGCATCCTTCTGCGCCGCTGGTGCGCACCCTTCCGGCTGACCTGGAAACGCCGGTTTCCATCTATCTTAAACTGGCGGATGGCAGCCCTTCCTTCCTGCTCGAATCGGTTACCGGCGGCGAGCAGGTTGCCCGTTATTCGTTCATTGGGGTGCGCCCCCGCCGTGTCTATCTTTTGCAGGGGGATCGGCTGATCGTCCGTGAGACGGACGGCCGTCAGCGCAGCCGCGCCGGCAATCCTTTTCAATGTCTGGAGGAGGAATTTCGCGCCTTTCAGCGTCCGGCAACGCCGGGATTGCCGCGCTTCAGCGGCGGTCTGGTCGGTTATTTGGGTTACGAGATGGTGCGCTGGTTCGAACCGGGGGTCAGCCGCATCCCGATTCAAAACCAGATGCCCGACGGCGTGTTTTTGGAGGCTGACAGCCTGGTTGCATTTGACCATGCCTTCGGCAAGGTGATGCTCATCGTCCACCCCGACCTTTCACTGCCCGAACCGAATCGCCAGAGCGAGGCCCTGCGCCGCCTGAATGAACTCCACAGTCGGATCAACCAGCCCCTGCCCGCCCCGCCGCCTGCTTCGGCTGCCGGCATTCTCCCTTCCGACTGGCTTTCCATGCCGCGGGACATCTTCTTAAGTGCAGTGGAACAAGCAAAGGAAGCCATCCGCGCCGGTGAGATTTTTCAGGTGGTACTTTCGCAGCGCTTTACCCGTTCCACACTGGCACAGCCGTTTGAAATTTACCGCGCTTTACGCCGTCTCAACCCCTCGCCGTATATGTTTTACTTCGACTTCGGCGATGCGGCGGGTGGGCAGCCGCTACGGCTGATCGGCGCTTCGCCAGAAATGCATGTGCGCCTGAGCGGTGCTACCGCCACGCTGCGTCCCATTGCCGGTACGCGCCCGCGCGGAGCCACCCCGCAGCAGGATATGGAACTGGAACAGGATTTGCTGGCTGACGAAAAAGAACGCGCCGAACACATCATGCTGGTTGATCTGGCGCGCAACGATCTGGGACGGGTGTGCGAGTTCGGCAGTGTGCGGGTGCGCGAGCAGATGACCATTGAACGCTACTCGCATGTGATGCACATTGTCTCGCAGGTGGAAGGCCGCCTGCGCCCGGCGGCGAATGCCTTTGAACTCATGCGCGCCACTTTTCCGGCCGGTACGGTCAGCGGGGCTCCCAAAGTGCGCGCCATGCAAATCATTGCAGAACTGGAAGTTCAGCCGCGCGGCGTTTATGCCGGGGCAGTGGGTTACTTTGCCTATGACGGCAGCATGGATACCTGCATTGCCATCCGCACGCTGGTCATGCAGGACGATCAGATTGCCCTGCAAGCCGGTGCAGGGATCGTTGCCGATTCTCAACCCGAACGGGAGTACGAGGAAACGCTTAACAAGGCGCGCGCCCTGGCGCAAGCCGTTGAAATTGCCGAACGAAAGGAGACTGATGATGTTGCTCATTCTCGATAATTACGATTCCTTCACCTACAATCTCGCTCAACTCTTCGGCGAGCTGGGCGAGCAGGTACACGTGGTGCGCAGCGATCAGGTCAGTCTGGCGGATGTGCTCGACCTGCACCCGCAGCGGATTGTCATTTCGCCCGGGCCGGGCGGACCGCAGGATGCCGGCATCTCATCGGAAGTGATCCGCAGGCTGGGGGGTGTCATTCCCATTTTGGGGGTGTGTTTGGGACATCAGTGCATTGGTGCGGTGTTTGGCGGCCAGGTGGTTCGCGCGGCGCGGCTGATGCACGGCAAAACATCGCACATCTTCCATAATGGCGAGGACCTTTTCAACGGCCTGCCCAACCCGTTTGAAGCCACCCGCTACCACTCCCTGATGGTTGCCGAGCCGCTGCCCGAAGCGCTGATACCGACCGCCTACAGCGAAGCGGGTGAATTGATGGCGCTCCGCCATCGTTCGCTGCCCATTTTCGGCGTGCAGTTTCATCCCGAATCCATCCTCACCCTGGCCGGAAGGCAAATTCTGGACAATTTTTTGAAATTAACCGTCAACCAGCCGGTTTATTCATAATGTTTCTGTTTGGAGGAAGATTATGCTCAAGCCGTATCTTGCCAAAGTGATGAATTATCAACACTTGACCGCTGCGGAAGCCGAACAGGCTATGCACATCATCATGAACGGGGAAGCCACGCCGGCGCAAATTGCCGGTTATCTGGTGGCTTTGCGCATGAAAGGCGAAACATCGGAGGAAATTCTGGGCAGCGCCCGCGCTATGCGCGCTCATGCCCGCCGCGTGAATGTTCCTGGCGCGCCGCTGGTGGATACCGCCGGCACCGGCGGCGACGGCGCCCACACCTTCAATATCTCCACTGCGGCTGCCTTTGTCATCGCCGGCAGCGGACGGCGGGTTGCCAAACACGGCAACCGCGCCGCCTCTTCACACTGCGGCAGCGCCGATGTGCTGGAAGCATTGGGGGTGCGCATTGACCTTTCGCCTCAGCAGGTGGCACAGTGTATTGAAGCAGTGGGCATCGGCTTTCTGTTTGCGCCAAACTTTCACCCGGCGATGAAACATGCCGTCGGCCCGCGCCGCGAGCTGGGTCAACGCACCCTGTTCAACCTGCTCGGCCCGCTCACCAATCCAGCCGGAGCTGCCTATCAGTTGCTCGGCGTTTACGACGCCGCCCTGGTTTCCACCCTGGCGCAGGTGCTGATGGAACTGGGCGCGGCCGGCGCGATGGTCGTCCACGGTTACGGCGGGCTGGATGAACTTTCCACCGGCGGGCCGAACCGCGTCAGCCTGATGATCGGCGGCCGGGTGGACACCTACGAACTGGATGCCGCCGATTTGGGGCTGCGCCGCGCTGCTCCCGAAGACCTGCGCGGCGGGCAGCCGCAGCAAAACGCCGCCATTCTGCGCGCCATTCTCGAAAACCGCGATGACAGCCCGCGCCGCGATGTGGTATTGCTGAACAGCGCCGCCGCCATTGCTACGCAGAGCGGCGACTTGTACAGCGCCCTGCAAGAAGCCGAACAATCGCTTTCCAGCGGTGCAGCCCTCGAACGGCTGGAAGCGCTCATCTCCTTCAGTCAAGGGGTAACGGTATGAACCGCCTCGAAGAAATCATTGCCCATAAGTGGGCGGAAATCGGCCGGCGGCAGCGGCTGCGGCCGATGGAGGATCTGGAAACTGCCGCGCTGGCTGCCCCGCCCCCGCCTTCGTTTGCGGCAGCTTTGCGCCGCCCGCCAGGCAACCCTGTCCGCCTGATTGCCGAAATTAAGCGCGCTTCTCCCTCGCGCGGAGCGCTGGCAGCGCAGCTGGATGCCCTTCGTCTGGCGGATATCTACCGGCAGAACGGTGCAGCAGCCATCAGTGTGCTGACCGACAGCCGTTTCTTTTCCGGCAGTCTTGCCGACCTGCACAGCGTGGCTGCCTGGCCCGATTCTCCGCCTGTGTTGTGCAAGGATTTTATCCTTTCGCCGTACCAGATTCTGGAAGCGCGCGTTGCCGGCGCGTCTGCTGTGCTGCTGATTGCCGCCTGCCTCACGCCGGCCGATTTGAAGCGCCTCTATGATTTCACCTGTCAGACCGGAATGGACGCGCTGATTGAAGTTCACTCCCTGCCGGAACTGGAAGCCGCCCTCAACTGCCGGCCGCAGGTGATTGGTGTCAACAACCGTGATCTGCGCAGCTTTGAAGTCAACCTGCAAATCTCCTTGAATCTCATTCAACACCTCCCGGCGGAAATGGTTCGGGTGGCTGAAAGCGGCATTCACACCGCTGAAGACGCGCGGCAACTGGCGAAAGCCGGTTTTGATGCCCTGCTGGTCGGCGAAGCGCTGGTCACCAGCCCCGATCCCGGCGCAAAGCTGCGCGAACTGCTGGGGAGGCCGGCATGAAAGTGAAAATCTGCGGAATCACCACGCTGGAGGATGCGCTCCATGCCATTGAAGCCGGGGCGGACATGCTGGGTTTCAACTTCTTTCCAAAAAGCCCGCGCTTCATTGATCCCCAGCGCTGTGCCGCGATTGTGGAAGCCCTGCGCGGCAGCGGAGTGGTGTGTGTGGGTGTGTTCGTCAATCTGCCGCCCGAAGAAGTCCGCCGCCTGATGAGCGCCTGTTCCCTTGACCTGGCGCAGTTGTCCGGCGACGAGCCAGCTTGCGACCTGGCGCAACTGGACGGGCTGGCTTTCAAAGCCCTGCGCCCGGCTGGGCGGGCGGATTTGGAACAGGCGCTGCAAACCTACCCGCCGCGCTCCTCCCCGCCGGCCTATCTGGTGGACGCTTTTCGTCCAGGCATGTACGGCGGCAGCGGGCAGCCGGCAAATCTTGACCTGGCTGCCGATCTGGCGCACCGCTGCCCGATTCTGCTGGCCGGCGGTTTGACCCCCGAAAACGTCGCAAAAGCCATTGCCCTTGTTCAACCCTGGGGCGTGGATGTTGCCTCCGGGGTGGAAACGGCGCCCGGGCGCAAGGATACCGCGCTCCTGCGCGCTTTTGTCCACGCCGCCCGCAGCGCCTCTGCTGATTTTCAAACCAATCAAGACGAAAATTTTCGTGACGATCTCCGCTGCCTTTAGGCAGCGGCTTCTCAGGCAGCGCACGGCGCAGCCGCCCACGTTACCGCCTGACCGCTCCGTCCAAGCGGGTGAGATTTACGGCGAGTGTTTTACGCAGACACCGATTACTGACTGCAACCTCATACACTCGGTTGTTAACGTTCAAAACTCAAGGAGAGTACAGCACAAGTGTTCGACAATTTCAATATACCGGAAAACACTGTCTTAAGGAAAGGAGGAGCGCATTCCTCTGCCGCCTAAAGGCGGCAGTCCCCCCTGCGCTAATTTCTTATGGAAACCGCTGTTTTTGAACCTGTTGCAAACCGACCCGGCCGCTTTGGCAGATACGGCGGGCAGTTTATCCCCGAAACCCTGATGACGGCCGTGCAGGAACTGGAAGAGGCTTACCTTTCCGCCCGCCGTGAGCCAGCCTTTCAAAAGGAATTGGACGATTTGCTACACACCTATGTCGGCCGCCCCACACCGCTGACCTTTGCAGCCCGTCTGACCGAGGAACTGGGCGGCGCGCGGATTTACCTGAAACGCGAGGACCTGGCCCACACCGGCGCTCACAAAATCAACAATGCGCTTGGGCAGGCGCTGCTGGCAAAGCGGATGGGCAAGCGCCGGCTGGTAGCCGAAACCGGCGCCGGTCAGCACGGGGTGGCGGCTGCCACCGCCGCCGCGCTGCTCGATCTGGAGTGTGTGGTCTATATG
>Ga0308389_1001575_pt1 | contig 15241 bp, 13 predicted proteins | sample Hotspr2Sample148_FD_202362 | JGI IMG/M metagenome (GOLD analysis project Ga0308389, IMG submission 202362) | Hot spring phototrophic mat microbial communities from Mushroom Spring, Yellowstone National Park, Wyoming, United States - 20040719_148 ... | reverse complement strand
TTTGATACAAAATATCAAACCTTTGTTCATTACCCTATGCAAGGCAGATTTGTTTCTGTTGGTCTTACAGCCAGTTTAAAGTAAGTTTTAAACAACAGGCAGGAACTAATTTCATTTCTAATAAAATCCTAATTTTTTCTAAAAGGTCTCTAACAGCTTCCAAACGGAGGCTGTTTTAGTTCTGTAGCATCAATAATAAACCGAATGCAATAAAACCGCATTCCAAATCTAAAATCCGAAATTAAAAAATGAATACATTAGAATTTATCACACGGCTAAGTTTGGCTTTGTTCCTTGGAGCAGCTATTGGAATTGAAAGGCAGTGGAGACAAAAAAGTGCAGGATTACGTACCAATACTTTGGTGAGTATGGGTGCGGCTGCATTTACACTCATCTCTTTGGCACTTACTTCCCAAGACGATGGAGTTTACAAAGGTGATGCCACACGCATCATTGGCCAGATTGTAACAGGCATAGGGTTTCTTGGCGGTGGTGTAATTCTTAGAGAAGGCTTAAATGTTCAAGGTCTTAATACTGCCGCAACCATATGGTGTTCTGCTGCCGTAGGTTCTTTGGCAGGTGTGGGGTTATTTGCCGAAGCAACTATTGTAGCTTTTGCTGTAATGATGACCCATCTGCTACTCAGACCTTTGGGATTAAAGTTAAACAAATTTTCTTTTAAAAAAGAAGAAGGCGGCTCTTTCTTCTATTCCTTCAAAATTCGTTGCAAAGAGCAAGTTGAAAACCATTTGAGAGTTTTGATTTTGGAAACCCTTAAAAAAGATGCCCACCTTCAATTACGCTCTTTGAAAAGTAGAGACAATGGAAACCCTGGATACACTTTTGTAGAAGCAGAAATTTTAGCCAACGGCAAGCACGATACAGAAATGGAACAATTAGCGGCAAAACTCACCATTGAGTATGGGGTAACAGAAGTAAGCTGGGAAGTTAACGGACAACAAGAATAAAAAAATTGCGTATTTGAGATTTTGGATTGCAGATTGAAGAAAATCCAAAATCCGAAATCAAAAATCCGAAATCAAAAGATGAACACAATAGATTTACAAAAACTTGCTAAGGAGTTTCAGCACATAGACCAAATCATAGAATTGGTTCCTGTGATGCAAAAAATGCCGGTGGTTGAAGTAGCAGAAATTCTTAAATCCATTGATGAAACTTACCTGCTCAATGTACTGGACAGGTTTACTATGGAGCAACAAGGTTTAATAGTTGCTGAATTTCCAATGGTGAAGCAACTCAACCTATTCAAGGTTACTTCACAAAAACGCTTTGCAAAAATTTTTGAGAATATGCCGTCTGATAATCGGGCTGATTTTTTCCAACACTTAACCCAACAAGAACAATCATTGCTTTTGCCGTATTTATCAAAAAAGGTACGTGAAGATGTGATTGCGTTAAGTGCCTATCCGCCCGAAACTGCCGGAGGTATTATGAGCACCGATTTTGCCACCGTGCAAAAAAATATGCGTTGCGATGAAGCCATTGAGAAAGTGCGAAACGATGCTCCGTCTAAAAAAACGATTTACTATGTGTATGTAGTAGATGCAGAGCAAAAATTGCAAGGTTTTGTAACACTCAAAGATTTGATTATGGCAGAGCCTTACCAATTAGTAGAGCAGGTGCTGCACACCGAATTTGTATTTGCTTATGTAGATGACGACAGAGAAAAAGTTGCCCAACAAATTGAAAAATACGATTTGGTAGCTATCCCAATCCTAAACAGAGAAAAGCAATTAGTAGGAATTGTTACCCACGATGAAGCAATAGATGTTATCCGTGCGGAGTATTCAGAGGATATGCAAAAGTTTATGGGCATAGTGCAGGCAAATGAAGAATTTGATTACATCGGCACCAGCACTTGGAAACACTTCAAAAAACGCGTGGTATGGGTAGTTTCTTTGGCAGCAATAGGCATAATTTCCGGCATCATTGTTCATAGGTACGAAAATGCGTTAGAGAAACTTTTAATTCTTGCTTTGTACATGCCAATGGTAGCTGATACGGGTGGCAATGCAGGCAGTCAGGCAGCTACCGTAGTAGTAAGGGCATTGGCTTTAGGACAAATTACGGTTCGCAATTGGTTTAAAATCTTATGGAAAGAAGCCAAAATATCTTTGCTTCTGGCAGTCTGTCTTGGCTTGTTGGCGTATGGAAAGGTTTTATTTCTAAGTTGGGAAACAGACATTCCTTCAGCTTATTCCCTGCCGTTAATCGCATTTGTGATTTCACTTGCTCTTGCTTTGCAAGTGATAACTGCAACGATCATCGGAGCAGGTTTGCCCTTGTTGGTAAAACGTTTTGGTGGCGACCCTGCCGTGGCTGCAAGCCCAGCCATTACTACAGTGGTTGACATTACCGGACTGCTCATCTACTTCGGAATAGCGACCCTCTTTTTTTCACTTTAAAACTTCAAATATAAAACAACTATGAAACAATTAATTACAATTTTAATCGGAGCAGCATTAGGTCTGCATGCCTATGCTCAAAACAATGACACGATACAGACAAAAAAGGAACTGCCTTTTTTCATTCACCCATCTAAGCGAATAGCTGATGATGAACTGATACATAAAAAAGAAGGCTATTTTGTTACGGGGTTGCCCGAGATTGAAAGAAACCCAATCAATGGACTTGGGATTGGAGGCAATTTTTATCTTTATAATAATAAAACAAAAGATGATCCCATTCTTTGAATACACGCCTTATAGAGCCAGATATACGTGTTTTTTTAAAGTTTTTCAAAGCGGGAAATGGCAGGGAGCTATCAATATGGATTTCCCTTATATTTTTGATTCTAAATGGAGAGTTCGAATTGATGGAGTTTTTGAAAATGACCCCAATTTTCAATACTTTGGTTTTGGAACAAACACAATGCGACCTTTACGCTTTAGGGATAAAGCAACAGGAGTAGAGAAAGAATATAATAGATTCAATTCTTACTTTGATAACCTTACCATTGTGCGTGCTGGGAATGTTGCTATTGGCGAGGCAGCGCAAGTAACTGACAGACATTATAACGAATTAGATTACACTGAAAATCTATATAATATTTTAGGTGAAAGAACATTTGCAGGTGGCAGAGGACGGTTTATGTTCGGCTATGAGCTGTTATATATAAAAATAAGAGATTATTTTAACCGAGAAGCTGAGGAAGGTTTTGACAGCGAGGGTAATGAAATTAAAGGTGTATTAAACGGACGCACAAGATTAACAGAAGATTATTTAGGGGTATCAGAAGGCAATCCTTGGCAACGATACAATATAGCGGGATATGAAGGCGGACGTGAAGGAATCGTGGCTTTTGCCATTATGTACGATACACGAGATTTTGAGCCAGACCCAACGAATGGTTTCTTAATTGAATATTCACACGAACATTCAAGACCTTGGTTGTTTTCGGAATTTAGCTTTGACAAAAACTTAATTCAAGTCACATACTTCCAAAGAATATTTCCTGAAAAAATAAGAAGAATGGTTTTGGCGGTTAATGCTGATATAGGATATATATGGGGTTCAAAGGTACCATTTTACGAAGCCTTTGATCTGTCTAGTCAAGCAGAAGCAGGAGGTACCGAAGTGCTGGGTGGAGCTAGGTCACTTAGAGGATTTAGGGAGTACCGTTTTGTAGGTCCTCTAACAGCCTTGGTAAATTTAGAATTGAGAACAAGGATTGGTCAAATAAACTTTTTAAATCAGCACTTTGCTTTTGATTTGGTTCCGTTTTATGATACTGGTCGTGTATGGAATGAAATAAAAGAATTTAATTTTCGAGATTATCGACACAGCTATGGTTTAGGGGCACGTCTTGCTTGGAACCAATCTACCATCTTGAGAGCCGATTTAGCATTTAGTAAAGAATCTACTCAATTCTTCTTCGGGTTTTCAAATATATTTTAATTGCCAACACACAGGGTCAAGCACATCCCGCAAACCGCTCATAGCCGACACGCTTACCAAAGTTCGCGGGAAGAGCATGCCCCTTTTCCTCCCTGATAAAGACTACAATTTTTTTCTTCCTTCCCTTCTAAAATTTTTAAAACAGCCAACACACAGCCGACACATAAAGACCCAAACACAATTCTGACATTGACAGCGAAACCCTTTACAGACCAGACTTACAAGACACGGACGACAGAACGCCAGCTGGTAACACGGGTAACCGTTGCACAACTACCTCTAAACTTTAAAAAAGGCAAATACTCAACTTCAATCCATGCGTTTTAAAGAAGTAGATGTTTTTACTAATGTCTTAGTCCCCTGTAAAGTTGGACAAAATTTGAAAAACAAATTAGGTCTAACTAAAATTACAGGATATGACAGAAATCAAAAGAAAATTCACAGCAGAAGATCGCCTGGCGATACTTCAGATAGGCGACCGCAACGGGCGCACAGAAATAATTCGCAAGTATAATATTGCCCCTTCGTTATACGACCGATGGCGAAGAAAATATCTGGCAGAAGGCATAGAGGGCTTAAAAAACAAGCATAAACGGATTGTTCCGCAAATCAGGCAACTGAAAGAAGAAAATGCACGATTGAAGCGCATCATTGCACAACAGGCGCTGGAACTGGAGTTTAACACCGAACTTTTAAAAAAAACTCCTATCGGAAGCAAGATAAAATAGCTCTTATGCAGCAATATCAGAACAACACAGCCGTAAAGACGCTTTGCCGTTGAGCAATGCTGCCTCGCTGTCATTATTACTATCGGGCAAAAACAGGCAGAAAAGGATTTGCTCTCAGTTCCATCACCCTTACCCAAAGCGGTCGGTTAGTGGCTAACGAGCAGGTGGTAGATGATATCAAGACGATACTCAGTTCAGAATTTATTTGTTATGGCTATCGGAAGGTTGCTGTTGAACTCAAAAATCAGAGATACTTTATCAACCACAAAAAAGTTTACTGCCTGATGAAGGAGCATCATTTATTGTTGGGCAAAATAATCCGTACATCAGGAAAGCGGCAGTGGGTAAAGCACAGAAAAATAACAGCCGTCAAGCCGATGGAATATCTCTGTTTAGATATCAAATACCTTTGGGTGGCAGCAGAAAAGCGTTTTTACTATCTGCTTACCATCATTGATGTTTATACCCGTAAAGTTCTCGAATGGTTTTTGCAGCGCAGTATCAAAAATGCAGATGTCATCAACCTGTTCCGTAAAGTGCAGCGCCAGTATGGTATCAAAGGTGTTTATATACGCAATGACAACAGCTCACAGTTTTTTGCCAACGATGTCCGCCAGTTCCTGCGACAAGCCGAAGCCCATCAGGAGTTTACCCATGTAGCTACCCCTAAAGAAAACAGCTATATTGAAGCTTACCACAGTATTCTACAACGCGAAGTAGTCGAGCGATTTGAATTGGAAAGCTACTATGATGCCAAAATCACCATTGCCACCATCGTCTTTCCTGCGCAACGACTCTGCAGGAGGTGGAATCAGCCATAACCCATGAGAGAATCTGTGGTGATCGAATCGGCACGATGTCTTTGTGCTCCATTGCTTGAGAAGTTCATGATTTCAGAGTCGCGACGCGATCGCAAAATGCCTCGAAAATTCGTTCTGCCGTCAGTGAGCGGTTATCTGCATCGCGCCGATAGGAGCAATAATCCGGCGCAGTCGAGCAAACCTTGACGCCGAGACCGAATGAATCAATTTCAGCAGCGGATGTCGGTGCAAAAAAAGCAACGAATGGAATACGTTGAGCAATTGCAAGGTGGAGTGGGAGACTATCGCTTGAAATCAAAACATCTGCAGTACCGATTACTGCAGCCAATCGAAGGACGGAATCATCAGTATTGGCCACTTCTATCTGATCGCTTAAAAAGTCCCGCACAAGCGCTTCATTGCGTAGTCTATCTTCTCCAGCTCCGACAAGAACCAATCGTGTCGGTTTGAAATTAGGCGGTTCCCATTCAAGGAGGAATCGAATCAGCTTGCGCAGTTCTGTTTCTGGCAATGCTTTCGAAGGCCAGCGACTCCCTGCGTATGGATTGAGTGCGATGAGAAAGGATCCATCTCCGTACGTTTTGCGCGCCCACTCCACCATGTGCGGGTCGTTCTCAAAGTATGGTTCGACGTTTGGTACGCCAAAAATCTCCGAAAAGATTTCTGCATGACCACGCTGGTTCTGTTTCTTGAGTTCATCTGCGCGATGCTTACCGTAGCGGGAGAGCAATCCCATGTCGAACCACGCACGTGCATCATCGGTGTAAGTAGGGTGGCCATGATCAAGATATGCGCCCGTTATCGCGGCAGCGTTCAGCCGAGAAACTCCCTCCAACACCACATAATCATCATCGAGTGAGTAAATGCGGTCATAACACTGTTGACGGCATTCATCAAAGGATGTATGGATTTCATCAATGAACGAGTTATAGCGAAGAAGAGGTTCTGCATCCGGTGCAGTCAGCCAGCTAAGCTTCAAGATGCTGCCGTATTTCTTCTTGAGAGCACGTGCAAAGTACGACGTCCGAACAACATCGCCAAGAGCTCCTGTTTTGACAATCAAGATATGCATGGTGAAATCATTCGAAGCCAATTGTCCATTGATAACCTTGAAGTAATCTCGAGCGTGCGCTCTAAACCAACGAACAAAGCGCGCCGCACCGTTGATACTATGACGGTGCGGCGGCTCGATCGAGTAACCCTACGCTGGAAACGCTGCAGGGAGCATCGTTCCTTGGATTCGCTCAAGATTTAGCGAGGTAAATCCAATTCCATCACTTTCGTCCACGCTGCGATGAAATCGCGGACGAACTTCTCGTGGTTATCATCCTGCGCATAGACTTCTGCGAGCGCTCGCAGCTCTGAATGAGCACCGAAAATCAAGTCAACTCTCATCGCCGTCCAACGGAGCTCGCCACTGTTGCGATCGCGCCCTTCGAATCGTAGCCGTTCATCATCGGTTGGCATCCATTCGATGCCCATGTCCAATAGATTGACGAAGAAGTCATTGGTCAACACCCCTGGCCGATGAGTCAGCACACCATCCTGCGTCCCGCCGTATGTAGCACCCAGTGCGCGCATTCCGCCCACAAGGACCGTCATCTCTGCGGGGGTGAGTGTAAGGAGATTTGCTTTATCCACAAGAACTTGTTCTGGAGTGCGACTGCAATCGGAGCGGACATAGTTCCGGAAACCATCGGCTTCTGGCTCGAGCACAGCGAATGATTCGACGTCCGTTTGTTCTTGCGTGGCATCAGTACGCCCCGGACGGAAGGGAACATCCACATTGAAGCCGCCAGCTCGGGCAGCTGATTCTATTGCGGCAACTCCACCGAGGACGATAAGATCAGCCAGGGAGACTTTCTTACCACCGGATGCTGAATTATTGAACTGGTGCTGGATTGTTTCAAGGACAGCTAATACTCGCGCTACGTTCGACGGTTCGTTGACTTCCCAGTCCTTCTGTGGCGCAAGACGAATACGCGCACCATTTGCACCCCCACGTTTATCGGAATTACGGAATGTCGACGCTGCTGACCAAGCAGTATAGACCAAGTCCCTGATACTTAACCCAGACTCGAGAAGCCACCGTTTGAGCTTAGAAATGTCATCTGCATCAATTAACGGATGGTCCACAGGCGGAATCGGATCTTGCCATATGAACTCCTCTTTGGGTACCTCAGGGCCAAGGTAGCGCCACTTTGGACCCATATCACGGTGGGTCAGCTTGAACCATGCCTTTGCGAACGCATCGGCAAAGAGTTCTGGATCCTCGTAATAGCGTCGTGCAATCTTCTCGTAGATAGGATCATAGCGGAGAGCCAAATCCGCTGTCGTCATCATTGGTCGGTGGAATTTGCCCGGCTCAAAAGGATCGGGCACCATGTGCTCAGGCTTGGGATCAATTGCGAGCCAATGCCAAGCTCCCGCCGGACTTTTTACCAATTCCCACTCATAGCTGAAGAGAATTTCGAGATATGAATTATCCCACTTTGTCGGGGTGGGAGTCCATGCGCCTTCGATACCGCTGGTTGTGATGTCATTACCGACGCCTTTCCCGTAGGAGCTTTTCCAACCAAGTCCCATAAGCTCAATCGGAGCAGCTTCGGGTTCTGGTCCAATGTACTCGGGTGGAACGCGACCATGCGCTTTCCCGAACGTGTGTCCGCCAGCGGTGAGTGCTACCGTTTCTTCGTCGTTCATTGCCATGCGAGCAAACGTTACACGAATGTGCTCAGCAGCAGCTCGTGGATCGGGATTACCACCAGGACCTTCCGGATTGACGTAGATCAATCCCATTTGTGTCGCTGCCAATGGCTTTTCTAACATGCCATTTTTGAAACGCTTGTCACCGAGCCACGTATCCTCTGAACCCCAGTAGATCGCTTCATCCGGCTCCCAGATATCTTCGCGTCCTCCACCGAAACCGAGTGTCTTGAACCCCATTGTTTCTAACGCAACGTTCCCAGTGAGGACGAACAAATCCGCCCATGAGATACGATTACCATACTTTTTCTTTATCGGCCAAAGTAATCGTCGGGCTTTATCGAGATTAGCGTTATCAGGCCAGCTGTTGAGTGGGGCAAATCGCTGCGCTCCTGTTGACGCTCCACCCCGCCCATCGAAAATGCGATACGTACCTGCACTGTGCCACGCCATCCGAATGATGAGCCCACCATAATGCCCCCAGTCGGCAGGCCACCACTCTTGCGAGCGTGTCATCAACTCTGCTAAATCACGTTTGAGAGCGAAATAGTCCAATTCCATAAACGCTTTTCGATAGTCGAAGTCCCGACCGTATGGGGTACTACGCTCTGAATGCTGACGAAGGACACTAAGATCCAATCGTCCGGGCCACCAATGGCGATTCGTCGTACCGCCATGCATTGCAGACGTTCCGTTGGATTGCATTGTTCGTAGTGGTGGAATTGTTTGACATATTCTGGAGGCAAAATTACTAAAATGCTCAATGAGCATTACCGCGGACTTGTTTGTCAACAGGTGTGGACGTTGCAATTTTTTCCGCTATCGCTCGGTATTGTTCGGCAGCACGATCAATCCCAAAGGTGCGTACGAGAAAGGTGCGCATGCGTTCGCTGCACATCTCCGAGCATACTTGATCATAACCTGCCAGAATCTCCCGCATCGCTTCAACCCACGCACTTGGATTTGTCGAACGTACACGGAACAGTCCTGCGATATCTGGGAAATGTCGCACCCACGACGTTGCCTCTGCAGCTGCAAGCACAGGTTTTCCTGTCAAGAGTGCTTCGATGATCTTTGCTTGGATGCCAGAACCAATACGCACAGGACTTACGAACACATGCATACGTTCAAGCAGTGCTTCGAGGTTGTCATCAGAACAATAGCCAGTCCACTCGATACCTTCTCGCGAACGGTAACGACGGTAAAGTCGACTCTCCACGTTGCCAATGATGTATAACCGTGTCTGCGGTATCTGTGCGTGAAGCAGAGGCCAAATCGTACGTAGGAACCATTCGATCCCTTCACGGTTCGGATAGTAGCGAAGATTCCCAAGGAAATAGAGGTTCACCATTCCATCAAGTGGTCGCTGTGTCACTATCGCTTGACGCACAGGCACAGGAGGGTAGAGAACTACTAGTTGATTCTGAGTACGATTCGATGCAGTCACAAACGAACTATCATCGTGCCCAATGATGGTAACATGCTCGAAGAGCGCAACCATCTTACGTTCATATCGTTTGAACTTGAGCCCTTCGAGCAGAACGAGCAGTCGCTGGGCAAAAGGATAGTACCGCCAGCTACGCAAGTAGTGACGAGCGAATGAATCGTTCATATCGAGGATGATTTTCCGACGCAACCGCTCGGGGAGTCGCTCTAAATAGCGACCAAGACGGAGTGTATGCACATAGACAACGTCTGCATCCTCAAGAAGGGCATGGAAACGTCTTTCGATCTTCGGTTCAAAGAGCATCTCGGTCTGCCATGGGCGTACGCTGAATGCCCGCTTAAGGATGTTGAACAAAAGTCGCCACCGAGGTAATGCATGGCATTGCACATTGCCGAGACGTTCCAGCCCACGTTGCGACTCAACATTAGCAGATTCCCACGTAACGATAAAAAAATCCCTCTGGAAATCCGAGAGCTGCTCGATGACCGAACGATACACTCGAAACTTCGTACTATCGATTGGAGGATAGGGTTGCTTATGTAGGAAGAATAGTGCTCGACCGCGAGCCATACATCACGCTCCCTGGCGCAAAACCGTCACCGCAGGGTTCACGGTGGGTGCAGCGTCGTACTCACGCGGGATTATCGCACAAGCGTAGAGAAGCTTTGTAAGGAGAACAACAAGCACAATCGAACCACCTTGGTGCACAAGGGCGATTGGCAATGCGACATAAGTTAGCACTACCACGATCCCAAGCATGATTTGCACTACGAGCATTAGTACCAATCCCCAGAGCAATCGAGAGATCTCAGGAGTGTAGCCACAATGCTGCCGCACTGTGCGCCAAAGGAGGGGAATAAAAAGGAACCCCACCACTGGGAGCCACCGATGAATGAACAGAACCGTCACCGGTGCTTCCACAAGGTTAAGCCACGCAGGCTCTATGAAGGAAAATAGACCCGCAGGGACAAGCGTACCAAACATCAGTGGCCAGGTATCGGAAAGATACCCTGCCTTCAGACCAGCAGTCATGCCTCCGTAGATGATTTGCAGCGTGAGGATACTCAGTGCAACGGCGACTGCCTTCGTAGCACGATTCCAGTGTAGTTGTTCGAGCTGAGGTGTCTTCAGCGCACGGACTGTCCAAACTGAAAGCGCAACGATAGAGAGTGCCAACAGTAAATGCGCGCTCAAGCGGAAATGGCTCACAGCTGGTTGATCCACCAATCCACTTGCAACCATCAGCCATCCCATGATTGCTTGTGCTATGAAAAGAAACCCTATTGCGAAGAGTTTTCCACGATGCTCTCGAGGCAACTCTTTCCGTATCCAGAACCAAATAAATGGCAACGCATAGTAGAGTCCGATACCGCGAGCCAATTGACGGTGAATCCACTCGATCCAGAAAATGGTGCGATACTCATCGAGCGTCATTCCACGATTGACCTTCTGATACTCAGGCGACTGCTGGTATTTGGCAAATTCCTCCTCCCACGCCGTTTCCGAAAGTGGCGGCAACGCACCATGGATTGGATTCCATTCCACAATCGAAAGCCCCGATCGTGTTAGCCGCACAAAGCCACCAACGAGCACCATCAGAGCGACAAGAAATGCAAAGCCACTTAGCCAACGGCGAAGAACAATGTCGTTCTTCCTAACGGAAGCATCACGCATGATGTTTTACCAAAAACAGCAACGCTTCACTAAAAACGCGATGTGCAAAACTACAAGTTCCGTTTAGCGCAGTTTACTCCATCATCGGTGTCAAGATGATGACGAGCTACTGCACAATCGAAAACGGCCGCGCAAGACCGAACATGCTACCTCGAGCAAGTGATGTTCTACTCAGTCGAGGAAACGCCAACGCTCCTGTGCTGATGGAACCATGCATGATTGCGTGCCGAACCAGCGATAGCGATTTCGTGCTATCAGCCGATAAATTCCATCACGTAATGGAGCGGGAATGATGAAGAGGATGGCTGCAAGAACACGCCACCACCCACCGACCAGCCAAAGGATGCGCACAACTGCTGCTGATTGAGTATACACAGTGTGGTCCAAAAAGAGAACAACCGAGTCAGATTCCTGACTAATTTGGAGCGATTCTGCTGTGGTGGAATGGAGCGTCGCAAAATAGAACACCCCTTGGCGGTCACGACACAGTATCCACTGTACGCTGCGATTGCAAAGCGCACAATCCCCATCGAAGAAAACTATTGCTTTCCTTGACAGCATCGGAGAGTAGCATTCCGATGGTGTAACTGATGTATGCGCTGTCCGCTGCGAATTTGAGGTTGCTTGCCAATATTGGCAGAATAGTCATCTAACTTCTCTGTGCCTGCGTGGAAGCACGAACGATGCAAACACTTGGTGTTCACCCGGTATTATTCTGCCAGTGAAGCTTCCTGCGCAACTCTGAGGAGAACGTCTGCCCGGGCTCGCTGATGCTTGAGTTGTCCACGGCGTGCAAGATTTGTTTCAGACTCAAGTTCTTGCATCCACTCGCTGACGTTCAGCTGCAACAGCTGCGATGTCAATCTCCTCGGCACGGATGACTTCTTCCGCAACGACGCTGACGCGGTTGTGCTTGACTTCAACAAAGCCGCCCATGACGGCAAACAGATGCTCATCCCCTTGAGCATCGAGGATCCGCAAGGTACCAAGCTCTAACGTTGAAATGATCGGAGCGTGATTGATGAGCACTTGGAACGGAGCAAGGCCTCCTGGCAAGGTTACTGCTTGGGCAGGACCACTGTAAAGTGTGCCTTCTGGTGTGACGATTTCAACGTTCAAGTAGGTTGCGCTCATCGTCGCGATCTCGGGGTTAGAGTGCGCCTGCTTTCTTGGCGGCATCAAGGACTTCGTCAATGGTGCCTTTGTACGAGAAGAACTGTTCGGGCACCTCGTCAAGTTCACCGTCGAGGATAGCCTTGAAGCCAGCAATTGTATCCTCAATCTTGACGTAGCGACCCGGAAAGCCAGTGAATTGTTCAGCTACATGGAATGGTTGGGAGAAGAACTTTTGAATCTTCCGTGCACGATAGACCGTGAGCTTGTCTTCTTCTGAAAGCTCATCCATTCCAAGGATGTTGATGATGTCCTGCAAATCTTTGTATGCTTGAAGTGTACTCTTGACGCGCATTGCTGTTTCGTAATGCTCACGTCCGACGACGTTTGGATCCAATATCCGCGAGGTTGAATCGAGTGGATCGACGGCAGGGTAAATGCCGAGCTCTGCGATTTGGCGCGAGAGCACAGTCGTCGCATCCAGATGGGTGAACGTATTTGCGGGTGCTGGATCGGTAAGGTCATCGGCAGGGACATACACTGCCTGTACAGAGGTAATCGAACCACGGTCGGTCGAGGCGATCCGCTCTTGGAGTGCACCGAGTTCAGTTGCCAGCGTCGGCTGATACCCTACAGCAGAAGGCATCCGACCGAGCAAGGCTGACACTTCCGAACCCGCTTGAACAAAGCGAAAGATGTTATCAATGAACAGCAGCACGTCTCTGCCTTCCTCATCGCGGAAATATTCTGCAATCGATAGCGCGGTCAACGCAACACGTGCACGCGCTCCGGGCGGTTCATTCATCTGACCGAAGACCATCGCAGTCTTGTCAATCACGCCAGACTCGGTCATTTCGAGGTAAAGGTCGTTGCCTTCCCGCGTACGCTCGCCAACACCACCAAAGACTGAATAACCACCGTGCTGTTTGGCAATGTTGTGGATGAGCTCTTGAATGATGACCGTCTTGCCCACACCTGCGCCACCGAAGAGACCAGTTTTTCCACCTTTCGTGTATGGCTCGATGAGATCGATAACCTTGATTCCCGTTTCGAACATTTCCTTCTTGGTCGAAAGCGAGGAAAACTTCGGAGCTGGGCGGTGGATGCTATATCGCTTTCGAGCCGGAATAGCACCTTTTTCGTCAATCGGGTCGCCTGTCACGTTGAGTAGTCGCCCGAGCACTTCGGGACCAACGGGGGCGGTGATTGGTTCATTGGTATCATAGACCTTCATGCCGCGCACAAGTCCATCTGTCGAGTCCATCGCAATCGTGCGGACACGATCTTCGCCTAAGTGCTGCTGTACTTCGCAGATAAGTACCTCCACGGTGCCATCGAGCCCAGTACGTGGTATCTTGAGCGCATTGAGGACTGGTGGCAAATTCCCCTCGGGAAATTCAACGTCCACAACCGGACCGATGACTTGGATGATGAAACCTTCGTTCATAGCGATGTTGCCTTGTGATGTGCATTGGTGAGGAAGTGCTCTCCATACCGAGAGGAAATGGAGAATGAGCAAATGTAACCGCAAAAATACGGCATCCATCATCCACGTTCGAGAGTTCATCCCAAAATTGCCTACGATTAGATGAGATTCGCATAGCAGCGGTGTCGTGTTTCTGCAAGCGCAAATACTATCGTTTCCGGGCGTTCTCCTCGTGCTACATTTTCGTAGATGCTCAACCAATCGCTTGCGAATCCGCAGGCACCGACTTCGCACTGCCGCTGGCTGCATCCCGAGTAATTGGGCGATCTCAGTCTATCCGAAATCGAGCCAACGAGCAAAAAGTATGCAAAGCTCCTCTGTGGAAAGGCTTCGAAGCATACTCAAAAGATCATGCCGTGAAGCAACGGGATTTTCAGGATTCAATGACTCGTCAACAAACAACACATCTTTACTCTGAGCTCCTTATGACATGGGTAACCTTGCTCCAGGCTGGAAAGAAGCGCATTGAGCGGTATCGACGGCTCATGATTGCGTAGCCAATGACGCGCTGCACCGTAGAGGACGTTCACAAGACGAGAATCTGGGAATTGTACCCATTCTTGTTGAGGATACTTTTTTAGCATATGCACGATCCCCTCGTGGCATGCATCCTCGATGAGGAAATGATAAGAATGCCGCCTGCGTAGCAAATGGAGGATGCGCCTCCTCAGTACAATCGGTCATTCATTGCTCCCGCTGGACTGCCCACTTGTTTCCTGGCTATGTACATCCTCGCCAGATGGAGGTGCCTTCGAATATGGATATTTTCGCTTGTGTACCATCGAGCAGGCCAAGCATCATTATTACCAATTCCGAAATTCCACAATTTGCGAGCGCAACCGTTGTTTGAACGTCGCCAATGGTACGCTTGTCCCCCACTATCTAAATTCGATCTAAGGCTTCGAAATTCTAATCTTGCCACATGACTCTTTCGATTCCATATGCTAGATAGAGTGCTTAGCTACATCAACAGCTCTGGCGTTGAGACAAACATTGCTGCCAATAGAGAAAACACCGCTGTATGTACTATCCATTGACGCATGCGTACATTCCTTGCGGTGATCGTTGACCACCACATACAATTGTACTGCCTGTAGGTTTTACTGTCAGAAAATCGTCACGAAAATTTTTTCGCAGAGGTTATTCCTGCGTACCGGTATGCATTCCCGTCAAAGTTATAGGCGGGCTTATATCTGTATGAGAGATTGGGAGTCGTTGGGTGGAGTGATCGCTTGCTCACTATATTCAAGCGCCACGGTCGCGCTGCACCCACATGCACACTGAATTTTAATTGCGCGTACGATGCCATACATATCTTTCTCAACCATCACAGCTATTGTTGAGGTGT
>Ga0308389_1001574_pt1 | contig 15250 bp, 15 predicted proteins | sample Hotspr2Sample148_FD_202362 | JGI IMG/M metagenome (GOLD analysis project Ga0308389, IMG submission 202362) | Hot spring phototrophic mat microbial communities from Mushroom Spring, Yellowstone National Park, Wyoming, United States - 20040719_148 ... | reverse complement strand
GGAGGGGGTGGGGGTTGCGGAGGCACGTGTGGCCGGGCTCGGCTCGGGCCTGGCGGCCCGAGCTGTCGCTTCCGGCGCAGGGGACAGAGACCTCCGTCCACGGCTGCGATTTGTTGAAGGGTTGCAGGGGGAGTAGAGCGGGACGGAGGTGTCAGTCCCCGGGCGGGGCTCGCAGGGGGAAAGCGTACAGGAGAGCGCCGCGGAGGGTGCGGTACCGGGGCTCGTGTCCGCGGACTGTGGCGGGTCTGTCCGGGGCTCGGAATAGAGGCAGTGGTTGCAGGGCGGGAACCGGAAATCCATCGTCATGGGAACACGAGCCGAAGTTTCGGCGCTCACGGCGTTGCCGGTTGCGGGGCCGGCGAGGATCGAGAAGAAGTTCTTGACCAGGCGGAGCCATTCGGCAGAGCGGCGGAGGGTGGGCGAGACGACCAAGATGGTGGCTGCGGGATGGGTGAGGGCGAAGTGAAGGGCTTTGATTGCCGCAAGGGTGGATTTGCCGAACTGGCGTGAGCAAAGGAGGATGAGGCGGTGGGCGGGCGAGTCGAGGATTTGGGCCTGGAGGGTGTCGGGGGTGAAGCCGAGAAAGGACTGCGCCCAGGCGGAAACCGGGAGGCTTGGCGGGGGCGCGGGGAGGGCGGCGCGGGCGCGGCGCGAACGGCGGAACGAACCCAGGTTTGCAAGGGAAACGATCATGGCTCGACCGGATTCGGGGATTCGGGCGTATCTGGCGTGTGTTCTTTGACTTGCGGGCGAGGTGGGGGCGGGTTCGTTCCGGGTTCGTTTTGAAACGAACTTTTGCGGTTAATGTCAATCGGTTCAATGATTTGGCCGGATTTTGGCGCAGGGGTACCCCCCCGCCGGAGTTCCCTGAGTGTGGCGAGGAGCGAAGACCGGGCGTAGACGAGCTGCGATTCGCGTGTGGCGAGGTAGTGGGGGAGCCGGGAGTTTTCGAGCAGGCGGTGGGTGGTGAAGCCGAGCTGAAAGCCTTCCGGGGCGGAGGCGCCATGTTGGCGGAGGGTTTCCTGGCTGGCGGCGAATTCCTGATCGAGGATGGAGGAGTCGATCAAGAGAATGCGCTGGAGACGCCATTCGATGCTGGCGAGCTGGCGGACGAGGTTGTACTCGACGTCGTTCTGGGGGAGGAGGACGCGGGCGAGGCTTTCGACGAGGCGCTCGAAGGCGATGTGGTCCTCATGGCGCAAGACGAAGATGGAGCGTGCGTAGCGGCCGTGTTTGAGGGCGTTGAGGCTGGAGCGGGCCTTGCCTTCGGGCGTTTTGGGGCCGCCGCGTTTGGAACGTGGTTTTTTGCTCATGGGGTAAAGCTTGCCTCCCGCGGGGATTTTACGGAGCGTGGGGCGACGCCGCGGCACCACGGGGGCGGATGGAGGGCAAAAGTGGTTCGGCAGGAAAGGGATAGAGGCAGCGAAAAAAAGTGAAAGGGGTGTGAAGGGGGTTTCGGGCGGGGGGCGACCGGGTTGCTTGGGGAAGGGCGGCAAGGGAAAGGAGTGACGCGGGGAAAACAGGGGTGGTCCATGTCGGGGAGGTGGTGGGCGCGGAGTGGGTGGGGCGGGACGGAGGTGGTCAGTCCCCGAGGAACCGCTCGCTCTCGCAGCGCTGATGCGCTTCTTCACTCGCGGCTCTGAAGGCGCGGTGGCAGCAGGTTCGGAGCCGCGAACGGGGTGCCGGCGTTCGCGAGAACGACGGCCGGAGTGAGAGATTGGTGTGCGGCGCAGAGGATTTCGTTGGCAGCGATATGCGTCGGGGAGGCGGTGGTGGTTGCGGAAGTACGGGTAGCCGGGCTCGGCTGCTGCGCCGGCAGCGCTTTGGTTCGCGCGGAAACCGCTCACTCTCGCAGGCCTTCGGCCTGCTTCGTTCGCGGCTCTGAAGGCGCATTGTTCGCGGCTGTGAAAGCGCAATGCGCCGAAAGCAGGCGGGACGGAGGTTTCAGTTCCCGGTTTTGGTGCGAGAGCGCGGGAGGGAGTCCTTAAGAGGGTGTCAGCACAGGAGGCCGCAAGTGGGGAGGGAGTCGGCGGGCAGGGCTGGCCAGGTGGCGAGGGCGAGGGCGAAGGCGAGGTCGTCGTGGCGGGAGGAGGGGGTGTCGGAAAGGTGGACGAGCTCATTGAGGATGTCGCGGGCGAGGGGCAGGGATCGGGGGATCCGGAGGAGGCCGGATTCGAAGGCGATGCGGAGGCGGGTGAGGAGGTCGCGGCGGGGGATGTGCCAGCCGCCGTGGGGGTCGGGCGCGGGGTGGGCGCCGGAAGTGATCGTCACGGGCATCAAGGTTGCCTCAAGGGGGGCGCGGCGGAGGAGTTCGACGACAGGGGCGCCGACGCCGGTCGCGTCGACGACGAGCGTGCGGTGCGGGCGCGCCGGGTGGCCGGTCTGGACGGGCCAGCGGGGCTCGCGGGCGAAGGGGCGAGAGAGGCCGGCGGCCGGGCGGGAGGCGGCCGAGGCCACGGCGGACGAGACTCGCGAGACGAGGGTCAGGTAGGGCAAGCCGAGCGGGTAGCGAACGGCCGCGCGGAGGATGAGGCGGAGTTCGGCAAGGGGCTGGTAGGTGACGGGATCGGTGCGTCCCAAGGGAATGGAGAGGCGCTCGAGGAGGACGAGGGCGGCGGGGTCGCGGCGGCGGCCGAGGTCGAGGCCGAAGAACAGGTGGGGTTCGGGGTGGGAACGGGCGGGGAGGGGCGGTTCGTAGAGGAAGGTTCCCATGGGGTGGCCCGGGTGAATTGTAAGGCGCGGGGTTGGCCAAGGCAGGGGGCGGTTCGGGCGGGGTGCGGGGAAGTTTTTTGGATGGAAAGGGTTGCGGGGGACCGGGAAAGGGCGAAGTGGTGTGACGGAAAGGACGGGCGAGGGGAATCCGGGTTTGGTGTCTGACCCTGCGCAAGCGCAGGGGGAAAACGGGGTTTGAGTGGGGTTGCGGAGGCGGTGTGCGTTGGGGAGGGGGTGGGGGTTGCGGAAGCGCGTGTGGCCGGGCTCGGCTCGGGCCTGGCGGCCTGAGCTGTCGCTTCCGGCGCAGGGGACAGACACCTCCGTCCACGGGCGGACTTGTTGTGGAGAGTTGCAGTAATTCGGGGCGGGACGGAGGTGTCAGTCCCCGGGCGGGGTGCGCAGGCGCAGTGGGAAAGATCGAGGAGATCTGCCAGGCGAGCGTCGTGCCGTGGGAACAGGCTCATCCTGTGAGCCAGTGCCCGGCTTATCACAGGGGCAGGAGGTAGATCGCGATGGTTTTCCGGCTTGGTCTTTTGGCGTTGGTTTGCGTGTTTGCGATGCAGGGGCAGACGGTGAGCGATTTCCGGGCATTGGAGAATCCGGCGGGACCGGATGCTGCGGCGGCGCTGGCGCGCAAGGTTGAAGGAAAAGGCGCGCTGATGCCCAGCTCGGGAGGGTTCCTCGCACACGTCGCCGTGGGCGGGCCGTGGCGGACGCTGATCACGTTGATGAATCCGAAGGTTTCGGACACGGGAAAGGCCGCGCTGAAGTTCTACACGAGCACAGGTGCGCCGCTGACGGTCACGCTGACGAACGGGCGCAAGACGGTGACGTCTTCCGCATTTGAAGTGACGCTTCCGGCGCGGAATTCGATGTTTCTCGAGACGATCAACCTGCCGGCGACCGTGCAGACGGGCTACGCCTATCTGGACCTGGATTCAGGAAGCATAACCGGTTACGGGGTGTTTCGCGCGGTGGTGGCGGGGCTGCCGAACCTGGAGGCCGTGGTGCCGCTGGAATGGGGCATTACGGACCAGGCGATGATCGCCTATGACAACACGCGGGGATTTGTGACGTCGGTGGCGATTGCCAATCCGTGGGGATTTTTCCCGTCCGAACTGGTGGCGGACGTGTACGACGAGGATGGCCTGCTGCTGGCGACGTACCGGCGGGTGCTGCCCGGGCAGTCGCAAGTGGCTTTCGAGACGTTCCGGGAGTGGCCGGCGACGGCAGGCCGGCGGGGCGTGGTGCGGTTGTCACAGATCGGCGGGCTGGGGTATGCGGCGCTGGCGCTGCTGTTCAACCCGACGGGCTCGGTGACGACGGCGCCGGTGCCGGATGTGAGGTGAGATTTGAGGAGAGAGACTCGGCATGAATTCCCACTACACTTTGGCCAGGTGGGAAGAGAGATAGTTGCGGCATACTGCTGACCTTTGCCAACCAAAGACGGCCGCGACGGCCGCGCAAAATCTTGATTGTAAATTGAGGGCTTGGCAAGGGCCACCCGCTGCCAGTTCCAGTAGAAGTATCGCAACTCTCACGAAAGGAGCTGGAAACGGATGGCCAAAGACAGGACAGGCCGGGCGGAGCTCGCCGACAAGCCGCTGGAGAGCGCGACAAGCGCGGAGGATCCGTTGCGAGCGATGGCCGAAATGATCGCCGATTTTCTGATGGAGGCGGAGGTGACCGCCAAGGCAGGCGCGGAGAGGCACGAGCGGACGACGCACCGCAACGGATATCGCGACCCGCGCCGGGACACGCGGTTGGGTACGCTGTCGCTGAAGGCTCTGAAGTTGAGGCAAGGCGGCTACGTGCCGGGCATTATCGAGCATTGCAAGTGCAGCGAACAGGCATTGGTGAGCGTGATCCAGGAAGCAGTGGTACGCGGCGTGAGCACGCGGAAGATCGAAGCCGTGCCCGGGGAACCGGGCATGGCAGGCGTGTCGGCCGGCCAAGTGAGCCAGCTGTGCGAGGACCTGCACGAGAAGGTGCGCCAGTTCCGCGAACGTCCCTTGGGCGAGATCCGCTATGTGTGGGTGGATGCGCTGTAGGGGAAGGTGCGCGAGGACGAGCGGGTCGAGTCGATGGCGGTGGTGATCGCCACGGGCGTGAACCGCCAAGGCCGTCGCGAAGTGCTCGGCCTGGACGTGATTCCTACCGAAAGCGAAGAGGGCTGGACGCAGTTCTTCCAGGGGCTGAGGGAGCGCGGTCTGGCCGGGGTGCGGCTGGTTGTTTCCGATGCGCACGGCGGCTTGAAGGCGGCGGTGCGGAAAGTGCTCAAAGCCGAGTGGCAACGCTGCAAGGTGCACTTCTGCCGCAACGTGCTGGTCCATGTCGCCAAGCGCAGCCAGGCCGAGGTGGGCGAGGCGATGAAGGCCGTGTTCGTGCAGTGGGACGAGAGGAGCGCGAAGGCGAAAGAGGCCGAGGTCGTGCGCCAGTTTCAAAGCCGGTTTCCCGAGGCGAAGGAGGTCTTCGAGGCAGGGATCGACGATGCGCTGAGTGATCTGCACTACCCGCCGTCGAACTGGACGCGGCTCTCTTCGAATCACCCGATCGAACGCTTGAACCAGGAGATCCGCCGCCGCACGCGGGTGGCCGGCATCTTCCCGCACCGCGGCGCCTGCCTGCGCCTGATCGGCATGCTGATGGTGGAAAGGCATGAAGATTGGCTGACCGGCGACAAGGCCTGCCTGACATTCGACGGCGCGCCGGCCGAGGACTCGTCGAGCAGGCTGGTTTCGACTGCGGCCGGCCAATGAGGAAGGAGGCACTCCGGATGCGAGGGCACTGCCCTCGCGCTGCCGGGATGGATCGCTTTCGCGCCAGAATGGCTGCCGAGCGGGGCAGCTTCGCGCCGCCCCCACCATTCCGGCCCCTGAGTCGGCGCTCGGGGCGCTTCCCGGCGTTGCCCTATCCTCCGCTGAGGTAACTGCAATTCTGAACCCGACCTCTGGAATCGGCAGCAAAATTGCATTCGGGGATTGACACCGGCCTGATGTGGCGGCGGATCGAGGTGTGGGTGGAGGACAAGCAGGAGACGATCGTGCTGCTGACCAACCACTTGAAACTGGCTGCGGCGACGGTGGCCGCGGTGTATCGGGAGCGGTGGCAGATCGAGCAGTTTTTCCGGGCGCTGAAGCAGTCGTTGCGGATCAAGACCTTCGTGGGGACGTCGGCCAACGCGGTGCTGGTGCAGATTTGGACAGCACGGATTGCGATGTTGCTGGTGCGGTGGCTGCAGATGCGGAGCACGTTTGGCTGGAGTTTGTCCAACCTGGTGGCGCTGCTGCGGCAACAGCTGTTTGTTTACAGGGACTTGATGACGTGGCTCAACCACCCCTTCGAACCGCCGCCGGAGCTGAATGCGGCCGAGGAGCTGGCGCTGGAGTGGGCCTGAGTTTGGACAGCACCGCGTGAGGCAAAAGGAAACCTGGAACGACGGGAAGCAGGACTCAGCCGCAGAAGCCCTTTGGTTTCAACCGGTCCAACCGCCAACGCCAGCCAATTTGGACAGCACTGAGCCCCCTCGCTTCTGCTTTGCCAATATCCGGTCTTTGACCTTTTCGTACACCCGCTGCAGCAAAATCCCCCTCTGAACCAGTTCATCTTTTCTCTGATACGGCCGTCCGCGAACAATCGTGGCGGAATACACCTCCCCGGGATCGCCTTCAACTCCTCCGCCGTCGCCCGGTTGATCCACCATCGCCGGCGCCTTCGCCGCACTCTTGGACTCCCCTTTTCCTGCCCCGCCCCCTGCGCCATCATGAGCCCGATCGCCACCACCATCACCACAAATAAATGGAGAATCCGCATGGCCCCACACTCTACCGCACCCCCGAATCCCGGGAACGCCCGCGCCCGTCAGGCAGCGGTCCACACCTTTCTCATTCCTCGGCGCTTCAACTCGAGGCAGACGCCGCTACTCCCGCTTGTTCCCCGACCCCCCACTGCACGTCCACGCCTCGACACCACACTCCTTTCCCATCTCCGGGAGTCGCCATTTCGAAGGCGCCCCACCAGAACCGGACCCTCGATCCCCCTGCGCCCCATGCACTCAGTCGCCTGTCCATGTCCGAAAAGTCGCCCTCGTAGTTCGAGAGGCTCACCCTGTGAGCCTCCTGACCTTGTAACTTTCCAGTGATGCTCCACTGCCTCGGGCTTTCACCCGAAGATGCGCACGGAATCACTTCAAGACTCTTGAGCGAGAACGAACGCTGTTGTAATGTCAAACAAGGGAGTTTTAACAGAGAATGGTGGCATTTACTTATCCACATTTCCGATACCCTCGCCGGCATCCGCCCGAAGAACTGCGCTGCACGCGCAAGCATGACTCGAAGGAAATTACTCTCCCTTGGGACAAAGTGCCAGAGCACTTTCCCTATGATTGGCCCTGCACCTCCAATAAGTCGCTCATCCCGGTCTTCCTTGTCGACCAATGCATGAATTCCCTGTTGCCCCGATGACAACCGTCCCTTTTGCACACTCTCCAGGCTTCGGCGGCACGTGGGAGCCATTGAAAGACCACTTGCTGCTGGTGTCTGAACTCGCCGCCAGCCACGCGCAGCAGTTTGGCGCGGCCGATGAAGCCCGGCTGGCGGCGCTTTGCCACGATCTCGGCAAGGTGGGCGCGCCTTTTCAGCAGGTGTTGCGCGGCCAGAGACGCGGCGTCGACCATTGGAGCTTCGGCGCCCACGTTATCTGGAAGCAGCGCCAGGCGGATGGCCGCGCCGCGCTCCTCGCCGTCCTCGGCCATCACATGGGGATCCCCGCGGCCAACCGGGAGAGCATTCGCTCCTGGTTGCCTCCTGCCATTCTCCACTCCCATCCCAGAGAACTATCCCTGTCGCCGCCGACATTCGATCCCATCCAACAGCACCTCGCTTCCGCAGGCGTCTCTCTGGCTCCGGCACCGTCGGCGTCATGGGTGCCGAACAAAATGTTCCGGGACGAGCCGGCGCGGGCCATGCTCCGCACGCGCTTCCTCTTTTCTGCCCTGGTCGACGCCGATTTCATCGCCACGGAAAAACACTTTCTCGGCCCCGGCTCACGGACTCAGGCACCTCCGCTGGAGCCCGAAAAACTCTGGACAGCATTCGAATCCTTGCTTCAGGAGGCGCGCCAAACTTCCTGCAGTAACGCCGTCCGGAACATCCGTGAGGAAGTTTTGGAATCATGCCTCCATGCCGCCGAATCCGGCGGCTCTCTTCTCACCCTTACCGCTCCTACCGGCAGCGGCAAGACCCTCGCCATGCTTGCCTTTGCGCTACGCCGGGCCATCCGCAACCGCCACCGGCGAATCATCCTCGTCTTGCCCTATCTGACGCTGATACAGGAGGTGCTGTCCATCTACACGCGCCTGCTCGAAGCTGCTTATCCGGACGATCCGCCGGACCTGCGGCTCATCGAAGACCACTCCCTCGCATCTGCCACTTCTGCGGACGAGGACGAGTCTGTTGCGGAAGATCCTGCTCGCAGGAGGCTCGTGGAAAACTGGGAAGCGCCCATCATCCTCACAACCAACGTCCAGTTCTTTGAAAGCCTGCACTCCAACCGGCCGGCACGCTGCAGGAAGCTTCACAATATAGCGAACTCGGTCATCCTTCTTGACGAGGTGCAAACCTTGCCCCGTCGCCTGGCTCCTGTCACGCTTGCATCGCTTTCCTCCCTGGCCTCCGACATGCGCTGCAGCGTCCTGCTCGCCACTGCCACTCAGCCCGCTTTCCAGGCATTTCACCAGACGGTAACGCAGTACTACTCCTCCACCGGCTGGTCACCAACGGAGATCATTCGCGAGCCGGCTCGGCTCTTCGCTGGCCTGAGGAGAATTCAGACGTCGTGGGCGCTTTTGCAGGAAAATTGGTCCGTCGATCAGCTCGTGCAAGCCATCATGCAACACCCGCGGGTCCTCTGCATTCTGAACTTGAAGCGGCAGGCTCGCGAGGTCTATTTCGCGCTCTCGGTCCGGGACTCCGAAGCCCTGTTCCTTTCCACGCAGCTTTGCCCGGCCCACCGCCATCACGTGCTGAATCTCGTCAAACAATGCCCGCATCAGGCCTCTCTCCGCCTCGTGTCAACGCAGTGCGTCGAAGCCGGCGTCGACCTCGATTTCCCCGCCGTTTTTCGCGCCTTCGGCCCACTGGAGGCCCTCGCCCAGGCGGCAGGACGCTGCAACCGTAACGGCAAATTGCCGACAGGCTCCTTCGTTGTGTTTCAACTGCCGCCGGAAGGCTTAGGGACTTACCCGGACATTGCCTATGCCCAAGCCGCTCAGGTGGCTCAAGTGCTTCTGAATGAACATGGCAACAAGCTGGACCTGCTGTCGCCTGAAACATTCAGGAAGTACTACGAGCGGCTTTTCTCCCTTCACAACGATCGCTCTCGAGAGGATCCCCTGACGGAGTCCATCCAGGCTCTCGACTTTCCCCGGGTCGCGCAAGAATACAGGCTGATCCCCTCGGCGCAGGTCAACGTCCTCGTGCCGTATGATTCCGGCGTCTTCCATCGTCTGCGGCAGGAGGTACTTCAATCCGGTCTTACTGCAGGCTGGGTGCGCCGTGCTCGTCCCCACTCAGTTGCAATCTTTCGTCCGCCGGCTGAAGCCCCGGTCTGGTCGTCTCTGGAATCCGTCCCCATCCGTCCGAATGGAGAGTCCGGGGACTGGTTCATTCTCCGGGACCCAGACCTCTACCACCCAGTGGTCGGCTTCACCTTGCCATCCACCTTCTCGTTCTTGGAGTATTGATTATGCCAAAAACACACTGTCTCCGCGTTTGGGGCGATCTGGCGTGTTTCACTCGCCCCGAAATGAAGGTCGAACGCTTTAGCTACCCGGTTATTACCCCGTCCGCCGCAAGGGGCATCCTCGACGCAATCTATGTCAAGCCGCCGGAGTTTCGATGGCAAGTCACGCGCATCGATGTGCTGCAAGCCCCGGAATACATCGCTCTCCGGAGAAATGAGGTGAAAAACAAGGCCTCGGAATCCTCTGTCCGGAGGGCCATGCAATCCGGTGCCCGCCATCTCGATCCGGTCCTGGCTGATGAGACCGCCGAAGCCACCGGCCGGACGCAGCGCCAAACCATGGCACTCAGGAACGTCAGCTACCGGCTTTACGCCGAAATCCGCCCATGGAAATCTTGCCCCGTCAAACCGGCTGCCCTCGACGAACAATTCCAGCGCCGCGCCACCGCCGGGAAGTGCTTCTTCCAGCCCTCTTTCGGATGCCGGGAGTTCCCTGCTTATTTCGAATACATTGAGTCGCCGGAAACACTCCCCCCTCCACCAGCCATCAATCTCGAAATCGGCTGGATGCTGTATGACACCTTCGACCTGTCTCGCCCAGGCAATTCTACATCCCACGCTTGCATCTCAGTCTTCTGGGCCAAAGTCGAAAATGGGGTCCTGCTCGTACCCGAATTCGAAAGTACCGATGTCCGCAAATCTCGGGAGGTCGAATGCTGAACAGGCTCGCCGAATACGCTCAACGAAAGGGGCTTTCCAGCAAACCCGGGTTTGCCGCCAGAAACATTCATTGGGTTCTGGATATCTCTTCCGACGGCACTCCGCTCGGGCCAGTGGACCGCTGCACGCTCCAAGGGAGAAAACGCGTGCCCGCTACTGTAGCAGCCGCGCCCGAGCTCCCGAACTCCTTGCTCCGTACTGGCGAGCGTTCCCATTTTCTTCTCGAATCCGTCGCCGTCGTCTTCAATTCCCCCGCCAAACCCACTGAAACTGAAGCAGCAAAAACCAAACGCAAGCACGACTTCTTCCTGCAGACCCTCCAGAGCGCTGCTGGCATCGAACCGAGATGCATGCCTGTCTACACCCTGCTGTCCAGCCCCGGGCTCCGGGATAAAGCTCTGCAAATGGTTCTGCAGGCAGGCGCCAAACGCACTGAAAACATCAGCTTCTCCGTCGGCGGCGTCCTCCTTCTCGACCTGACTTCCTGGCACTCCTGGTGGACGAACTACATCGCCTCCCTCCAGAATGCACCCGCCGGTTGCGCCACGGCCATCGACCTCCTCTCTGGAAACCCTTGCGCTCCGGCAAGAACTCACCCCGCGATTGCCGGCCTGACCATCATCGGTGGCCGCGCAACGTCCTTTCTCATCTCATTCGACAAGGCAGCATTTGAGTCCTTCGGCCTCTCCCAGTCTGCCAACGCAGCCCTCTCGGAATTATCCGCCCGCACCTACGTGGATGCTTTCAACGAACTCATCCGGCAACAGTCCACACGCACCCAGGTCGGAGACTCGGTGGTTCTCCACTGGTTCGATGGCAACGTCCCCACAGCGGATGACCCGTTCGCCCTTCTTGAGGATCCCCCGCAATCAGCCGAGATCGACGCCCACATTCGCGCCCACCAACTCCTGGAGGCCATCCGGACCGGAAAAAGGCCTGACCTTGCCAACTATCACTACTATGCCATGGGTATCTCGAGCTCAGGCGCGCGTGTCATGGTTCGCTTCTGGATGGAGGGCGCCCTGCGCGAGCTCGTCGAACGCATCGAGCAGTGGTTCGACGCGCTCCAGATTGTCCACCCGGACGGCACCATTCGCTCCTCCACCCCCTTGCGTGACCTTGCCAAGGCCGGGATCCCTGACCGCGAATCGAACAACGAGTCCAGCCGCCTGGCTTTGCGTCGGCTGGCGATGCCCCTTCTGCGCTCGGCTATGCAAGGAACTCCAATCCCGGTCAGCGTCGCCGCAGCCGCCCTGGAGCGCCTTCGCGCCGAAGTCTCGTCCCTCAAGCAGGGCGACAGCGAATTCAGACTATCTCATCATCCGGCGCGGATGGCCCTCCTCCGCGCTTTTGTCAACCGCTTCATGTCCCAGAAAGGAGCATCTCCATTGACCCCTGTCACTCCAGACTTGGATCAGCAGTCCCCGCATGTCGCTTACCACTGTGGCCGCCTGATGGCCGCTCTCGCTCAGATCCAGAGAGCCGCTCTCGGCGATGTCGGAGCTGGCGTTGTCCAGCGATATTACGCCGCGGCCTCGGCAACCCCTGCCCTCGTCTTCGGCAGGCTCCTCCGCGGCGCCCAGTACCACCTCGGCAAGCTGGACCCCCCGCTTGCCATGTTCTTCGACGAGCGCCTGGGAGAAATTACCGGGGCCATCGGCAGATCCATGCCCGCCACGCTCGACCTTGAGGGACAAACCCTCTTCGCCCTCGGCTATTACCATCAGTTGATTTCTATGCGCCAGCACGCCAAAGAGCGCAGTGCTCAGCGCCGGATCGAAGAAACCTCGTCTGAAAACAAACAGCAAGGAGAACGCAAGAATGCCTGAGCCTCTCACCAATCGCCACGAATTTCTTTTCCTCTTTGATTGCGTCAACGGGAACCCCAATGGAGACCCCGACGCGGCCAATGCTCCTCGCATTGACCCTCAGGACCTCCGGGGCCTCGTCTCGGACGTCGCCATCAAACGCCGTATTCGGAACTACGTGAGCCTCGCCTATGGCAATGAGGCGCCATACGGCATCTTCGTCGAACATTCCACAAACCTCAACACGAAGATCGCCCTCAGCCACGAAAAGACCGGCGGTATGCCACCCTTCGAAGAAAACAAGTGGAAAACTGCTCCCAAGAAAGCAAAGGATGCTGCCCTTTGGCTCGCCAGACAGTGCTTCGACGTCCGCGCTTTCGGCGCCGTCCTCTCCACCGGCCCCAATGCCGGCCAGGTTCGGGGACCGGTCCAGGTCACATTCGCCCGCTCCGTCGACCCTGTCCTCCCTCTCGACGTGTCCATCACCAGAGTCGCTGTCGCTGACAATTCCGTCAAAGGCGCCAAGGTCGGCTCGGAGGATTTCCGGAAGTGGCAGGAAGAGCAGCCTGAAGATGAACTCCGCACCATGGGCAGAAAGAGTCTCATCCCTTACGGCCTTTACATCGGCAAGGGCTTTGTCAGCGCGTTCCTTGCCAGAGAGTGGGGCTTCACGGAAGACGACCTCAAGGTTCTCTGCAGGGCGATCCTGAATATGTTCGAGCATGACCGTTCTTCCAGCAAGGGACTGATGACCGTCCATCCGGAGCACGCCTACCTCTTTCGCCACGTCGGCACCGATTCCAACCCCAAACAGCGTCAAAGCCAGGCCATGCTCGGCTGCGCGCCTGCTCACACACTGTTCCGCCTCATCGAGGAGAAAATCCGCCGCAAGGAAAACGTCTCGTTCCCAAGATCCATCTCCGATTACGTTCTTCCCTCGCTGGATGATCTCCGCTCTCAACTCCCCGCAGGAGTTGAACTCCATCTGATGCGGGACTTCGCCTCCTGAACCGCCATGCTCGAGGGCGCACCGGATCTCTTCCCCGAAGACAGCCTCCAGCCTGTCTCCGCCCTCCAACATCTCGTCTTCTGCGAACGCCGGTGCGCCCTAATCCATCTGGAATGCGTCTGGGAAGAAAATGCTTTCACAACAGAAGGGGAAATCCTCCACGAAAACGTCCACAACCCTGCCGCCTCGGCCACGCCCGGCCTCCGGAGAGTCACCGCAATGCCTGTCCGCTCGCTCCGGCTCGGCTTGATCGGCCAGTGCGACCTGGTCGAATTCTCCCCGAGCGCAGACGGAAGGGAAACACCGTATCCCGTCGAATTCAAACGCGGCACTCCCGGGAGGGGAGAGTGCGACGAGATTCAGCTTTGCGCTCAGGCATTCTGCCTGGAGGAAATGCTGAACGTCGCCGTGCCTGCCGGCGCCGTTTTTTATGCTGCAATCCGTCGCCGAAGGGAAATACTCTTCACGCCCGGTTTGCGCTCCAGAACGCTGGCCGCCATCTCCCGTCTCCACCAGCTGCTGAACTCCGGCCGGACCCCTCTTCATCCCTTCGAGAAAAAGTGCGATTCGTGCTCCCTGATCGAGCATTGCCGGCCTCAATTCCTTCTCGCAGCCGCCGAGTCTTGCCTCCGCTCCCTGTTCCACCCCGAGTCATGAAACCGCTCCTGAACACGCTTTTCATCACTACGCCCGGCGCTTACCTTTCCAAGGACGGAGAGACTGTCGTGGTGCGCGTCGACCAGGAAATCCGCCTCCGCCTTCCCATCCACACCCTGTCTGGAATCGTGTCCTTCGGCCCTGTCTCTTTCTCCCCTTTCCTATTGGGGCTATGCGCGGAGAAGGGCGTCGCAGTCACAATGCTCACTGAGCACGGACGGTTCCTCGCGGCCATCCACGGCCCCGTCTCCGGCAATGTGCTCCTCCGCCGGGCACAGTACCGCGCCGCCGACCATCCCCCCACACGGCTCTCCATTGCCCGCTTCTTTGTCGCCGGGAAGATCACGAACGCCCGAACCGTGCTTCTCAGAGCCGCCCGCGAGTCCCCGGACGAGAAGTCAGCCGGCATCGAAATCACCTCCGCCTCGCTCGCTGCTGCTCTGCCCCACGTCGAGAGCGCCGCCTCTCTTGACGAACTTCGCGGTCTTGAGGGAGATGCCGCTCGACGCTACTTTTCCGTCCTGCCTGACCTCATCCGGCCCAGTCACCCCGCTTGGAAAATGAACGGCAGGAGCCGCCGCCCCCCCTTGGATCCTGTCAATGCGCTACTTTCCTTCCTCTACACCCTCCTTGTCCATGATGTCCGCGGCGCCCTGTTGGCCGTTGGCTTGGATCCGGCGGTCGGTTTTCTGCACGCCGATCGCCCCGGCCGCCCCGGACTCGCACTGGATTTGATGGAGGAATTCCGCCCATTCCTCGCCGATAGGCTGACCCTCACCCTCATCAACCGTCGCCAAATTGCTCCAGAAGACTTCCTGAACGCCGAGGGCGGAGCGGTCCTGCTCACCGAACAGGCCAGAAAGACCGTTCTTCAGGCCTGGCAACAACGCAAACAGGAGGAGATCATGCATCCTGTCCTGTCCGAACGCGTCCCCGTCGGTCTCCTCCCCTTCATCCAGTCCATGCTGCTCGCGCGCTTCTTGCGTGGCGAATTGCCAGGCTACCCGCCTTTCCTGTGGAGGTGACTCTGCCCCATGATGATGGTTGTCGTCGCCTATGACGTGAACACCGAATCGCCCGAAGGGCGCAAGCGCCTGCGCCGCATCGCCGATCTCTGTGAAAATCGCGGTCAGCGCGTCCAATTCAGCGTCTTCGAGTGCTTCCTCGACTATTCCCAGTGGACTAGGCTGAGAAAGGACCTGATAGACACCATCGACTCGGAGACCGATAGTCTTAGATTCTACTTCCTCGGAGAAAATTGGCATCTCCGCGTCGAGCATGTGGGCGCGAAGAAAGGCTATGATCCTCAGGGTTTTCTCATCGCTTGAGTGCTGTTCACCATTCGCGCGGACCTCAAGCACTCGGCTCTGCCTTGGCAGTTCCGCGCATTCTGTATCTTTCACCGAAACAAAGACTTAGGGCACACTCTAGGAAGTGCCTGGCACATACCCATGCCGCTTGACCCCACGTCCGCGCATCCTCGCCTCTATCACTTTGCCAGCGCTGCAGTTAGACTAAAAGGGTCGCCCCCCGCACGGGGGGCGTGGATTGAAACGCTCTCTTGGGCACGAGCTTCCAGCCGGGAACGTGTCGCCCCCCGCAC
>Ga0308389_1001565_pt1 | contig 15334 bp, 15 predicted proteins | sample Hotspr2Sample148_FD_202362 | JGI IMG/M metagenome (GOLD analysis project Ga0308389, IMG submission 202362) | Hot spring phototrophic mat microbial communities from Mushroom Spring, Yellowstone National Park, Wyoming, United States - 20040719_148 ... | reverse complement strand
ATCTATCTTGGAATTAAACAAACTTCTACTTCTATCAAATAGATGTTTCTCTATCTGCTTTTTATTATCAGCCAATATATCCAAACTTCTATAGAGATGGTGTAAACTCACATCTTTTATTCCAATGTATCTGCCTTGCTTATTAAAGGTCGCTAATTTGCTTTGTGGACGAAGTAGTCTATCGATAACCATAAGATAAATTGTAGTCTCAAAATCGTATTTGATATTGTGATGTTTTCTACATTCCTTCAAAAGTTCATCTATCCGATATGTATTCCATAATTTTCTATAGACAATATCACCATAGCAGAAGCGAGCGAGTTCTTCGAGGTCGTTAATAGTAGGAACAGATTTTCCATCTAAAGAGAGGAGTTTTTTAGCAGTTGATTCTAAAAATCCCGATTTTTTCAGATGTTCAACGCTACCGAAGTTAAGAATAACTTTTTGTTTTGTTTTACCATTTTCTCGGTAAGACTTAACCAGTTTGAGGTATTGAAAATGTTTAGATTTAACAATTTTGAAAAACATAGTGCAATGAAATAAATTTTCATCACGAAGTCAAGTAAATAATTGTCAATATTTGCTAATATCAAGTAAATTGTCCACACACATTTTTGAGAAAATTATAAAAACCTTCGAATTTGAAAGAATTTACAAGAAAATAAGTGTTAAAACGACAGAAAAGTGTCAAAGTCAGGATCTAATGTTAGTTTTCTATTATTCCATTGATTACTAATTCTAAGCATAGTTGGATAGGCATAAGCGATCTCTGTTTTATAATAACCTTCTTATAAAACAAGCCTACTGGTGATGAATGATCTAATTTCGGAATTGTCCAACAAACAACAACATCCCACATTAAATTAGCTTTTGGAGTAACAACAATTGAAGGATAAGACTGTCCGATTAAATATCCAGGATAGTGATTGGCAATTGTTCTTAATGTATCAATCTTAATATCGGAAATAGATATCCATTGTCTATATCTTGAATTCCAGTTAAGCACAGGAAATTGGGGACGATATGGTTGATTTCCACTTATTACTAATCCATAACCGTTTGCTGCGATATGAACGTAACCTGAATCATCAATTGCACCATCAACCTGACCAAAATTTTCAAATAAAGGTGCAAAATTACTTGTGTGATAATTGTGTATAAGATTTGGATATCCATCAACTGCTATCCTTTCACCATTCCAACTATTCCCATAATCAGTCGAATACATTATCCAAAGATTATCCGCTCTGTTTTCAGGAACATCATTGTAGTAATGTCCGTCACCTTCAGAAGTTCCTACAATTAAAATATTTTTCTCATTTTTTGATTTTGAGATTGTAGCAATTGAACCCTGTGGATTATAAATAATATTCGGATGGAATCTCTTTAAACTATCTATTAAAATAAAAGTATTTCCTAAATCATCACTTCTATAAAGTTTAGATTGTGATTTTGACCATAGAAATATTTTTCCATTTGAAAAAACAAAAACAGGATTAGGTGGAGAATTTTTAATGGACACACCAGATCCACTAACTATTGCAATTTTTGAATTTGTTTCTGATGAAATTCCTATCATTCCGTTTGTAGAACCCGTAGTACCATAATCAATATTCGGGAATCCTCCCTGTTCATTAAATACATTTAGTGAGTCGAACCAGTAATTAATACCAACATAATTGGGCCCACTAAAATTTATAATAAATCTCGAATTCATCTGATTGAATGGACTTACCATATATAACAAATTCGCTTTATCTGTTTTGAAGACAATATTATTTGTATTTGATGAACCCAAATAATAATAATTTGTATGTGATACTAAAAATGTTAGATATGGATTTTGAGCTTGTAGAGTTTGTGAAACAAGGAGAAGAAGCAGGAAAGTTTATAATAATTTCATTGTAATACTCCTTTCTGTTAATCGAATTATAACTTATTTCTTTTAAATCTCAAAATGAATTTTTTTCTTTGATATTATTTCAATTGCTGTCCAAAATAAACTTAAACCTGAGCAATAAACTCTGATTTTAGTCCAAAATAAAAGATAATAAATTTGTTTTTAATTGAATCCATTATAAAAAGTATTACCCTCTTATTATTCACAGGTTTTAATCAAATGGGGCTAATGCCCATAATGTCCTTGTCTTTATAATAACAGTTGAATAAATCCAGCTGCAATAGATAAAAAGACATCTAATGAACATTTATTGGGAGCTGACTAAAAAGTAAAAATTTCTTTGTGTCTTAGCGCCTTTGTGGCATTCAATCTTCTTTGATTAAGCAGATGTTCTATGAAAAAAATATTAGCCACAATGGCACAAAGGGACGAAGTTAAATAAAGAAATTTTTAGACTGCCACGAAAAAATTAGAAGTAGGGACAGACTTTAGCCACATAAATATATTTATTTTGGACAGATGTATTGATATTATTTAATTTAATGATTGTAAATAAAAATTTTTGGGATTAAAACAATGGGAATGGAATTAATAAATCAGATAAAGGAAAATGCTAAATCAAAAAACAAGACTATTATCCTGCCAGAATCTCACGATGAAAGAGTATTAAAAGCCGCAGAAATTTTGACAAAAGAACAAATTGCCAAAATTGTAACTCTTGGAAATCCTGATAAAGTTTTAACGGATGCAGAAAAAATCGGAGTTAGTCTTGATGGAGTTGAAATAGTTGATCATTTAACTCATCCACGATTTGATGAGTTCGCTGAAAAATATTTTTTAATGCGTCAGAAAAAAGGAATAACAAAAGAGCAAGCAATTGAAACAATGAAAAGAGATTTATTTTTCGCTGCTATGATGCTTCGAGAAGGGCTTGTAGATGGCTCTGTTGCTGGTTCTTTTGCTTCAACTGCTGATGTAATGAAAGCAGGTATTCAAATTATCGGAATGCCGGAAGGAATTTCGATTGTTTCGAGTTTCTTCTTAATGATTTTCCCTGATAAAAATTACAGCTTTGCTGATTGCGCCGTTGTTCCCAATCCAACTGATGAACAACTTGCAGATATTGCAATATCAACTGCAGATAATCATAAAAAACTAACTGGAGAAGAACCTTTAGTAGCAATGCTATCATTCTCAACAAAAGGAAGTGCAACTCACGAACTCGCTGATAAAGTAATTTCAGCTACAAATATCGTTAAATCAAAGAGACCTGATTTGATGGTGGACGGAGAATTACAATTTGATGCCGCAATTATTGAATCAATCGGTAAGAATAAAGCACCCGGAAGTAAAGTCGCTGGCAAAGCAAATGTCTTAGTTTTTCCCGATCTGAACGCAGGAAATATCGGTTATAAAATTGCTCAAAGACTTGGCGGTGCAGAGGCAGTTGGTCCTATGGTTCAAGGATTGAACAAACCATTTTTTGATCTTAGTCGTGGCTGCAGCGTTGAAGATATTGTGAATACCACTGCTATAAATGTCCTTATGGGAGATGTAATTTAATTTATGATGGAATGGGAAAAACTTCTTTGTGATGAGCAATTCAGTCTGGAGCAATCAAATTCAAAAAGTTCAGAGGATGGTCGAAGTCAATTTCAAAAAGATTTTGATAGGATAGTTTTTTCACCAGCATTTAGAAGGCTTCAGGATAAAACACAAGTTTTTCCTCTTCCAGAAACAGATTTTGTTCATACCCGCTTAACCCATAGTCTTGAAGTTGCCGTAGTAGGAAGATCTTTGGGAAATTTAGTTGGAGAAGTTTTACTACAAAGGTATCCCGAACTAAAAGAAAATTTTTCTAAATTTCATTTTGGTGAAATAGTTGCAGCAGCTTGTCTCGCCCACGATATTGGTAATCCACCATTTGGACACTCAGGTGAAGATGCCATTTCTGAATATTTCAGAAATGGAAATGGGAAATATTTGGTGAATAATATTGTTGATGAAAAAATTAAAAATGATTTAAGCAACTTCGAAGGCAATGCTCAGGGTTTTAGAATTATCACAAAACTACAAAATCCAAATGTCAGTGGAGGATTGAAACTTACTTATGCAACTTTATCTGCATTAACAAAATATCCGCGTGAATCACTAATTGAGAACAATAAAGAAATAATTCAAAATAATGTTTATAAAAAATTCGGTTTCTTTCAAAGTGAGCGGGAGTATTTTAAAAATATCGCTGAAAAAGTTGGACTAAAAAAATTTTCCGAAAATGATTTTTTCTGGTGCAGACATCCACTTGCTTTTTTAGTTGAAGCCGCTGATGATATCTGTTACAGAATAATGGATTTTGAAGATGGCTTCCGATTAGGTTTTGTATCATTTGCAGAAGTTGAAGAACTTCTTTTACCTCTTACAAAAACTCCACTGCCGGAAAATTATAAGCAAAGAGATTTAGCAGACAGAATTGGATTTTTGAGAGCAAAAGCTATCAACAATCTTGTTAAGGAATTATCTGAAGTTTTTTTAGAAAATGAAAAACAAATTCTTGATGGAATGTTCTTTGAGGAGTTGTATAATTTAACTCCATCAGCTAAGCATTTGAAGGAAATTGAAAAATTATCCATTCAAAAAATTTATCGCCATAAAGTTGTAACTGAACGAGAGGTAGCGGGTTATGAAGTATTAGCAGGTTTACTTGATGTTTTTATTGTTGCTTTTAATTCGTGGCTTGATGGTGATATAAAAAATAAAAATCGTACTATAATCAATTTACTTCCTCAGACAATTTTAAACTCTGTAAATCAAAATATTACTATTTCAGAGCGTACACACATAATAATAGACTATGTATCTGGAATGACTGATTCTTATGCTGTTTCCCTTTACAAAAAAATAAAAGGAATTTCACTTCCAACAGACAAGTTATCTATTTAAATTATATAAAGAAATTTGTGAATATTTCGATAATATTAAAAATCCAGCCAATTTCAAGTTTTATGGAGGATAATTCGAGACAACATATATTCATTATAAAAAGTTTTTAATGAACGATTTAGATTTAAATAAGTTTTTCGAAAGAATAAGAATTGTTTTCTGGGACTGGAATCTGTCTAATAATAATATTCTATTGAAAACTCTCAATTACGATGATCGATCTTTAATTTTTAACAAACCAGAAAACACCAAAAGTGAATTTCTAAAAAATTTTAGTAAAAAAAGTAAAGACGAATTTGAAAAAGTAATTAAACAATATTTAAAGAAAGAAAGAAACCATCATCAATTAATTTCTGAAATTATACACGACAATAGAATTTCTTGCATTGCACTTAACACTGGTTATTCATTAGAAGTTGAAGATTCAATTATTTTAAGGGGAATATTACTTAATATTAAATCATTAGAAAGTGAACAAGATTATTTCAATGAAGTCAAAAAAATTCTTCAAAATATCTCTCTTTTCACTGAAGAAGAATTTTGGATAAGAGATTTGGAATTAAATTTTCTTTTCATTAGTAAACCTTTTTCAAATGTTTTTCAATATAGTTCAGAAGAATTATTAAAAATCCAGCTTGAAAAACTCTATACATCCGAATCAATTTATTACCTTAAACATAATATTGAAGAGGCACTAAAATTTTATAAAAGTAGAAAAGTATATAATGATAAAAATTTAATTCTAATCCTTAAAGGATTTACCTCCGATGGTAAATTAGTCTGGAGTGAAGAGAGTTTTAATTTTATTAGAAATGATGATGATGAAATAATAGGCTTTTGGGGTTTCAGTAGAGATGTAACGAAAAAAATTAAAGCTGATCAGATTAAAGAAGCATTATATAAAATATCTGAATACTCAAATTTAACATCTGATTTAAATGACTTTTTTACTGAAGTTCATTCTATAATCAAAGCCATAATGCCAGCCAATAACTTTACTATTTGTTTGTATGAAAAAGAAAACGAGTTTATCTCTTGCCCTTATTCATCCAACTTTCAATATCAAAAAAATTTATATCATAAATTTTCGAATGGAATAGTCGAATATGGAATAACTTCAGGAAAACCTCTACATTTAGATAAAAATTCATTGTTAAAAATTATTTCTGATAAAAACTTAGAAACAAAATTTGAAATTCCAGAAGACTGGATATCTATTCCATTGAGAATAAGAAATGAGATTACAGGTTTATTATTTGTAGAATGCTTTAACGATAAAGAAAAGTTTTCTCAGGAAAATGTTGAACACTTAAAGTTTGTTGCTGATCATACCTCTATTTTGATAGAAAGAAAAATTAATGAATCGGATAAACAAAAAGTTAAAAGTTTATTAGAGGCTGTATCTAAAGCTCAATCTTCCTTGTTAACCAAAAGAGATATTTTTGTTGGAATTCAACTTGCATTTGAACAAATCGGAAACATTCTGAACATTAATCGAATTTTATTGTATGAAAATACAATAGATGTAAAAACAAATTCTCATTCAGGTAAGTTATTTATTAGTTGGACTTCGCACAATCTTTTTCAAGATGGGATTTTAGACTCAATTAGCTTTAGTTCAAACTTCAAGAGGTGGTTAGAGCAATTCAATTTAGGAAGCTATATTATCGGTAACATAAATCGAGTTCCATTATTAGAATATGAATTACTAAAGAATACAAAAACCAAATCATTTCTTTGCATTCCTATTTTTCTTACTAAAAGATTATGGGGATTTATTGAACTTGATGATTGTAAAAATGAGCGCATTTGGTCAGAACAAGAAATATCAATATTAACAGTAGTAGCTGCAAGTATTGGAGGTATTTTACAAAGAAAAATTGCAGAAGAAACTTTGAAAACTAGTGAAGAGAAATATAGAAATTTCATTAACAACAGTATGGAAGGAATATCCCTACTTCAATTCACTGAACCAATAGATATTACATTACCAATAGAAGAACAAATTGATAAAATTTATGAATATGGTTATATAGCCGAAGCAAATCAATCATTAGCTAAAATGTATGGATTGTCATCTACTTCTGATATTGTCGGTCAGACACTTATAAATATTCATGGAGGCTCAAACATACCCGAAAATAGAAAAGCTTTTAGAGATTTTATTGAAAATGGTTATAAAGTAATAAATGTTGAAACGATAGAAAAAAAGATTGATGGTTCTGAAATAATTATTCTCAATAACTCAGTAGGCATTCTATCTGATAAAAAATTAAAAGCTATATGGGGTACTCAAATTGACATAACTGAAAGGAAAAAATTTGAAAAAGAACTTATGATTGCCAAAGATAAAGCTGAGGAGGCAATCAAAATCAAATCGAGTTTCTTATCAAATATGAGTCACGAATTAAGAACACCCTTAATTGGTGTTCTAGGTTATGCTGAAATTCTTATGGAAGAGTTCAAAAATACACCTTATGAAGAAATGGCTTCAATTATACATCAGAGTGGTAATAGATTACTTGAAACTCTAAACTCGATTCTAACCATATCAAAAATTGAATCGGAAAAATTTGCTATTAATAATTCCCTTTTTAATATTAAAGATGTAATAAACGAAGTATTCAATATATTTAACTCTATCGCTTTGAAAAAAAACTTAAAAGTTATAATTGACTGTCCTGATGAGAAGATGTTGATTTATTCAGATAGTAAAATTATTAGAGAAATATTGAATAATCTTGTTAACAATGCAATAAAGTATACCATTAAAGGTTTTGTAAAAATTAAATCTTATATTAATTCTGAATTAAATAGGTTATATTTGGTAGTTGAAGATACAGGAATTGGAATACCAGCTGAAAAGATAGAAATTATTTTTGAGGAATTCAGACAGGTAAGTGAAGGGTTGTCTAGGAGTTTTGAAGGTGTAGGTCTTGGTCTTTCGATATGTAAAAAATATGTTGAAATTCTCGGTGGCAAAATTAATGTCGAAAGTAAAGTTAACGAAGGTTCAATTTTTACTGTAGAAATACCATTAAATAAGTTTAAATAAATAATCAGGGAAAATATATGAATAGTACAAATAACAATATTGAAGAAAATCAAATAAAACCAACATTACTTGTTGTTGAAGATGATGATATCAATCTATCAGTTATTGTTGCTTTTCTTTCTAAAGAATTTAATGTGGAAACTGCAACAAATGGGTTAGAAGCAATTGAAAAAGCAAATGCTAAAAAGTATGATGCAATTCTAATGGACATAAATCTGGGTAGTGGAATTACAGGAATTGAAGTCACACAAGAACTAAGAAAAAACCCTGATTATAAAAATGCTCCAATAATAGCAATTACAGCATTCGCAATGGAAGGAGATAAAGAGGAATTTTTAAATGGCGGGTGCACAGATTACATTTCAAAGCCATTTAGTAAAAATGATATCATATCACTTGTAAAAAAATATGTAAAATAGATTTATATACTTTCGATTTTCATATTTCGGGACATTAGGTCATTAGTTGCTTTGACAGGATCTTTATCCTCAAATAGAATCTTATAAACTTCATCAGCTATAGGTGTTTCTACTCCATGCTTTTTTGACAAAGCTACTACAGAACGCGTAGTTTCAACTCCTTCAGCAACCATTGTCATATTTTTTAATACATCTTTTAACTTTAATCCTTTTCCAATTTGTTCCCCTACATATCTATTTCTACTATGTTTACTCATACATGTAACTATTAAATCTCCCATACCTGAAAGACCGGCAAAAGTTTCAGGTTTAGCACCCATAGCTAAACCTAATCTTGTAATTTCAGCAACACCACGAGTCATAATAGCCGCTTTAGTATTATCACCAAATCCAGCACCATCAATTATTCCTGCACCAATTGCAATAACATTTTTGAAAGCCCCTCCCAATTCTACACCTATTAAATCAACTGATGAATAAACTCTGAAATAAGAGTTCATAAAAGTAACCTGAACAGTTTTTGAAGTTTCAAAATCATTTGAGGCTGATACTACTGCAGTAGGAATTCTTTTCGCAACCTCTTCTGCATGGCTTGGACCTGACAAAACAGAAATTTGATTACTACTAAGTTTTGGGAAAATATCTTTTATTATTTGAGAAACTGTAAGCAGCGTATTTTTTTCAATCCCTTTTGATACACTAACTAATATCGAGTTTTTAATATTTTGAAATTCAATCTTGTTTATTACCTCCCTGATATATTGAGAGGGAATTGCAATAACAATTAGATTCTTATTAAAGCAAGATTGATTTAAGTTATTGGATATTATTATTCCCTCTGGAATGTGAATATTTGGAAGATAGAGACGATTTTCTCTTGTTTTATTTAATTCCTTAGCATAAGATTTTTTGTATTCCCATAAAGTTACATCATGTCCATTATAATACAACAAAATTGCTAATGTTGTGCCCCACCCACCTGCACCTAATACTGCAATTCTCATTAATTCACTTTTTTCTTAAAACTGATACGATTTTCAGTACCGTTTAACAATCTAACAATATTTTTTCTATGTGTAAAAATCACAAGCAATGAAACAGCAATAAGAAATGGTAAGAGAGTATTATAACCTTCTATATGAGAGTCAAAAATATTTTCTCTTATTATTAAAGCGGTTGGGACAGTTAAAGCGCCAAGAATCGAACCTAAAGAAACATATTTTGATATTGAAACTGTTAAAATGAAAACAGCCAATGCAATCAAAATATCCACTGTAACTATCATCAGTAGCATTCCTAAAGCAGTAGCTATTCCTTTTCCACCTTTAAATCCTGCAAATATTGTCCAGATGTGTCCAATGACTGCAGAAAGTCCAGCTATGATTTGAACCAAAGTAAAATCATCAAATGGAGATACATTCTGAAATGGCAGAACACCAAAATGTAAACGAGCTATCAAAATAACTGCAATTGAACCTTTTAATGCATCAAGAATTATAACTAATAGCCCATATTTCCAACCTAAAACTCGCATCACATTAGTTCCGCCTGCGTTACCACTACCATAATTTCTAATGTCAATCCCTTTGACAAGTTTACTGATTATTATACTTGTTGGAATTGAGCCAACTAAATATGATAAAACTACAATTATTGCTAATAAAAACATAATTTTTTATAAATTTATTTGGAGACTAAAAAAAGTTTATTGACTATCAAAATCATTTAATAACTAAAATAAATCATTATGTTATAAAATGAAACAATAGAATTTCTTTACTTTAATTTAATAAATTCTTTTTTCAAATATAACTTATAAAGTTTATATTTGCTTTATAAAAATAACGGAGTTCTAATGGCAAAGCAACAATCATTCGCTGACAAAGCTAAAGGCAAAAAGAAATTAGATTTTATTACCGTCAAAGTTGTAAAATCTGTTGAAACTGATAAAGGAACTTTTAAGTTCAATGAACGCTTTGTAAAGATATCGGATATAAGCAAAGTAACAGAGATAAATTAAATATTATTTGATTTAAACCCTCTATTTGAGGGTTTCTTTTTATAGATATTAGTTCTTTCAATTTCCAAAAGTTTAGATTTTAATTCTATCTCTCCTGCATATACAATAAGTTTACCATTTTTACCAATTACACGATGACAAGGTGTTAATATAAGGTAAGGATTTTTTTAGTATAACCAACAGCTCTGAATGCCTTTTAGTTTTTAATTTTTATTTCTAATCCTTTAAATAATATTGTTTTATCATAAGGAATTTTTAATAGCGCTCTGCAGACTTTTTTTGAAAATCAGTTCCTACCAACTTAAACTTTAATTTAAAAAAGCGACATCTGTAAAATAATATTGGGAAAGTTGTATATAACAATCCTTGAAATTATTATCTTGAATTGTTTTACATATCAATAAATGTTAAGCTAGTATTTCTTCATTTATACATAATTTTGATAATCTTATCTTTCTCAGAAATTACGAAAAACTCAATTTCATTAATTTTGAAAGTAGTAAAACTTCTTATGGTCATTTTAATTAAGCTGGCACAACTTGGATAGCTGGATGTATATCTCTTTTCAAAAGACCTTCAATTGCCATTAAAGTTCCAGTAATAGAACTTGGGCAACTTCCACAAGCTCCTTGATAGCGAATTTTTACTGTCATTCCATCCATACCTAAAACTTCTAAGCCTCCACCGTCACCCGCTAATGCCGGCCTAACTTTCTGATCTAAGAGTTGATTAATTTTAACAAGTAACTCATTGTTCTCTTTTTCAGTTAAAGAAATTTCTTTTTCTGGAGGAATTAAATTTTTATCGAAATCCTTAAGTAAATTTATGAACGGTCTTTGAATGGAGCCCCAATTTGTATCTTTTGATTTTTCAATTGTTACGAATTTGTCCATATAAAAAACCGATACCACTCCGGGAATATTAAAAATTGCTTTTGCAAATGGGTCTGATTCAGCTTCCTCTTTGCTTGAATACTGACGGGATTCATAATTAAGTAACTTCTCATTTAAGATAAATTTTAAAGCGTGCGGATTAGGTGTTAAATCTACATCTTGGACCATTAACATAATTACCTCTCTTTTTTATTGAAAAATAGTCTTATACTATTTCAACAACAAGTCAAAATAAATTATCATTCCATAAAAAAGGCTGGGGCTATCTAAAAATTGTCATTCCTTTCCTTAAAAATATTCTGGTTAGTAACCAGGAATTTATTTTTTGAAAAGATTTGAAACTTTGATTTTGAAGTCCAAAAAGTAAATTTTGAAAGCAAGATAAATGTTTATATCTAATTTCAGTTTGATTTCGAATTATTTGTAGCACAGATTACTAATCTGTGCTACTTTTGGCCCTAATATAAGTTTTTAAATTATACATCATAGTAAAGAGAAAATTCAAACGGATGAGGTTGTAAAGCCATAGGCTTGACTTCTTTATCCATCTTATATTTTATCCAAGTTTCGATTACATCTTCAGTAAAAACATCTCCTTTTAATAGATATTCATGATCTTTAGCTAAAGCCTTCAAAGCTTCTTCTAATGAACCGGGCGTAGAAGGCACATTTTTTAATTCTTCTGGTGGTAAATCGTAAATATCTTTATCAAGTGGTTCACCCGGATCAATTTTATTTATAATTCCATCAAGTCCAGCCATCAAAATAGCAGAGAAAGCTAAATAAGGATTTGCTGAAGGGTCAGGACATCTAAATTCAATTCTTTTAGATTTCGGAGATGAAGAATACATCGGAATTCGTATAGCAGCACTTCTATTTCTTTGTGAGTAAGCTAAATTCACAGGTGCTTCAAAACCTGGAACTAATCTTTTATAAGAATTAGTAGTAGGATTTGTAAAAGCCAATAAACTAGCAGCATGTTTTAATAAACCACCAATAAAATAAAGTGCTGTTTCACTTAATCCCGCATATCCAGTGCCTGCAAAAAGTGGTTTATCTTTTTTCCACAAAGAAATATGAACATGCATTCCACTTCCATTATCTCCCAAAATGGGCTTTGGCATATATGTAACAGTTTTATTATTTACTTTAGCTGTATTCTTTACTACATATTTGAATAATAATAGTTGATCAGCTGCTTTTAATAGTGGTGCAAATTTCAAATCAATTTCACATTGACCACCACTAGCTACTTCGTGATGTTGAGCTTCTACTTCAATTCCACAATTTATAAGATTTATTACCATTTCGTTTCTTAAATCAACTAATGAATCAGTTGGAGGGACAGGAAAGTAACCTTCTTTATATCTGGGTTTGTAACCAAGATTTGGATTTTCATCTCGTCCTGAATTCCATCTTCCTTCAATTGAATCAACAAAGTAAAAACTTCCATTAGGTTTAGATTCAAATCTTACATCGTCGAATACAAAAAATTCTGCTTCAGGTCCATAATAACTCGTATCTGCTATTCCAGTTGAAATTAAATATGCTTCAGCTTTTTGAGCGATATTTCTAGGACATCTGGAGTATTTTTCTTTTGTTGCTGGTTCATAAACATCACAAATTAATGAAATACTTAGTGCTTTAATAAATGGGTCAACAAACATTGTCTCTGGATCAGGAATAATAATCATATCGCTTTCATTAATTGACTTCCAGCCTCTAATTGAAGATGCATCAAAACCAAATCCATTTTCGAAAGAACTTTCATCTAATTGGGAAACAGGCACTGTAAAATGTTGCCACTGACCAGGAAAATCCATAAACTTCAAATCAACAAACTGAATTTTGTTGTCCTTAATAAATTTGAGCACCTTTTCAATTGCTCCATTCTGGGATTTCGCCATAGTTCTCCTTTTATTGTTAATAATATTATTACTTATTAAGTGGTTAAATTTTTATCTCAAATGTTTCTTTTACTGTTGATAATACATAAGTTGTTTTTGTTGCAACAACTCCTGTCCAAGTTTGAATTTCACTGAGTAATTTCTCAAGTGCTTCAGTATTTTTAACAACTGCTTTTAACATATGCGAACCTTCACCTAAAACTGCATGACATTCCAATATTTCAGGTATTTTTTCAACTTTTGAAATTAAATTCTTATAATGCCTTGATGAATCCATAATCACATGAATGAAAACTAAAATGTCATTGCCGAAAGATTTTCTATTGAGTTTTGTGTAATAGCCTTCAATATATCCTTTACTTTCAAGTTTATGTAAACGTTCACTTACGGATGGAATTGATAATTGAACTGATTCTGCTAACTCATTTAACTTAAATCTTCCATCCTTTTGAATTATTCTTAGTATCTTTAAGTCAATATCATCTATCATAATAAATTTTAATTCTTTTAATGTTGAGGGCAAATATAAGTCAATTGATTAAAATACCAAAATATTTTAGGCATTTTTTTCTATTGACCTAAAAAATTTATGTTTAATTTGATAATGTCCTAATTTTTTAAGTCTTGATGATTCCAAAAGAAGTGAAATGATTTTTATGCTGTCTTACTTCTTCAAATAAATCTAAGTTTTTTTGTGGTCTTTCCTGAAGTTTATGATAGAGATGAAATTGAACTGCAGAATGATTTATTGACTTAATTTTTTTGCCAATCAACTCTAATCTGAATTGAATGTCGGTATCTTCTCCGATTGATGGAGCTTCATATCTTTCATCGAATCCGTTGATAGATAATATATCTTCTTTATAAAGTGAAAAATTACAACCGAGTAAACCTCTTGTTTTTTTATTAAGTAGATTCAAAAGTAATTTGTTTTGAATGAATATTCCTTTTTCAACATCAGTTGAGTAGCCAAATATTCCATCGAAAATAATTTTATAGAATTGGTTTTCTAAAAATCTTTCCTGTATTTTTTGTTCGGTCAATTGATTGGTGATTTTTTCTGATAGGTTAACTCTTCTTCCAGTAATTACAAAATTCTTTCTTGCGTTATTTAAGTGGTCTTCAATGAAATTTGAGTGTGGGACGCAATCTCCATCAATGAATATTAAGTAATTACTTTCAGAAGCTAATATTGCTCTATTGAGAATTTTATTTTTTCTGAATCCTTTATCTTCCTGCCAGATATGTTTAACTCTTATTGGGAAATTAAGAATTAAATTATTTAACTGATCAATAACAAGAGGACTTGAGCCGTCATCAGCAATAATTATTTCTATATTTTGTTCAGTTTGAATCTTAATACCGGCAAGAACCAATTTTAAGTAATCAATTTTATTATAGAAGGAAATTATAAGAGAAGCTTTAATCATTATTAGTTAGATCCTGTTCAATCTTTTTTTTAACAATTCTTTTCACCTTACTTCTTTTATATGTTTTATGATCATCTTCAAACTTAGGTGGTTTTTGCGGAACAGGAATTCTGATTTTATTTTTTTTAGATTTTTTCGCCCTACTCTCTTTCACTTTCTTACTCTTAATCTTAATCTTACTCTTAATCTTACTCTCATCAAAAAATAGCATAAATAAACGGTGCCAACGCTGAACCTTGTGTTAAGACAATCAACGCACCGAGCAGGACTAAGAAAATAATAATTGGCATCAACCACCATTTTTTTCGCACTTTAAGAAATTGCCATAGTTCTGAAAGTATAGATAATTTGCTCATAGAAATTTTTTCCAAAGTAATTATTAAAATTTATAATTCTTGCTTCTAATTTATCAATTAAGCATTATTTTTCTGATACAATTTATTAAAAGATAAAGTACAAACTAATCAGGTATTATTATGCAAAAACCACGACTTTCATTTTGGCAAATCTGGAATATGAGTTTTGGATTTTTAGGAATTCAATTTGGGTTTGCTTTACAGAATGCAAATGTTAGCAGAATTTTTGAAACCTTAGGTGCAAATATTGAAACTATCCCTCTGCTATGGATTGCAGCTCCTGTTACGGGTTTGATTGTGCAACCGATTGTTGGACATTTAAGCGATAAAACCTGGAATAGACTTGGCAGAAGAAGACCATATTTTCTGATTGGAGCAATTTTAGCTTCCACTGCAATTATATTTATGCCAAAT
>Ga0308389_1001561_pt1 | contig 15341 bp, 19 predicted proteins | sample Hotspr2Sample148_FD_202362 | JGI IMG/M metagenome (GOLD analysis project Ga0308389, IMG submission 202362) | Hot spring phototrophic mat microbial communities from Mushroom Spring, Yellowstone National Park, Wyoming, United States - 20040719_148 ... | reverse complement strand
CTATATATATTAAATGTAAAGAAAGAAGGTTTGAGTGTATGAAAGAGATAAAAGATTTTATAGAGAAAGCGGAGAAATTTCTATAATATATTAAATGTAAAGAAAGAAGGTTTGAGTTTATGAAAGAAATAAAAGATTTTATAGAGAAGTCGGAGAAATTTTTAATTACTGCGGAACATTCGTTAAATATTGGTGATTATGATTCTTGTGTTTGAAAATGTTATTATGCTTGGGACATATATTTATAAAGAATATTAGAAAAGTTAAAATAAAAATTTTGCCTCTTCTGTAAAGTTAATATTTTTAAATTTTTAAAAATGAATTGATAGACCAAAACTTAAAGCAATTCCTGATATATCAATTTTTACTCTATCGCCATTTATACCAAATCTTGAAAAATTGAAATTTCTAAATTCGCTAAAAGTTCCGTTAACCTCAGCATCAGCTTCATCCATTTCTTCTTTGTTCCCTTCGGCATTAGTCCATTGTCTTCTGCCATTTGCTTCATAAACTGTTGGTAAAAATTCTGTTGCAAATGTCCAACCGCATTTTAAATTTATTGATACTCTTTTAGAAATAAGAATGTCTATTGTTCCTAACAGATTTATTAAAAACGAAGGATTGGCGTTAAACCAACTTTCAACAAGTATTCTTCTATTTTTTAATAAAGTATTATTAGTAGATGTTGGTGTATAAATTGAAATTCCTTGAACATCCTGTTCTAATTTAGGTTCCAATAAAGCAAAATCAGATTTTAAACCTAAATTAAGCCATCTTGTTGGAGTTGTTATTGCCTGAAAATATATAAAACCACCTGTTGCTGAATAATTATAATTTCTATATATGTTATCAGTTATACCGCCGTTTGTAAAAAGAAGATTCTCTTCTCGGATTAATTCATTTCCACCAATATAAAGGTATCCAACTCCAACATTGAAATTTTTAGATAATTTATAACCTGCATTTAAAGAATACCCTTGTAAGGCGCTATTATATTTTTTAAGAAGAATAGCCATTCCTTCAACTGACAAATTTATTCCGTATTTACTCTGAAAAGAGGAGAAATAATAAGATTTTGCTTCATTTATTACTTCTTCTTTTTTCAAAGTTGTGTTTTTTGTTAAGATAATTTCCCCTGTTTCAGATTTAATTAATTTGACATCAACATTTACTGTATCGCCGATTTCAGAGACAGTGCCGTCAAGTAGAAGTTCAGCACCTAAAAGATTACCAGCCTGCGGTGCTGTTTTTTCATCAATCATTCCTGTCATTCCTAATTCTATTTCTTTTAAAGCTTTTTCAATTTCCTCACGCTCAATAAGGGTGAATATTAAACTTTCACCTAATTTTGTTGTAATAATAGCTGAAATGCTTTTACCTGTTTCGTATTTTTTCAAATCTGGCGATAATTCTTTTAAATTAAAAACCGCTATTCTTTTTTTAAACATTATATCTCCTGCCTTTGCTTTATAATCAGTAACAAGTTCTTCAATCATTTTGTTAATTTCTTTTTTGGCATCCGCATAAGAGATTGAAGCAAAAGCAATTAAAATTATAATAAATTTTTTAATCATATTTTTTGCCTCCTTCAAGATAAAATTTTATAATATAATTCCAAATATTTTTTTGCTGAATTTTCCCATGAAAAATCTTGCTTCATTGCTCGTTTAATAATTTTATTAATTTCGTTTTTATTTTGATATAATATAACACATTTTTCAATTATATCAATTAAATTTTTTGAAGAATAATTATAGAAAGCAAAACCTGTTCCATTTTTATAATCTTTAAAGTAATCAATAATAGTATCAGAAAGGCCGCCTGTTGAATGGACGATTGGGATAGTTCCATATTTTAGAGCGTAAAGTTGGTTAAGACCGCAGGGCTCAGATTTTGACGGCATAATTAAGAAATCGCCTCCTGCATACATTTTATGCGCAAGCTCATCATCAAATTTTAAAAATAGTTTAAAATTTTTATATTTATCTGAATAATCTTTTAATTTTTTTTCAATATCAGGTGCGCCATCACCAAGTAAAACGAAATTTAATTTAAAAGATAAAATAGTATCAAGTGAATCTATTAAAATGTCCAATCCTTTCATATTCACAAGTCTTGAAATCATTATAAACAAAGGTTTTTCAAATCCTTTTAAATTAGTAATTTTTAATAAATCTTTTTTGCATAATTTTTTGCCAGTTAAATTTTTTGCTGAATAATTTGCAATTAAATATTTATCAATTTCAGGATTCCAGATTGAATAATCAACTCCATTTAAAATTCCATAAAAATCTTTTTCACGCATTTGTAAAAAATAAGTTAATCCTTTGCTAATTTCATCTTTGCTAATTAGAAGTTCATTTCTATATGTTGGAGAAACGGTTGTTATAATATCGCTGAATACGAGTGCTGATTTTAATAAATTTATTTTGCCATAGTATTCAAACTTATCGCTTGTAAAATATTCCCAAGGTAAATTTAGTTTGTAATAATTATTTATTTCAAATATACCTTGATAGCTAAAATTATGTATTGTAAAAATAGTTTTTGTATTATTCAAAAGAAATTCATTTTTATAAGATAATTTTAACAGGAACGGGATAAAAGCAGTTTGCCAATCATTGCAGTGAATAATATCAATTTTTAATTCTTTGATTAAAATAAAATTTATAATTGCTTTACAGAAAAATAGAAATCTATCAAAGTTATCAGAATAATCTTTGCCTTGAAAAGTATATAAGCTATCTCTAAAAAAATATTCGTCATTTTTAATTAAAATAATTTGGACATTTGTTTCGGGCAATTTTGTGTGATAATAAAAAGCCTGTTTAAAATCTGTTCCAATAGATATATTTGAAGTAATATTAGTATTTATGATTTCAATATTTTTGAAATTATATAAATTTTTATAGAAAGGTAGGAAAATATAAACATTATGACCAAGGTAAGAGAGTTCTTTAGATAAAGCTGGGATGACATCAGCCATACCACCTGTTTTGGCAAATGGCGAGCATTCGGAAGCGGCAAAGATTATATTAAGATTTTTCATAAATTAAAATTGGTAATTTTTTGGAATTACAACTATGCCATTTGGCGAGACAAAAAATTTTTTACTATCTTTATCAAGGTTGTAACCTATTTCAACGCCCTCAGGGATTTTAACATTTTTATCAATTATAGCTCTTCTTATTTTAGCATATCTTCCTATTTCAACATTATTAAAAATTATACTTGCTTCAACATAAGCATAAGAATGAACAAATACATTTTGGAATAGAATAGAGTTTCTAACGGTTGCGCCACTTATGATACAGCCTTCACCAACAAGGCTATTGTAAGCTACACCTACTCTACCTTTATAACCATATTCTTCAAAGACAAATTTAGCAGGTGGGTATATACTTCTAACAGTTTGTATGGGCCATTTAGTATTATAGAGATTAAAGACAGGGTCAATTGAGCATAAATCCATATTGGCATTATAATAAGAATCTATATCTCCAACATCGCGCCAGTAGCCAATTTCTTTTTCTGTTATGCCAGGGAATCTATTTTGTGAGAAATCATAAGCAAATATTTTATAATCTTTATAGACTCTTGGAATTATATCTTTTCCGAAGTCGTGAGTTGAATCAGTTCTTTGGGCATCCTCTTTTAGAATATCAATTAAAAATTTAGTTTTAAAAGCATAATTTCCCATTGATGCTAAACAGAATTCTGGTTTGCCAGGAATTGTAGGTGGGTTTTCTTTAGGTTTTTCAATAAAACCGGTTACTCTAAAATTATTATCAATTGTTAGTATTCCGAATTTATAAGCTTCTTGAACTGGGACAGGTATAGCGCATATTGTCATATCAGCGTGTTTTTTTCTATGGAAATTAAGGAATTGTCTCACATCCATTTTATAAATATGGTCGCCACCAAAGACAAGGACATAATCAGGGTCTTCATCATATATCAAATTTAAATTTTGATAAATAGCATCTGCTGTTCCTTTATACCAGTCTTCACCTGTTCTCATTTGTGCAGGAACTATATCAAGGTATTGTCCAATAGCAGGGGAGAGAAGATTTAATTGTGTTATATGTCTTATTAAAGAATCAGCTTTAAATTGTGTTAAAATTTTTATTTTATAAAATTCAGAATTTATTAAGTTATTTATAACAAAATCTATAATTCTATATTTTCCGCCGAAAGGGACAGAAGGCTTTGCTCTATCTTTTGTCAAAGGGTAAAGGCGTTCACCTTTACCGCCTGCTAAAATAAATGCAAGTGTCTTTGCCATAGCTTTACTTCTTTTTTAAAATAGAATGTGAACCAAATATTGAACCAAATGAGGATGTAAAATCAGCTTTGAATTCATATTCTAAATATTTTTTTAACATTTTTCGCATTTCAAGTGAAATTGGTTTGTCAATATCTATGTAAGCCCAAATCTGTTCCAAATTTCCTGATTCTCTATCACGAGGAGTTTTTATTATATTTGACCTTAAAACTTCTATTAAATTTCCATCTCTATCTCTAAATCCAAGTTTGGCAATAAAATATGTATCAGGTCTATTAACATTTATAAACCAATTTCCTTTATAATTCCCAACTCTAATCTCCATAATTTTATTTCCATTATTGCCATCAAATTGAATTCCTGTTATATCATAGAGATATAGATGAACATTATCATTTCTAATAATATCATTGCCATAATGATTTGAAAGTTGATTTCTGACATCACTATTTATTTCCCAGAAAGAATAAATCCAGTATGGGTCAACGACTAATAATACTAATTTGTTTGTGTTATAACTTGGAGGAATATCATAATTTATTTTTTTTAGAAATTTAAAATCAGGTAAAGAATGAAATTTTTCTATTTCATCTTTTATATAAGTTTCTTGAGGAATTTCTTTTTCAAGAATTTCTATGCTTGTTTCTTTTAATTGAGTTTCTGAAATTTTCTTTTTAGTTTTTGAAACTTGTTTTTCAGTTTTTACTTTTCGTTTTACAACTTTCTTTTTTGTTTCTTTTGTTTTTTCTGCTTCTTCTATAAGTTTTATAAGTTCTTCTTTTTTTGCTTTATTTGAGTATTTAATATTTTTTTGGTCTAAAATTTTTTTTAATTCTTCTTTTTTTAATTTTTTATAATCCATAAATTTTTGATTTTATTTTACAAAAATTGTGAAATAGCTTAAAATGCTGATTAGTAATGCTAAAAATGCCAATCCAATTCCAGTAATCCATTTTAATGTTTTTATGTCGGATTTTAATATTTTAATCTCACTTTTAACAGAGGTTATTTCACCTTTTATAGAGTGCACCTCATTTTCTACAGAGCCAATTTTATTTTCTAAGGAGCCAATTTTGTTTTCTAATGAGTCAGTTTTCTTTTCTAAAGAACCTATTTTATTCTCTAAAGAAGCAATATCCTTTTTTACAGAATTTATTTCATTATTTATTTCAATTTTTACAGCATTTAGTTCTTCTTTTGTTAACATTTTTTCTTCAAGATGTCTAATATGATTAAACTGGCCTCTTAAGAGTAGAGGAATAGCATCTTGTAAACTAATAACGCCTTCTTTTTGAATATTTTGTTTTGCTTTTTGAACAGCTGCATCCAATATTGAAATTATAAGTTCGTCATCTATTTTTGAAGCGAAATCATTGTTCATTTTTTCACCTCATAATATGAATTATAATTATTTTTTTTTAGTTGTCAATATTTTTTATAAAATTTTTAACAGGTTGAAAGCTTTTTCTATGTATTGGGCAGATACCAAATTTTTTAATAGCAATTTTATGTTCTTTTGTTGGGTATCCGCAGTTATTTTTAAAATTATAACAGGGAAATTTTAAATGATAAAATCCCATAATATTATCTCTTATTACTTTAGCAATAATAGATGCCGCTGCAATACTTACAGAAAGTTGGTCTCCTTTTATAATTTTTTTATAATTTTTATAATTTTTAAGCTCTGTTCCATCAACAAGAATAAAATCAGGTTTAATATTAAGAATTTCAATAGAGTATTCCATTGCCAGAATTGAGGCGTGATAAATATTTATTTCATCAATTATATATTCTGGTATAATACAGGCACTAATTGCAAGGGCTTTTTCAGTGATAAGAAAAAAGAGTTCAAATCTTTTTTCTTTTGAAAGTTTTTTTGAATCATTTATGCCATATATATTTTCAAAAAATTTTGGGAAAATAACAGAAGCTGCAACTACAGGTCCTGCAAGAGGACCTCTGCCTGCTTCATCTACTCCTGCAATAAAATCTTTACCAATTCCCCAGTAGAATTTTTCATATTCAGAATTCGGTAAATTATTCCTTGTCACTTTCAGCTTCTTTTTTCATTACCTGTTCTCTTACTTTGCTTGCTTTCTCACCAACTATTTTTCTAATATAATATAATTTTGCTCTTCTAACTTTGCCTTTTTTAACAACTTCAATTTTACTTATTAAAGGTGAATATAAAGGGAAAATTCTTTCAACTCCAACTCCATAAGAAAATTTTCTTACAGTAAATGTTTTACTTAATCCTTTGTTTTTTATAGCAATAACTGTTCCTTCAAAAATTTGTATTCTTTCTTTTTCACCTTCTTTTATTTTATAATGAACTTTTACAGTATCACCTGGTGAAAAATTTAATTTCCTTTTTGGTATATAATCTTTTTCAATTTCTTTTATTATCTGTTCCATTTTTTCCTACCTCTTTATTTTTTAAATTTTCATAAATTTTATATAAATCAGGCCTTTTTCTTTTTGTTAATTCAATTTGCATTTTTAATCGCCATTCGGCAATTTTTTTATGGTCTCCTGATAATAATATTTCAGGAACTTTCATTCCTTTAAAAACTTTAGGTCTTGTCCATTGAGGATATTTTAATAGAAAATTTTCAAAAGAATCTGTTAAAACTGAATCTTCATTTCCGACAACATTTTTAACATATCTTGAGATAGCATCAATCAAGACAACCGCAGCTATCTCGCCACCTGTTAAAATATAATCACCAATTGAAATCTCTTCATCTATTAAATTTTCAATAACCCTGTTATCAATCGCTTCATAATGACCGCAAAGAATAGTAATAGAATTAAGTTTTGCTAATTCTTTAGCTTTTTGGAAATTAAAAATTTTGCCTTGTGGTGATGGATAAATTATTTTGGTTTCAGGCTGGTGCTTTTTTAAATGAATTATTGCATTATAAATTGGCACCAGCATTAGAACCATTCCTGCTCCACCACCATAAGGCTTATCATCACATTGTTTATGCTTATAAGGTGTAAAATCTCTTAAATTTAAAATATTTATTTTTATCAAACCCTTTTCCTGAGCTTTTTTTATTAAACTTACATCAAAACAACCTTTAAAAAACTCAGGAAAAAGGGTTATAATATTAAAAATCATTTATTGTCTAAAATTTCCAATGTGACTCTTTTACCTTCTTTAGAGGCAACGGCTGATAGAATTGTTCTAATTGCTCTTGCGATTCTACCTTGTTTGCCAATAACTTTTCCAATATCTTCTGGTCCTACTTTAAGCTCAATTATTGTGCTTTTCTCACCATTAACTGTTTTTAAATTTACACTTTCTGGCTTATCAACCAGCGCTTTAACAATATACTCAACAAGTGTTTTAGCATCCATAGTTTTTCCTCCTAACTATTAAATTTTATTTAACTTTTTTAAGTAAATTTTTAACAGATTCCGCAAGTTGGGCTCCTTTTTTAACCCATAAATCAATTTTTTCTTTCTCAATCTTAATTTCACCTTTTATTGGATTGTAAAATCCTACTTTTTCAATATATTCACCATTCCTTGCATTTCGCTGGTCAGTAACAACTATTCTATAAGTAGGTTGTTTCTTTTTACCAAATCTCATCAATCTAATTTTTACAGCCAATTTTTGCCTCCTTAAAAATTTAACTTCATTAATGAATTTATGTCAATGTTATTATAATTTATACCACTTTTTAAAAATTTTTTCAACATTTTTTTTGTTTTTTTAAATTGTTCAATAAGTTGTGTTACTTCTCCTATTGGTCTGCCCGAACCTTTGGAAATTCGCATCTTCCTGCTTAAATCTATTATGTCTATATTATCTCGCTCTTTCGGTGTCATTGATAAAATAATTGCCTCTATATGCTTGAATCTTTTCTCATCAATTAAATTTTCTTTTGGTAAATTTATCGGCAATAATTCAATTATTTTACTTAAATAATTTCCTTTTTGAATTCTTCTTAAATTTTCTAAAAAATCATTTAAAGTGAATTCTTCTTTTCTAAATTTTTTCTCAATTTTTAAAGCCTCTTCTTTGTCAATAATTTCCTGCGCTGTTTCAACAATTGAAATTACATCTGTCATTCCTAAAATTCTTTTTGCAATTTTTTCAGGTTCAAATAATTCTATGTCATTAACATTTTCACCAGTTCCAATAAAAAATATATCAAGTCTTGTAATATATTTTAAAGAAAGCGAAGCACCGCCCCTTGCATCACTATCAAATTTTGTTAGCATCACTCCATCTATTTTAATAAATTCTTTGAATTTCAATAAAACATTTATTATATTCTGACCAGCTGTTGCATCACCAACAAATATTGACCAGTCAGGTTTTATATTTTTATTTATATCCTGTAATTCTTTCATAAGATCATCATCAACTTCCATTCTACCAGCACTATCAATTATAGCAAGATTATAATTGTTCTCTTCGCAAAATTCTAAACCACTTTTAATTATTTTTATTGCATCTTTTTCATCTTTATTATAGAAAACTGGAATATTATACTTTTTACCAAGAATAATAAGTTGCTCAATAGCAGCGGCTCTTTTAGTATCAGCAGCAATAACTATTGGATTAAATTTTACATATCTTTTCGCTAATTTTATACAGGAAGTTGTTTTTCCACTACCATTTAGACCTACAAGTAAAATAGAAGTAACTCTATTTGTTGGAAAATTAACAGGGAAAATTTTTTCTTTATTTCCAAATAGATGAACAATTTCATCATAAACAATTTTTATAAATTGTTGAGAGGGTGTAACACTTTTTAATACTTTTTCGCCGAGAGATTTAGATTTCACATTTTCAATGAAATTTTTTACAACTTTATAATGGACATCAGCTTCTAAAAGTGCCAGTTTAATTTTTTTAACAGCCTCTTCAATATTCTCTTCTCTAATTTTTCCAGTTTTAGTTATATAGCGATAAATATCCTGAAATTTTTCTTTTAATAAATCTAACATAAAATTTAAGTTAATTTATAATAAAAAATTAAATTGTCAATAGGAAATTTTTAAAATTTCAGAAATTACTTAAAAAGTTTTTTAAAGTTCAATAGTCCAATAGTTAAGTTCAATAGGGACGGAGGGAAACTTTGTTAAATTTATAAAATTTTTAAAATTTTTGAGAGTTTATAAATTTTAGTTTTGTTCTAAATTTTTACTGCTTGTAATTCTGTCCGAGAAAAATTTTAAAAATGTACTATTAGTTCACCCTCTCCTTTAGGAGTGTTACAATATATTACAAGTTTTTTGGGGTGGTCAGAGTATCGGGAGTAAGGGTTAAAATAACGAGTACCATTATAAAATAAATAGGCAGGTATGGTAGCAGTCTCACCGGAGTGAATCTTAACTGAATAAGTGAACCAATAATAAGAATAAGAATCATAAAGCAACAACTCAGGAACATAAATTTCCCAGTCAAAAACATCATTGTTAGTTATCCGAAATTCTACAGTTTGAGCATTAAAAGTTACAAAACCATTTAACTTAATTCTTTTTGAATAGGTAGAAAATTCTTTTTCATTTTTTTCTGACTCTTCGTGATTATTACAAATACTTGTTGCTAAAATGTAAATAAATACTATTATAAAAATAATGGAGCTAATAGACTGTGGTACTTTCTGTTTTAAGTTTTTTTCACCAGGGGTTGTGGATTCCATTATTTTTTCCCTCCTTTTAAATTAGAATTCTTTTTAATTTTAATTTTTCTCTATATTTTTTAACTGCTTCTCTTATTCTGTTTTTAAGTTCGGGGTGGGAGGCGTAATATTTTCTGTGGTAGTCTGGATTCTCTTTTCGCCATTTTCTGTAATATTCCCTTGCTCTCTTTTTTGTCCATTTTCCATTATTATATCCAGGGTTTCTCTGCCACCAAATTCTGTTATATGTTTTTTTATATTCCCTCTTGCATTTTTTACTTTTGCATACTTTTTGATGCGGATGAAATTTATCAGGTTTAAAATATTTTTTACATATAATACACTGATTCATCTCATCCTCTTTTGCTATAAAGTAAACTATTTTTTTTTTGTCAATAGGAAAAAGCAAAAACTTGCTTTTTATTTACATAATTTTTTTAACTTTTTTATTTTGAAAAAAATATATTGACAACTTTAAAAGAATTTTTTATATTTTAGAATGAAGTTTAAAATAATAGGAGGTAGATAAAAATGTTTTTTCCGTTTGATAGCACATATTTATTGATATTACCTGGAATAATTTTAGCGTTTTGGGCGCAGATGAAAGTTAGAAATGCATATTCAAAATGGTCAAATTTCAGGACGAGAGCAGCTCTTACAGGTAAAGAGATGGCGGAAATGATTTTGAAAAGTTACAATTTAACAAATATTCCTGTTAAACCAATAGCAGGCGAACTTACAGACCATTATAATCCTATAAAGAAAGAGCTTGCTTTATCAGAAGGGGTTTATGAAAATGATTCAGTTGCAGCGATTGGGATAGCGGCGCACGAGGCAGGTCATGCTATTCAGCATAATTATGGTTATTTTCCATTGCAACTTAGAAATGGAATTTATCCTATTGCGAATTTTGGTTCTTCACTTGCTTTTCCATTATTCTTTTTAGGAATTATTATGGGTTGGAATAAATTTTTAATTGATATTGCGATATATCTTTTTTTAGGATTTGTTATTTTTACAATTGTAACTTTACCTGTTGAATTTAATGCGAGTAAAAGGGCAGTTGTTATTTTAAATAATTCTGGTTTATTTACGCACGAAGAGATTAAAGGAGTGAAAGAAGTTTTATCTGCTGCTGCTTTAACTTATGTTGCTTCTGCTTTAACTGCTCTTCTACAACTTTTAAGATTGCTTTTAATCAGAAATAGTAGAGAAGAATAGTGGGATATAGTGTTGCTATTATAAGAAGTGAGGAATACGAAGAGAAAAAGCTTGAATTTGACATAAAGAGAGTTTTATCATATTTAGGTAGTATAAAAAAATTTATAAATAAGGGGGATAAAGTATTAATAAAGCCGAATTTGTTATCGCCGAAGCCACCTGAAAGTGCCTGCACAACTCATCCTGTTTTTGTAAAATCAGTTATAAGAATAATAAAAGAAGCTGGAGGTATTCCTTATTTAGGTGATTCGCCTGCCTTTCATAATTTAAAAAATGTTTTAATCACTTCTGGGATTCAAAAAGTTTGTGATGAAGAAGGGGTTGGAGTTGTAAAATTTGAAACTCCGATTGAAGTTAAGAATCCGCAAGGAAATATTGTCAAATCTTTTGTAATTGCGAAAGAAATTTTGGAATTTGATAAAATTATAAATTTGCCAAAATTAAAAAATCATTCATTAACATTAATAACTGTTGCTGCAAAAAATTTATTTGGAGTAATACCCGGAGTTAGGAAAGGTGAATATCATATAAGATTTAAAGATGCGTATAGATTTTCGCAAATGATAATTGATTTGAATATGTTATTAAAGCCTGTTTTGAGTATAGTTGATGGTATAGTTGGTATGGAGGGAGAAGGACCTGCTGATGGCTTACCTAAAAAATGTAATGTTATAATTGCGGGAAATGATACAATTGCTGTTGATTATATATCTGCATTAATAATGAATTATGAGCCATTTGATATTCCTTTGATAAAGGCAGCAAGAGAAGCAAATTTTGGCGGTTATAGTTCAAATTTAATAGATTTAAAAGGTGAGCCTTTAAATTCTTTAATAGTTAAGGATTTTAAAACATTATTACCGAAGAGGCATTCGTTTTTAATTAGATTTGGATATGATTTGGCGCAAAAATTTATTGTTAAAAGACCTGTTATAAAGAAAAAAGTTTGTATTGGTTGTGGGGATTGTGCCAATACTTGTCCTGTTAAAACTATTTCTATAATTAACAAAAAAGCTGAGATAGATTATTCAAAATGTATAAGGTGTTATTGTTGTTTTGAAGTTTGCAGGTTTAGTGCAATAAAGCTTGTGAGATTTATTTTAAAGTAAATTTAAATAGGGAATATTTATAAGTTTTCAAGCACTTTTTTTATTTTTTCTTCTAATTCTGGTAGTTTTGATTTTATTGTTTCCCATACAATCTCATATTTGATACCGAAATAGAAATGAATAAGTTTATCTCTAAATCCCACCATAGTTTTCCAAGGTATATTAGGGTATCGTATTCTTATTTCTTTTGGAATATTTCTTGTAGCTTCTTCAATTATTTCAAATTTTCTAATAACTGCACTTGAAACAAGGTCATTATTTTTAAATGTTCAAAATTCATAACTTTAACAAATTTTTTAATTGCTTCTAATATATCTTTCAGATAAAGTTTTATATCTCGTTCAGTCACAAATAAACTGTCTTCTTTAAAATCTCATTCTTAATTTCATTTCGTATAGCATCGTAAGGAACTATATCTACTTTAATACCAAGTTTTTCTTCCAGAAATATAGCAAGCCCGACAAATTCAAAGAGTGTGGCACCTTCATAAAATTTAACAAGAATATCAAGGTCACTTTTTTTTCTCTGTTTATTCCTAACATAAGAACCAAATATTCCAATTATATCTGCTTTATATTGTTTTTTAATCTCATTTTTGAGAATACATAGATTCTTTTTTATATCTTCAAGAGTTTTCATTTATAACCCCTTAATTTTTATTTTGCATAAAACAATTTCCTTTTTTTATATAAAATTGGTACTAATCTTTAACTAATCCTTCAAATTCTTGTTTACGCAACTTGTGAAAAAAATTATTAACATTTCTTTAAATTAATTCTGAATCAATCTTTGGATTTTCAACTATAGAAATAAGAACCAAATAGAATAGTTTTATCTGAGTTATATACTTTCATATATACTGTTAATCATATGAAATATATGAGAATTTTCAAGAGAAAATTTTTAGCAAAAACTTTTTAAAAAACCGATATGAAAAATAAAAGATTTGACATTTTAAAATTTATTTGATATTTTAAAATTTATAATGGCAGAGAACGAGAAAGAAAAATTTGATGATATAGATAAGTTACTTTCCGGGCTTGAAAAAGATTTTGCTTCAATATTAAGTGGAGCCGAAACAGTATCAGTTACGCCAACCGAAGAAGCGGTTTCACCTGTTTCTGAGAAAATTTCAGTTGAGGCTCCTATTCCTACTGAGATACCTAAAACTCCAACGCCGCCACAACCTCCAAAAGAAGAAAAGATACCACTTCCTGAAGAATTTTTAACAGGACTTGAAGAATCAAAACCTGAGGAAATGCCTCCTGTTAAAGCAGAAGAAACTATACTACCAATAGAAGAGACAATTCCACCTAAAGAAGTGAAAGAAGAAATTTCAGAGAGACCGCCAATTTTTCCTGAAGAAAAAATTGAAACCCAACCTATAAAAGAAGCAATCCCTACGACTCCTGAGGAATTAAAAGAAGAGATTCCAACTCCGGCACCTCAAAAAGAAAAATTTGAACTTTCAGAAGAAGATGCTTTAAAAATTTATAAAAAAATTTCTAAACTTTCTCCAAATTTAAAAAAGTATGTAAAAAATATAATAATCAATGAAGACCTTCCGCAACCTGAAATGGATGGTCTTTTAAATTTACTTTTGCAGAATGCGCCAGAATCAGAAATTAAAAATTTTATTGAAAAAGCAAAAAATATTATAATAGAAGAAATACCAGCTAAAATTAAACCACCGGTTGTAAAAAGATATAAGCCAACTTTAGGAGAAGTAATAAGACACGATTTTATTCCTATATTAAGACTTGCAATTATACTTGTAGGTATAATATTTTTATTAATTTCATTTGTTATAATTCCAATTAGAAAAAACATAAAAGCGAAGTCACTTATTAAAGAGGGTGTGAATTTAATTTATACTGATGATATTTTTAATTTTCAGAAAGCTGAAAATAATTTTAATGAAGCGTTAAAATTGAAAAAAGAATTTTACGAAGCCTATATTAAATATGGCGATGCTTATAAGAAAGTTAAAAAATATGAAAGAGCGGAAAATAAATATAAAACATTACTTAAAATTAATCCTGAATATTTAGATGGATATTTTAGATTAGGTGATTTATATTTAGAAACAAAAGATTATGATAATGCAGTTTTATCTTATGAGAAGGTTTTAAAATTTGATAGGAATAATTTGAATGCATTAGACAAAATAGCAAGGGTCCATTATGATACAGGTAAAAAAGAGGAAGCCTTAAAAATTTATAAAAAAATGATTGAAAAAGATAAGGACAATATAATTGCATACTATGGATTGTTATCAATCTATATTTGGGACAATGACCTTGACAATGTTGAAAGGGAACATTATCAGGTTTTAAGAATTGGAATAAAGAAAAAATATTTTGACAAAGAGAGGTTAAATAAATTAGCGGCCTTTTATATTGATTACAAGACTGATAACAAAATAAAGCAGGATGATTTACTATTAAAAGCCGAGGATACTTTAAATAGGATTTTAAAGATAGATGATAAATATAGTGATGCATACTATGAGAGTGCGAGGCTTTTAAGGAAGAGAAAAGATTATAAGAATGCTATTAACAATGTGATGAAGGCGATTAAAATTAAAGAAGATGATGCGCGTTATCATAATCTTTTGGGTGAATTGTATGTTGATATAAATCAAATTCCACTTGCAATAGATAAATTTAATCAAAGTTTAATAATTGACCCGAATTTTAAATTGGCAAGTTATAACCTTGCAAATGTTAATTATTACAAACTTGAAAATTATGGTGAAGCTAAAGAATTATATTTAAAAGTTGCGCAATCTACAAATTTTCCTGATATGTCTTATAATCTTGGATATATTTATTACAATGAAGGTTTAAACAATGATGCGCAGGAATGGTTTTTAAAAGCTGAAGATTTAATGAAAATGATAGCAGGTGAAAAAAATCCTGTTTTAAAATATGCTTTAGGTAATACTTATGTTAAATTGGGAAGATATGATATGGCAATTTCTGAATATCTTGATGCAATTGATTATTTTAAAAGCAAATATGGTGAATATCCGAAAGTTAATATAGAAAACAGGCGGATGGTTGCTGATATGAAATTATTAAG
>Ga0308389_1001560_pt1 | contig 15341 bp, 8 predicted proteins | sample Hotspr2Sample148_FD_202362 | JGI IMG/M metagenome (GOLD analysis project Ga0308389, IMG submission 202362) | Hot spring phototrophic mat microbial communities from Mushroom Spring, Yellowstone National Park, Wyoming, United States - 20040719_148 ... | reverse complement strand
GCTGCGGCGGGGACCGTCCCCGCCGTAGTCGGGAAAGTCACGCCTGTCAGATACGACGGTGGTCAACAGGACACGTCGGGGCAGGAAGAGAACCGTGCGCACTTTTGCGCACATTCTTGATAGCAGTAGGTGAATCCGCCCAGTCCACGCCCCCGCAGGTTGTACGTCACCATCTGCCCCACCTCCATTTCATTTCCCAGGCGGGATGCCGTTTCTGAAACATGGGCAGCGCCGTTTTGAACCCGACACCGATGTTTTCATTCAGCGCCTGTGGCGTCCCGCTGTTGTAGGTCGTCACCGCCAGTTCGGTGTTTTTGCCAATGCCGTAGCAATAGAAGTTGGTTGCATACCAGTAGCGCCCCGGGTTCCACGGGCGCCACTGGGTTTCGTGCATGATGAAGTGTTTTCCCTCGGGGGTAATGTCGGCCGAAGGCAGGTTGACGATGGCCTGTTGGGCTGGAACGGTCAACATGGAAAACAGCCCCAGCCACTGGGCAAGCAACAGCCAGCGGGAAGTGATGCGCATGGAGGTGTACCAGGTTTTGGTCAGCGCCGGGAAGGCTTGGCTGCCCAAAAGGTGTGGTGGGGCCGGAAGGCGTTGTGGGAATGTGTGACCTCAAGTTTACTCCGGGCGTTGTATTCTGGCTACAGGGAAGTGAAGCCAACGCACCAGGGAGCGGCAGACCATGGCGATTCAGAAACGAACGGTAGGCGTGATTGGCACTGGCAATGTCGGCGTTGCCGCCGCTTATGCCCTGTTTATGCAGCAGACGGCGAGCGACCTCATTCTGCTCGACAAAGACCAGCGCCGCGCGGAAGGCGAAGCGCTCGACCTGATGCACGGACAAACCTTTGCCGGCCCCACACGGGTGCGGGTTGGCGACTATGCCGACCTGGCCGAAGCGCAGGTCATCGTCATAGCCGCCGGTGTCGGCCAGCGTCCCGGCGAAACCCGGCTCGACCTGATGGAACGCAATGTTGCCGTCTTTCGCGCCATCCTGACCGAACTTGACCGCCACGCGCCGACGGCCCTGCTGGTCATCGCCACCAATCCGGTGGACGTGCTCACGTATGTTGCCCAGGAGCTTTCCACGCGCCCGCCGCAGCGCATCCTCGGAACTGGAACGATGCTGGACACGGCACGTTTCCGAAGCCTGCTCGGCGAACACTACGGCGTGGACCCGCGCTCGGTGCATGCTTACATCCTGGGCGAGCACGGCGACACGGAATTTCCGGTCTGGAGCGATGCCCGCATCGGCGGACTGCGCCTCGTGGGCAACACCATTAACGGCCGGCCCTACGACCGTCCGGCGCTGGATGCCATCTTTGAGCGGACGCGCCGCAGCGCCTACGACATCATCGAGCGGAAAGGTTACACCAACCTCGCCATCGGATTGGTCATTGCGCGCCTGGTACAGACAATTCTCGATGGACAGCACAGTGTGTTGCCAGTAAGTGTCAGACTCCAGGGCGAGTACGGTATCTCTGGCGTTTGTCTGAGCCTGCCGGGGATCGTCAGCGAAAACGGACTCGAGACGAGCATCCTGCCGGAACTGGATGACACCGAACTGGCGGCGATGCACCATTCGGCCAACGTCCTGCGTGAACGCATTGCCGAAGCCCTGCCCGGTCAGGTGGGACAGGAACTGAAAACACAAGAAGCTGGCTGACAAGCCTGGTCAACCAACGATGCCGAATCCCTACCTCAACCGGGTTGCGATTCGTGACCCCGCCCAGTTTTACGGACGGCGGCGGGAAGTGGCCCGCATTTTTTCCCGCCTTGGCGCTGACCGTCCGCAGTCGATCGCCGTCGTAGGCGAACGGCGCATCGGCAAGTCGTCGCTGTTGAACTACTTATGTGTCCCGGAAGTGCAGCGTCAGTACCTTGCCCGTCCCGACGAATATGTGTTCGTCTTCATGGACCTTCAGCAGCGCCGGCGGGTGGCACTCGATGATTTCCTTCAGACCTGGCTGGTGGAAATTCAGCGCAGGGCTGCCCTTCCCGTGACCGAAAAGCCGGGCTTCGACGGTATCTATGCCGCCCTCAACCAGTTGCGGGCCGAGCGGCGCAAGCTCATCGCCATTTTCGATGAGTTTGACGTGCTGACCTCCAACCGGTCATTTTCGGCCGACTTCTTTGCCTTTCTGCGTTCCCTGGCCAACAACTACGAAGTCGCTTACGTGACTTCTTCCGGGCGTGAACTCCAGGAACTGTGTCACGCCGACCAGATTGCTGACTCGCCCTTTTTCAACATCTTCACGAACATTTATCTGCGGGCTTTTCCCGACGCGGATGCTTATGAACTCATCACCCGTCCATCCGAACAGAGCGGCCTTCCACTGGCCCCTTATGCGGAGGACATCCAGCGTCTGAGTGGCAACTTCCCGTTTTACCTGCAAATCGCCTGCTCGATTTATTTCGAGCAGCTCCAGGATACGGGCCGCCTCGACATCCCGGCCATCGAGGAAGCCTTCGATGATGAGGTGCGGGGGCACTTTCGCTACCTCTGGGAGCATTTTTCTGCCGATGAGCGTGCCGTCTGCCAAGCAGTGGCCAACGGTCAGCCGGTGCTGCGCGAGCACACCTACGTGTTTGAGGATTTCAAGCGCGCTGGCTACATCCTCACTGAGTCAGATGGCCGTCCCCGCTGGTTCTCCCGGCGTTTTCTGCCCGTGGTGTTGCATCCCGGGCGTGGTGGCAGCGGTGAGTATGTGGCCGTCCCGCCGACCCTTGAAATGCCGGCGGCCGCGCGGCGCGCCACAGCACAGGACACACCGCGTCGTCTTGGCGTGGAGGGGCCATCGCCTGTGCCTTCCCACCTGGGACGTTTCGAGATCATCGAGCGGCTTGGCGGCGGCGGTATGGGAGAGGTGTTTCTGGCCCGCGATGCCGAACTGGGGCGCAAGGTCGCCATCAAGGTGCTCAAAGCCTGCTATGCCGATCAGTCGGAAACCCGCCAGCGTTTTCTGCGGGAAGCGCGGATGGTATCGAGCCTCAACCATCCCCACATCGCCACCCTGTACGAAATCGGGGAAGCCAACGGGCTGCCCTATCTCGTGATGGAATATGTGCGGGGCAAAACCATCGCCCAGTGCCTCCGGGAACAGGGGCCGTTTCCCTGCGCTGAAGTGTGTCGGATTGGCGCCCAGGCCGCCGAAGGGCTGGCTGCCGCCCATGCCATTGGCGTCATTCACCGCGACATCAAACCTTCCAACCTGCAACTCGATGCCCAGGGCAACGTGCGCATCATTGACTTTGGCTTGGCCAAGCTCGATGCCACGGTGGGACGAACACACTTCTCCAGTTCGGACGACCACCTGCGCGCCGTGTCGGACATCACCGAAACGGGGGTTCTGGTTGGAACCGTCACCTACATGTCACCCGAACAGGCGGCCAATGACGCCCAAGTGTCGCTGGCTGGAGATGTGTTTTCGTTGGGCATCGTGCTATACGAAATGACGACCGGGCGGCTGCCGTTTGAGGGGAAGTCCTACTACGACGTGATGGATGCCATTTTGCATGCCACCCCTGCGCCCATTCGGGACTGGCGGCCCGACGCGCCAGCGGCGCTGGTGCGCGCGATTGACGCCGCCCTTGCCAAAAAACCGGAGGCGCGTCCCACGGCAGCCGCCCTGGCCAGGATGCTGCGGCAGGCAGCTCAATCTCCGGCTCTTGCTTCGCTCACCTGAGTCAGCCGCAGCGTCCGCCCCTGGGTGATGTCGGCTTCAGTGGCCACGGCGGCAAAGACACCTTCCGGGGTCACGATGCGGTAGGGGGCCAGGGCAGACAGCGTGGTGAGCGGCGACCGCTCCTGGGCGTACGGAACCCGCCGGACAAAGCGCCCTTCAGCATCGGCCACGACTTCATCCAGGTAGTCGAACTCGCGTTGGAAATACGTCCGAATGCGTGTGCTGATCTGCACCCGCGCGCCGGGGGTGGTCTGTCCGGTGATGAGCGCGCCCGGCACACGCTCGAAGACCTTGGCGGCCGCATGCGGCTGCTTGAACAGAGGATAGTCCGTTTCAAAGTCGCTTTCATACACCAGACGGAGTTGGGTCAGCGCTGCGTCACCCCGGGGAATACCTTCATCGGCCACCAGCCGGGCATAGAGCGAAGCTTTCATCTGTTCGTTCCAGTCTTCCCAGGGCGGTGACGTTCCCGTAACCGGGTCCCAGAGGGCATTGTACACGGTCGCTTTGGGCAGGAGTGGTGTGATGAGAACGTAGCGCACCCGGCGCGCTTCCATAAGCTGAAATGATGCTTCTGGCGGGAACGCCAGCATAGCCGCGCCGTCGCGGATGCCGAGGCGCAGCGGTTGGGTGTGGCCGAGTGGGGACGCCACGGTTGGCCGGCCGGCAATCCCGATGACCCAGTGGCCGGGCGTCCAGTCGCACAAAACGGCGTAATCGTGGGCCTGGTCGCCCTGTGGACTCGTCGCCGGCGTATGCGTTGCCAGCCAGCGCAGAGTGGGTTCGGCATCCACGAAGGCTCCGGTCGGTGAGACGACATAGGTTGGTGCGCGAATGGTGAAACTAAGCGTCGGGGCCAGCATTCCGGCAAACAGCACGGCCGGCAGGATGACCCAGAGGCGCGTTTGATGTTGTGACCAGCGGGCCAGCCAGTCCGGCAGCCGAACCAGTGCCAAGGCGATGACCACGGCAAAGGGGACAGCAAACAGGCCGCTGAACTTGAGCTGAAGCAGCGCCAATCCCGTCGTGAGCAGGGAGATGAACCAGAGCATCCAGTGTGGAACGGCGTCCGGCCGGGACTTCTGCCACGCCTCCCATGCTACGGCTACCCACGCCAGCGGCAGCAGCCAGAGAAAGCCGGTGTAGTTGTTTGTGATGTCGGTAAAGGATAACCGGAACAATGGCTGACTCTCGAAGATCGTCGCCAGCCACGGATCGGCGGCACCGATGTGCTGCACCCCGTACTGCACGAAATACCAGACCTCACCCAGTTCCGCGCGGGGCAGGACACCGATGCCTAACCCGACCCAGGCCAGAAACCACCCGCTCTGCCAGTGCCGGCTTTGGCTCCTGCCCTTCCCTCCCGTCGTCCAGCCCAAGGCCGCCAGTGTTGCCCCAGCCGCCAGCCAACCGGTCAGCCAGGCCGTCGTGAGCGCCGGGTTGACACCGTGGGGTTCAGCTATCCGGGTCGCGGCAAAGGGGGCCAGACCGACGAGAAGGGTCAGCCACGCCCAAAGGCTGACGCGAAGATGCGCCTGCCGGGCCGCCGGCTTGGAGCGGTACAGAAGCCATCCCCCCAGCGTGACCAGGGCGTGCAGCCCGACGAGCAGGGGCAGGATGGTGGCACAGAGCAGCCCGATGGCGAGGGCGCTGCCAGCCACGACTCCGTGCCGGTTCGCCGGATGCTCCCGCACCATAGCCCACAGGTAGAGTCCCGTGCAGAGGGGTTCAAAGACGTGGTGATCCACATAACCAATGGCGCACACCACCCAGAGCGATGGCAGCCAGGCGAGGATAAGTCCGGCAGTCACTCCGGCCCAGACACCGCCCAGGCGGGTGGCGATGACATAGCCCAGGCAGGGCGTGAACGCTCCGAGGAGCGGCGTCAGCCAACAGGCGACGGCCGTTGTCCAACCCTCATCCGGCCGGCCGCTCCCATGGAAAAGGGTATAGGGCGTCTGCGCCACAAAGGCATAGAGCCAGTCGAACCCAAAGGGCCAGTTGACGCGCGCGCCGTGGGGAAAGTTGACATAGTAATCCACGTCGGGCACCTGCAAGCCGTGCGCGACAGCCAGATGAATGCGGCGCAGGTGGTAAAACGAGTCCGTCGAAATCGGAAAGATACCGAAATCTGTAAAAACGCCGTCAAAATTCGACAGCCGAACAGCAAAGCTCAGGAAATAGAGGAGCGCCATCATCACAGCCGACCGGTACAGCAGGCGGTGCATACCGGTCGGCAGCGAAGCCGGCGTTGTTGTCATGTCAAGCTGCCTCCGCCCTAAAGGATGAAACGACGCCACCCTTGCCGCCTGAAAACCGGGGCCACTGTTCCGGCTTCAAGCTCTGAAATCATCGGTGATACGCCGCCACTCTTCTACGACCGCAGCAATGTCGCTGCGCTCGCGGGAGAGTCGTTTCTGATCGTGTGGGTTGGCTTCTTCGAGCAGGCTTTCCAAAGCCCGCAGGGTGAGGTTGGCGGCGGCCAGCGCCTCTGTCCGATCACCCCGCGCCCAGCGGCAGCGCGCGATGACCCACTGGGCACGCCATTCGACATCCCGGTCTCCCAGTTCCCGCGCCGTTGCGGCGGCCGACACACTGCGGTCGAGCGCCAGGGTCAGTTCCTTGCGGATGAGATGGACTTCGCCAAGGGTCTGAAGCATCTCGGCGCGTACCTGAGCGTCATCCGTGGTGCGGTTCAGTACTTGGGCTTCTTCGAGCAGTTGCATGGCTTCCCGGAGGTTGCCGGTACGGGTGTACATCTGCGCGGCATTGACAAGCGCCATTTCCAGCACCCGCTGGTTTTTGTTTTCACGCGCACTCCGAATCGCCAGGCGGTAGTAGGCCAGGGCATCGGCGTAGCGTCCTTCCTGCCGGAAGGTATCGCCAATGTTGTTGAGCATCGCCCCCTCACTGGCGCGGTCGTTGATTTCGCGCATGATCTGAACGGCCCGCTGGTAGCAGTCACGGGCGCGGGCGACCTGTCCCTGGCTGTGGAACGCCGAAGCCATCAGCATCAGGCCCTTGCGCTCAATGTCGCGGTCGCCGGTGGCCCGTGCCGTCTGGAGCATCTCGCGCCACGTGGATTCCAGAGACACCACACTCTGCAACACGCTCTGTAGCGCGTGAGGCTGGCCGGGATGGGCTTCACGGTGTGGTGCAGCCGACGCTTGACTTTGATCTTCAGCAACGGCCCCCGCCAGGCGACCACTGTTGAAAAGCTCGCCCATGCCAAGATTTTCAGCAAAGGCGGCCACGTCGTTGAGCAGTTCTTCGAGTGAAAACTCGCTCGCTTCGCTCCCGCGTCCCGTACTGCGTGCCATCGTCAGGCTGTGCAGGGCATCCAGATCGCTTGGCATTTCAGCCCCACCCGGCTCTGCGACGGCCGGCGGCCTGGCGGCCGGTGGCGGTACGGGCGGGGGTGGTGGGGTGGAAGCCAGCCATTTGGTAGGTTCCGGCTCCGGTATCGGGGGGGCGGTTTTCACTTCCCCGGCCTTGGCGCTTTCGGCCTTGGCGCTGACTGGCACTGCCGCAATGGACCCGGTTTCATCCAGCAGTGAGGTGGCTTTGCCGGCAGGCGCCTGGTCCGCTTTCAGGGCCACGGTGGCTTTGGGTTCCAGTGGGCGCGTGGCAAGGGCGCGGTCAAGCCGCACCTTGAGGTCGAACACCGGTCGTTTGTCCTCCAGGAAGGCGGACGCTACGGTGTCGTCGGGAAGATCGGACTGAAGCGTGGTAATCACCGAGAGCGCTTCTTCGATGGCGGACTGGGCGTTGGCAAAGTCCTGGCGCTGCATGAAGCATTCCGCGAGACCGTAGGCCGCAATCCACCGGACATGAGGTGACTCGACTTCCCGTGCCAGTTCGCGCGCGCGGGCATAGCAACTCTCTGCCGCCGCAAAGTCTCCCTCTGCCCGTTGGGTGTCGCCCATCTCGACCAGAATTTCGGCTTCAATGGGGGTGACTTCTGCGGTTTCAGCCAGAAGCAGGGCCGCTTGCAGCGTACTCAGGGCAGACTTGGCATCGCTGCGCCGCCGCCGAATCCGTCCGACATTGAGCAGGTAGCGCGCTTCAGCCGCACCGTTGCCGATGTCACGGGCAATATCCACCGCCTGCTGGACGTATTCCATCGCTTCCGTGTCGTTGCCGCGCCGCATGAAGACTTCGCCCAGTCCGTTGAGCGCCACGGACTCGCCGTAGCGGTGGCCGAGGGCGTAGGCAATGCGCAGGGAGCCGGCATAGCATTCCTGCGCTTCGTCCAGATGGGCCAGTTGCAGGTGGATAGACCCCAGCAGTGCCAGCGCCCGGCGTTCCTCAAAGATGTTGCCGAGATGGCGCACCATGGTCAGTGCCTGCCGGGCGTCGGACAGGGCTTCGGCATACTTGCCCCGCTGGACATTGACAGCCGCATTGACCAGACGGGCCGCCGCCTGGCCGCTGCGATCCCCGGCCCGTTCGGCAACATAAAGCGCTTCGTCAACAGCCTGGAGTGCCGCCGTCAGGCGGCCGCGTTCGACCTGGGCCGTGGCCGTGACAAGCAGGGCCAGGCACAAACCGGCAGCATCGTCACGGGCGCGAAGCATAGGCAACGCAGCAGCGGTGAGTTGCAGGGCACCTTCGGCATCGCCCGTCAGATTGGACAGGCGTGCCAGGCTGACCTGCGTGCGCCCCAGCCAGGTCAGCTCATGGGCCTGACACAGTTCAAGCGCACGTTCCAGCGCCTGCCGTGCATCGTCGGGCTGGGCGCACTCGATGAGCAGGTTGCCGTACGTCAGACGATAGCGCGCCTCTTCATCAGGGCTGAGCGGTGGCTTCGCACCTTCACTCTGAAGATGCTGGAGCGCTTGGGCAACCCACCCGAAAAACTTCCCCGCGTCGGCGAAAGCGTAGAGATTCCAGCGGGCATAACCGGCCTCAAGGGCGTATTCAATGGCTTTGCGCCATTCTTCGGCCCGGAAGTAGTGGTAGGCCAGATCGCTGGCCGTGAAATCCTGGCGTCCGAGCGCCGCCGCCGAAGCCCGTGGTGAGGCGGCCTGCTGCTCCAGGCGCTCGGCAATCCGGGCATGCAGGCGCTTCCGCCGCCGCCGGGTGATGCGCCGGTAGAGCACGCGGTGCACCATGGTGTTGACAAAGCTGTACCGGTCTTCCCGCCAGCCGGCCATTTCCCGAATCAGCCCCAGCTTGAGGGCGTTTTCGATATGCCGCAGCAGGTCTTCTTCCGTGGACTCCGTCAGAAACTGCAGGAGGTCAAAGGTGAATTCCTCACCAATCACCGCCGCGTGGGCCAGCACGTCAGCCAGGTCGTCATCGAGCCGCACGAGCAGCGGTTTGACCAGCGCGACAATGGATTCCGGCAAATCGAACTCATCCACATCCTGGCAGACCCAGCCCGTTTCCTCGCCATGCGAAATCTGTCCGCTGGCAATCATGGCGTTGACGACTTCACAGACGTAGTACGGGTTGCCCTTCGTTTCCTCGGCCAGCATCAGCGCGACACTGACCGGCAGGCGCACCTGAGCGCCGAGCAGTCCCTCGACCATCAGGCGGATTTCACTGCTGGAGAGCGGCGGCAGCTTGATCTGGTCATAGCCGCCCACATCGTCCAGCGATTGCAACCAGTTCCGTAAGGCGGGTGTGCCGTCGGGCAGGCTCGTGAACGGACGACAGGCAATGATGGCCAACAGCCGGTCCTGCCGCGTCTGGCGCAGCAAATGTTCGATGAAGTCCAACAGAAGCGGGTCGGCGTGGTGTGCATCATCGAGAAAGAACACTGCTCCCCGTTCGCGGGCCAGCAGACGGCACAGATAGGTCAGGTCGGCAAAAAAACTGTTCCGGTCGGCCGCCAGACGTGCCGCCAGCTTGGAAGCGTAAGATTCGTCGCACAGGTTGGCAAAGAACGTCCCGTCCAAAAACTGCTCATCAGCCGGTGACAATGACCGTACGGCGCGCAGTTCCGGGTTGAAGTAGGCCATCGCGGCCATGCGGATGTCGGACAGGGGAAGCTGTCCGGCGGCGGCGCGGGTGGGGTCGCAGCGCATGCGCAGCAGGATCGGCTGACCTTCGCCCACGTCCTCCAGCCGAATCATGAACTGTTCGATAAGGCGGGTTTTACCAATGCCGGCTTCACCAAAAATGACCACCGGCCGTCCCCGGCGGGTCGTCACCGACTGCCAGGCCGCAATGAGGACACCAAGTTCCGGCGTGCGACCGACAAACTCCCCGCCGCTCATGCCGGTTGGGAGATGAACTGAACTGGGCGGAAGTGTGCTGGATTTCGGCAGGGCCGGGGCCTCGGCCGGCACCACCCGGGTGAAGGGGCCTGGAGCTGCCGTGGAGGACTCCAGTGGCAGCGCTGGAATGCCCTGGGGAGTCACCATAGAGACACTGCCCGGTGCAAGCTGACGTTGCACGCTGCGAAAGGCCTCGGCGAATTCCTCGGCCGTCTGGTAGCGGTTGGCCGGTGATTTTTCCAGCGCCCGCATCACAATCGCTTCGAGCGCCGGGGGGATTTCAGGCCGCAACTCGCGCAGTGGTTTGGGTTTTTGTTTGACCTGGGCAATGACCGTGGCCAGTGGGGTCGGCTCGTCGAAGGGAAGCTTGCCGGTGAGCATCTCGTAGGCAATGATGCCAATGCTATAGACATCCGACCGTCCATCAATCCGATGGGCCTGGCATTGTTCGGGCGACATGTACTGCGGTGTCCCGATGATCCCCGTGCCGGTGAGGTTCATCAGGTTGGGGTTGTTCATCGCCAACTTGGCAATCCCGAAGTCGAGCACCTTGACGGTTTCACCCGTGCGCAGTTTTTCCAGCATGATGTTGGCTGGTTTGAGGTCGCGGTGGATGATGCCTTCAGCATGCGCGGCATGTACGGCGTCACACACCGGCGCCAGCACCGACACCACCCGCAGGGGGGAAAGCGTCTTGGCCTGCTGAAGCTCGTGGGCCAGGCTATGCCCTTCGATGAACTCCATGACGATGTAGGCTTCGCCAATGGCGCTCATCCCGTAGTCGTAAATGGTGATGGCATTGGGATGCTTGAGGCGGCCCGACAGCAGAGCTTCCCGGCGGAAACGTTCCAGCGCTGCCGGATTGGAGACCAGGTCCGCATTGAGAATCTTGAGGGCGACCCGCCGCTGCATCGTGGTGTGGATGGCTTCATAGACAGCACCCATCCCGCCACGTCCGACCATGCGCACAATCTGGTACTTCCCATCCACCACACGCGCCACGGTGGAGGGTTTGTCCGAAGCCAGTGGCGCTCCGTCCTGCGGACAGATGTTGTATTCATCAGGATAAGTCGCACCACACTTCGGACAGGACTTCATGGCAGAAAATTATGGGCATGAGAAACCGGAACCCATCGTTCATGCACCGTGCTCAGGGTCAACCGGAGGGGTCGCCGGACAACATACAGCGCCACCCGGCTGTCCGCCGGATGCCACCAGGCTGATAAAAGCGCAGAAAACGTCAGAGTATCGGGAGACATTCCGGCTGGCAAGAAACACACGTGGTCGTTGTAGAAACATCGCCGGTGCTACCCCTATCCGAGTGCCGCGCCGTTTGTTGCAATGACCTGAGCATACCACGCAAAGGAATCCTTCGGGGTGCGAACCTGCGTGTCATAGTCCACATACACCAGCCCGAAACGCTGCTTGTAGCCCTCGGCCCATTCAAAGTTGTCCAGGATGGACCAGTGAAAGTACCCCTGCACCGGCACTCCTTCCCCGACGGCACGGCGTAGTTCGCGCAGGTAGCGCGTTGTGAAATCAATGCGCTGCGGGTCGTGAACTTTTCCATCAAGCGCCACCCAGTCGCGCAGCGCCAGTCCGTTTTCCGTGATGTATATCGGTCTTTTGTAACGTTCGTGGAAAAATTTCGGGCCCCACCGGAGGGCTTCCGGCGTCACGGGCCAGTCAAAGGCCGTCAGTGGGGTGGCCGGCGTCGGAATGACGACCCGCGGGCCACCACGTCCGTCGGACTGAATCTTAAACCCGAAGTAGATGTTGACGCCACAGAAGTCCACCGGCGTCGAAATGATGGCCATATCCCCGTCCGCCACCTGCGGCGCGTCGGCCTTGTACAGCGCCAGCCCTTCGGCCGGATACTCACCGAGAAAGACCGGGTCCATCCACCAGGCGTTGTTGAACGGGTTTTTGAGCGGAAGCCCGACCGAGGCGTTGAACAGAAAACCGTAGCCCTGAATCCCGAAGTTGAACGCGCGCGCAGCGGCGATGTCTTCGGGTTGCTCGGTGGCAGGGTAGGCAATGGGCGTTGCCGGCGCAAAGCCAATCCGGGCCTGTTTGACGTGGGCGCGCAACGCCTGAACACCTTTCCCATGCGCCAGCAGCGCGTGATGGCCTGCCTGAAGCACGTCCTTGAGGGGCAGCACCAACCCCGGAGCATGCCGCCCCACCTGGTAGCCCAGCGTGATGAACACCTGCGGCTCGTTGAGGGTCATCCAGTAGGTGATGCGGTCGCCCAGCCGCCGGGCGGCGACGGTCGTGTATTCGGCAAACCAGTTGGCGCTGTCGCGGTTGGTCCAGCCCCCGCGCTGGTGCAGTGCCAGCGGCAGGTCCCAGTGATACAGCGTGCAGAAGGGCGTTATCCCGGCCGCCAGCAGTTCGTCCACCAGGCGGTCGTAGAAATCCAGTCCCCTGACGTTGACCGTCCCGGTGCCTTCCGGGAGGATGCGCGCCCAGGCGAGGCTGAAGCGGTACGCCCTGAGGCCCAGCTTTTTCATCAGGGACACGTCTTCCTTGTACCGCCGGTAGTGGTCACAGGCGACATCGCCTGTATGGCCGCGCCAGATGGCATTCGGTTTGCGCACGAACATGTCCCAGATGGACTGCCCCTTGCCGTCGGCATCCATGGCGCCTTCGATCTGGTAGGCCGCCGTGGCCGCACCCCACTGAAAGCCAGCGGGGAAGGTTGTTCCGGCTGGCTTCTGGCTGGTGCGTGGCTTGCGCGAGGGGGTCTGCGGTGTTGCAGCGGACGTCACACTGCCGGCTGCCAGGGCGGCCGTGGTCGTCAGGGTTGAGGCCAGAAAGCGCCGCCGGGAAGCCCGGCGGCGGGATGGGACGTCAGTCTCTTTTGTGACCGGTGTTTCAACGGGGAGCTTGTCCATGGACATTGGGCACTTCGGTTTCCTGGTCGGATGAAGGGTGGATGGTGGTTCGATAATGATAGCTTCCATCCCGGAGTTCGAGAATGACCGCCGGTTTGACAGCATTCCGATTGGCGTCGAGCGAAATTGTGCCGGTGACGCCAGGAAAATCACGGGTGGCCGCCAGGGCGTCGCGGATTTTTTCGCCGTCGGTGCTGTTGGCCCGTTCAATGGCGGCGTAGAGCACCTGCGCGCCGTCGTAAGCCAGCGCGGCCAGGGCATCGGGGGTGTCGCCGTACCGCTGGCGGTAGGCGGCAATGAACGCCTGCACCCGTGGGTCCGGGTTGTCCACAGAGTAGTGGTTCGTGATGAAACAGCCGTCGAGGGCTTCCTTCCCGCCGCGCCACAGGTCGGGGGAATCCCAGCCGTCGCCGCCGATGAAGGGCACCCGGATGCCGAGTTCCCGCGCCTGTTTGATGATCTGTCCCACGTCGCCGTAGTAGCCCGGCGCATAAATGAAGTCCACGCCGGCTTCCCGGATGCCCGTCAGTTGCGCGTTGAAGCTGGCATCGCCGGCCTGGTAGTTCTTTTCGATGACAACCGTGCCGCCGAGCCGCGTGAAACTTTCCCGAAACGATTTGGTGAGACCTACGCTGTAATCGTTCTTGACATCCGTGATGATGGCCGCGCGCCGCAGCTTGAGGTCCTGGACGGCGAACTTCGCGGCGGCTTCACCCTGGAAGGGGTCAATGAAGCAGACCCGAAAGATGAAATCGCCCTTGCGTGTGACCTTCTCGTTGGTCGAGGAAGGCGTCAGCATGGGAACTCGCTTCTGCTGGCACACAGATGCCGCCACGATGCTGCGCGCCGAGCCAACCTCGCCCAGAACGGCGATGACCTTTTCGCGCGTCACAAGGCGCGTGACGACGGTTTTGGCTTCTTCCGGCTGGCCGCGGTCGTCTTCGAGGATGAGTTCGATGCGCGAGCCGCGAATCCCGCCGGCTGCATTGCGTTGTTCGGTGGCGAGGCGGATGCCTCCCATAGACGACGTGCCGAAGGTCGCCGTGTCGCCGGTCATCGGCATATAGACGCCAATTTTCAGCACCGGAGGAAGTCCGTCGCCAACGGCGGCCCGGCCTTTGCGTTCACAGCCAGCAACGCTCACCAGGACCACCAACACCAGCCAGCACCATATCAGGCGCCACAGGCCAAACGACGGTGGGAGTACAGAAAGGCGCAAAGCAGAACCCGTGTGGGGCAGTCGCCTGCCACAACGCAGGTTATTCCAGCAACCCCAGCAGTTGGCGCTGGAGGGTGATGAGTTCACGGATGCCCTGCATGGCCAGATCGAGGAGCGCATTCATGTTCTCCCGTGAGAAGGGACGCTGTTCGGCCGTCCCCTGCACCTCGACGAGGCGGCCATCACCTGTCCCGACGACATTCATATCCACTTCAGCCTTGGAATCTTCATTGTAATCGAGGTCCAGCAGGGGCGTGCCATTGACCGTTCCGACACTGACGGCAGCCAGGTAGTCCTTCACCGGCATATCCGTCACGACGCCGGCGGCCTGCAGTTTGCGGGCTGCCAGGACGAGTGCCACAAACGCGCCGGTGATGGCTGCCGTGCGCGTGCCGCCGTCAGCCTGAATGACGTCACAATCGAGGTAAATCGTCCGCTCGCCCAGCTTGGCAAAGTCCACGACGGCGCGCAGGCTGCGCCCAATCAGGCGTTGAATCTCGTGCGTCCGCCCGGAGGGATTTCCACGGGTGACTTCCCGTGGAGTGCGCTGATCGGTCGCGCGCGGCAGCATGGCGTATTCGGCCGTCACCCAGCCGGTGCCCTTGCCCTTGAGAAACGGCGGCACTTTTTCTTCGACACTGGCCAGGCAGATGACCCGCGTATCACCAAATTCGACCTGTACCGACCCTTCCGCGTACTTGTTGACATGTGGCGTCAACTGTACTGTTCGCAGGGCATTGGGGGCGCGCCCACCACTTCGCATGGCTGATGTCTTCCGGTTGTTCTGGATGTTGTCCGCGTTGTTTCACAACTCCGGCAACGTGACAAGCCCCTTGTATCAGGAGAGGGCACGTTCGGGAGCAGGCAAAGCCACTTCAGCCGGCAACAGCGCGTTCCACGGCCGCAACGACGCGCTCCCAGGTGGCGTCGGTCATTTCCGGCCAGATCGGCAGACTCAGGACTTCAGCCGCAGCCGTCTCACTCACGGGTTGGGGCGGAAAGCATCCGGCATAGACCGGAAGCCGGTGGATAGGCGTCGGGTAGTACACCATGGTTCCGATGCCCTGCACCTGGAGCGCCTGCCGGATGGCGTCCCGCCGCTCCCGTGGAAGGCGTACGGTGTACTGGTGGAAAACGTGCCCCGGAGTGACGGCCGGCGGCGTCACCCCAGGCAGTGAGGCGAGCCGGGCCGTATATCGCTCGGCCAGGCGTCGCCGGGCGGCGTTCCAGCCGGTCACATAGGGCAGTTTCACCCGCAGGATGGCCGCCTGAAGGCCATCGAGCCGCGAGTTGTAGCCGAGCATTTCGTTC
>Ga0308389_1001529_pt1 | contig 15509 bp, 10 predicted proteins | sample Hotspr2Sample148_FD_202362 | JGI IMG/M metagenome (GOLD analysis project Ga0308389, IMG submission 202362) | Hot spring phototrophic mat microbial communities from Mushroom Spring, Yellowstone National Park, Wyoming, United States - 20040719_148 ... | reverse complement strand
TCCATCTTATATTTAAGCACAATCTGAAAATCATTTTTACAAAAAAAATTAGTATGCTAAAAAATAGATTTCATAAATCAATTTTTAGAGGTTCCCTTTTAATACTTAATCAATATTTTGCCGTTGTTTCTCAGAAAAATATTCGTTTGTTAATTTTTTTAATTTTCCAGATAAAAGAATAATTCCTATCAGATTAGGAAAAGTCATAAAACCTAAAGCAGCATCACCAAAAGCCCATATTGCTTCAAGTTCAGCAACAGCCCCAATGAACACAAAAACTATGTAAATCCATTTATACGGTATTGTAGCTTTTTTTCCGAACAAATAATTACTTGCCCTTTCACCATAGTAGGACCAGCTAATAGCCGTCGAGACGGCAAATAGCAATACACTCAAAGTAACAATTTTATCTCCATATCCAAATAGCCAACTTAATCCAGTCTTAAATGCATAAGCAGTTAATATACTACTGTTCATCAGCTGACCTGAGAATTCTGGATTAATTCTTGTAACATAAAATTGAGTATGATACCAAGCATCAGTACTAATAATAACTAATCCAGTAATTGTGCAGATTGTCATTGTATCAATAAAAGGCTCTAGTAATGCAACAGTTCCCTCACGAACGGCGTACTTTGTTTTAGCAGTAGAGTGAGCTATTGGGGCACTACCTTGACCAGCCTCATTAGAATAAAGACCACGCTTAATACCCCATAACATAGTATTAAGAATAACTAAAAATGTTCCAGTTCCAACCCCTGCAATCTCAGCAGGAGGATTAAATGCCATTTTGAAAATTAGTAAAAAACTTTCAAGCAAATGAGGAAAATTTGAAATCAAAATTAATAATCCTGATACAAAATAAATTATTGCCATAATCGGCGATAGAAAACCAGTAACATTACCAATTCTTTTAATACCTCCAATTATTACCAGCCCAACTATGAAAGATAAGAATATACCATTGATCACTTGTTGAATTGATACTGAAAAGTTCTCGAATATTGGGTGCTTTACAGTTAGAAAATGATTTAATCCTACTAATTGAGAAACCTCTGAATAAATTTGATCAGAGACGGTAAAAGTTTGAATTGCGTTTCCAGTTGCAAAGGAACATATTACAGCAAAGCAAGCAAAAGCAATAGCTAACCATCTCCAATTTTTTCCTAATCCTTTTTCAATTGTATACATTGGCCCACCCGCAGTATTACCGAATTCATCAAATTCTCTAAAATGATGGGCGAGAGTTACTTCAGAATATTTAAGTGCAGTGCCAAAAAATGCAGTAACCCACATCCAGAATAGAGCACCAGGTCCGCCATAATAAAGTGCAGTAGCAACTCCAGCAATATTGCCAATTCCGACTGTTGCAGAAAGTGCAGTAGAAAGCGCTTTAAAATGATTTAAATCTCCTTTATCATCAGGATTATCAAAATCACCTTTAGTAACTTTAATTCCGTGAATAAAATAACGTAATTGAGGAAAGCCTAACTTGATAGTTACAAAAATCCCTGTTCCCAATAATGCAATTACCATTAAAGGAATTGTTCCGATAGGATATTCTTTTGAAGGAAAATTCTTGAAAAATTCAAAATTACCAGGGAAAGACCATACTGCCTCAAAAAAATTAACACCTCCAAAAATCAGAACAAGAATGATTACTGCAAAAGTTATAAGACCAGCTGTTGCTCTTTTCATAATCTTTTCTTATTTAATGAAGTATTAAAAAATTCCTATTGAATGTAATAATACTAACAAAATCAATATAGGTGAGATGAACTTTATTAAAATTTTCCAGACAGAGATTGTCCATAAGTGTTTTTCAAACAAATTTTCAGAACCATTTTTCAATTCACTTATAACTTTGTCAAAACCCCATTTATAACCAACAAAAATTGCTATAAAAAAACCACCTAAAGGAAGCATAATGTTTGAGGAAATGTAATCGGCAAAATCAAAGAAATTTAATCCTAAAATTTTCGTTTCACTCAATACATTAAATGATAAGGCACTTGGTATTCCAACAAGAAAAGCTAATATACCAAAAACTATAACTGCCTTGTGTCTGCTCCATTTTTTTTCATCAATAAAATATGCTGTTACTACTTCCAATAAAGATATAGCTGAAGTTAAAGCAGCAATAGTTAATAACACAAAGAAAATCACTCCAATAAAATAACCGCCTGGCATTTTATTGAATACAATTGGTAATGTATGAAAAATTAAACCTGGTCCTTCTGCAGCATTTTGACCTGTAGCAAATACTGCTGTAAAAATTGCAACTCCTGCAATAATTGCAATTAAAGTATCTAAAATAACAATTTGTAATGAAGACTTAGGGATATTATCCTCCTTGGACAGATAACTACCATAAGTCAACATTGCACCCATACCTAAACTTAAAGAAAAAAATGCTTGTCCTAAGGCTTCTAAAAATGTAATTGCATTAACTTTACTCCAATCAGGCTCAAAAAGAAATTCTAATCCTTTTTGGCTTCCTTCTAAAGTTATACCTCTAATCATAACAATTAACAATAATAAAAACAACACTGGCATCAGAATTTTTGAGCCTTTTTCAATGCCTTTTTGAACCCCTGCGTAAACAAAAAACATACTAAGAATAACAAATATTGCTAACATACTTACTCCCCAAGTTGCATTAGAGATTAGTTTATTAAAATGACCACCAGCAAGTTTTGGATTGTCAAAAGAATAAAAAACTCCTGAAGCAGATTCGTAAATGTAACCCAAAGACCAACCTGCAACAACAGAATAATATGAAAGAATTAAAAATCCAACAAAAACACCCATCGCCCCCACAAAAGGCCACAGACGAGAATTAGTTAAAGATTTAAATGCACCTACAGGATTTCTTTGTGTAGTTCTTCCTAATAAGATTTCAGCAATAATAACCGGCAACCCTATTAAAAATACACAAATAATATAAATGATAAAAAATGCTGCCCCGCCATTTTCTCCAGCTACATACGGAAACTTCCAAATATTACCTAAACCAATTGCAGAACCAGCAGCAGCTAGTACGAATCCAATTTTACTACCCCACTTTTCTCTTTTATCAAAATTATTCATTGATTCTCCTTATTTTATTTTATTAAAAATTATCAATGATTGTTAGTTAATATTAAATAACCAAATTCTAATTTGCTTTAGGCAGTTTTATAAAGAAAGTAGTCCCTTTGTTAATCTCAGTTTCAAAATAAATTTGACCATCGTGATTATCAATAATTTTTTTACAAATATCCAAACCAAGACCCGTTCCAGAGCTTTTAGTTGTAAAAAATGGTTGCCAGATTTTATCTCTAATTTCTTCAGGTATTCCGGAGCCTTCGTCTTTAATAGAAATTATCCAATAAATTTCATCTTCACTTAAAAAAATATTTATTGAACTTTTGGGTTTAGAAGCGTGAGCAGCATTTCTTATTAAATTTATCAATACTTGTTGAATTTTATCTTCATTTATATTAGAAAAAGCGCTTTTAATTGAAGGATTATCAAAATTTAATGACATCTTTTTTAAATCTGCATCGAAACGGCAGATTTTAACGGTTCTATCGATTAGTTGAACTAAATCTCCCTTATGTTTTTCATAATCTTTTGATTTTGAAAAATCTCTAATTTCATCTAAAAGACTTAATATTCTATTTCGTGCTTCTAAAATATACTGAGTGTATTGAATAATTTTTTTATCATCAGGATAAAGTTTTCTTATAAAATCAACTGCCATTAAAACTACTAATTGATTCTTTACCTCGTGCGAAATTCCTGAAGCAAATTGACCAATAGTAGCAAATTTTTCTTGCTTAATTATTGTCTCTTGTGCTTGCTTTAATTCAGTATATGCTTGTTGAAGAAGTTCGTATTGTTTTTTTTGTTCTTGAATTAAACGAGCGTTCTCAAGTGCTACAGCCGATATTGAAGCAAATGCCCTCGCAAATTGAACATCTTCTTGATTAAACACATTATCAACTTTGTTTAGTAATTGGAAAACACCAATAATTTTATTTTCATAGTTAATTAGTGGAACCGAGAGAATATTACGGGTTTTAAAATTAGTTAATTGATCAAATTCTTTGTTAAATAATGGATGGTTATACGGATCTTCAATTATTAGAATTTCTCCTGTTGAAGCAGTTTGGCCAGCTATACCTTTTGAAATTGGAAAGCGAATTTCTTTTTTGTTAATTCCTATACCTGAAAATGAATATAATTCTTTATTTCCCTCATCAATTAAAAAAACAGTAGAGCGCTCACAATTAAGAAACTCTATCGAATCCTGAATAATAAGTTCTATAAGTCTTTCAATATCTCTTTCTGAGCTTAATTTAATTGAAATATCAATAAGTTTTTCAAGTTTTTCCAATTTTTTACCTAAAAACCTCTGAAAAAAAATGTGATTAATGTTCTTGTGAATTATAATTCTAAAACTATATTTAAGATAGAATTTTTACAATATTGAGCATAGAAATTTTATATTCAAATTTTTATTATCAAATTTAAATTAGGAGGCAATATGAAACTAAAATTTTTTTTACTTTTTTTTATATGTTCACTTAAGATTTTTCCTCAAAATTCAATAAATATCTTAGTTTTCCCAGCAATAAGCAGCACAAGTTTTTCTGCACTAATCCCATCCAATGAATTACAGAACAATGTAAGAATTTTTTGCGTTGATGTATCACCACAAGGAATTCCAGTAGTTATAAAAGGAACTTTTGAATGGAAAAAGGTTGGTAGTAATGTATTTTTAGAATTAGGTAATTTTGAAACCAATCAATTTATATCAAAAAACTTTTGTAATGAAGAATTAGGGACTGCAGAAATACCTATTAAAAGTTTTCAATCCAATCAACAATTGATTGATGAAAACCTTCAAATTGGAGTTCCATCGGGTGTTTATAGAATAAACTTAGCTCTATACAATTTTGATGGAACAATATTATTAGCACAAGATTCTGAAGAACTATCTTTTCTAAATCCTGCACAAACATTGCAAATAATCAATCCAAGGCCAAACTTGTTTTATGACCCTGGTAATTTATTAGTTGAATGGACATCAATCGCAGGCGCTGATGACTATTTTATCAAAGCAAACACAAGAAGCAATCCGAGTCAATCTCTCGAAGAGGCACTTAACTCAGGAATTCCTTTAGTGAATAACAAAAGTGTTGGTTTAATTAATTCTGTTAACTTAAGGGAAATTTTAGAAAGAGAACTTGAACCTAGTAGTGAAGTGGTAATTCAGGTTAGTGCTAATGTTCCAGGACCATTAGGAGGAAATAGAATCTTTAGTCAAATTGTAAATTTTAATGTGGTAAATCCAGAAAATCCATTAGTAAATGTAAATGAACTTAGATTGAGAAATATTCTAAGAAGATTAACAAGTTCTCAATTATTAGCTCTGATAGAAAACAACCAATTAAACTTGAATGAAATCAGAATACTTAAAGAAGATAATTCACCAATGACAATAGAAGAATTAGTCAATTTTCTCGAGTCAAATTTTGAAAATATCTTGAGAATTGAAGAAGAATAGGAGGTGTAATATGAAATTATATTCAAAATTATTATTAACTATAGTTCCAATAATAATTTTTATAGGTTCAAATAATATTGCGACTAAAAAAACTTATACTGCTGCAGTTGTAACAAAAGTAATTCAAGAAGTAAAGCACAAATCTGGTAATGAGGACTGGCAAACTACAAAGCCATTGACGCAATTAAAAACTAATGATTTATTAAAGACTGGTCAGAAATCTGTCGCAGTTTTAAAGTATGTAGATGGAAGTATTCTTAGAGTAAGAGAAAATTCGACAATCGTAATTTTAGCTGACAAAAGAGAAAAAGGTTTAATTAAAAACACAAAAATCGAAAATGGTAAACTTGTTTTTGATGTTAACAAACAATCTGATGATGATAAATTTATCATAACTACTCCAACAGCAGTCGCTACAATTCGTGGGACATCGGGACTTATCGAGGTTTTAGATGATGGTTCAACATTATTGCTATTACAAACTGGAAGCATTGAATTAGAATCTTTAGGTTTAAACAGACAAACATCAGTAGTTGAAGCAGGAACAAGTTCTTTGATAAACCCAGACGGAAATATTATTACAAATGAATTAACCGAGCAACAAAAACAAAGTCTATCTAATGCCTATAAGACTAATGAAAAAACTATTAAAGTTCAAACAAATAGAGGCAATTTTAAAATTTACTATTTAGATTCGGAATAATCATTTTTTTTTATTAAAATAAATAACTTAATTTTGCTCCATCGATTAATAAGGTCTATTCTGATGAGCAAAACTCTACTATTTTTTTTATTTTTTTTTAATCAATTGTTATTTGGACAGTTTGAAAATTTTGATTATAAAACAAACCCGCCTGAAGTATTTGAGAATCAAAACTTTTCATTAATAATAGAACTGCTTGAATTTGAGAATGTAAATCAAGCAGTTCTTTTTTTTAGAGGATTTGGTGAAGGTGATTTCATCTCTAAAGAGATGATTATTCAGGGTAATAGTTTAATAGTTGAAATTGATGGTAGAGATGTTAAACCTCCTTTCATTGATTGTTATGTGAAAGGACTAACTGAAAATGGGGTTGAATTTACTTATCCTCAAAAAGCATTTGAAACAAAAAATTTTATTAGAATTGATATTAAAAATAAAACCGAGCAATCTGGTGAACTGATTCTACTTAATCCAGTTCAAGATGATATATTAACTAAAGAGGAATTCTTTATCGCATTTTCAATTTTAAGAGTAAAAGAATCATTAGATTTAACTAAAATTAGGATAATGTTAAATGAATTAGATATTAGTCGATTAATTCAAATTTCGGATGACCTTGTATATATTCCTCAAGGCAGTCAATTTGAATTGAAAACAGGTGTAAACAGTTTAAAAATTTTTTTATATGATAAATCAGGGAAATTATTAAAAGAATTATCAGTTTTATTCCAAATAATTAGTGAGATACAAAAAAAAGAGTTTGAAAAAATAAAATTTGTTCTTAATGGTTCGGCTGAATTAAATTTATCTAATGAAAACTTGCGTTATGGTTCGAATAATTTTAATAGGCTGAATTTATTAGTTAATAGTAATTATGGTAGCATTTTTTCAAACGCTAATGTTTTCATTACAAATGAAGAAAAATCTTTTCTACAACCACAAAACCGATTTAGTTTCCTGTTGTACAATAATTGGTTTAAGTTAAATATCGGGGATCACTTCCCATCTTTTCCTTCACTAATTTTGAGTGGGAAAAGAGTAAGAGGCTTTGGCACTGATATAAAACTTGGATTTATAAATTTTCAAGCTACCTATGGTGAAATTACAAGAAAAATTGAAGGTAATTTGCTAACTTTAATCAAAAGGGATACTATTGTTCTTGACCCTAATTTAATTAAAATCGACTCAATTAAATATGGGCAACCTTTTGGATTAGTTAGATTCGGTAATTTTAGTAGAAAAATATTTGCAGTTAGACCTTATTTCGGAAGTGGTGAAAATTTTCAACTCGGTTTTACTTATTTACATTCTCGAGATGATGAAAATTCAATAGAATTTGGTTCAAAACCTCGAGAAAATTTAGTTATAGGTTCTGATTTATTTCTAGGTTTTGATAATAAAAGAATTCAATTCAATTTTCAAGGTGCATTTAGTTTTTTGAATAATGATATAAGTTTAGGAAATATTTCAGACTCTACTTTAGATTCATTAAAAAATAATAATAATTTAGGTATTGATGCAGATTTATTGCGAAAAATAAGAGACTTACTCGGAAATTTTATAACCGTTAATCAGCATATATCTCCTTTGAACCCTCATAAATTACCTACATTAGCTTTAGAAACTGGATTAAGTTTGAATTATCTGGGAAATTATTTTAAAGGAAATTATACTTATATAGGAAATGATTATTCTTCATTCGGACAAAATTTCATAAGGACAGATATAAAAGGCTTTCAAATCTTAGATAGAATTAGTCTATTTGAAAATAGAGTTTTTCTTTCTTTAACTTATGAACGGCTCAACGATAATCTTCAAAAAACTAAAATTACAACAACTACATTTAATAATTATGAAACAGCGCTCTCTTTATACCTCAGAAACAATTTCCCCATAATCAATTTTTCTTTCTCAAATTTTGATACAAAAAATGACATAGATCAATTTACTAATGATTCTCTTTCATTGATGAATATGATTAATGATAACATTAAAGTGTTTAATTTTTCTTCATCATATGATTTGAAATATTTTATCAAGCATAAACTTTCTTTCAATTTTATTAATTCATCAAAAACAGATCTTACACCAAAAGACTTTTCATCAAAATTTAACTCATTTAATTTTTCAATACAAAATATCTGGAAAAAGGATTTAAATACTTTCATAAAAACAACCTTTAGTAATTCAAAAATTAAAAATACAGATTTCGATTATTTCTCAATAACACTTGGTGGAAGATTATCTTTATTTGAAAATAAGCTCACAAATTCTGCTTCTTTAAGTGTTTTTTCTGGAGATTTGAAAAGAAGTGTACTTGATTTATCAGCAAGATACTCGTTTATGAAAAATTTATATTCAAATTTTAACTTAAGATATATCTTCAATAGTTCTAATATTAAAAATGAGAGTATCATTAATTTCTCTTTAAGATATGAATTATATTAGGTCAGATTATGACCGATAAAACAAAGTCCAAACTTATCATTCCTATCTTAATTTCATTAGTAACCATTTTTTTTGCTTCAAATTTGATTATAGAGAATTACTTTATTAGTTCAATAGATAACAAACTTATAGATTTCCATTTTAATAGAAGAGGTCAAGTTAAGAGCAAAGAAAATTTTGATGTTGTAATAGTTGGAATATCAAATGAAACACTTAAAGAACTACCTCCTCCAGATAATCAATGGCCTATTTCTCGAAAATTATTTGCTAAAGCTTTTAGTAACTTAAACGAAGCTGGAGCAAGAGTAATTGGAGTTGATATTTTATTTAGTGAAGCTGATAGATATGATAAAATAAATGATTCTTTGTTACTATATGAGATAGAAAAATTTAATAATGTAGTTCTTGCAGCAAAATTAGATGTCCTTGACCAACGATATATTTCACTTGAAAAGTCTAATCTAAATATCTACAACAATTATTTTTACAAAGGTGACGACAATCTAATAGGATTAGTTAATGTTATCCCTGATTTTGATGGAGTAATTAGAAGATATTATCCGAGATTTTATGATGTTAACAACGATAAATATCTTTTTTCGCTTGCATTTAGTATTTTTAATAAATATTTAGAAACAATAAAATCATCTGATAAAAATTTTGGGGAAAAAAATAAATTATTTTTAGATACATCATATTTTCAAGAACCTTCATTCATTATAAACTACAATGGACCCTCTGGAACTTTCACTATAATTGAACTTATAAATATTCTTGATGATAAAAATTTTAAAACAAAAACAGAGTTAGAATTAGGGGAAGATATCAACACTTGGGACGATAGTCTCTCGGGATTAAAATATTCAGATATTTTTAAAGACAAAATCGTATTATTTGGCTCTATTGAACCTGAGGATAAAGATATTTATCCTTCGCCAATTACTGGTGAAAGTAGTATGCAATTTGGTAATTTAATCTATGGTGTTGAGATTCACGCTAATGTAATTCAAATGTTAATTGATGGTTCTAAAATTCACAAAGTTTCGAACTGGATTTTAATTTTTATGATTTTATTCTTTTCTTTTTTGTCGAGTTATTTGTTTGACTTTATAAAAAAATTAAAATTGATTTCAGTTGCTTTCTCTGAATTTATCAATTTGATATTACTCATATTAATTCTTTTTTCTTTATATGAATTATCATTTAGATTATTTCATTCAAATTATTTTTTAACCATCTCGAGTTTATTCATATCAACTTTTTCTGTTTACCTAAGTAGTTTGATCTTACATTATCTCAGTGAAAGAAAACAAAAATTGATGATTAAAAATATGTTCAGTCATTATGTAAGTAGTAAAATTGTTGAAGACTTAATTGAAAATCCTCAAAAATTAAAATTAGGTGGTGAACGTAAGAAACTATCGATTCTTTTTAGTGATATTGCAAATTTTACCTCTTTATCAGAATCAATTGAACCCGAAATTTTAGTAGACTTTATGAATGATTATTTTGAAAATATGACTGAAATAATATTTAAATTTAATGGAACACTTGACAAGTTTGAAGGGGATGCTGTAATGGCATTCTGGAACGCTCCACTTAGTGACCCTCATCATGCTGAAAATTCATTAAATACCGCACTTGAGATGAAAGCAAAAACTAAAGAATTAAATGAAAAATGGTTTCCAATTCTTAATTTTGAGATTAAAACACGAATCGGAGTTAACACTGGTGAAGTTATTGTAGGAAATATGGGTTCTAATAAAAAGTTTGATTTTACCGTAATGGGTGATAATGTAAATATTGCAGCTCGATTAGAGGCTTTAAATAAATTCTATGGCACTACTATTATTGCTTCAGAGAATACAATTTCTCTAATAAGGGATAAATTTATTGTCAGAGAATTAGATAATCTGAGAGTTAAAGGTAAAATTAAACCTATAAAAATTTTTGAGGTAATTTCGACTAATAATGAAGAAATTAAAATAGATTGGAAAACTATTATTTCTGAATTCGAAAAAGGCTTATATTATTATAGAAGAAAGGATTTTATTGAAGCCAAAAAGTATTTTAATAATGTTTTATCTATTAAAGCAAATGATCTCCCTTCTATATTATATTTAAATCGATGTGATGATTATATTATAAATCCTCCAGATGCAAATTGGGAGGGAATCTCAGAGGTTTTGATTAAGTAATTGTCAAATTTTTATAAGATTTTATTCCATTTCTTAGTTAATTCTATTTAATAAAATTTATTGTATCTTTAATAAAGTAAAAAATAACATAACTTGTGAGGTATAGAAAATTGATTAAAATAATTTACTTGGTAACTTTTTTAACTTTTATTTCTTGTAACGAACCCATATCTTCAGAATCATACATTAGATTAAATCAATTAGGATTTAAACCTGATGATATTAAAACTGCAATTTTAATTTCCGACTCACCAATAAATGCACAAAAATTTTTAATAAAGAATAAAGAAAACAAAACTGTATATGAAAATAATTTGTTATACGATACTCTTTCAATTAATAAGAAATTTAGATTTTCAGCAAGAATAAATTTTAGTGACTTCAACAGCACAGGAGAATATTATATTCAGATTAACAACATTCGTTCAGTTACTTTTAAGATCAGGAATAATTTATTTAATTCAGTAAGAGATTCTTTAATAACATTTTTTAAAGTGCAAAGATGTGGACCAACAAAGCCTTTATTACATGAACCCTGTCATTTACAAGATGCAACTGAAGTAATTGGCTACAAAAAAAACAAACCAGTTGACCTCACTGGCGGCTGGCACGATGCCGGTGATTATACTAAATTTCTTTTTACAACTGCATTCACTACTTATATGCTACTCTTCAGTTACGAGTTTGAACCTAAAAAATTCGAGTTTGATTTAGATAAAAATGGCGTACCTGATATATTGGAAGAAGCAAGAGTTGGCTTAGATTTTTTATTAAGGTGTGATTTTGCAGAGGATGCTTTTATTACGCAAGTGCAAGATGACCGTGATCATTCTGTTGGCTGGAGAATGCCAGAAAATGATACTCTAACTTTTAATCGACCCGCATTCGTTAAAATGAATAAAAGCCAGATTGGAATATATGCAGCTACAATGGCTTTAGCTTTCAGAATATGGAAAAACAGATTTTATGATGAACAATTTTCCCAAAAATTATTAAAATCTGGAATTAAGATCTTTGAGTTTAGAGATAAAATCAATAATTATAAAGACTTAGGGAAATATTATTATGATACTAATTATGTCGGTAAACTTGCTTTAGGAGCAATTGAGTTATATAATTCAACTAAAAATCAAAAATATCTAAATTTAGCATTGAATTATGGCCAGAAAACACAGCCAGATTACTGGTGGAGCTGGGGCGATTTTAACTCTTTAGCTTTTTACAAATTATCTTACATAAATAAAAATTTTATAGACTCCTTAAGAAAAAACCTCCAAGAATTTGAAAGAAATTCGAATAAAAATCTTTTCAATGAGCCTTTACCTTATAGCTGGGGGACTACCACAACATTTTTAGGTGTAGCAATTCAATCTATACTTTACAATAAATTAACAAATGACAATAGATTTAATTATTTAACCTTTTACTGTAGAGATTATGTTCTTGGTAGAAATCCGTGGGGTATAAGTTTTATTTATGGAATTGGCGTTAAATATCCTCAAAAAATTCATTCACAAATTGCATTCTTTAAAGGTGGATACTTACCGGGGGCAATGGTTGGAGGTCCTTCACCAAAAATTCTTTTTCATAATAAAAATTTTAGTAGTAATAATCACTTTAAAAAGTTTGATTTAGATGAAGTAACATATTTCGATAGTTTTGACAATTACATAAATAATGAACCAACTATTTCAGGAAATGCAACTGCTTTATTTGTATATGGTTATTTCAGTTCATTTGAAAAATAAATTTTATTTTAAAAAAATACATTTTTATTATATTTGTATCAAAATGAATCATAATATAATATCAATTGAGTGATTTTTATCAAAAAAACAAGTTTTACTTGGTATAAAAGTTGGATTAGTTGAAAAAAAAATGGAATTTTTATGAAAAGGTCAGTAAGACTCATAAATTCAGGAATTCAATTAGTTGACAATACTTGGGGAGGGTTTTATAAAGGCGGCACATATCTTCTGGTTGGTGAGCGAAAAACAGGGAAAACTCTCATAAGTATACAATATGCCTTCGAGGCTGTAAAACAAAAAGGAGTTTGTTTATTTTTTACTAATTCACGCCCAAAAGATGTTATTATTCAGGCAGCTTCCATTGATATTGATTTAGAGGATTATGTAAATCAAAATAAAATAATCATTGTCCGCGTTGCTCCACCTAATGATTTTTATGGCTTTAGTAGCAGAGATGACCTATTAACTGAATATCTTGTCGATATTGAAAATTTAGTAATTCAATACAATCCAACTAGATTAGTATTCGATGAAATTACTCCATATGTTGATTATGAAGATATTGGCAAATTAAAAAGTGTTTTCACATCCACTTTTGAACGAATTGAAGATAGAGGTTTAACAAGCTTGCTCGTTTTGAGAGAGCCCGCTTCAATGGAAGCCCAAATAATCTTTAATGTTTTGGGTTCTTTTGCTACAGGGGTAATTCAGCTTTATAAATCAACTGATGAAGGTGGTATTTCTAACGGTGGAATTATGGATATTCAACCTAATGTTGGACATAGTGAAGGAAGATTTAAAGCTAACTACACTATTGAACCTTATAAAGGAGTTATTACTCATTTCAAGCTACCAAAAAGTAAAGAAACAGAAAAAGAACAATTTTCAAATATTAAAAAAAGTAATGGTTTTTCAAGCCTTTCTGAAATTGAAATTAAGACATTTAATGAGGACCTATCAAATATATATAATTTAGAAGAATTTAAGTTATTGGTTAATAATCACATAGCTATGTTCAGAACTACTGGTCAGCTCTTTTCAATCTTTTCATTCAAATTAGTTGATAATGAACTTAAACAATCCTCTTTGACCTTAAATCAATTAAAAAATATAATTAAAATTTCAATTGATAAAAAAGATAAGTTATGTAGCTTTGAAAATAATATCCTAGTTCTATTCTTAAAAGAAGATTTGAAGTTATTAAACAATTTGCTAGCTAAAATAAAATCAAATTTACCTTCGGATGATCCAGAAGAAAGATCAAATATGGCCAAAGATGTTGTTTTTAGGGTAATTACAGTGAATAATTCATTCAAAGACGCAGATGATATGCTTTTAGATGTAACCTCAAATGAAGAGACTTTCAAAAGCTTAATAAATAAAAACTAATAATAAACTTCTGAGATGGCTGAGGGATTAAAAGAAATAAAAAAAGAAATCAGGGTTTTCCCTTTTCCTAAAAGTGAATACGAAGAATTAGACCCTGACAAAAAATATCTGCGTAGAATAATAATAAGTGGCATTTTATCAATTATCCTAATTCTTGTAATATATTATACCCTTCCACTAACAGTATTAAGTTTTAGCTCACTTGTTGAATATTCTGTTATTGTATCTTTAATGATGTTTATGCTCATTCTTCTAGTGAGGTATTTTTCTTTGTTAATTCTTTCATACTTAAATAATAACGAATATACATTTAACACAGCACCAGAAATTAATCCTTTCGTGTCAATAATTGTTCCAATATATAATGAAGATAAAGTTCTTAAGGATTCTATTGAGTCGCTATTAAACTTAGAATACAACAATTACGAAATAATAATGGTCAATGATGGTTCTACCGATAATACAAAAGAAGTTGCTGAAACTCTTGTAGGTATTCAAAAAGGTAAATATTCAAATGTAAAAGTCACTTTAGTTAATAAACCGAATGGTGGAAAAGCTATTGCTTTGAATACAGGCATTGCAGTTTCAAAAGCGGAATTCTTACTGTGCATGGATGCTGATTCAAAATTGTCTCCAAATACTTTGAAAGTAGTTATGAGACATTTTAGTAATCCACAAATCGGTGCAGTTGCTGGAAATGTTAAAGTTCTAAACCGCAAAAAATTTTTAACTGACCTTCAAGCATTAGAATATATAGAAGGTTTGAACATGGCAAGAGCTGCTCAAAGCTATATAAGGCTTGTAAATATAATTCCAGGACCTATAGGTGTATTTCGAAGAAAAGCTTTAGAAGATGCTGGATTTTATTCGGACGATACTTTTGCTGAAGATGCTGATATTACATTAAAAATCTTAGCAGCTGGTTGGAAAATTTATTATGAACCATTGGCAATTTCATATACACAAGCTCCTATTACCCTTCAACAATTGATAAAACAAAGATATAGATGGACACGTGGTATTCTACAATCAATTCGTAAACACAAAAGTTCTATTTTTACAGCTAAAAGTCCATCAATAGGATACACTTTCATCATACTTTTTATGATATATGAAGCATTATTGTGGCCAGTTATGAATATTGCAACTAATGCTTTTTTCATTTTCGCAGCTTTATATTTTGGAATATCAAGCCTATTGTTTTATTGGTGGGCTGGTCTGGCAATTTTAGACTTAGCTGCTGCTTTATATTGTATAACCGCTGAAAAAGAAGAATTTAGATTAATCTGGTATGCTATTATTTATAGAATGGTTTTTATTTTAATAATTGATATAAGTAAAGCTATGTCAACAATTGAGGAGTTTTTGGGAATAAAAATGACCTGGGGAAAATTAGAAAGACAGGCAAATTTAACAGCTTAAAAGGAGCAAATATGGAACTAATACCAATCCTATCAATGATAATACTT
>Ga0308389_1001518_pt1 | contig 15574 bp, 11 predicted proteins | sample Hotspr2Sample148_FD_202362 | JGI IMG/M metagenome (GOLD analysis project Ga0308389, IMG submission 202362) | Hot spring phototrophic mat microbial communities from Mushroom Spring, Yellowstone National Park, Wyoming, United States - 20040719_148 ... | reverse complement strand
GATGGAAACCGGCCACCGGTCTGTCGGCGTCCAGCCCCCTACCGGACGACCGAGAACTCCTGGACAGCGCAGAAGAACGCATCCGCCGATACCGAAAATCCCAGGCCCTGGTGCAGGTGCAGTCGGCCGGTCGGCCGGTGCCGGGAGCAACAGTTCGGATCGAGCAAACCCGGCATCGGTTTTTGTTCGGCTGCAATATTTTCATGTGGCGGCCCATCGAGTCCCAGCGGCCCGATGATCCGGCCAGCCGTCTCCAGCAGGAGTATCGCCGGCGATTTGCCGATCTGCTCAACTATGCCACCTTGCCCTTTTATTGGTGGCGCTATGAACCCCAACCGGGCCAACCTCGCCACAAAGAAACCGAAGTGGTTGCCCGATGGTGTCAGGAAAACCACATCCGAACAAAAGGCCATCCCTTGGCCTGGAACTACGGCGAACCCCGCTGGCTGCCCGACAGTCCCGACGAAGTGCTCCGCCTGCAACTGACGCGGATCGAAGACTGTGTCAAACGGTTTACCGGCCTGGTGGACTATTGGGATGTGGTCAACGAGGCGGTGGAGTTTGATCGGCCGGGCTGCCAGCGTCAGGCGCCTCGGCTTACGGGCGCCTGGGCCAAATTGGGCCGGGTCGAGTTCACCCGGCAGTGTCTCCGCCGCGCACGGGCCGCCTCCCCCAACGCCTTTCTCCTGGTCAATGACTACATCGTCGATCCCCGCTACGAAAAACTCCTGGAAGAGTTAAAGGATACGGACGGTCGCCTCCCGCTCAGTGCCATCGGCATCCAAAGCCATCAGCATGGCGGCACCTGGTCCAACCGAAAAATCTGGGAGGTTTGCGAGCGGTTTGGCCGATTCGGACTCCCCCTGCATTTTACCGAAACGACCATCCTTTCCGGCCAGCGGGGCTGGCAATTGCCGCACGACAAATGGCCCTCCACGCCGGAAGGAGAAAAGCACCAAGCCCAGGAGGTGGTCCGCTTCTATACGATGCTGTTTTCCCATCCCGCCGTGGAGGCGATCACCTGGTGGGATTTTTCGGACCTCGGCGCCTGGCAAGGGGCGCCGGCCGGGCTATTGCGAAAAGACATGTCCCCCAAACCCGCCTATGAAGAACTGATGCGCCTGATCAAGGACCGGTGGTGGACCCGCACCGAAGGCAAAACCAACCAAGACGGAGAGCTTCGTTGGGAGGGTTTCCACGGCCAATACACGATCCAGGCCACCGTCGAGGGCCGACAAGTCCAAAAAACCGTCCAGCTTACCCCCGGCGACAAAAACCGCTTCGTCCTGGAACTGCCTCCGGCATAAATAACTCCACAAAAAAGCGAAAGCGAAGAGGAAACGGGGCTGGTTCGGATACAAACGGCCTTTCGCCAGCGAAATTTCCATTCACTTGCAGGCGACAACCCTCCGAGGCACTCTGGGTTTTTTGCGGACTTATTTAGCTATACCGAGCCGGTTGCGTTGTAAGGTCTGGGCCACAATAGGCAGAAGGCCGACGCGGATGCAGCGCAAGCAGTAGTGGTTCGCAGGCCACAACGCAACCGGTTCAGCTCCACGGACCTTATCTTGACGGGTTTGTCCGCTTGCCGGACAATGATTCTGTGTTCCCTTTCGTCCCCAGGGAGTCTTCCCATGATCCATTGGATTAGGATACAAAATTTCAAAAGCCTGCGAGACGTCGCTGTGGAACTTTCGCCGGTTACCGTGTTGATCGGCAAAAGCGGCACGGGAAAAAGCAATTTCGTCTCGGCCATCCGGTTCCTGCGAGATTATCTTCGGCAGGGAAGGGTTCCAGAATATATCCAGGACTGGCGGACTTGGAAGTGTGCTACGAACCCCCAGGAGCCGACAGAATTTTCTCTCGAATTTGATATTCCCCGAATTTCGGGAACGTTTCGTTATACCCTCCAGTTGGCGCCGGATTGGACAGCCCCGCCTCTGTTGGAAGAGTTGGTATTCGAGGGAAAGACCGTTTTCTGTCAGATGCGCCCGGTTGAGAGCGTAATGATGTTAGAGGGAGGGAAAAACAAGCCTGCCTCTTGGAAATCGGCGGAGTGGCAAACGCCTCCGCCGTTGGTTTCGCCTCCAAAGGCCGGAGGGGTGGCGCTAGGCCGACTACCGGGCGTGGAATATGCGGTGCTAGCGCATACGGTCCTGACGGTCGGAATGGGGGTGTATAACTTTCCCTATGATGTGCTCCGAAAAAGTGAGGATGGGGCTTCTCGGTTTGGTTTGGCCGACAAGGGCGAAAATTATCTGGAGGTCCTTCGGCAATTTCTTACCGATTTGGAGGCCATCGAGACCCGGAAGGCGATGGTAGCTACCTTGCAGTGTCTCAATCCCACCCTGGTGAGCATCCAGCCCGACTCGATTCAACAGCCCGAGAACGTGATTGTTGGGCATCGGTGGGGGGAAAAAATTTTGCCTCTGGACTTGGCTCAGGAGTCGGACGGTTTTCGGCGGTTTTTTGCGCACCTGCTTGCCCTGTATCAGAGGCCCCCGAAGCAGATTCTTGTATTTGAAGAACCGGAAAACGGAATCTATCCGGCGGCCTTGGAGGTATTGGCCCGCGAGTTCCAAGCGGCCCCCGGGGCTGGGCGCGGCCAGGTGCTGCTGACCACCCATAGTCCCGTATTGCTGGACTACTTCTCTGACGAACAAATCCGGGTGGTGGAATTGGTGGATTTGGAGACCCGGATAGGCCCTCTGGCCAACGATCAACGGGAAGCCCTGCGCGAACAATTGATGCATCCGGGAGAACTGTTTACGGTGGATACGCCTCGGATGGCGGCTGGGCAGATGGAGACTGCCGGATGAGTCAGAAGCGGCTTGTGCTCATGGTCGAAGGCCACGGCGACCAAGAGGCGGCTCTGGTCCTGGTTAAACGCCTCCTCCAAGAGCACGGGGGATTCGATGTGGTGATTCTGGACGACAAGCCGATGCGAATAGGCCACTACCCCGAGGTCTGTAAAAAAGAAAATCAAAAGCCATTTGGAAAGTGGCATCGGCTTCTCAAAGCCTGCCAGAAAAGGGAAAACCTGGGGGCCGTGCTCCTGCTTTTGGATGGCGATAGCCATTGGGTTTGGGATAGCAATGGGCCGGTAAAGGGACAGCCTTTTTGTGCGATGCGGGCGGCCCAAATCCTCGCCCAGGAGGCGCGAAAAGTCGGCGGCGGCTGCCAGTTTTCTGTGGCCGTGGTGTTCGCTTGTCAAGAATTCGAATCTTGGTATATTGCCGCCGCCAATTCGTTGGTAGGGAAACACTTTTCGGATAGTCGGATCGTTTTGCCCGAACCAGTTTCGGATATTCCCCCGCATCCGGAAACCAGCCCCCGGGATGCTAAGGGTTGGCTCGGAAAAAGGATTCCTACCGGTTATAACCCAGTTCGGGACCAGAAGGAGCTGGCAGAGATAGTGGACCTCGATCTGATTCGGCAGAACATGCGTTCCTTTCGGCGATTCGAGGAGGCGGTCAAAGAACTCGTCGAAGCCATTCGCACTGGGCGGGCAATCAGTACGCCTTAGCTCCCCTAACCTAGCCGGGCCTTCGACGCTCCTCCGGCTAGGCCGGGCGCTGCCCCCTTGTGTGTCATTCCCACGAAAGTGGGAAGCCAGGCCTCTTTGCGTCTGCCTCCTGTGTCATTCCCGTGCAGGCAGGAAGGACTGTTGGCCCCCGTATTCGGCTGAAATGTTACCCGGATGGTTATCTTTCGATTCCGCCGGGCAGGAGGCGGAGATCGAGGGTCTGCGGGCCTTGGGGGGTGTCCAGGGCGCCGTGTTCCTGCACGTAGCGTTGCAACCGGGCGATTTTGTCGGCCAGTGTGGGTTCGGCCGGGCGTTGGACCGCCGGTCCCAGGCCCCAGATGATTCGGCTTCCGCCGTGGGTCCAGAGCTCATAGACCGTTTCGGCGACAGGACCTTCCCCCAAGGGGACAGCGCGAATATAACGGAGCCGAAACTTTTCCCATACCGGCCCCAGGGCAGCAGCGATTTGTGCGCCGTCGATCACTCGGCCGTCCTGCCACCGGGCGCCGGGCAGTTTGGGCGGGGGTGTGGGAATGCCCGCAAGCCGAGGATACCGGACCATCTCGGCAGGCGAAAAATCCCCCGGAGGTAAAAGGGTTCCTTCCCCATCCACGGGAAAAAGCTGGTCCTGCCAGAGGACCATACCGACGGGCCGACGCCATTGGAGCCGGACTTCGATGTGGGCCGGATAGCTTTTCCGGACCTGAAGCACCTGAGCCACCCAAGGATGCTGCCGAAAGGCTTCTGCCAAGTGTTGGCAGAGGTTCTCTTGCCAGAGGTAGAGGGGAGCGTCCCGGGTGGCGGTGCGGAAGATTTGTTCTAGGACATCCGAGGGGATCCATTCCGGTTTGGGTGGGTTGGGAGACATATGTTCCTTTCGGACCAAATAGGCCTCCGAAAACAAGACCCGGTCTCGAACCACCTGCCAGCCCAACCAGACACCAACGGCAAACGCAGCGGCCAACAGCAGAATGCCAGCCAGCCACCGGCCAGGCCCCCAAAGATAGCCCACCAAGGCTTCCAGCCACCGGGGCCAGGAGGGGCCAGTTGCCTTTTTTCTAGGGGTCTCCATGGGAACTTTCCCGACTTAAGGTTCTCTGGAGCGAAACCGTGGATTCAAAGAGGAGGGCCCGAAATTCCGTTTTTAGCCCGATGTACTACCAACCGCCGGCCTCCAGACTGCCAAAACCCCCCATAAAACAGGCCCTTTAGGAAACCTGAAGGGTTTGGCAACGGGGGGGCCGCCCCTGAGTATCAATTTCGGGACAGCCGCAAAGAGTTTGCTCGGGCGGGGTCGGATAGGGCAACCTCCGGACAGAGGGAAGGGGTTCCTGGAGTTACCAAATTTCCAGCCCCAGTTCTAACTCTACTCCTAGGCGATCTCGGACCTGCTGACGTAATAGGTCGATCAACCGAAGCACATCTTGGGCGGTGCATTCCGGCTCGGCGATGATGAAGTTGGCGTTTCGGTCGCAGACCACAGCGCCGCCAATGCGGGTGCCTTTCAGCCCAGCCTGTTCGATCAGCTCGCCGGCGCTGAGTCCGGGCGGGTCTTTGAAAATATATCCGGCGGACTGATGGCCCATCGGCTGCTTGGCCTTTTTGAGAATCCAGAGCTTTTGCAAGCGTTGGGCCAATTGGTGGGGATCGTCCGGCTCCAAGCGGAAGCAGACCTCTAAGATGACCGGCTCGTCGAGTAAGCAGCGGCGATAGCCCAGGCCGAGTTCCTCCCGGCTCCGATCGACAATCTGGCCGGTTTCTGTCATCACCTTCGCCGAGACGATCCATTGGCCGATGTCCGTTCCCACGGCACCGGCATTGGTGCGCAGGGCGCCGGCGACCGAACCGGGGATGGCGACCAAGGGTTCCAGCCCGGCCAATCCTTCATGGACGGCGGTGGTCACCACGCGGCCCAGCCGGGCGGCGCCCCCGGCAAGAATCTGCTCGCCTTCCACCTGAATCTGGCGGAAGACCCCGGCCGTCAGTTGCACCACCACCCCCCGAACCCCTTCATCGCGGACCAGGATATTGGAACCCCGTCCCAGAATCCGCAACGGCACCTCCTCCGCCCGACACCGTTGGACCAGTGCCGCCAATTCCTCCAAGGTCCGGGGTTCGGCAAAGAACTCCGCCGGCCCACCCAGTTGCAACCAGGTATGCATGGCCAACGGTTCATCCCGCCGAACGATTTTTTCCAATCCTTCCAACCAATTCATGGGTCTTTCCTAAACGGAATATTTCGGCAGAATAGCAAGCCGTTTTTGAGGATCAGCCAGGTTGTTGTTCTCCCACCGGGGGAAACCAGTATGCCGGGTGCTGGCGCTGTTAGGCAGTGGGGATTTTGGCCCATCTCCTGCTTCCGAAGAAATGCCCTAGGGGAGAGGGCAGTCCTACCGTTCGGGGAAATCGGTACATATGTTCGACATTTGCCACTTCCTTGGTTGAGCGTCTATCCCAAATGCTAGTCCGATCCTTTCATGCAGGTAGGTCTCAGGAGCTGTCCCGAAATTCCCTTTCTAATCGGATGTGCCCACCAACCGGCGGCGCCCAGACTGCCAAAAACCCTAATAACCAGGCCCTTTGGGAAACCAGAAAGGGTTGGAAACGGTCTGGACAGCCGCCCGAGTACTAATTTCGGGACAGCCTCTCAGAGGCCAGCATACATCCACCTCCCTTGCGCCAAGGCCTGATTTCGGGATAGGCTCTTAGGTGGTCCGTCCGGTTGGGCTTCCCCCCGGTTCCTCCTCGGCCGGTTGGATCGTAAATTCGCCGGTACTCCGGAGGAGCACTTTATACCGTTTGCCGGGCCGAAGTTGCTGATACACGGCATCTCCGTGGGCGGCCCGTATGCCCACCTGTCGGGCTTTCGTGGGGTTGTTGGAATACTCCCAGAAATTTTTCCAAAGTTCCCGTTCCCAATCGCTCATCTGCTGGCCGGTCTGATAGACCGCTGGCCGAGAACCCACCGGGTCTAACGGAAACCCCTGTTCCGGCGGTTGCTTATCCCCATACAGGCGGTGAAACAGGCAGATGGAAGCGCCCCGAAGATTCTCGCCCGCTTCCACGTATTCGTCGGCAAACTTAATGACCAAAGCCGCTACGTGAACCACATCCCCCTGGATGGTAAACTCTTTGGGCTTGTCGATCGGTTTGCCGGCATCGTCCACCTCCAGAAACCGAAGCCGGGTTTCCAATTGCCCCGTTTGGGGAGAAACCTCCTGCGAGATGACTTCTAAATGGGCCAGCCGATGCTGCACCTTCAATAGTCGCACCGCAGTGCGAAGCTGTTCGATCTGCTTCTGCTTTTCGGCCAGGTCATTTTGGAGGGTTTGGATTTGCTGCTGGCGCTGGGCCAGTTGGGTACGCAGCCCATCGATTTCTGCCTGGGAAGCACGCAGCTTCTGCTCTGCCTCTTGAAGTGCTCTTTTATCTCCGGTGAGTGCTTGGTAGCCGAAATACGCCCCCGCTGCCAGCAGAGCCAATACGCCCAGACCCAGCAAATTGGCCAACAGCACATTCAAAGCTCGCAAAAACTTCGTCATTCTTAGTATCCTTGCCCGAAAACACCCTCACCGAGGCTCGGTACCGTGTTCGCATGGAATATTCCCGGGGCTTTGCCAGAGCCAAGCGGTAGCCGCGATGCCCAGGCCCCCCAAGGAGGCCCCAGCCGCCTGCTGCATAGCCCCTGAACCGTTCCCCTTTTTCCGGACAATGTTAATATACCATTTTTCGTAACATTTTAGCCGAATGAAAAGGCCGTTGGAGGGACCTGCTTCGAAGGTTTGATCCCTGGGAGGTATCTCGCTTGGATCGCCGCTTTTCCGGGCCTGGTAGCCCGCCGCTCCATTGGGCGAAAATATTCCGTATTACAAGATACCGCAAGGGATGGCAAGATCAGCGGGGATTATAAGATGAGCATACAATCGCCGTAGCTGTAGAACCGGTATTCTTGGCGGATGGCTTCTTCGTAGGCCTGGCGGATGAGTTGGTCGCCGCCGAAGGTGCGCACCAGCACCAAAAGCGTGGTGCGGGGCAGATGGAAATTGGTTAACAGAGCGTCCACGGCCCGAAACTCATACGGCGGCCGAATGAAAAGGTCGGTATATCCGGAAAAGGGTTTCAATTGGCCGTCAGCCGCCGCCGTCTCCAAGAGCCGCACACAGGTAGTGCCGACGGCTACGATGCGTCGGCCCTTTTGCCGGGCTGCCAGCAGACGTTCTACCGCTTCCGGCGAGAGGTGGCCCCATTCGCTGTGCATTTTATGGTCGGCCAATCGGGCGGTCTTGATGGGGCGAAACGTGCCGACCCCCACATGCAACGTAATCCGAACGATGTCGATGCCCACCTCGCGTAATCGCCGGAGGAGTCCCTGGGTAAAATGCAATCCGGCTGTGGGAGCGGCAATCGAACCGGGCGTGGCCGCATAAACGGTCTGATACCAATGCCGGTCTGCCTCGCGCATTTCGCCCCGTCGGATGTAGGGGGGCAAGGGGACCCGGCCCACCCGCTCTAACAGACTCAGCACCTCCTCCTGGGTTTCCGGCCGGACGATCCAGGCCCCCTCCTCCGGCAATTTGGTCCCGATAAAAAGCCGGATGTCCTCCTTGCCAAACCGGTTGATGAGCACGATGGGTTCGTCTGGTTGGGGTTTGCCCCGGCAGCGGGCCAGGACTTTCCAGAAGCCGTTCGGCCAGGCCTCTAAAAACAACCCCTCCCATCGGCCGCCGGTCGATTCCCGATACCCTACCAGCCGCGCAGGAATCACTTTGCTATCGTTGAGCACCAGGCAATCGCCCGGCTGGAGCAGATCGGGCAAGTCCCGAACATGCCAATGTTCCAGCGTCTGGTCGGCCCGACGCACCACCATCATCCGGGCATCAGCCCGGTTGGGCAGCGGCGACTGGGCGATCAGCCGCTTGGGCAGATCGTAATCGTATTGGGCCAGTTCGTCCACCGTCATACCCACCAACCGGGACGGTCGGAAGCCCTCCGGATTTTCCCAATTTTCCCAATTTTCCACCTTCGTGCCTTTAATCCAAAACCGCCAATGCCTCCGACAAATCCTGTCGGGTATTTCCTTGTTCCTTCCCAGGTTAGCCGAATCTAACCCACCCGCCTCTCCCCTGGCCGGCCAGAGGCCGGCTGAGCGAAGCCGGCTAAGGGGTGTCATTGCCGCACAAGCGGCAGTCCAGAAAGAAAAGAAAAAGATAGGACAAAGTCCCTATTACCTGGGCCCCGCCTGAACGAAAACCTGCTGGATGCCTGCTTGCGCAGCAGTGCCACTCATCTGCTCCCTTCGGCTAAAATGTTACCTTTTTCTATTATTCTCCATTTTCCCGGTTTTAGGAATCTTGAGCATACCATTTTCTGGGAGGTTGGAAAACCCACTCGGGGGGCACCGTCGGCCTGGCCTCCCAAAACACATGTGTAATTTGACTGTATCCCTCAGGCTGGCTCCTCCAAAAGTGAGGGGCCTGGGTGGGGGAAGCAGTTGAATGCAATCCGGTCCGGTCGGTTTTTATCCTAGCCAAAAATTATCTAAATTTTCCAATTCCTTAAATTCCATGTTAGGGCGCCTATTACCCCGGCAAAAGGGGAAAAAGCCCCCTTAGTATTCCCTAGTTTGCTTGTATCCACCGGGAACTAGGAGCACCATCTTTGATATTCGATCCGATGGTTAGCCCCCCATCTGGTAGGGACTCGACCGGGTAGATACAGTCAAAGTAACACGCTAGTAACACTTTAGCTTTCCTGTATCCACCAGGGAGTAGAACCACCCTATGTGGTGTCGATGCGATTCTGACCCACTGGACCTGGTAGAGGCCCGGTCGGGTAGATACAGTGTCCGATGAGCCGAACAGGAAGCTCAGCGCTGTCCCTGCCGCGAAAGCGGTAGTCCAGGCAGGAGAAGGCCTTGTTTCCCGGATTCCCGCTTGCGCGGGAACAAGCCTGGATTTCTGGGCGCGCAGCAGGGTCCCGCTGATTTTAGCCCTCCGGGGAAGAGGCATATTGTTTTCGGCTAACGTGTTACCCCAAAAGAAAAAGGCTCGGACGCTGTTGCCAGCGCCGAGCCTTCGGGAGGGCCTCCGGAAACGGGGCCGTTTCCGGATCCTCTGGGGGGAGGGTGTCTCAGGAGACCTACCATGCTGGGCAGAATCGCCCGGCTTGGGTTCTCCGCCGATTACGAGTCGTCCACGCCGGTCAGCCCGGAATAATCCGAACGGTCCTCCGGGTGCCAGAGAGGCAGGCCCTTTTGGACCCGCTCGGCCAAGATACGGACTTTCGCCGGCGAACCGGCCGGTGCATCCGTGGGCACAAAATCCTCGGTTTCCTGGGGCACAAAATCCTCATCGTGCCCGCATTGTAAAATCGCCTCAAACACGTTCCGCATAGAAAAAACAGCCCTTTCATCAAACGTTGGGGAGCATCCCGGCTTGAAGCAGGGCCCCCTTGTCCAATGCCGGGACCGCAAGAGAACCACCGGTCAGGCTCTCGAAGCCTTAGTACCCTTTCGGCGGGCCAACCCCACACCAAAAGGGCGGGGGCAGACTTCGAGGAAAGATTATTTATTATTGCTCACCCAAAAAGAATTGTCAAGGGGAGAGAAAGGAAAAATCCAGCCTCCGGCCCACCTTTTTCTCCTGGTCAAGGGAGTGGTAAGGTAAGGAACCAGCATAGACTAGGGGGAAAATGGGGAAAATTCGGTTTCCGTAACATTTAACCGATCGGGGCAACTGGCCTCTCCCTGGGGGGTACAACCAGTAGGCCATTCCCGCACAAGCGAGAATCCAAAATGGTAATGTCCACTGAGGATGCGATTGCCGCTGAGGGTGTCATTCCCGCGCAAGCGGGAATCCAGAAAGTAGGAGAAGTCCATATTGCCTGGGATTCCGCTTGCGCGGGAACAAGCCTGGATTCCTGCTTCCGCAGGCAGTGACACAGCCGATCCCTCCAATCGGCTAAAATCTACAGTTTTCGTATCCCCGGAAATTCTCCGAATTGCCCGGCAAAAAATCCAGACCGGGAGAAATCATCGGCTTCGGAGATCGAACTGGATGTAGCCGATGCCGCCGATGTCGGTGGCGACCTCGCAGCCCAGCTCGGTTTGGCTGTTGTATCGGGCCGGGATGGTTTCCCGCCCGCCGACCTGCTTGGACACTTTGACCCGATACAGCCCCAGATAGACGCCGGGAAACTTCTCATCCTGGGCGCTAACGCTGGCCATACCCATCAGGTCCGTACTCCCGGAAGCCGCCTTAAAAGAAGGCCCCAGAAAAGGCTCAGGTTCCAAGGTTACCGTGGCACCTTCCAACGGCCGGCCATCCAAGTTGATCTGCAGGGTGCAAGTCGTCTTGATGGCAGGCGATTGGAGCCAGGAGGCAATCCGGTCGGCAATTTCCTGGCTAGTGATTTTGCCGTCGCCGTCCCGGTCGATGCGGTCTTTGGCGGCGGCTAAAGCGGGCGACTCCTTCCATTCCTCCGGTTCCAGAATCCCATTGCCATTTTTGTCATAGAGCCGGATTGCTTCCGCAGCGGCCTGCGCCGGATCAAGCTGAGGCTTGGGCGGCGGCTCCGGCCCCCGCCGACAACCAACCCCAGCCCCCCTAGAACCATCAAACTCCATACGACCGCCTGAAAAAAACGCTTACTCCCCATGAGGAATCTCCCAGGAGGAAACCCGATGCTCCAAGTTTCCGGCAGAATACCATTTTAGCCGAATGGAAGACCCCGATGTGTCATTCCTGCGTACGCAGGAATCCAGACTTCTTCCCACGGAAGCGAAAATCCCGGAATAGGGAGTGCGTATTTCTGGATTCCCGCTTTTGCGGGAATGACACCCTCACCCGGCCAGGCTACCGCCTGGCCGCCCTCTCCCGCCGGTGGAGATCCCAACTGCTTCATTCAGCTAACTTGTTACCCGGCAGAGAAGTTTCAGTGGTGAGCCGGATCAAATAGCTCAGATTAAGAGCCTATCCCAAAATGCCAGCTTTACTGTCCGATCCTCCAATACAGGTAGGTTTCATGGACCCAGGTTAAATCGAACCCAGCTTGGGCGAGGCCTGATTTTGGGATAGGCTCTAAGTCGGATTAATAGGTATCCGGAATGCTTTGCCCGTCCCGACGGTTGCCCAGAAAACTAAAAATCCTCAGATCGATCGCATAGCTGAGCATCCGGGTCGAACCGTCGCACATGACCACATTAAACCCCGAAGGATGGGCACTGCCGAACCGGTAGGTACAATTTTCAAACCCGGGGGTATCCTGTTTGGGTTGCCGATCGGAAACGTATGTTAAATTCCCGTTGGCGTCGAGTCCGGGCACCCAACGGTTCAGGTCCCAATCATTGCCTTGGAACGCGGAGTTGTTATCCACGCAGGCATTCCCGCTATAGTAATAGTCGGGATTCAGATATTTTTCTCCGGCAAAGAGGGTGTTACTCAGGCCGTCTTTAATATGGGGCGGTTGCACTTCGGTCCGTTCGCTGGAAATGCCGTCGAACTGCCGGAGCCAACCCTCCAGGTCACGGAAGTTGCAGTTGGGATACTTTTGGGGACAGGAGGTATCGCTGGTGGCGTTGCCCAGAAGGGCCACGGTGCCGCCGTTGGCCGCATAATCGGTCTTGCCCAGGGCGGTGGGGTTGCCGGCGTTCCAACAGCCTTCATAGGTAGGCAGTGCCATGGGCCGACGGCGGGTGGGACAATAAAACAAGGAAATGACTACAGCCCGTTGCTGGGTCAAGGCGGCGGTTTTGGCGTTGCCGGTAAGGCCGGCGCCCATTTGATGGACATTCATCTGATCCAGATAAGGCAGGAGATTATAGAGCCAGCCGCCCGGCTGCATGGCCCCAAACCCCATATCCGGATCGCCGGTCCACATGTATCCCCAGCCGCTGGAGGGGAAATGGCCGTGGACTTCCGCATGTTGCTGGGCGGCCCGGCCCAGTTGGTAGAGGTTGTTTTTGCAATGGACATTGCGGGCCGCCTCCCGAGCACCCTGCACCGCCGGCAACAAAAGGGCAATCAAAATCCCAATGATCGTAATAACGACCAACAATTCGACCAGCGTGAACGCCCGCCGTCCTCGAAATGCCCTTTTCATAGCACCCACCCTCCAAGAGCCTTAGGATTTTCGCATTTCCTTGCCCAATTTAAGATGCTTATTATTATAATGCTTTCTAAGAAGGCTTGCTAAAGGGAGCGGCCTGGATTTTTCTCCGAACTGATATATGCCTCTTTGTCGGAAAGGGGGGTCTTGGGGGCCAACGAGGGGCGTCCTTGTGGAAAAGGGGGAGTGCTCTTAAAGTAGAAAAATTAGCCGAATGAAGCAACCCGCCGTCCGGCGGCCTAAATCCAAGGTGTCATTCCCGCACAAGCGGGAATCCAGACCGTAAAAAGTAAAATTCCATCTTGCCTGGGTTCCCGGTTGTGCCGGAATAAGCCTGGACTGCTGCTCACGCAGGAATGACACATCGGCCCCCTTCATTCGGCTAAAGTGTTACGAAAAAAGGTAGCGTATTCGCCGAAGGAAGCGGCGACGTGTCACTGCTGCGCTGCGGAAGCAGGAGTCCAGGCTGCCTTGGGCCTGCTCCTGTGTTCCTGCTGAGGAAGCGGAAACTTTGGGATACTTTCTGGATTCCTGTTTACGCAGGAATGACACGGGGCCCCCACACTCGGCCAGTCGGCAGGCTGGCCGGGCTCTCGACGGCCAAAGGAGAGGGAACCCCCCATCATCCGGCTAAAATGTTACCTTGGGGAAAAATAAACCAACCGTCTTCCTAGTAGGGAGCCAAAATGACTCAAAACGAAAAAGCGGTCCTAATCGTGGGGGATCAGCGGGTGGAGTTGCCGATTTTGATCGGTACGCACGGCGAACGGGCCGTGGACATCACCCAGCTGCGAGAGCTGACCGGCCTGGTAACCTATGACCCGTCGCTTGCCAATACGGCGATCACCCAAAGCGCCATCACCTACATCGACGGGGACCGAGGGATCCTCCGCTACCGAGGCATCCCCATCGAACAATTTACCGAAAAACCGAACTTTATCGAGGTAGCCTATCTCTTGATCTTCGGCCATTTGCCGAATAAAACCGAGCTGAGCCAATTCAGCGCAGCGCTGACCGACAACGAACTGCTCCATGAGGGGCTAACCCGCCAGTTTGACCATATTCCGCTGGATGCGCCGCCGATGGCGATTTTGTCGGCCACGCTGAGCCATCTGGCCTGTTATCATCAGGAGTTTTTGAAGGTGGAGGATCCGGAGTCGTTTTTGGCGGTTGCCGCTCGGCTGATCAGCAAGGTGCGGACCATCGCCGCCTTTTCGTACCGGCGTTCTCAGGGCTTGCCGTTTATTTATCCGGATCCGCATCTTCGCTACTGCGCCAATTTCCTCCACATGATGTTCTCCCTGCCATATAAGCAGTACATTGTTACGCCGGAGATCGAGGACGCCCTGAACCTGGTGTTTATCCTTCATGCGGATCATGAACAAAATTGCAGTACCATGACGGTTCGCACGGTCGGATCGGCCAAGGCGAACCTCTTCGCCTCCTGTGCCGCTGGCGTAAGCGCCCTGTGGGGCCCGCTGCATGGGGGGGCCAACGTGGAAGTTATCCAAATGCTCGAGCAAATCCACCGGGGCGGCATCACCCCCCAGCAGTGCATCGCCGCCGCCAAAGACAAGAGCAATCCGTTCCGGCTCTACGGGTTCGGCCATCGAATTTATAAAAACTACGATCCCCGGGCCAAAATCCTCAAACAGGCCTGTGAACGGGTGTTTGCCAAACTCCAGCACCATGATCCCCTTTTGGATATCGCTCGAAAATTGGAGGAGTTGGCGCTGTCGGATCCGTACTTTATCGAACGGAAGTTGTATCCTAATGTTGATTTTTACAGCGGCATCCTCCTTCGGGCCATGGGCATCCCGACCAACATGTTTACCGTCTGTTTTGCCATCGGTCGGCTTCCCGGCTGGATCGCCCAATGGAAGGAGCAGCACGACAATCCGGAAAGCCGGATCATCCGGCCTCGACAGTTGTACATCGGGCCAGCGGAAGAAAAGTATGTCCCGATGGCCGAACGGCCCACCTCTTAGGCGATGGAATAACTTCCGGCTCTCCTGCAGCAGCCTGGAACGGAGAGAATGTTTCCATTCGGCCCAGCCCTCGGAAGAAGCTTTTTGGCTTTTCCTTGTCCCGCAAGCTTCGGAACATCTCTAGCCCAAAAGCAGAGCAAGAGGTACACTAATAAGTCCACAAAATACCGGAAGTGGTTGGCCTCCTGACGCCTGGGAAACGAAGGCATTTCGCACCCTTGGACCAGTTTCGCAATAATGGGGATCTATTTAGCGAGGAAAGCATCGTACGCAAAGGACATGGAGGCCCGATACATGGAGGGTAAGCGATGAAGGCGAAAAAGGAAGCCGGCAAGGCCCGGCCGGATGCGATGGAGGAAATTCTGGGCCATTTGAATCCCCAACAGCGCAAAGCGGCCACCCATGGCCACGGGCCGCTTCTGATCCTGGCCGGGGCCGGTACGGGCAAAACCAATACCCTGGTGCATCGGGTGGCTTGGCTGGTGTGGCATGGGGTGCCGCCGGGCCGAATCCTGCTGCTGACTTTCACCCGCCGGGCCGCCGCAGAAATGCTCCGCCGGGCCGAATCCCTACTGGCCCACCTCCGCCAAGGCGCCAAAAAATTCGCCGGACTGACAAGCCAGGTTTGGGGCGGCACCTTCCATGCCGTGGCCACCCGGCTTCTGCGTCAGTACGGCAAAGCGATCGGACTGCCCCCCGACTTTGTCATCCACGACCGTTCCGACTCGGAAGATTTCCTGCAGGTGATCCGGACGGAACTGGGCCTGAACAAAACGGATCGCCGCTTCCCGCAAAAAGGCACCTGCATGGAAATCTATAGCCGATGTCTCAACGCCCGGACGCCACTAGCCGACGTGCTCGGCACGGTCTTTCCCTGGTGCGCCATGTGGGAGAAAGAGTTGGCCCGGCTTTTCGACGCTTATATCCAGCGGAAGCAGCAGGCCGGGATTCTCGA
>Ga0308389_1001517_pt1 | contig 15578 bp, 14 predicted proteins | sample Hotspr2Sample148_FD_202362 | JGI IMG/M metagenome (GOLD analysis project Ga0308389, IMG submission 202362) | Hot spring phototrophic mat microbial communities from Mushroom Spring, Yellowstone National Park, Wyoming, United States - 20040719_148 ... | reverse complement strand
ACCCCTCAACCCCTTGAACCAAAATCTTTATCATCACCCGCTCCCTTCTCAAATAACCCCTCCTGCGATGGCGTCACACGTTGCCGTAGATACTTATCAATCGTCGCCTCCGCAAGTTATACTCGCTTGCCAACGCCCGCTTGTTCTTGCCATCATAAAACAACTTCACCGCAAGTTCAATCGGCATCTTCTGCACATAAATCTGTAATCCACCGAGGCGGCGCATCAACTCAATCGTTGCCGCCGCCCCGGTCGCCTCCAAAACAAGCAACATGTCGCCCTTCAAGTATTTCCTTAACTCTTCACTCTTCATACCCAAAAGTAAAAAAAAAATGAATAATGAAGAATGAATAATAGACTTACTACATCACAAGAACGCTTGATTAAGACAACATTCACCGCAAAGCCCTATCCTTTGACCTCACCCTGTTTTGGCGTTGCCAAAACGTCCCTCTCCTTGCGAAAGGAGAGGGACGTCGCGCAGCGACAGGGTGAGGTTACATTCTCTCCTTTTGCTTTTTTTGAACTGTTTTCAATGTAGTAAGTCTAATAATGTTTGAAACCGAATGAACGGCACTACTGCACATTCTCTACGGATTTGGCAATCGCGTTGCGGTCGCTTTCTTTGATGGGATTGTTTGTGAGGACAATCTTGGTAAGACTGGGCAGACGGTAAATTTTTTCAGAGATGCTTTGAATTTGATTACTGCGAATATCAAGCAGAGAAAGTTTGCTCAGATTGCTCATCGTTTCAGGCAAATGCGTGAGTTGGTTCACGCCCACATTCAACTTTTTGAGATTCGCAAGAGTGCCAATGCTTTCAGGAAGCGATGAAAGTTTGTTGTGATGAAGGTCTAAAAATTCTAATTGCGATAACTTCGCAATGTCGTCAGGAATGCTTGTGAGTTCATTAACGCGCAGGTGCAGTTGCTTCAAGTTTTTGAGGGAGAAAACGGCTTTCGGAATCTTGTTAAAATAATTGTTGGAGAGATTGAGAATTTCCAACTGTGTGAGATTTGAAATGGATTCGGGAAGATCGGAAAGTTTATTGTCGTTGAGATAAAGTTCGCGGAGGTTGGTGAGTTTTCCGATGTCGGAAGAAAGTTTTCCGATTTTGGATTCAGAGAGGTTGAGTTTGTAGACCTTATCGGGCTGTGCAAGCGCATCATCAAGGGAAGTGAACTCAGGTGCGTTCTCAATATCAACAGATTGAGCAAAGGCTCGAAGAGTTGAAATCATGAAGAGCAAAACAAACATACTGCTTTTCATCGTCGTCGGTGCGTTTGTGTTAGGCGAATGTGGTTCAACTTGAATGATTGATTTGATACAAAACTAACGCACGAGTGGCGAAAGAAGTTGTAAAGAAATTGTTAAAAAGTCGCGTCGTCTTTGACCTTCATTTGTCCGCTCGCTTTGAAGATGCGATAGTTTTTGAGGCTTTGGTCGCTCTCGAAGCCGTAGCCTGAAAGGATTTCGGTGGGTTTGGTGATGGTTACGAATTTATCGGAGCGGATTTTCTTGTCGCTTGCTGTCCACTTCATATACTCGGTGGTTACGCGCGTGCAGTCATCAGAAACGACAAGCACATTTTCGAAGGCTTCCATATCGCTATTGGGGTGAACTTTGGCGCGTTGTGCCGTGATGAACGAGGTGTGATTACCGAAGTCATCAAAGAAGTCGACGCGAAACGTGCTGTCCATGCGCCGCTCTAATGCGCCCTGCCGTGAGTATTGGGCAATGTAGGGCGTAACTAAAATCGCTTTCACGCGCCCTGAATCGCTGAACACAATTTTCGCGTCCCAACTTTCTTGCACGGGATAATCGTCGCCGATGTAGGTCATATCAATTTTCGGCGGCGTGTTTTTTCCGCCACACGCAAAGGCAAAGAGCGAAACGAGCAAAACAAGTTGCTTCATATTGGCACAAGACTTTGTATTTTTTGTTCTCAAATTATCAGAAAAACCGTTCCAATACCAATGGCAACCGAAACCACACTGCTTTTAGAACACCCACCTGAATTTTATGAGCGCGAAGATGCTTACAAAACGCTCTTGCGCAAACTTCAATACCTTTCCGAACAAGTCAAATTAGGCGGCGGCGCAAAGGCGATTGAAAAGCATAAAGCCAAAGGCAAACTGACCGCACGCGAGCGCATTGCCAAATTGCTTGATGAAGGCTCACCATTTTTGGAAATCGGCGAACTTGCGGCACATGGAATGTATGAAGCCGAAGGCGGCTGTCCCTCCGCAGGCGTGGTTGTTGGCATTGGCAAAATTCATGGGCGCAACTGCATGATTGTCGCCAACGATGCGACCGTCAAAGCCGGCGCGTGGTTTCCAATGACCGCCAAGAAAAATCTGCGTGCGCAAGAAATCGCCATCGAAAACCGTTTGCCGGTGATTTATCTCGTCGATTCCGCCGGCGTGTATCTGCCGCTTCAAGATGAAATTTTCCCTGACAAAGAACACTTCGGCAGGCAGTTTCGCAACAACGCCAAAATGAGCGCGATGGGGATTCCGCAAATTGCCGCCGTGATGGGCGCGTGCGTCGCAGGCGGTGCCTACTTGCCAATTATGTGCGATGAAAGTCTCATCGTTGAAGGCACAGGAAGCATCTTTCTTGCCGCCTCGCACCTCGTTAAAGCCGCAATTGGCGAAGTGATTGACAACGAAACACTCGGCGGCGCAACCACACAAACCGAAATCTCTGGCATCATCGACCACAAAGTCAAAAATGATGAAGAATGTTTAGCACGCATTCGACAGATTGTCTCCACATTTGGCGCAACGCCGAAAGCCGGCTTCGACCGTATCGAAGCAAACCCACCTAAGCGCAAAGAATCCGAGATTCTCGGAGTTCTTCAACAAGATTTGACAAAGCCCTACGACGTGCGACACTTGCTCGACTGCATTTGCGATGCCGATTCCATTGTAGAATACAAAGCCAATTACGGCAAAACGATTCTCTGCGCCTATGCCCGCATTGACGGTTGGGCAGTGGGGATTGTCGCCAATCAACGTTTGATTGTGAAAAATGCGAAGGGCGAAATTCAAGTGGGCGGCGTGATTTATTCCGATAGTGCCGATAAAGCCGCACGCTTCATAATGACGTGCAATCAAAAAAAACTTCCGCTTCTCTTTTTGCAAGATGTGACAGGCTTCATGGTGGGCAGTCGTGCTGAACACGGCGGCATTATCAAAGACGGCGCGAAGATGGTTAATGCGGTTTCAAATTCTGTTGTTCCTAAAATCACCATCATCACGGGGAACAGTTACGGCGCGGGCAATTACGCGATGTGTGGCAAAGCCTACGACCCGCGATTCATCTTTGCTTATCCGCACGCGCAAATTGCCGTAATGGGCGGCAAACAAGCCTCTGAAACGTTGCTCGGCATCAAACTCGCACAAGTCGAGAAAGGAGGCAAACAGATTAACGATGAAGAAAAACAAGCCTTTCTCAAAGAAATTTCTGAACGCTACGAAAAGCAAATGAACCCGCTTTATGCGGCAGCACGGCTCTGGATTGATGGCATTATCAACCCTGTTGACACGCGCAAAATTGTCTCATATTGCATCGAGCTCGCCAATGAAAATCCTGACATTCCCAAATTCAATGTCGGCGTGATTCAAACTTAAAAGTGCAAAAAGGAATGAAGGTCAGGCTCGTAGATGAGTCGGAAAAAGGTGCTTAACCGCTCACGCTCTTGATTGATAGGAATGCCAACCACAATGCCAATCATTAAATCGTGCGAAATGGCTAGGCGCATTTGTGGGCGAATCACCATATCAAAATCTCCCTGATTAGAAATGGTTTTATTGAGTTCTACGCCGATAAAATTGCGTGTGCCGCTAATCATGTAGTGAAAGTTAGTGTTGGCTTCGTATTCCCATCCTTTGAATCCTTTTTTGAAGTCTTGAAAAAATTTGAAGCCTGTGTAGATAAGTGTGTGCCAATTATTTCCCCATCGTTTTGCCGCAATGAAAAAGGGATTGTAAAGATTGCCTTTGAAAAGGGGAGCATTTTTGATGACATCTAAATCGCTGAACTCTAACTCATTGAGGTAGCCGAGAGCCATTGAAGTTTGCAATTCTTGAGAGACAAAGAAACTCCACTGTGCGGCGAATTTGAGCGACTCGATGCGATTCGAAGGCGGCTCGACACGCCGCTGACGTTGGCGATTCAGCGTAACGGGAATCTCGAACTCCAATCCTAATCGGTCAATCGGAGCGAATTCATACTCAATGAGCATAATATAGGAATCATACTCAGTGTTATCGGTCAAGCCCATGCCGATGTTCCACTCGGCTTCGCCTTTGCGTGCGCCTAAATCGCGAATGAGGTCGATGAAGAGCGGCTCGGCGTGCAAGACTTTATCAGGTTCGCGGCGTTCTTCAATGTGGGCGATGTAGAGCGAGTCGCGCTTTTCTTTGAGTTCTTCAAGCCGTGCTTTTAGGGAATCTGCGAGAACATCTTTTTCTTGTGCCAAAAGTGTCAGATGTTGAAAGCACACAATTGCGACAATGAAAAGAAGTTTCTTCATTGGAAAAAATAAGTTTGAGTTGAACAGATGATTGAAGCGGTTACAAATGGGGGGATGCAAGCACATTAGATTAACAGCGTGCAGAGACGATAGACCGTGAGAAAAGTATGAGATGGAGGTTGCTTGAATGTAAGTTGCCTGCACGAGTAGGTGATGAGGTGCGTCAGAAACGCACGCGAGTCTGTGGCTTGAAGGGCAGGGGAATCAATATCAACAAACTTGAAATAAGGCGTTGAAGCAGGACGTTTGAAGGTTTCAGGGTGAGAGAGTATGTCATAACAAGTCGTGCTGTTGCTTTCTTGAATGCCGATTTCTTGAACGAACAAGCGATACGGAAAACACGTGGCAAACAGATTCGTTGCATCAATTCCAAACGTGAGCGTAAGCAAGAGCGTTAAAATCAATCGGGTTCGTGAAGGCTTCATCTCACAATCGCAAGTTTTTCAGTTTTGTTGATGCTCTCTTTCGGCGTTTTGATAGTAATGCGATAGATGTAGATGCCGTTTGCAAGTAAGTCGCCGTCGTTGTCGCGTCCGTCCCATCGCACGCGATAAAGTCCGAAGCCATTACCATTGAACGATTCGTTCAGCGTGGGCATGACATCAATTTCTTTAACTAATCTGCCTGCAACGGTGTAGATGCGAATTTTGAACTCGGTCGGGCGCGATTCCAATTCGCCTGTCATTCGGAACGCAAAGAAAGTTTCATCGCGAAAGGGATTGGGGTAGTTGTAAAGATTTTGGATTTTGAAATCGGATTCGACCGAAAACGCAACAACCGATTGCGTGCTATCGGCAAGATTGCCTGATGCGTCGCGCACTGTAACGCGAAGCGTGTCACGACCATCAGGCAGTTCAGGCGTGAAGAGAATCGTCGCGGTTTTGTTGGTTGTAGTTGCAGGCGTAAAGGTAATGCGTGAATCGTTGAAGTAAATGGGTTTTCGTCCTAATGAAATTGAAAAGAGTGCTGTATCAGCAAGGGGAATAGGGCTATCGTCAGTGGCGGTGATGAGAATGCGCGGTTTCTTTGGCACAAGTCCGCCATTTGGAATGCGTTGTCCGTTGAAGGTGATGTTGACTTGTGGCGAAAGCGAATCGCCTGCAATGAACGCTTGTCGGAAGGCTTGATTGTTGAAACGAGAAACTTCTTGCAGGCGACTGTCGGGGTCTAACTCGGCTTGAAAGATTTGAGTGCCTGTAAGTGTAGTTGTTGGAACGGTAAAGTTGAGTGAGCGGCGTTGGTTCGGCGCAAGGGCACTATCAATTAACACGCTTTGCAAGAATCGGCGGGTTTGCGTGTTGGGTGATTGCACAGATAAGTCAATGCGAATCGGTGAAAGTTCCGCCATGCCAATATTTTGCAGTTGGAGTTGCAAGGTGATGGGCTCGCCTTGTCGGACGGTGTCGCGGGTTGCCGTGAAGAGTCTATTTGAGGTTGCAAGGTCGCCTGTGGTGGTAAAGTTGAGCGAGAGCGATTGAAGTGAGGGCGAAACGCCATTTGGCACGTCACGCATCAGGCGCACACGCAATTTGAGAAAAGGATATTGTGCGGCTGAAAGGTTCATCAAGTTGTATTGACTGCCTGATGAAATCGTGAGGAGCGAATCGCTCGTGCCGTCGCGCCGAATGCCAATGACAGTAATCATCACCTTTGCATTTGGCGAAGGCTGTGTGGCTTGCCAAGAGAGCATTCCCCATTGTGCCGCAGGACCAATCGGGTCGGTTTCAATCAGTGCCATTTGTCGTGGAACGCGGATAGCGGTATCAATCGCAGTCGGGCGGAAAGCGGAATCACAACCGCGGTTTGGGAAACATCGCCTTCCCCAATCTTCAAAATAAACGCGCCTATCTTTTGAGCCTGCAAACACCCACGATTCACGAAAGCGCAAGTTCCCAAAGCGCACGCTCCCCAGTTGCACAAAACGATTCAAGACTTCGGGCGCGAAGGGCAAAAACGCAAATCCATCAGGAATATCTTGCACGGCATCAACTAATGAGACAAGCAAAACCGCATGTTGTGGCAGGCTGTCAATCAGCGCGAGCAATCGCGGCACAACGGTTGTATCGGGCGGACCATCAACGCCAACGGCACGCAGTAAATCAAAATTCTGAACGGGCGAAGGAAAGAGACTTTTCGCCGTGTCCAAAATCGAGATGTTTAAGCCGCGAATCTGACTGGTGAGAGGCGGAACTTGGTTGAACAGCACGCAATCGCCGACAGCAATCTCGTAGAAAAAGCGTCCGAAATAATCATACATCAGTGCGCCGACGGAACGCAGTCGCAATCGCGCTTCGCCGCTCGAAATCGTTACGCCGTCCGTATTCACACGCACATTTTCAAGTTTGTTCAATCCGATTTGCTTGCCCAGTTGCCGCCAACGAATCTGATGCATGGCTCCATTTGCCGTATCAAAGCGCACGGTTTGCATACGCCAAGGCGTGGTGCTTCCATCACGATTGCGAATACGCACGCGCCAGTAGTATGGAATGCCTAAAATCGGATTAAACTGCGGTCGCCAAGTTGTGATGAGCGTATCTTCTTGTAAGTCGCCACTGATGCGTTGGGCGGGACTGTCGAAGGTCATCGTTGAATCTAATTCAAACTGATAGGTTCTGCCACTTTCCAACCCCGCGCTACTGCTAATGATGCTGAACACAGGATTATTCGCTGAAAGAACCGTGTGATTGAACGGCATGGTGCCCACGACATCATTCGGAAAGACAACGATGGTTGTGCGAGCGATGTTGTTGGCAGGATTCACTTCATCAATCGTGCCGTCTTCATTGACACGGAACTCCAACTCGCGCACGCCAGAGCGGTTTCGGAAGTTTAAGCGAATGATGAGCGAATCACGCACAAGAATTTTTGAAAAGAGCGTGTCAGCAATTTTCGTGAAGGTGCTTGTGCCTTGCGCGCGGTCGTAAATGCGAAGGCGAACGCTATCGGGCGAGGCAATACCGAAGTTTCGTGCCGAGACTTTTACGAATTGGTCGTCTTGCTCATAAATCGTTTGAGATTGAAAAGCTATATCGCTTGGCTGGATATCGAAGTCAGGCTTGCGCGGAATGACAATCGGCTGTGCAGGGTCGCCTTGAATGTTGTATTGGTCGAGCGTGGAGATATTGATAGGAGACCAAAAAGGTGTTTGATTGAGAAGTGTTTGATAAGCGGCGTTCCAAATTAAGCCCACTTCGCGCAAGGTATCGGCAATTGCGCGATAGACTGCGCGATTCAAGACTTCATCAGGACCGACATAGCCGTAGCCTGCGGTTCCAACAAAGTGATTTGCGCCGGCTTGTCGCAGAAGCACAAAGGTTTCGCCAAAGGTGCGGCGATTCGGCTCGGCAAATCGACCCGTGTGGCATGTCCAACTGAAAATAAGCGGGTATCGTCCGCTGTTGCGTAAGACACGCGGGTCGCCAAGTGTGAAATCCCATGTTTCGCTTCCTGCATGTCCGACAAAATTCACAACCGCCGTGCCTGAATTGATGCGGTTCTGAATCCGTTCTGCCGCAAGCGAACTGACAAACGGATTGTTATCATCTCTAAAAATGGTATCCACGATGCCGGCTGTTGGCGCAGGCAACACCGATTGATTGATAATGCTAAGTGCTGTGTTGCGAAAAAGTTGTTGCTCGAAACTGCCAATGCCGCCTGTGATAAAGAGAAACTGCTTATACCACGCTTGCGACAAAGGCAAGCTTGCCGTCTCAATGATTTTGTCAACATAAATTGTTGCCTCTTCAAGCGTAACCGCAGGCACACGCCCAATGTGCAGTTTCGGAACATTGACAAACGGACGCGAAGGCGAATTTTCAAAACTTACAAACCAAATTTCGCTCACAGGATTGCCATAAACGGGAATAAGCGGCAACTTGCGAAGTGGCAGTGAAAAGCCGTAATTATTCTTCGGGTCCCAAGTGCCACTGCCCATCAACAGCACATACTTCGGGCGCGGCAGTTGCCAGTTGTTGTAGGCGTATTTGAGGAAATCTTGAATGGCTTTCGGCGTAAAGAAGCCATCGCTAAACTCGGCATAAACTTCTTCGGTTGTAACGACTTTGGTGCGATAGCCGCCGCCAAGCACGCTTTGACGGAAGTTTGCCAAACGATTCGCTTGCGAAAGAAAAATCGGGTGCGTGATGATGATGTAATCTGCGCCGTTGTTCGGGTTACGCAAATCGCCATTTTGATGCGGGCGAATCACAGGCGAAAGGTACGCAATCGGTGTTGTAGCAACATAACGCTTGCCTGCTCGCGCACTGAATCGAAGCGTATTCCCACTGGTTGAAATGCCTGTTAGAAACGTGGTGTCGGAAAGGTTGTAAATAAAGTTGTTGGAACTTTGAGCATTCGTCAGCACAATATCTGCATTTGCCGTTGAAGCAAATTCGAATTGCTCGTTGGGTGGTGGAAGCGTGAAGAGAAAATCGCCTGTAAGTTTGAACCAATCAAAGTCAATCACACTACTGCCTGTGCCTTGAATCAAACGGAGTTTCAAGCGATTTTCGCCGGCTTGAAGGGCGGACATTGGCACATTGGCAGTTCTGATGACTTCGCCGCGTGTGCTGATGCTAATGGTGGTGGCAAGCGTTTGATTTAGATAAACTTCAAGCGTTGCAGGCGTGAAGGTTGCGCTGACGACACGCAGTTGCACTTCGGCGTTGCCTGTGGGTGCAGGGTTGCGGACGATGAACGCTTGCTCAAGCGAATCCGCCGTGTTGAAGTTATTGACTTGAAGGCGTTTCCAAATCCACCCTTCGCCCGGCACGCGCTCGGTGGTGATGCTGTCAAAACTCGTGAAGCCAGTTACATAAATCGTATCGCGTTCATGGTGTTGCGTATCGCGGTAGGTGCTTTGCGGTGTGGTGTTGGTTGGAGTGGCGTTTTCTTCTGTCATGCGTCTGCCGAGTGTGCCGCCCCATGTGAGCCAAAAAACGCATGTATCGGAGTGGACATTGAGATATTCCGTAACTGTGCCAACCACTTGCCCTGTATTAGGATTGAGCAAAGGTTCCGGCTCGCCGCGATTGACATACCCAATGAACTCAATAATATCGGTTGGGTCAAGTTGATTGTCGTCTTCACCGATGATGCGAATCGGCACTTCTCTGCCTTTGAAATAGAGTTTGAAGGTGCGCGGATTGATGCCCGCTAAATTCAAGCCTATACCTGCCAGCGTTGCACCCGTGATTCGATAAACGCCGTCTTTCGCCGTGTAAATTTTGAGATAGGGATTTGCAGGATTATACCACGATGCTGTTGCAGGTCGCAGAGTGTGAGGCAGTTCAGGTTGTCGCCACACTTTGGCGTCTTGGTAGTTGATAAGCAAGCGTTTGAGCGTTTGTTCGTCGAAGACACTGGTGGTGTGTCGTTCGGTTGGCGAAAAGGTCGGCGCAGGCGGCACGATTTCAATGTCAACTTTTACAAGCCGATGCCACACAAGAAGTCGCTGTTGAGGCTGATACTGCAACGATGAAACGCGAATTTGCGCCACATACTGCCCGCCGATGTAAGTGTAGCCTTCAACTTTGGCAAGGTCGCTGGGATAAAGCGATGCAGATTGATAAAACGGATTGTCTAAAAACTTTTCTTTGTAGGCGCGCGCAAGTGTGTCTTGCGACTCAAAAGGAGAGAGCAAAACATTACTTTGCTTTTCTGTGGCAAGAGCTTTTGCATTGATGCGCACCGTTGCACCTTCGGGAATCCCAACAAAGATGAACTTCGTTGCAATCGTCGGCTGATAGGTTTTTCCTATGAGTTGTGCAGGAAGAAATCCGCCGTCGGCACTTCTGAACACAAACGTTGAAAAGCGCGTCTGTTCAAATGGTGTGGTCGTTTCAGAGAGGTCGTAGCCTTGAACATAGTGCGTTAATATCATGCGCGATTGCGCCTGCACAGCAAGGCTAATGGTTAAACAGGTGCTTAAAAGCACCAAACATTGAGCGTGCGATAACCGTCGCATTGATGAAATTCGGAGCGGTTGAACTTGAAGAAAGAGCCAAAGAAACAAGAAAACACGCAGTTTTCAAATACCTTGATGTTTTCCACGAAGCCGTTTCAACCACCAGCGAAATGACTTTCGTAGAGAAATCCCTAACTTATGCTCAAATTTTTCAGTCAGAATCAATGAAGAAAAGCAGATTGCGCAAAGGCGAATTACTCTACGAAGGCAAAGCCAAAAAAGTCTTCGCTACTGAACACCCCGATTTAATCATTCAAGAGTTCAAAGATGATGCGACTGCGTTCAATGCGCAAAAGAAAGGGCAGATTCGCAACAAAGGTATCGTGAATAATGAAATATCATCGCACTTATTTGAATACCTTGAAACCTTTGGGATTCACACGCACTTTGTCGAGAAACTCTCGGAGCGTGAAATGGCGTGCAAACGGCTCGAGATTATCAAGATGGAAGTTGTCATGCGCAATATCGCCGCAGGCTCGCTCGTCAAACGATACGGTCTAAAAGAAGGCTTCCAACTGCCAGTGCCAATTGCCGAACTCTATCTCAAAAACGATGCACTTGGCGACCCGCTTATCAACGATGACCATGCCGTCGTGCTCAATCTTGCAACGCCCGAAGAAATTTTGCTTCTCAAACAAACGGCTTGGAAAATCAACGCCATCTTGCGCGATTACTTTTTGAGCAAGGGCTTGAAACTTGTCGATTTCAAGGTGGAGTTTGGGCGACACAACGGACTCATTTTGCTTGCTGACGAAATCAGCCCCGATACTTGCCGATTGTGGGACGCCGAGACAAACAAGAAACTCGATAAAGACCGATTCCGCTTTGATTTAGGCGACGTAGAACATGCGTATCTCGAAGTGCGAAACCGTGTGTTAGGATAACTTCAATCAACATGCTCGAACAACTTGTCGGATATGCACAAACGCTCGATAGCACAGCCATCTATTTGTTTCTTTTTGTGATTGCGTATCTCGAAAATGTTGTGCCACCGATTCCGGGCGATTTGCCTGTTGCTTTCGTTGGCTCGCTGATTGCGTTCAACGATATTACATTTTTCGGCTGTGTGCTTTCTGCATCGGTGGGGTCAGTGTTGGGCTTTTTCACGATGTATAGTGTTGGGCGGTTGATTGGGTTTCGGCTCTATCGTGAAAGCGGTGGCAGAGTGCGGCATGCGTGGGTGGAACTAACAAGAAAAGTCTTTCCGCCTGAACAGTTTGAAAGTGTCAAAGAACAATTCGCTCGCTTTGGTTACGGATTGATTATTGCCAATCGCTTCCTTGCAGGCTCGCGTGCGATTATCTCGATTGCGGCAGGTATGTCGCACTTGAACATGATTGCCGTGCATCTGTGCGCATTCATCAGCGCAATTTTGTGGAATATCTTGCTTGTCTATGGTGGTTACTTGCTCGGCTCAAATTGGAAAAAGTTAGGTGAGTATATTTCTACCTACGGAACCATTCTAACCGTTGCCGTTCTGATGATTGCACTTATCTTGATTGTGCGTGCCATTCGGAAACGGCGACAACCTTCAAACTTGTAACTTTACGTGTTGGACTTTTTGTATCTCGCGCTTGGCGCATATCTCATTGGCTCAATTCCATTTGCATTTCTTTTGGTGAAAACTTTTTCGGGCAAAGACATTCGCCATGAAGGCACGGGCAACGTTGGCGCAATGAACTCGTTTGATGTAACAGGCTCAAAAGCACTTGGCATTGTGGTGATGGGGCTTGATACGCTCAAAGGAGTTACAGCCGTAGTGCTTGCTGTTCATTACTTCGGCGATGATGATGTGGTCAAGCAAGTGTCGACATTCTTTGCGGTGTTTGGGCATTGTTATCCAATTTGGCTCAAATTTCATGGCGGCAGAGGCTTGGCAACAGCGATGGGTGCAACCTTGCTCTTTGTGCCATCGCTGGTGGTGTCGTGGTGTGTAGTGTGGGTGTTGGCATGGCTCTATTCCAAAAAACTTCATTTCTGCAACATCTCGGCAACGTTGAGTGTGATTCTGATTGAACCGATTTTCTTACCTGTCAATTACTATCTTTTTCTTGTCTTGCTTGCGGGTTTAGTTCTGCTGCGCCACCGCGACGTGATGAAAGAAGCCTTCAAAGGCGGATAAAACAAGGCGTAACAAAACCATGTTCAACCAACCAATGACCGAAACCGAAACCTACGCGCCTCCCGTGTTGGAGACGCTTGAAGACCTTGCTGAAATGGCGCGACAAATTCGACGCGATATTATCCGAATGCTCACGATGGCGCAATCGGGACACACAGGCGGCTCGCTCGGCATGGCGGATATTTTCACTGCGCTGTATTTCAAAATTCTTAAACACAATCCGCACACCTTCTGGGATGACCTCAATCAAGATTTTCTCTTTCTTTCCAACGGACACATTTCGCCCGTGTGGTATGCGACGCTTGCACGTGCCGGCTATTTCCCACTTTCCGAATTAGCCACGTTCCGCAAAATCAATTCGCGCTTGCAAGGACACCCCGCAACCGATACGCACTTGCCCGGAATCCGCATTGCATCAGGCTCGCTCGGACAAGGGCTTTCGGCGGCAGTCGGCGCGGCTCTCGGCTTTCGCTTGAACCAAAGCCCAAACTTCGTCTATTGCCTCATGGGCGATGGCGAATGTCAAGAAGGGCAAATCTGGGAAGCGGCAATGTCGGCGGCGCATCACAAAGTCGATAACCTCATCGGCATTGTCGACTTCAACAATCAACAAATCGACGGCGAAGTGCGAAAAGTGATGAACATTGAACCCTTCGCCGATAAGTGGAAAGCCTTTGGCTGGATTGTGTTGGAATGTGATGGCAACAACATCGCTGAATTTATTGACACCATTCAACAGGCACACATGCACGCGCGCAACAAAAAGCCGATTGTGATTTTAGCCAAAACCGTGATGGGCAAAGGCGTTTCGTTCTTCGAAGGCACGATGCCCGACGGCACAAATTGGCACGGCAAGCCGCCCTCCAAAGAGCAAGAAGCCAAAGCCCTCAACGAACTCCCGCCAACGCGATTCGGCGATTTCTAATGCGCTTCGAGCTTCAAGCCACTGACACGCACACGTGCGCCCGTGCAGGAAAATTAACCCTCGCGCATGGCGATGTCTTAACGCCGATTTTTATGCCTGTCGGCACACGCGCTTCGGTCAAAGCCGTTCAACAGCGCGAACTTTGCGAAATGAACGCGCAAATTATTCTCGCTAACACCTATCACCTTTACTTGCGCCCAGGTACCGAGACGCTCTACAAGGCAGGCGGCTTGCACAAGTTCATGAGTTGGTCGCGCCCGATTCTCACCGATAGCGGCGGCTATCAAGTCTTTTCGCTTTCCGAACTGCGCCAAATCAGCGAAGACGGTGTGATGTTCAAATCGCATATTGATGGCTCAAAGCATTTTTTTACGCCCGAAAATGTGATTGAAACGCAACGCTTTATTGGAAGTGATGTAATGATGGTGCTTGATGAATGCCCGCCACACGACGCAGAATTGGATTACCTGAAAAAATCAAACGACTTGACGATTCGTTGGGCGGAACGTGCGAAAATCCACTTTGAGAAAAGCGCGCCACACTACGGCTATGAGCAAACACTCTTCGCCATTACACAAGGCGGCACGAATGAAGCCTTGCGGATTGACTCAACAAAGCGATTAGTGGAAATGGCGTTTGAAGGCTATGCGATTGGCGGACTTGCGGTCGGAGAGCCTGCCGAAGCAATGTATCGAATGCTTGAACTTTCACACGTGTATTTGCCAGAGCAAAAGCCACGCTATTTGATGGGTGTTGGCACGCCTGAAAATATCTTGAATGCGATTGAACGCGGCGTTGATATGTTTGATTGCGTGATTCCCACGCGCGAAGGACGAAACGGACGAGTCTATACTCGAAGAGGAACGCTCAATCTTCGCTCTGCTCAATATGCTCACGACTTCCGCCCGATTGATGAAGGCTTTGAGAACTACGTCTGCCAAAACTTCTCTCGCGCCTACATTCGCCACTTGCTCAATGTTGATGAAATTCTTGGACTGCAACTCTGTTCACTTCAAAACATCTCGTTCTTTCTTTGGCTCACGAAAACGGCAAGAGAAAAAATTTTAAGCGGCGAGTTCAAAAGGTGGAAAGAAGAATTTTTGGCGGGATTCAAATCGGATAAACAAGCGTGAATCCGTTTGAGATGTTCTTGTTAGTGGAGCGGAGTAGTTTCCCGTTATCAACAGTGTGATGGATTAAAACAGCATCACTTTCCTAAATCCTTGTTTGCGTAAGCCTTCGTGCAAAAGATTATCCCTCGTCAGTAATATCAAGTCTAACTGCATTGCTAATGCGACATAACTAATGTCTTTTAGGTCAATTTTCTCAAGCAGTCGCTGTGATTTAATCAGACTGTCTTGTGCCAAAACATATTGAGGTAAAATTATCAGTTGGGAAAAAACGAAGTAAGTCCACTGTGTAAATTGAGTTGCAGACAGTTTTGTCTTGCTTCTCAAAGTATTTTTGTAGTGTTCTATTTCCACCAATGCGAAGTCAGGCAAAATAAAGTTGTTGAAGGTCAAAATAGGACGGTAACTTGCTTTGCCACTGATGAGAATGCTCATGAGAACATTGGTATCTACAACAAAATCTGTCACTTCGCAATCAAGTATTTATGCTTTTCTTGTTGCCAAGCCAACTCGCGAGCTGCTTGCCATTCCTTATCGTTTTGTAGGTCTGTGGTTTTCAGGTCTTCCAAAACGTCTTTCGCGGCAGCTTTAAGCAACATTGATGTTACAAAATCTTGCAAGTAAGTTTCTACTTGTTTGTAGCCAAAAGTGTTCACAATGCTTTCATCTAACGCTATCTTGAATTCTACCATTGTGGTTCAAGAGTTGGTGTTCAAAAATTCAAAAAGTATGAGTTGATGTCAAAAACCAACTTTGCCGTGCCAAGTCCCGCAATCCGCCATCCACAATCCGTTACGACCGTCCGTTCAGCAAGGCGTTGAGTTTTTCAAGCAAGAGGTCGGCATCATAAGGTTTGACCAACACAGCACTCGTTCCGATTTGTTGCAATTGTCGCA
>Ga0308389_1001515_pt1 | contig 15602 bp, 14 predicted proteins | sample Hotspr2Sample148_FD_202362 | JGI IMG/M metagenome (GOLD analysis project Ga0308389, IMG submission 202362) | Hot spring phototrophic mat microbial communities from Mushroom Spring, Yellowstone National Park, Wyoming, United States - 20040719_148 ... | reverse complement strand
TTTAACTCTTGATCGTGCAGCAGGCACGCTTTCCGGTGGTGAGGCGCAGCGCATACGGCTTGCCACACAGATTGGTTCTGGTTTAACGGGAGTGCTGTACATTTTAGATGAGCCAAGTATAGGCTTGCATCAGCGCGACAATAAAAAGCTTTTAGATACATTAAAAGAGTTACGGGATATTGGCAACACTGTGATTGTGGTTGAACATGATGAAGAGACAATCCGTGAATCAGATTATGTTGTTGACTTAGGTCCCGGTGCAGGGCTTGATGGTGGGTATGTGGTAGCACAGGGGACACCGCAGGAAATAGAACAAAATGAAACATCAATCACAGGGCTTTATTTAAGCGGTAAACGGTATATCAAAGCACCGCCAAAACGAAGGGCAGCTGAAAAATATTTAACCATACGGGGTGCGGCAGAAAATAATCTTAAATCAATAGATGTGTCATTCCCTTTGGGTGTTTTTACCTGCGTTACCGGTGTTTCGGGTTCAGGTAAATCAACCTTAATTATTGATATTTTATATAAGGCATTAGCTTCATTGAAGATGCGCAGCAAAGATTATCCCGGCAAATTTAATAAGATAGAAGGGATAGAATATATAGATAAAGTTATTGATGTTGACCAGTCGCCCATTGGAAGAACTCCACGATCCAATCCGGCTACGTATACAGGTACATTTACGCCAATCCGTGAGCTTTTTGCTGGTTTACCTGAATCAAAAATTCGTGGGTATAAGGCGGGAAGGTTTTCATTTAATGTTTCAGGTGGCAGGTGTGAGGCTTGCTGGGGTGATGGCATAAAAAAAATAGAGATGCATTTCTTGCCTGATGTATATATCACCTGCGAGGTATGTAAGGGTAAACGGTATAATCACGAAACACTTGAGGTGCGCTATAAAGGTAAGAATATCTATGAAGTGTTAGAGATGACTGTTGATGAAGCGTATGATTTTTTTATTAATATACCTTCTATCAAATCAAAATTGGAAACATTGAAACGAGTGGGGCTTGGTTATATTAAATTAGGCCAGCCTGCAACAACGCTGTCAGGTGGTGAGGCACAGCGGGTTAAATTGTCAACTGAGCTATCCAAACGCGCTACCGGGAATACACTGTATATACTTGATGAACCAACAACGGGCCTTCACTTTGCTGATGTTGAAAAGCTTATTGATGTGCTACAAAGCCTGGTGGATAAGGGAAACACCGTAATAGTCATTGAACATAATTTAGATGTCATTAAATGTGCTGACTGGATCATAGATTTGGGGCCAGAAGGTGGTGATGCAGGGGGACAGATAGTAGCTTGTGGAACACCGGAAGAAGTGGCAAAAGTCAAAAACTCATATACAGGGCAATTTTTACAAAAGATATTATCACGCACATATATAAATTAATTGCAATTATTTACAATATACATTTACATTGCACAAAATACCGATAATACAATATATATAGTAAATTGGATAAGTCCTCCTTTATCCTTCATAAGAAGAAGGAAGGTGGGTGTGGTTGCTACACAATATATAATTTGAGGTTACACCGTGCATAAAAAGATATATGGCATTATAGTTATTTTAATTACATTATTACCTTGCAACAGTTTTGGTTTAGATAAACATGTTGCTGTTTTCCAGAAAGCCAAAAGTGAAGTGGCCAAAGGGATGTATCACTTTAATGAAATGCATTACCTTGCCGCCATTGAATTTTTCAGAAAAGCATTGGAGGTATATCCTGATTACTACACGGCAAATGAGTATTTAGCACGTTCATATAAATTAGCAGGCTATACAAACTTAGCGCTGCAGCAATGGCAAATCTTACTTGATATGGCCAAAGAAAATCCCCTTATACAAAATAAAATTGATATGATAAATTTCAGGGGTTCCATATACAGCTCACTTGAAAAACCATTTGAACTCATTGAAACTGCTGCATATTTCCCTGTTGATTTAGGAAGGTTTCGCTTTTCATCGCCAATTGATATAGCCATTGATAATGACAAGAACATGTACATCACTTCGTTTTCAAATGGTAAGCTGGTAAAGCTTGACCCCAACGGTGAGGGCATTTTTACACGCACGTACAGCCTTGAAGGCAAGTTGTATGGCATAGATTACAAATCGGGGCTTTTGGCTGTGAGCGATTTTGCAAACAATAAGGTTTTTGTTATCAACACCGATGGCAAAGTAATTAAAACAATTGGCAGCACCGGTAATGCAGAAGGCCAGTTTAATGGGCCAGAGGGTGTTTGTTTTGGGGGCGATAGTTCCCTCTATATAGTGGACTCCGGTAATCACCGTGTTCAAAAGTTTGGTTTGGACGGACGATTCATCCTGGCATTTGGGCAATATGGCGAATATGAAGGCCAACTCAACAAACCAACTGATGTTGCAGTAAGAAATGAAAATGTCTATGTGACAGATACAAACAATAAACGAATAGCAGTATTTGATGATTCGGGTAACTTCATTGAAAATATGACACCAGCCGAATTTGCTTTGCCACGCGGTATATATATTCAGGGTAACCTTATGGCTGTCAGCGATGAAAAAAAAGGCCTTTTTATGTATAATATGGAAAATAGCCAATCACAGTGGTTTACCAGCTGGGAAGGCAAAAAGAAATTTTATCATCTTACTTCGGCCGTTATGGATGATAACGGGTTTGTGTATACATGCAGCAATAAAAATGAAGCTATATATGTATTTTCACCACTACAGCAACAGATAAGCAACATTGAAGTGGAAGTAACCAATGTTGATGCAAAAAAATTTCCCACTGTAGCAGTCTATTGTAATATCCGTGACCGCTATGGAAGGCCAATCTATGGTTTAACACAGGAAAACTTTACTATCATTGAGGATGGGGCAACTATCACTAATCTAAGTGCTGATTATCTTAAAAACATGATGCCTGCAGCTTCAATGGTTATGTGTGTTGACCGTTCGGGTTCATTAAAAAATTATCACAATGATGTGCCATGGCTTGCCGAGTTTATATTACAAAAGATGCATAAAAATGATAAACTGAAAATAATAAACTTTGCAGATGATACCTGGGTTTCAAATCCATACGATTGGAGCAGACTGAGAGCATTAAAAGCATTGAAAACATTTGATTATGGCAAGGGTCGTGATATTGGCAAGGCACTCTATGCTGCAATCAGCGATGTTTTGCCTGAGATGTCACGGCGGGGTGTAATACTCATAACTGATGGCCAGGCAACCCAAAACGATTTCAAAGCATATTCGCCTGATATTGTTATTGATTATGCCAAAACGCATTTTATCCCGGTATATATTTTTGCATTAAAAACAAAATCGCCAATCTTAATGCGCATTGCCCAACAGACTGGTGGGGCAATCTATAAAGCAAGTGAATTAGATGGATTACGCACTGTATATGATACAATAAAAAAATCAAATGATTATAGATATGTGCTCATTTATTCTACATTCAAAATGAAATCCTTAAAAGGATGGTGGTCAGATCTTACCATTAATGTTTCATACAAAGGCCAGAAGGGTACTGAATGGGCAGGCTATTTTGTTCCGTGAAATGAAAAATTTTTTAAAAATAGTTGACACAAAAAATATAATATGTTGACTAAGAAAAAACAGTGATTTTAATTGTATATGATCTTGTTTTGGTTTATAGTATCAAGTACTGTTTCAAGAAAAATTTTATAAATAATTATTACAGTTTTAGTTTTTTATTAATGAAAAAGCAAAGATATATCAATAGAGGGTGGTGGGGTTCACAGTTTTTATAAATATATAAAATTGTAAAAATGCTTTATAATTGCATAAAATAATTAAGATATGTCGAGGGCCAGTTATATTCCTCAGTGGTAGGTCACTTATATTCCCCACCCCCAAAAAGCGCTTATCCCATACACTGAAAAATGCTATTTATTTTCATGATTGTCAAGCAACTTATCCATTGAAACACCTTTTTCTTTCCTGTATGAACTACCCTTTGTCACAATAATTTTCACCGCACCGGATACCAGCCGATCAAGAATAGCACCACCAATAACAGGATCGGGAAAACAGTTATACCAATCCTGAGGCGGTCTATTGGATGTGATTAAAACCGGAAGTTTGCCAAGACGCTCATCAACCATAGCATAGAGCACCTCAGATTCTTTTTGGTCTAGTTTTCTGAATGCAAAATCATCGAGTATAAGCACATCGACCTTCATACATTTTTTTAAAAGACGTTCGCTTCTATCAGAAAATCCGGATAGCATCCTGAGAAGATCACTTGTTTTTCTGAAAAGTACATCGTAGTCTCGGCGGCACATCTCATGTCCAATGGCCTTGACGATATGAGTTTTCCCGATGCCCGGCGGTCCAGCGATAACAAGATTCTTTCTCTGTTCAATGAAGTGGCAACTAGCTAAATCACGTATCATAGAAGAAGGGAGGATGTCACTGTTAAAGTGGTAGTCATACCCCTCAAAGGTTTTTTCAATTCCAAAACCGGCAGCCTTAACCCGCTTTTCAAAATTGTTTGAATTTCTGCTGACAAGCTCATCCTGTACAAGAAGGGAAAAGAATTCCCTGTAGCCTAAGTTACTCTCCTGAGCCTGTTTGACCCGTATTTCCAGGTTGTTTAGCATACCCGGGAGTTTGAGTCGTTTTAACTGTTCTGAAAGGTGATGTGTCTGTTCCATTATTGTGTATCCTCCTGTTTGGTTATAAAAAATCTGATATATCCCGAACCATAGCGTTTCCTTGTGGAGAACGTGCGAGGGGCATATCCACCTGTAGCTGTGCATCCTCATGATCAAACATTTTCTTCAGCGTTTTCGGGAGTATCACACGCTTGTCCAGTGCCTGCTGACATACCTGGGTAAAAAAGCTTTTCTGATAATATTCCCGCATAACACGTAGCATTCCCTGTGCTCGTCGTGCATTAATATATGCATGAGGTTTTAATACGGACATAATCAGTTGCGCAGGGATATCCCCATATTGTTTCGCCTGTTGCATAAGATAGCAGGGATAGTCTCCGTTGATCATTTCCCGTACCACTTCAGGGAAATCCTCCGGGGTGACATTTATAGTTGTATTCCCGTACATGTATTGGCGAATCATACTGTGTTCATAAAATACCTGCAACAGGCTTCCTGTATCGCGTATCAGGACCTTTTTTCCACGATACAATGCTGGTAATGAGTACCGTTTCTTGTCGTATTCAAAAAATTGGTCAGGGTGAACCAAAACCTGCTTCCACCGGGGTATAACAAATCGCTCTGCTGGCAGGGGCTTCATCGCAACATTTTCATACTCTTCATATAGCACAAGCGGCATCTGCTTGGTGGTACCGTGTTCCCGCATCCCGTATTCATCCCTGCACCATGCAAGACACGCTCTATTGAGCTCATGGATGGTAGCTGTGGGATTGAGGCGTTTTAGCTTGCGAAATTGTTCCCGTGCAACGGGTATTTGGCGTTCTACCTTGCCTTTGTCTTTCGGTCTTGCAACACGACAGGGATCAATAAATACCCCATAATGCTCAGCCATCTCCCTAAAACTTTGGTTTAACTTTGGATCCCACAAATCCGCTTTGAGAACCCCGGATTTTAAATTATCAATCGATATGATCTCCGTTACACCTCCGTAGAATTCAAACATGTCTATGACACTTGATACGAAGGAACGTTGATCCTGACTGAACACAAATTGTACGAAAAGCAACCGTGAATAACTCAACACACCGCAAAATGCATAGACCGTCCTGTTCTTCCTCGTTATCGGGTCAAAAAGACTTCCAACGTGTCCATAATCAATCTGTACTTCAAGACCGGCTGGAAGCTCTATGCGTATCCCCGGCTCTGAACGTTTTCCCATGATCCCTCTTTCCTGCACAAAACGTTTAAAGGTGGAATAACTTATATCCAAACCATCCCGGTCGCATAGTATCTCGTATGCCGTCTTGGGCTTTACCGGTTCTTTCCTGTCGTTTACGAGCAATCGGATTTCATCTTCATACGGGATGAGCATGTCCCGGTATCCTTTTCGACTTTTCCGTTTCCGAATGATTGTCTGTATCACACAATATAGTTCTTTACTATCAGGAAAAGAGGCTTCCCTGCTGTACCCTTTTTCTTCAAGAATACGCACATATGACCGTATGGTTTTGCGGTCCATATGCTCGGTTTCACTTATGCGGCTTATGCTTTGACCAGCATGCCATCTCCTGAATACTTGATAAATGTTTTCTTCATTAACCATTTTGTACCCCATTGTTGGTCTCCTCATAAATTATCGTATGTGGAGACACTATACAATTATTCACCTGTATGATAAGTCTTTTTGGGGAATATAAATGACCCTGAAGGCTTTCTTAGTGGGGAATATAACTGAGCCTAAACTTGCTTTAACTGGGGAATATAAATGACCCTATTGCTGATTTTTCTGGGGAATATATGTGACCCTTGACAAATCACTATTAAAGTTGTATTTTTGTGTAAAACTTTATAAAAATATTTGTACATTTTCTTTAAGTTTACGGAATGAGCTAATTCTTTTAAAATTGAAGGGAGAAAAATAAATAAACCCATTACTATTTATGCCATCCTTAAAAATTTAAAAATTTCTAAAAAGGAAAAACTGGTAATTCTCATAAATGGTAAGCATGCTGAATTACATGATGCAGTAAAGGATGGGGATGTTATTGCAATATTTCCACTAATAGGTGGAGGATAAATGGATTTATTTTTTCAATATTTTGATCTCACCGATGTCCATTATTAGAAAGCGCGTTTGGTCAAGGCCTTTTTCCTTTATTTTTCGTTTCAGGTCAAGAGCCGGAAAACCAGGTGGCTCTTCACCAAGAGCAAAAGTGCCCCACTGTGTTGGGATGAAATACTTTGCTCCTAAATCCTCAAATGCCATGAGTGCCTCATTCACATCCATGTGTGCATAATGCATAAACCACCGCGGATGGTATGCTGTTGTCTGAAAATTGCTTATCAGATGATGAGCAGGAAAGAAGCAATAAAAATAGAGTTATAATGAGTATCTGTTTCATTGTTTATGGTAGTATGGGAAAACAGTATATCAATTATAATAAGGCAAAAGCCTGTTGTTCTTAATAATATTCTTCTCCGAAAAAATTTCAAGAGCATTTGATGCTTTATGCAGCAATGACATTTTATATTCTATCTTTTCCTGTTGTAAATGCCGTATAATTAGCTGCCTGTCTATAAATTGTAAATCATAGCTAATTGTACATTTAGGGTTGTTGTAGTCTATATAATCCACGCCCAGAAGCCTTTGTATGTTAGCAATCTGCTTTTCATTCAATGGTTTTGTGCAGTGGAAAGTATATGTTCTTTTTGTTGATTTCATAGTCATCCCCTTAAATATGAAAAAATATTACTTGAACTATCGTATATATAATATACAATAGAATTGTAAAAAAGTTACAAATATTTTAGAAAATACTTAAATAATTTTCATGAGAGATAGTTATGCGGGCAATTGATTATTTTGAAGCAAGTGATTACAATGATGAAAGCCTTGTAAAGCTAAAAGGCAATAAAAAGATCTATGTGATATTTTCCACCTTTGGTGAGCGTGAGGCGGAGCTTATCTATAAAAAAATAAAGCTAATTGACGCAATGCAATGCGTTGATGAGATATTTGTGTCACATCGGCGTGTTGATGATGAAAAGGAAGAATTGACCGAGATAAAAGCTAAGGAAGCCAGTACCAGGGCAAAGGTGATATTATGCAATACGATTAATGTGCCTGACATGGGCCTTGAAAAAGGCAAAGGCGCTGATATGCGAAGATCCCTGTACTATCTTATTACCGGGCATCAGGCTGATTTGAACAATACGGTAGTGGTTTTTCTGGATGCCGATGTTCTTGCCCAATACTTTGATACACATTTTGTCTTGGGATTGGCTGGTGCAGTATTGCAAGGGTATGATTTTGCCAAGGCAAGTTTCTGGCGGCAAATGGGCAGGGTAAAAAAATATGTGGCACAACCTTTATTTTCGGCGATAGCTCATAGTAATTTAGAATCTCTGCGGCAATTTGCTTATCCATTAAGCGGGGAGGTTGCCGGTACGCTTTCCTTCTTTACAAAGGTGAGCTTCTGGCAGATGTATGGCGTTGAGACAGGGATTAATATTGATGCTGTGTTAGGCAATTATAAAATTGCTGATGTCAATTTGGGTTTGTACGACCACGAACATCATGGTGACGTAAATATACAGAAGATGTCGTTTGGAGTAATACGGACATTTTTACTTCAATTGGTTGAATATGGATATATAGAATTAAAAAATGGCGCTGAAATTAGTGATATATTTCAGGCTCAGTATATTGATGAACACGGCAAGCGGCAATCGATTGAATTTAATTTGTCTGAAAAAAGATATGCACCGTTATGTATGTTTATTTGAACATTAAGCATAAAATATTGCATTTAAACCAGTATTATGGTAATGTAACCACTAGAAAAAAAGAATAAAAAATTTCTGAATTTTGTATTGAAATAATTATTGCAATATAGCATATTATGAGTAGTATGATAATAATTATTATTAAATAAAGTTGTGTGTATACATCAAGTTCTACCTGTTTTACAATCATAGAAATGTTATATATGTAGTTGGGTATTCACACAATAAATTCTGAAAATTTTGAAGTGTATAGTATTATTAAAAAAATTATATAAAAGGTCTTATTATGAGCATGCAAGTTATACCCAAAATGTTTGAGGAAGGAATAAGAAGAGTAATTAAAGGTTTGGCTTCCAACGATTCCACTCCAATGACTATGAATGAGCTTAAAGGCTATCTATTTGGAATGGCGATAGTACCTTATGAATTTGAAAATGATAAGTTTTTAGAGACTATTTTTGGGGGTAATTTACCAAAATTTTCATCCCTTGAACAGAAGGAATTAGTTTTAGATATATTCTTAAGTGCACTGGATTATTATACAAAGGCTTACCTTGAAGATAAATTGGATTTTCCGTTCAATTATAATACTTCTAACCCAGATGTTAAATATTTTGATAAGTTGAAGGAATGGTGTAATGGCTTTATTCAATCAGTATACTTTTTTCCGGAATTTTGGTTGGTGGATGAAACGTTATCTTTTTATAATGTATTTATTAATAATGATGACACTTTTAATCTTGAAAATTTAAATTATGAACAATTTATATTTGTGGCAGTTGCGACAAGCGACATGATAGCAAACTACGAACAGTACAGGAATTATTTGTTAGAAAACCATATAGAGTTGACAGGAATCAATCGTGATGAATATGATGAACAACAGATTGAACAATCATTAAAAAAGGAATTGTTAACTAATTTTAATACCGTTTATGAAGTCTTGTTATTACATGCCAACAAACAGTTGGATGAAATGTCAGAAGATATTTTAAGTTTAGATAAAAATATAAAAATAGGTCGTAATGATCCTTGCCCTTGCGGTAGCGGAAAGAAATATAAACATTGTTGCGGAAAAAATTCATAAAAAAAATTTTTTTGTTGACAGATTTTTCATATATTATATATGAGTAAGTACTCACTCATTATGATATTGTCAATATGAGAGTTATCATAAACTAAAAAATGAAATTTGGAGGAAGAAAGCATCAAATCCCAGCAAAGTATGTTGAAAATAATATTCTGAAAATAAGGAGGAAGAACATGAGTTATGATTTCATAAAATCACGGTTACATCTATATGCTGTTTTACAGAATATTGAAGACCTTGTTCATTATGATGAAGAAGCAAAAAACCTTATAAAAGACTGGAATGTTGTAATAAAGTTTAGTGTTAGAAATAGTGGAAAAGTGTATCTGATTTTTGAAAATGGCAAATGCACAGTGTCAGAAAATAGCCCACGAAAAGCTGATATAGTATTATATTTTACTTCTCCTGCTCATCTGAATAAGATGTTTGATGGCAAAGCAAATCCCATCCCGCTAAAAGGCATAACAAAACTTGGCTTTTTAACAAAGGAATTCCCAAAGTTAACCCAACGCTTAGAATACTATCTGAAGCCTGATGACCAGAAATTGAAAGATAACAGGTTTGTGACAATAAATACCGTCATGACCTTAAACACAGCTTTATTTGCACTGAAAGAATTGCTGCTCTTTGATCCCATTGGAAAACAAATAGCAAAGAAAATCAAAGGCAGCATGCTTATGATGAATGTTGATAAAGGCCCGGCAGCGTATATTGAGCAAAAGGGTAGTGGCTTTGAAGTACATAAAGGTTACCATGAAAAACCAATGGCAGTGTTACAATTCAAATCAATGAAGATAGCCAATGATTTTTTAAATGGAAAGATGGATGCATTTAGTGCGATAGCATCTGGAGCTGTTGCTACTAAAGGGCATATTGAATGGCTAGATGCAGTAAGCCCTGTTCTGGACAGGATTGCATTATATTTAGCATAAATAATTATTGTATGAGGTGTTATTATGAAATTAGAAGCTAAAAGCGCAACACAGAGTTCAGCAGCAAAAATAAAAAGCAAAACGTATACATATCCTAACTCACAAAAATTATTCAAGCGGGCTTTGAAGGTTATACCATGCGGTATTCCAGGGCATTTTAGCCCCGCACCATTGGTTCCGCCCACTATGTATCCATTTTATGCTGAAAGAGCAAAAGGCTCTCGTTTTTGGGATGTTGATGGCAATGAATTTATAGATTATATGTGTGCATATGGCCCTATGGTGTTGGGATATAATCATCCAAAGGTGGAGGTAGCAGCAAGCCAGCAACGGCAAAAGGGTGATTGCATGTCTGCTCCAGGAAAAATTATGGTGGAACTGGCGGAAATGTTATGCTCTACCATTGCTGGCGCTGACTGGGCTTTTTTTGCAAAAAATGGTGGTGATACTACAAACTTAGCTATCATGATTGCCCGTGCTGCAACCGGCAAAAAGAAAATTGTCATGATAAAAGGTGGATATCATGGTGTTGCACCGTGGATGCAGGGGTATGGCCATTATGGTGTTATAGAAGAAGATGTGGCAAATATTATTACAATTGATTGGAATAATGTTAAACAGTTTGAGGACGCAATTGCTGCTAATCCTGATGGCATTGCAGGGTTTATTTCTTCACCATACCATCATCCAACATTTGCTGATAGTGAATTCCCTTCTCAAGATTATTGGCAGCGTATTCGCGAACTATGTACCAAACATGGCATAGTTCTTATCATTGATGATGTGCGTTGCGGATTCAGGTTGGATATGCGTGGCTCAGGCGCATACTTTGGATTTAAACCTGACCTGGCATGCTACTGTAAGGCTATTGCCAATGGGTATCCCATTTCGGCACTGGTTGGTGTTGATGCATTACGTACTATTGCTGCTAAGGTTTTTTACACAGGCAGCTATTGGTATCAAGCTGTACCCATGACAGCTGCACTTGCTACACTAAAAGAGTTAAAGCGTATTAATGGTCCTGCACTGATGAATAAAATTGGTAAAAAGCTTTTTGATGGCATGGTTAAAATATGTGCTTCATACGGATATGATTTAAAGGTAACTGGTGCGTATTCCATGCCCTATGTTCGTATAACTAATGATCCCAGCAATATGCTGCATCAAGAGTGGTGTGCTGAGTGTACGGCTCGCGGTGTATTTTTTACTTCACACCATAACTGGTTTGTATCTACCGCACACACTGAAAAGGATATCCAGAAGACATGGAATATCGTTGATGATGTGTGCAAACTTCTTAAGAAGAAATACGGTGATGCTTTTTAATGCTTGCGTTTATTTATGCAATAGGTGTACTATAACAGTAACTATCGCCCAAAATATTTTTGAAAATTTTATAAATTTGGAGGACATATATGCCTTTAAGCAATGAGGAGTTACAGAAGTTAAAAGAAAAAGCCTGTCAGATAAGAAAAGACACCATTGACACTGTTTACTGGGCTGGAGGTGGTCATGTGGGTGGCTCGTTGAGTTTTACAGAAATCATGGTAATTTTATATTATAAGTATTTACGGATAGATCCTAAAAATCCACAGTGGCCTGACAGAGACAGAGTGGTAGTAAGCAAAGGGCATGCGGGTGTTGGATATGCACCAATTTTAGCTGACAAAGGCTACTTTCCAAAAGAATTGCTGAAAGAATACAACCACACGGGTTCAATCTTAGGGATGCACTTAGATGGCAATAAGGTCCCGGGTGTTGATGCATCAACCGGTTCGTTGGGTCATGGTTTGCCAATATCTGTGGGGTTGGCACTGGGTGCACGTTTGCAGCATAAATCATGGCTAACGTACTGTATAATGGGAGATGGTGAATGTGATGAAGGTTCAGTGTGGGAAGCCGCAATGGCTGCTGCGCACTATAAGGTTACTAATTTAATAACTATCGTTGACCGCAACAGGATGATGATTGATGGGCCAACAGAAGAAGTAATGCGCCTTGAACCGTTTGCGGATAAATGGAAAGCGTTTGGCTGGATTGTTAAGGAAGTTGATGGTCATGATTTTAATGCGTTAGCTGATGCAATTGAATATGCTCAGAAAGAAGATAAGGCACCGGTTGTTATAATTGCTCATACCATTAAGGGTAAGTGTGTAGATTTTATGGAAGACAAATACGAATGGCACTATGGTGGGCTGGACAGTGAAAAGGTTGAGCTTGCTAAAGCCTGTATAGACAAACATTATTGTGAAATGTAAAGAAGGAGGAAAACAATGGCTGCTGATGGATTAACATATACAATCGTTGACACGGCCAATATGTCAACGGCTGAAATTTATGGTAAGGTGTTATGTGATTTAGCTGAAAAGCATAATGACATTGTTGGGCTATCGGCTGATTTGGCCAAGTCCACAAAAATTGGTCAGTTTGCGGCAAAATTCCCCAACAGGTTTTTTAATGCAGGCATTGCTGAACAGAACATGTTTGGTATGGCTGCAGGGCTTGCAAAATCGGGGCTCACGCCGTTTGTTTCCACATTTGCGGTATTTGCTTCGCTGCGTGCTGCTGAACAGGTGCGAACTGACATTTGCTATCCCAATCTTAATGTAAAAATTATTGCAACACATGCCGGTACATCATTTGGGCAGGCAGGTACCACGCATCACTGTACTGAGGATTTAGCTGTCATGCGCTCGTTTGCCAATATGGTGGTGATAGCTCCGGCAGATGGGATTGAAACTGCAAATGCAGTCATTGCCGCATATGAACACAAAGGCCCTGTGTATATTCGTATTAACCGTGGATTTGACCCATTCTTATATGAAAAAACTGATTACGGATTTCAGATAGGCAAGGCAGTTCAGCTGCGTGATGGAACTGATATTACGATTATAGCCTGTGGTGCTGCTGCGTATAATGCCTACCATGCTGCTGGTATATTGGAAAAGGAAGATGGACTGAGTGTGCGCGTACTCAACATGCATACAATAAAGCCCATTGATGAAGATGCTATCATAAAAGCTGTTATGGAAACACGGCGGATTGTTACATTTGAAGACCACAATATTTATGGTGGTTTAGGGAGTGCTGTTGCAGAGGTGATAGTGAAAAGCGGGAAAGCCTGTGCATTTGAATCAGTTGGAATTCCTGATGAGTTTGCCATTATTGGATTACCTGAAGATTTGCAAAACTATTATGGTTTTGACCAGAATAAGATTATTGAAAAAGTACGGCAAATAATGGGCAAGGATTTTGAACAAACTGAAGACTGGGAAGACGAGGTGTAATATGGCAACCCAGAATGAATTGTTTGCATCAACAATTTTTTTAAAAGCCGCATTGCCACTTACAAAGGTAATATTGGAATACAGGCCTAAAATGGCTGCAAAATATAAAGGGCTGAATGGTGTGGTGCAGTTTGTAGCAAAGGATGATGCCGGTGATATTGGTGGGTATCTGCAATTTACTGATGGTGTATTGGATGTAAAATATGGTATTCATGAAAAGCCTGATATTGTATTCACATTTAAGGATGTAAAAACAATGAATGCATTTTTTGCAGGTAAGCCGGCAGTACCCTCTATAAAAGGATTAACCAAACTGAAACTATTATTGAAAGCAGTTAACCTATTGCTGGCACTAAAGATTATTGGCAGGAAAACACCGCCAAAGAAGCCTGAAGATAAAGAATTAATGGTGCGGTTGATGCTGTATTTATTGCCATTAGGGATAAGTCAGCTGAATAAAGCAGGCCATCCGGAAATATCAAAATTTTGCCAAAAAAGCCCTGACAGAACTTTTGCATGGTCGGTTACGGGTACCGATATAGCATCGTATCTTAGAATGAAGGCAGGGAATTCAAAAGCAGGCAGAGGCAAATACACCCGCTCAAAGCCATTTGTTGAATTCAAGTTTGATAGCATTGATGGCGCATTGGGCATTTTATTACAAACAACCGATATGATTGAAGCATCTATTAACCGTATTCTGGTTATTGAAGGCTCACCCGAATATGGCAAGGAGATAGGCTCTTTCATGAATATGGTTGGGCAATTGGCGTCATAAGTGCTTTATAAAATAATAGATTCCCGTTCAGATTAGGAATGATGGTGGATGAGAACCTCACCCCAAGCCCATCTCCTTAGCAAGGCGAGGGGAGTAAACTCATAAAAACAGGAGGTATCATGAAAGTAAAATCATTAAGCCATGTTGGAATCACCGTCAGTAATTTTGAAAAGGCTGTACAATGGTACTGGGACATGTTTAAGTTTCCACTGGTTGCCGAAGAATCTATGGATGAAAAACAGGTAGAAGCATTATATAGCCTGTATGGATTAAAAAATACAAAATTACGGCTTGGATTTTTGCGTACACCGGGTGGTGCAGTACTTGAGATATTTGAATTTACTCCGGCTATCCCTTCTGAAAAAGTTTGCTGGAATAAGATTGGATTAACGCACATAACATTAGATGTTAGAAATGTAAAGAAATGGTATAAAAAGCTAAAAGATAAGGGCGTAACATTTTTATGCGAGCCACAAAAAACAGGCCCCAATGAGTGGGTCTTTATGCAGGATATGGATGGCAATCTTATTGAGCTTATAGATTTAAAATTTAATTACATTGCCCTGCGTTATTTAGGTGCGATAGTTGCCCCAATTTTACGAAGGCTGCAGTTTGGAAAGTATTATAAGTAATAAAGTAAATTCTTATAAAAGATATATTTCATTACGGTATTAAGGCAAGATGTGTTTCTTGCCTTTTTATTTTATTTTTAAGCTTTATTTTAAAAATTTTTTATTGATTATTTATCTTCAATGTGTATAATGATATAAATAAACATTACGAGCGTATATGTCATATTTAATATCATCATACAAATAAAGAGGTGAATACTATGGAAAAGGGCTTTGACACTAATGGTAAATATTTTATAGGTATTGATGCAGGTTCTACTACGCTTTCAATTGTCCTTATGGATGAACATAAAAATATAATAGATACCAGCTATACCTATCATCATGGCAAAATAAAAGAAACCATTGAGCAATATTTCAATGAACAACAGCTAAAAGCAGTTTCGCAAATAGCCATCACTTCATCTACGCCACAAGTGGTGAAGGCTTCCCAGGTTAATACACAGGTTG
>Ga0308389_1001504_pt1 | contig 15648 bp, 16 predicted proteins | sample Hotspr2Sample148_FD_202362 | JGI IMG/M metagenome (GOLD analysis project Ga0308389, IMG submission 202362) | Hot spring phototrophic mat microbial communities from Mushroom Spring, Yellowstone National Park, Wyoming, United States - 20040719_148 ... | reverse complement strand
TTTAGGGTATGAAGAAAATGTGGAACTGAATGCTGAACTGGTTCAGCGTACCCCGCAGATGCAGCATGTAGTTAATATACTATTGCGTGATAAGTCGTATGAAGATTTAAATTCTGTTGAGGATACGGTTAATTTAGCTGAAGAGATTAAGGCACATATTAATGTCTTGCTTTTAAAGGGCAAAATTAAAGAGGTATATTTTAGAGAATTTGTTGTAAATTAGCATAGTATTTTGTATTATTAATATGAAGAGTATTTTTGAAAATTTTGTATACATAAGAATTAAACACACTGGAGGAAACAATGGGTGACGGTTCATTGTCCCAGGATGAAATAGATGCCCTGTTGCAAGGCGCTGATGATATGCTCTCAGGTACTGCAAGGGTCCCTGCCGGGGATTTTGCTCCTACCCAGGCTGCTTTATCGCCAGTAGAACGAGAAGCTGTAGCTGATTTTTTAAACAGCAGCATGGGCAGTGTAATGCCTGCGTTATCCGGCTATTTAGGCAAAAATATTATTATTGGCAACGCGTTGGTAGAGGTTAAAAACGCTGATCAGGTGCGTGCTGATTTTCCAAAACAATATGTACAGATTGTAGTTAATTTTACTGGTGGTGTAAATGGCAAGAACGTAATTTTACTTTCAATGAATGATGCTGGTGTCATTTCATCATTAATGATGGGTGATGATTCAGGTGCCCCTCCTGCAACACTGACCGAAGCTCACCAGAGCACATTGCAGGAATTTGTAAGCCAGATGATGTCCACTATTGCCACACAGTTGAGTAATAAAATTGGGAAAGGTGTTAATACCACGGCTCCTGATTTAAAAATTGTTCAGGCCAACATAGATGTTCCCGGAACACCGGATGTAGTAAAGATAACATATAACCTTACTATTCAGAATTTAATTAACTCCAAAATGTATCACTTAATGAATCTTGAACTTGCAGGTGAAATTGCCCGTGGTTCATACGTTCCACAAATGCAACAGCCAGAATACAAACCTGAAACTGTACAGCCCAGGACCGCTTCACAGGTGGGGATAAGCCCTGTTCGTTTTCCACCATTAGGTGAAGGGATGCAATCAATACCAACAGGAAATATTAATCTGCTTCTTGATGTGCCTATGACGCTCACTGTTGAGCTGGGCAGAACTCGACAACTGGTTAAAGATATATTAGGTTTGGGAGAAGGTTCCATCATTGAACTTGATAAATTAGCCGGCGAGCCTGTTGACCTTCTTGTAAATGGCAAACTGATTGCCCGTGGGGAGGTTGTTGTTATTGATGAAAATTTTGGAGTTCGTGTAACTGATATTGTAAGTCCGGCAGAACGTATTGCTAAGATGCAGTCATAAACAGTATTTCTATTATATTGCAAGGGTATGCAATGGTTCGTGATATGACAATGATAAGTGCATATAGGATTATTAGGAAGAAAATTTTTTACTATAGTTTTTTATTATGTCTCATTTTTATATTATGTCCCATTACTATGAACTATCGCCCAAATAATACCATACTGTATGCAAAAGAAGCCAAAACTGTTAAAGCAGTTAAAAATGATAAGGAAAAGAATAAAGAAGTAAAAAACAATGAGGCTGATATAAAGGAAAATACAGCTCAGGTGGTAGAAACACCAGAGGTAGAGAAAAAAGGCAATGAAGCGCAAAAAGGTGATTATCTGTATAACTATGAGCAGCCTCAGGTTGAGGAAGAGTCGTATGTATGGCTGATTTTTAAAACTATCTTTGTGATGGGTGTGCTTGTCGCAGGATTTTATTATTTCTTCAAATTCATTACGCAAAAAGTTGCTATAACAGCAATTGGCCAGGAGGTCATTACAATATTATCAGTGGTGCCATTAGGACAAAATAAATTTTTACAGGTTGTGGATATTGCAGGGAAGGTGTATGTATTGGGTGTATCGGATAATACAATAAATCTCATTACAGAGATAAAAGACAAGGATGATATTGATAGAATACGGCTATTGAGCTCAAAATCAACACCACCTAAACAGGGTGGATTTCAGGAGTATCTATCCACACAATTAGGCAAGGTGCTTGATAAAATGAAAAATCCTGGAAGGCCGTCGCAGCGATTTGCCAGCGAAGAAAAAACAATTCATGATGATGTACTGCTGGCATACAGGCAACGGTTGAAGAAATTAAATGGTGATGATGTATAGAACGCTATGAAAAGAATTACACGTAAACATATAATTATAGTACTGCTTACAATAATTGTATTGTTTGGTATTGGTGCCGTGTGCATTGATGTTGCGTTTGCCCAGAAAGCAGGCAATGTCAGGATGCCTATACCTAAAATTGGGTTTGATATTGAAGAGGCAAAAACACCAAAGGATGTATCGCTTAGCCTGCAGATTTTGTTTTTACTAACCATTTTAACATTAGCGCCATCAATTATTATGATGATGACCTCGTTTACACGGGTTGTCATTGTGCTGGATTTTGTGAGGCGTGCTCTGTCACTACAGCAGATGCCACCTACACAGGTTATTGTGGGACTTGCCATTTTCCTGACAATATTTATTATGTCGCCTACCTTGACAGAGATTAATGACAAAGCATTACAGCCGTATTTAAAAGGGCAGATTGGTAATGAAGAGTTTTATAATAAAAGCATGGAGCCATTGCGCAAGTTTATGCTGAAACAAACCCGCAAAAAAGATATAGCACTATTTATTGAACTTGCAAAATTAGAACGGCCAAAAACTGAGGATGATGTACCAACCTATTGTCTTATCCCTGCGTTTATGATCAGCGAGCTGAAACGTGCGTTTGAAATGGGGGTGTATATCTTTATTCCCTTTATTGTAATCGATATGATTGTAGCAAGTGCCCTTATGGCAATGGGTATGATCATGCTGCCACCTATCATGATTTCATTGCCCTTTAAGATTGTGCTTTTTGTACTGGTAGATGGGTGGAATCTGCTTACGTATGAGCTGGTGAAGTCGTTTATGTAGGAGAAGACTATGACAGATGTTGAAGTAATAAAAATTTTACGAGAAGCATTAATGGTAACCATGGTGGTTTCAGCTCCCATACTGGGGATTGGCATGTTTGTGGGGCTCATCATTTCAATATTCCAAACCACCACCTCAATTCAGGAGCAGACGCTTACGTTTGTTCCAAAGATTATAGCTATCTTTGCTGCATTGATACTGTTTGCAGCATGGATTCTTCATACACTGGTAGCATATACAAAAGGATTATTCATGATGATTTCTAAACTGGGTGCCGGATAATGGAATATTTTGTATATCAGTTTCAGGCATTCTTTCTAGTGCTGGTTCGCATGACAGCAATGATGGTGATTGCTCCATTTTTTTCAAGTGGGGCTATTCCTTTACTTATGCGAGGTGCTCTTTCATTCTTTGTTACACTTGTTATTTTTCCGGTACTTTCACTCAGCAATGCAGCGCTAACAGGCAATATGGGTGTTTACTACCTTATGGTTATACAAGAGATAATAATTGGTTTGTACATTGGATTTCTGGTAAGCGTTGTATTTTCGGCATTTCAGCTTTCCGGGCAGTATTTTGCCGTGCAGATAGGCTTTGGAATTAATGAAGTTATAGATCCATTGGCACAGATTTCTATACCGCTTGTTGGGCAGTTAAAAAATCTTATTGGCCTGTTGGTATTTTTAGCAATTAACGGGCACCATTTCATGATTAAGGCAATTTACCATTCTTATGAGTTGGCTCCAGCATTTGCACTTAAAGGTGAAAGTATCCAAGCATTTTTAAAATTTTTGGCACATTCCTTCAGCGGCATGTTTGTTATAGCTCTTAAAATATCTCTGCCTATAATTGCTGTGGTTTTTTTGATTTCAGTGAGTATGGGTATACTGGCAAAGGCTGCGCCTCAGATGAATATTATGATGTTAGGTTTCCCATTTAAGATTGCAGTAGCATTTGGGATGATGATTCTTGTTTCGCCGTTAATAGTCAGAATTATGAATGTTTCATTAGAAAGGACATTTCAGTTCATTGTGAAAGTAATCAGGTACTGGCCGGTATGAAATGGTATAATGACATAAATATGGATTTACTATCGCTACATATCAATAGCGCGATAGTTTTTGACCTTCAGCTTTTTGCAGCGGAGGATGAGGGCAGGACCGAGGAGCCTACCGAGAAAAAGCTGCGTGAAGCTCGCGAAAAAGGCCAGGTTGCAAAGACTGAGGAATTGCCTCAGGCTCTCGTGGTTATCTTTGCCATGATTACCATTGTTGTGTTTTGCGGTTTTATCTTTGAAACAATTATCAGGATGATGCGTTATTACCTTACAAGCTTTTCGCATTTTCAGCTTACTGAGCGCAGTTTATTTCATGAGGCGATAGCAACCGGCGTTGAATCCTTCAAGATATTGTTGCCAATATTTGTTGCCACCGTGATTGCTGCATTGCTTGGCAATATTGCACAGGTTGGGTTCCAGATATCAACGCATCCGCTCAAGTTTGACCTTTCAAAGATAAAATTTGATCCTGCAACAATGGCGCGGAAGATGTTTTTTTCGCGACAGGTTGCCATGAACCTTTTTAAATCAATATTCAAAGTTGTTGTTATTGGATTTGTGTGTTATTTAGTCATCAGCAATGATTTTGATGAATTAATCAAAACTCCTGATATAAGCGTTGGGCTGGCATTTCAAAATATCTCAATTATTGCCCTGAAGGTAATTATCTGGTCTACGGTGTGCCTGCTAATCCTTTCCATCCCTGATTATATTTTTCAGAAACGCGAATATATTGAATCATTAAAAATGACCAAACAGGAATTGAAAGAAGAATGGAAGGAAACCGTTGGCGACCCGCATGTACGGGCACGGTTGCAAGAAATGCAGCGGGAACTGATTATGCGCAATATGATACGCGAAGTGCCCAAAGCAGATGTGGTGGTTACAAACCCAACGCATTTTGCCATAGCTATGCGATATGAACCGGAAGCAATGTATGCGCCAATGGTCATTGCAAAGGGTGTTGATGCAATGGCTTTAAGGATACGGCAAATAGCTCTAGATAACAATATACTTGTGATTGAAAACAGGCCCTTAGCACAGGAATTATATAAACGGGTGGAAGTAGGGGATATTATACCTGAAGATTTATTTTATGCCGTTTCATTAATTTATGCTGAAGTGTATAAAAAACGGAATTTTAAGGCTGCAATATAATTTTTGAGGTAGCGTATGGCAGAACAAACATACGATTTTTCCTGGATGCAAAAGAGCGATATTTTACTTGGCATAGGTGTCATTGCAGTTGTTACCATGCTGGTTATACCTTTGCCAACATTCCTTTTGGACTTCCTTATGGCAATCAGCATCATGCTTGGAATCCTGATATTGCTTGTAGTTATGTATGTGCCACGCTCTTTTGATTTTTCTGTGTTTCCTGCCCTTCTGCTTATTACTACTGTCTATCGTTTAGCGCTCAATGTATCATCAACCCGTTTAATCCTTTTGCAGGGTGCTGCATTTGATGGTAAAATCATACGAACATTTGGCGAGTTTGTTGTTGGTGGCAATTATGTTATTGGTTTTATAGTATTTATCATACTTGTTGCAGTACAGTTTATTGTTATCACCAAAGGTGCAACACGAACAGCCGAAGTAGCAGCCCGTTTTACACTGGATGCGATGCCGGCAAAATTGATGAGTATTGATTCTGACCTTTCCAACGGCATCATCAACGAAGAGGAGGCATTACGCCGCAGGCGTGAAGTACGCAAAGAAGCTGACTTTTACGGAGCCATGGATGGTGCCTCAAAGTTTGTGCAGGGAGATGTTAAGGTTGGCATTATTATTACGATAGTTAACATTATTGGTGGTTTTATTATTGGCATGGTAATGCGTGGTGAAACTTTTGATGTAGCAGTACATACGTATACATTATTGTCGATAGGCGATGGCCTTGTTGCCCAGATACCATCATTGCTAATCACAACGGCAACTGGTATTATTGTTACCCGTGCTGTATCAGAAGACAGCCTTGGAAAAGACCTTTCAGCGCAATTAGGATCTCAGCCGCGGGCATTGATGCTTACTGCCGGCGCATTAGGGCTATCTGCAATTATACCCGGTTTTCCAAAGATTACTTTGATTTTACTTGCATTAGGTATTGGTGCATTGGGATATTTATTAAAGCAAACGGCAGAAGAAGAGGTAGAAAAGACAAAGATTGAGCAAAAAGAAGCTGCTTTGAAGACGCATAAGCCTGAGTCAGTTATACCACTAATACAGGTTGATCCTTTAGAAGTTGAGATTGGTTACAGCCTTATACCTTTGGCAGATCCTGATCAGGGTGGCACATTACTGGACCGAATTACCAATATACGAAGGCGCAGTGCCCTGGAAATGGGGCTTATAGTTCCACCAATACGTATCCGTGATAATATGGAGCTTGCACCGCAGGATTATTCTATACTAATTAAAGGGGTGGAGGTTGGGCATGGCAGCCTTCAGGTTGGGAAACTAATGGCTATGGATCCTGGCACAGTTGAAGAAAAGATTGAAGGTGTTGAGTTTACCGAACCAGTATTTAACCTCAAGGCAATATGGATTGATCCTGATAACAGGGATGTTGCCGAACGCCGTGGATATACTGTAGTAGATTGCCCAACCATTATTGCAACACATCTCACTGAAATTATACGCAGGCATGCAGATGAAATACTGGGCAGGCAGGAGGTGCAGCAGCTTATTGATACAATTAAGAATGACTATCCGGCAGTTGTTAATGAACTGGTTGGTGACAAAAAGCTCAGTATTGGTGAGATACAGAAAGTGTTGCAAAACCTTTTACGTGAACGTGTTTCAATCCGCAATATGGTCACCATTCTTGAAACGCTGGCAAGCTATTCTGATTATACCAAAGACATAGGATTGCTGACTGAGTACGTGCGTGTAGCACTGGCTCGCCAGATATGCAGGGAATATGCTGACAAAAACAACACACTTTCGGTGATTACAGTAGATCCGGAGATAGAAACAATAATACGCTCTTCAATTCATGAGGATCCGGTAGAGGGAAGAATTGTAAGCCTTGATCCCGATACACATCGCGAGGTGCTTGATAGTTTGTTAGGATCTTATTCTAAGGCGCGAAGTGCAGGATTTGCACCTGTCTATTTAGTGTCGCCACATATTCGCAGTGTTCTCTTTACGTTACTGGAACGGGAAGTTCCTGATCCAGTTGTTCTTTCATATAATGAAATTGTGCCCGAAATCAGAGTTAATGTTATAGGTACAGCGTTATTGCGGGCAGCATGATATAACAAAAAAATTAAAAAGTGAGGTGGTTGACAATGAGATACGTAAAAATTAAAGCACGCACCTATAATGAAGCAATGATGAAACTCAAGATGGAGCATGGTGACGATGCTATACCTATCAGCCATAAAAATGTTAAAGAAGGCGGTTTGTTTAATACAGGGTTGTTTGCACGGGATTTTGTAGAGTTAACAGCAGCTATCCCTGATGTCAAACCTGCCAAGTTAAAGCCAAAGAAAAATATTGATTTGACTGTTGGAACCAATGATAATGTAAACGAACTATTAAAACAGGTTATAGAAAAACCTGAAAATGATCCCCAAAGAAAACCACATACAGGCTTGGAGCAACTTCTAACTCAGAGCATACTGCAATCAAGGCAACAGGATGATGTTAAGCCTGTTACAAGACAAGCTGAAGAACCAAAAGTTGAAACACCTGATGCTTCGTACATCAAATTAGAAAAAGAATTCAATGAATTGAAGGCGTTGCTAAAGAATCTCATTGAGACAAAACAGGAAAGAGTGGCTTCTGATGTATGCCTTGATAATGGTGATATATATTTTAAACCCTTTAAGGATATATTACGTAAAAATGATATGGATGATGAAGAGTGTAGTATGCTTTTAGATGAAGTAAAGCGCAATGTAAGTAGTGAAGATATGAAAGATAAATATAAGATTGAAAAAACATTGCGTGAACTCATTAAAAGCAGGATAGTAGTAAGTGGGCCTATTGACAGGGGGAAACGAAAGAAGGTGTTGATGTTTGTAGGCCCAACAGGAGTTGGGAAAACAACAACAATGGCAAAATTAGGTGCTATTTTGTCTCTGCGGCAGGGTTTGAAGGTATCGTTTATTACCATTGATAATTACCGAATTGCGGCAACTGAGCAGCTAAAAAAATATGCTGAAATAATGCGAATACCAATTCATGTTGTTACCGACCCGGCAGAATTTAAAGAAATAGTTGAAAATGAAAAAGCTGACATTATAATGGTAGATACATCCGGAAGAAGCCACAGGAATGATCTCAAAATTGCGGAGATAAAAAATTTTGCTGATAATTGCAATTGTGAGATTGTAAAGATACTTTGTGTTAGTGCCAACACAAAACGGAGTGACCTGGTTGAGGTATTCAAAGCATATGATATTCTTCATATTGACAACGTGATCATAACAAAAGTTGATGAGACATCATATATTGGAAATGTTATCTCAGTAGCCGATAAATATAATAAGCCCATATCATATATCACCAATGGGCAGGAAGTGCCAAATGACATAGCAATTGCTGAACCTGATATGATGGTGAATATGATACTGGAATCAACAATGCGTTAAGGAGGGGTACCTTGGATCAGGCTGCAAATTTACGGCGGTTGGTAATACAAAACAGTGCTACTCGTAAAACTAAAACAATAGCCATTACCAGTGGCAAAGGTGGAGTTGGCAAAACAAGTGTAGCGGTAAGCCTTGCTATAGCGCTTGCTAAACGCAATTATTCTGTTACATTGTTAGATGCCGATTTAGGGCTTGCTAACGTTAATGTTGTATTAGGGATAATACCAAAATACAATCTTTATCATGTCATAAAAGGAAAGAAAAAATTGGAGGAGATAATTATTGATGTTCCTGAAGGAATAAAGATAATAGCAGGTGCTTCAGGGTTCCATCAGCTTGCTAATTTAGACGTTAAACAAAGAGAATATTTTATCAAGGCACTATCGGAACTGAATGACGATGATTATATGATAATTGATACAGGGGCTGGTATTTCACAAAACGTGCTGAGTTTCCTGGTTGCTTCGGATGAGGTGATAGTTGTTACTACACCAGAGCCTACGGCTATAACGGATGCTTATGGTACTATTAAAGCCATTGCAGCCAATGACCCTGATAAAACGGTTAAACTTCTGGTAAACAGGGCACAAACGGTAACTGAGGCAAAAAAAGTGGCTCAGAGGGTCATTAATATTGCAGGGCAGTTTTTAAATATTAAAGTTGATAATTTAGGATTTATATTTGATGACTTGTATGTGGCAAAATCAATACGGAATCAGAAGCCGTTTATAGTAAGCTATCCTAAATCAAAAGCTTCAACCTGTATAGAAATTATAGCAGATAGGGTTGCAAATATTGAATCAGATACTGATAAGGGCACGGGAATGTTAAGCTTTTTTAGAAGGTTTTTTGGGCATTATGAGTCTGAAAATGAGGAGGATTCACTACAATAGGTACTAATGATTGTAATTATTACTTGATTTAATTAAAACTTAGCACTATTTTTAACATAGGAAAGGCTTAGTTACAAGACATTGGAAAGGTTATAATTATAAAATGTTATTAAATGAAAAAATGTTTAAAATTTCATTAGAGGTAAAAGTATCAATACTATTTGGTATCCTTGCTTTTTTTGTTTCATTATTGTTTGGCATTATGGTTGGTAACAAAATTGGCATTTTATTTGGCAGAGTACTTTCTTTTACGGTTTTATATGCAGCTATTGGATACGGTTCACTAGTAATAATAAAACGCCTTGTCCCGGAAGTGTATGAGATCTTGAATCAATCTTTTGAATTATCAAAAAGAAAAGTAAGCCAGGAAGAATATGTGACTGTGAAACCAGATGAAACCAATACCGTACAGGAAGAAGCTGCTACAGGTGATGATGGGTATACTGCTGATACTTTGGTATCTGGAACAGCAGATACATCATATAATGAAGTTTTTACACCACTTGAATCAAAAGATTTTACTAATTTAAGTACTAAGGATAGTAAACCAAAGAAGATGGGCAAACATATTGTACTGGACGATAAGAAGATTCAATACGAACCAAAAATAATGGCAGAAGCTATACGAACTATGCTCAAACGTGATAAGGATTAATTTAAATAACGAGGTTGTATGGCAAATAAAAAATTTCAGGAATTTGATGCAATTGATGAAGATGAACTCTGGAAACGCTATGCCAAAACTCATGATCAGGCAATACGAGACTATTTTGTTGTGAAGTATGCTCCGTTGGTTAAGTATGTTGCAGGCAAAATTGCTATGGGGATGCCCAGTTCAATAGAATTTGATGATCTTGTTTCCTATGGTGTGTTTGGCTTGATTGATGCAATAACAAAATTTGATCCTGATCGGGGTATTAAATTCAAAACGTATGCTATGACGAGAGTACGGGGGGCAATTTTTGATGAACTGCGTTCAATAGACTGGATACCACGTTCCATACGGCAGAAAGCCAAACAAATTGAACAAGCAATAGCAGACCTGGAAAACAAATTAGGAAGAACAGTTGAAGATGAAGAAATAGCAAAGGAGTTGGGTATTACCATTGAGGAATTTCAATCGTTGCTAAATAAGCTCAGTGGCACAGCGATGTTATCATTAAATGATATATGGTATGTTGGGGATGAAAATGATGAGCTATCAATACTTGAAACTCTTGAGGCCCCAGATACACTCAACCCGGATGTTATGATTGAAAAGGAAGAAATACGGGATTATATAGTGGATGCAATAAAGAAATTGCCTGATAAAGAAAAAAAGGTTATAGTTCTCTATTATTATGAGGATCTGACATTAAAGGAAATAGGTGAAGTCTTAGAGGTTACTGAGAGCAGAGTATCCCAGTTGCATACAAAAGCAATAATGAGGCTTAGAGGAAGGTTGGGAAGAATCAAATCTAATATTGTTGGGTAGAATGTTAGAGGGTATATTTTTAATATGAATTTCTGGCTGTTACTATAATGAAAAATTTAAAAGATTTACTGAAAACCATACAGGATGATGAATCATCTGAAAATGAAATAGAAGTCTATGCTGATTCAGTGAAACAGGCATTGGAATTAGCTGCTGGTGAACTGGGTGTTGATATTTCAGAACTTGATTATCAGATTCTTGAAAAAGGCACATCAGGTTTTATGGGTATAGGAAGACAGCCTTACCGGGTTCTGATACGGCCGATAGTTACTGAAAAAGAAGAAGATTTTTCTGAAATAGAAAAAAAACTCCATTCAATGCCTGATGTTGACCTCAGAGTAAAAGATGTTCCAAAAAATGTTGATGGGTCAGCAAAAATACGAGTAACGAAAACAGGAATATGGCTGACAATAACACCGCCAAAAGGAAATGGCCGGCGTGTAGATCTGTCTGATATTTCCAATAAAATCTATGCATTGCGCATACAGAATGCTGATATGGCTAAGATTGAAAAGGAGGTCCGTAAACCTTCTGGTAAACCTGTCAAAATAGGTGATTGGATACCTAATCCGGAATACGATGGCACAATGACTGTTGAGATCACTGATGATGAAATGAAGGCCTTTGTACATTTTGTGCCACCACGATTTTGTGGGCGGCATATGGATGTTGATGATGTCATAGAAGCTTTGAAGCGAGCAGGTGTTGTTACCGGTATTAAAGAGGAAAGGATAGCTGAATATTTAGACCGCATGGATTATAGCCAGCCACTTTTAGCAGCCGAAGGAACACCACCCCGTCATGGACGAGATGCGTATATTGATTACAAAGTAAGAATAGACAAGAGTGGTATTCAGTTAGAGGAGGATGAAAAGGGAAGGGTTGACTTTAAGGATTTAGATTTATTGGAAAATGTAGTTGTTGGTCAGGTATTGGCAGTAAAGGTTCCTGCTGAAGAAGGTGTGCCGGGAAGAACAGTTACTAATAGAATCATTCCTGCTCGTTCAGGCAAAGATACTCAGATCAGATATGGGAAAGGTACTATCCTGTCACAGGATGGTACTGAATTAACTGCTGAAATAAATGGACAGGTTGTGTATCAAAATGGGAAAATAAGTGTTGAACCTACGTTTTTAGTTAAAGGAGATGTTTCCACAGAAACAGGTAATATAGTTTTCTTGGGTTCCGTAATAGTAAGTGGCAGCGTTCAGGATAATTTTACCGTAAAGGCAGCAGGGAATATAGAAATCAAAGGTACTGTTCAGAAAGCAAATTTAGAAGCTGAAGGTGATATAGTTATCCGACAGGGAATAATGGGTAGGGAAGGTGCACGAATTGAATCAACGGGTGGTTCAATAATTGCCAAATTTATACAAACAGCAACCGTTATTGCTGAAAAAGATGTCATAGTGGCAGAAGGTATTGTCCATTCAAATGTTGATGCAGGCAACAGGATAATTTGCAATGGAAGAAGAGCACGTATTGTTGGAGGTTTAATTAGAGCTGGTGAAGAGGTAAATTCCAAATATGTTGGCTCAGACTCATTTACCAAAACGGTAGTCAGGGTTGGCATGAATCCCAAGGTGCTTCAGCAGCTTACCGAACTGGAAGAGAATAAACGGTCAATATCAGAGGAATTTGATAAGGTCAGGAAGGATGTAACAACCCTTACAGTACAGAAAAATAATGCAGGAGGGCATTTGCCAAAAGATAAAGAGGAGCTTTTAGGGAAGCTTATTGCTCAGAAACAGAAATTAGAACAGCGGCTTAATGAAATTAACCTGTCATTAGAGGAATTGAAAGCGTATCTGAATATGTTAGAACAAAAAGGCAAAGTATGTGTTGAAAAGACTATATTCCCTGGTGTGGAGATATATATTAAAGATAAACGTTTTAATGTAAAGGACCCGTACAATTATGTAAAGTTTGCCCTTGAGGGTGCTGATATCAGGCTATCTGAATATGAACCACCGGATCTGGGTGAAGTACAAAAATTAATGGTAAGGAGGAGAAGATAAAAAAGTAACAACCAGGAGAATAAGATGACTATTAAACCAATAGATTTGCAAACTAACATAGCACAGATGATAGAGGTAGCCCGTGGAGAACATGCACGCAATGTTGCTGTTGTTGAGCAGCAACATATATTAAGCAAAGAGTCGCAGGAAAAAACCAATATACAAAAGGAAAAGGTTGAGGAAAACAAAAAAGCAGAACGAACTATAATTTTAAACGAAGAAAAGCAGTTTAAAAAGGGAAAACAATTTAAAGAAGGTGAAAAAAAGGAAAAACAGGAACAGCCTGAAGTATTGGAAGATACAAAGATTGGAAGAATTATTGATGTAAAAAAATAAATAAGGAAGTATGCGCAATGCAACTTGTTATTCTCATAATGGTGAATATTTTAATAGCATCTATATTTTATCTGGTTATTTCACTAAAATTAGAGCGCTCGGCAAGTGAATTCAGGTCTAAACGTTTGCGAAAAGAGATGGAAGAACTTATAAATGAATTTAATCATACTGCCGAACGTAACTTGGCATTATTAGAATATAAAATTAATATCCTACGTGAACTATTGAAAAAAGCTGATGCGTTGCCAGGCCTAGATATTACCATTAATGATGAAAGTATAGTAACTACTGGCTCAAAAAAGGGTAAGAAGAAAACAAACAAGAAAGAAGAGAAGATTTCTGTAGACACAATAAATGCCCCAGAAAATATACAATCAATCCCGGAAAAACCTTCTTTTGATATTCCAAAACGGCCTGGTAAAGAAATACATGACAATACGATAGTATATCTAGAAAGAGAAAAAGCAAAAACATTTTCTGAAACCAAATCTCAGGTGCCAACTGTTACAGAACAATTATCAGAGATTGCCAGGATTGTGTTACATAAATTTAGTCAATACATTGAAAAAAAGTATAGTAAAAAAACAACTGATACTTCCCCTATATTTTCAGAAGATGTGCCTAATAGTGTTACTGAGGAATATTATGCTTTGCAATCGCAATATGAGGAAAAAGCATCGGAAGCACATGCTCCAATTGATGAAGATGAATTGATAGCTATGTATAATGAAGCTGATGATAAATATTTGATGATAGCTAAATTATACAGTAAGGGTTATCCTTTACAGGTACTATCGAAAATATCAGGAATCCCAATTGGTGAAATATCACTCATTTTAAATCTTTCAATGAAAAAGTAGTGTAATAAATGTAGTATGACAATAGATTGTTTACATATTGGTGGGGTATGATTGACTTTTCAAATATTAAAAGATTAAATGAGGATGAGTTTAAAAAATTTGCACAGTTAATATATGATGAAAGTGGCATATTTTTAAAAGAATCAAAAATCACACTTTTATCAAACCGGTTGCGCAAACGGTTAAAGGCATTAAACCTCTCTGAGTTTTCAGATTATTACAATTATATTATAAGCCTTAAAGATAAAAGCAAGGAAATTGAAGAGTTACTGGATGTTGTATCTACCAATGAAACGTATTTTTTCAGAAATGAACGGCAGTTTGATGCATTAAAAGATTATTGTATTCCGGAGATAGTTAAAAATAAAAAACAGAAAAGTCTTACTATATGGAGTGCAGGGTGTTCCACTGGTGAAGAACCTTACACAATAGCTATCTGTGTTATGGAAGCACGGCTGATTCTATCTGGGTGGAATATTTCCATCATAGCAACAGATATTGCTCCTTCAGTTCTTGAGTTTGCACGTATTGGCAGGTATACAGGAAGGCGGATTGAAAAGGTACCCCCTGAAATTTTAAAAAAATACTTTACACAAATGCCAGATAACCCTGAAGTGTATGAAGTAAAGGATGAGCTAAAAAAACTGGTTTCTTTTTCATATCTCAATCTATTTAAAAATCCTTATCCTGAAAATGTTGATGTAATATTTTGCCGTAATGTGATGATATATTTTGACCGTGCTCGTCAAAAAGAGCTTATAGCAAATTTTTATAAGGTCCTGAATCCATGGGGCTACCTTTTTATTGGTCATTCTGAAACTCTGCATGCCCTGTCTGATGATTTCCAGTATGTCAAGATTATGGATTCGCCTGTATATGTTCCCAAGGAGAAAGTAAATGGAATTTAAACTTATCACTGTTCCCATAGCGGATTATAAAGTTTCCCAATCTCCTGATATATTACGTACAATATTGGGATCCTGTGTTGGTATCTGTTTGTATGACCCTGAAAGTAAAATTGGTGGGCTGGCTCATATAATGTTACCGGAAAATAATGATAAATCAACAAATCCAAAAAAATATGCTGATAGTGCGATAGCTCTTATGATTGATGAATTGCTAAAAAAAGGTGCAAATAGTGAACATCTGGTTGCCAAAATCGCTGGTGGTGCTTCAATGTTTAAAATGCCGGAAAATTCTTTTATTGGTTCGATAGGTATTAATAATGTACACAAAGTTAGAGAAGTATTAAATAACTATCATATTACTGTTATTGGGGAAGATGTTTTTGGTGATTATGGCAGAACGGTTGATTTTTTTCTTGAAACAGGTAAGTTAAAAATAAAGTCACTTGGGCATGAAGATAAAGAGATATAGCGGGTGTAATGTATGGAAAGTATGACGGGGTATTCATTTATA
>Ga0308389_1001494_pt1 | contig 15722 bp, 13 predicted proteins | sample Hotspr2Sample148_FD_202362 | JGI IMG/M metagenome (GOLD analysis project Ga0308389, IMG submission 202362) | Hot spring phototrophic mat microbial communities from Mushroom Spring, Yellowstone National Park, Wyoming, United States - 20040719_148 ... | reverse complement strand
GTCATCGTGTGTTAACATATCATGTGCACGTTTTGCGGAATGGCAAGCAATTTTTTCAATTATTTTAATTTTAATATCATGCAATGAGTTTTTGGTTTCATGCAAACTATCGACAATATCCTTAATTAATCCTTCAATATCATTGGTATCACAAAAATCAGGGATGGCATTGACAACAACGGAATGCTCATCAAATTGGTCTATAATGATTCCATAATTGGTAAGTATATCCCTGTAGGTGTGTATTTGTAAAAGCAAATCAGGAGATAGTTCCATAACAACAGGCATAAGCAGCTGCTGCACACCAGAAATTGAATCAATGTTCATAAGATAATCAAATATTTTTTTTTCATGGGCAGCATGAAAATCTATAACATACAGATTATTTTCTTTTTGAATAAGAACATAGGTGCCAAAAATAGTTCCAACAACAGTATAATCCTTATTATGCAGTTGTGTGTACAAATGCTTCATTTCATGTATTAAGGCATTTGGATTAACAGTAGGCTGTGTATATACTAAAGGAGGTGCAACGTCATTATCATATACATTTTCTGGATGTGATGGTGTATTAATGCTTTTATCCTGTAATTTTGTTACATTATTTTTAACTTGAAAAGCATGTATAGTGCTGCTTATTACCTTGTGTGCAAAATTATAAATCATTGAATGTATATAGTTACTATCAAAGAAACGGATTTCCTTTTTTGCTGGATGAACATTAACGTCAATCAGTTCAGGCTTAATTGTGCAAAAAATAAATGCTGCAGGATACTGCCCCTTTTGCAATAGTGTTTGATACACCTGCTGTACAATAAAACTGAAATATGGGAACTGGACTGGCCTCTGGTTGACAAATAAAAATTGCATTGATCTGTTTGAACGGTAATAGGTGGGTTTTGAACAATACCCTTCAATAGTGCATTGCAAATCAGTTAATGAGCCATAGAGCAGATTATCTGCCACTTCATTGCCAAATATCTGGGCAATCCTTTGTACAGTTTCTGCTGGTTCAAATACAAATGCAATGTTATTATCAATCTTCAATTTGAATTGTATATGAGGATGTGCTACAGCTATTGTAAACAAAACATCCTTTATACGATTAAGTTCAGCCTTTAAACCTTTTATAAACTTTTTACGAGCAGGTGTGTTAAAAAAAAGATTTTCTACAATAACCGTTGTGCCATTAGGTCCTGCCCAGTCAAATATTTCTTTAGTGCCATCAGATACCACAAGCTTGCCGCCAATATCTTCATCTGCTGTACGTGACAATATTGTACATCTGGATACTTCTGCAATACTGGAAAGTGCCTCGCCTCTAAAACCCATGGTAACGATGGAAAATATATCATCAATGCTTTTTATTTTGCTTGTGGCATGTTCCTCAACAGCCAGAGGCAAATCATCCTTATAAATGCCGATTCCATTATCTTTGACTACTATACGTTTTAATCCACTATCCTCAATTTCAATTTCAATGTCAGTAGCAAATGCATCAATTGCATTTTCAACTAATTCTTTTACTACTGAATAAGGGCCATCAATTACTTCACCTGCAGCTATTTTTCTTTTTACAGCATCAGGCAAAACCTGTATTCTTTTTTTTATGTTGTTCGATAGCTCCATGCACTAAAGCCTACAGCGATTTTATGGCTTCAATAAATTTAGGCAATGTTTCTCCTACCTTTCCCTGAATGAATATATCGGTTATCATAGGAGTAATCACTGTTTTTTCTAAGTTAAATTCTATGACATAAGCACCATTAGCTTTAGCTATGTGAGGAATGCTACTGGCAGGATAGACAACTGCGGAAGTACCAATGACTAGAACAACTTTGGCATCACTTGCTAAATTCTGTGATTCCATTAATGCGTTATAGGGAATCATCTCACCAAAAAATACCACACTTGGCTTTAATATTTCACCGCATTTTTTGCACTGTGGAGGTTCATTTTCTATAACAAATTCATCGGGAGCATATTCTGCACCACAGTAAATACATTGTAATCGTTCTGAATTGCCATGAAACTCAATGACGTTTTTGCTGCCAGCCCTTTGGTGGAGATTATCAATATTCTGTGTTATGACTGCTTTTAACAATCCCATTTCTTCTAATTGAGCTAAAGCAATATGTGCTGGATTGGGCATAGCATTTTTTGTCATATCCATAAGTTCAAATATCATCTTCCATATTTTCTTTGGGTTTCTTCTGAAACCATCTATATGGGCATATTCTTCAGGGTTGTACCGTGTCCATAATCCACCAGCACTACGGAAGTCAGGGATGCCACTTTCAACTGAAATGCCAGCGCCAGTTAATGCTATAGTGGAGATAGAATCTTTTACAATTTTTGCTGCAGTTCTTATTAAATCATCCATGATGTACCTTTTTTAAATAAGGACAATTTTAAAGAAAATATACTATTTCAATATTGGCAAGTAATTTTTTATAGTAAAAAATGCCCGCTATTACAATGAACAATATACACACTTTATCTAAGGAATTAGATGTGTATTCAATTTTAAACTTTTTTTTAAAATTTACATTTAGGAACGGATTCAGAACTTTGTCATATAAAATATTTGACAAATTATAAGTTATTAAATTAAAATGTATAGAGTAATATGAAGTGTTAAAATTAATTGTATGTATATACGGCATGATAAATTTTAATATTAATAAAAAATGTATATTTAAAAAGAAATATTTTATTATTTTGATATTATTATTTATTTTTTTATATATATTACATGCAATACCACTTTACGCTATAGAGATATTTGATACATACAACCAAATAAAAACAACATTTGAAGGCTTATCACGTTTTTTGGATAACATCTATACTTTTATATCAGCAATTTCTAACTTTTTAGGTTATAGAGCAATAGCACTTTTTTTTGCAATTGCATTTACTTCTGCTGGACTATCTGCAATAGGTTTTCCAAAAGGTAAAACTTCGTTTTTTATATCAATGGTAATTATAAATATATTGTGGTTTACATGGAACACAAGCTTTGAAATCGATTATACTTATACTTTGATAACAATGATAAAAACAAATGGTATTATTTTATTCCCATACATTCTTTTTTTAATTATTAAATATTATAAAAATGCTATTAAAAAGTCTATAAATATATGTTTTTATTTTATATTTCCATTTTTGAAAAAAGAAGGGATACGTAAAAAAGCATTGCAAGAATCGGTAAAATCATTAAATGCAACATATACTCATGTAATAGATTCATTAATGAATGATTATTTCAATAGTAATGATATAATAAAGCTTTCGGATACTTCTATAGGAACTATCGAACAATTAGAAAATATATTAAAAAAAATAAGAGAATCAGGGAGTGGCAAATGAATTTTACACATACACGTTACTCTGATTTAGTAATAATAACCATTACCGGTATTGGGGAATATGGCGATGATGTTAAATTATTAAAAGTAGTTGAAAAATTTATACCGGAAAAAATTTCAACTATTGCCATTAATTTTTCTCAGGTAGATACCATTAATTCTGCGGCAGTTGCAGCAATTTTGTATCTTTTAAAATATGGAGATGAACATAACTTTGATGTTGTATTTTTTGCTGCTAATGATAAAATATATATGATTTTAGAAAGAGCATTGCCTAAATATTCTATAAATATTTTCACCGAAGATGAATTTCATAAAAGATACAATATTACAGTTTGAAGAGGTGAGCTATGATTTTCACTAAAAAAGAAGAAGAAAACCGATGCATTTTCACTATCAATGAACAATTAAACCCAAGAACTTTAAAGGAATTAATTGAAGAAATGCATAATTTTTTACAAAATGACAGCCGTGATGCTATAATTGATATGACAAATGTTGAAGTTGTTGATTCTACAATTTTAGCGGGCTTTATGACATTGTATAATAATTTTAATAACAATCGAAGAAAGTTCAGAATTATTAATGCTAATAATTATGTGAAACGCGTTATAGAATTAGCTTCACTTGAAACATTTCTTCTGGAGGAGTAGATGAAATTATTGGCCAACGGTTTTGACAGAAGAAAAGGCCCACTTGTGTTGATTATTATGGATGGCATGGGGATTGGGCCCAATGATGAAGGAAATGCCTTTTTTCTTGCACGTACGCCAGTATTGGACAAATTGATGCAAACCTGCCCATACACAACATTAAAAGCACACGGAACAGCAGTGGGGCTTCCATCAGATGCCGATATGGGCAATTCTGAAGTTGGCCATAACGCTTTAGGTGCTGGTAGGATTTTTGACCAGGGAGCTAAGCTTGTTGACAAAGCTATTGAATCAAAACAAATATTCACTACTGAAATATGGAAAAAATTACTGGAAAAACCAGTTAATACTGGTACAACATTGCATTTTATTGGTTTGCTTTCTGATGGTAATGTCCATTCTCACATTAATCATCTCTTTAAACTCATTGAGCAGGCTGCGTTAGAAGGAGTAAAAAAAATCCGCGTACATATTTTATTAGATGGAAGAGATGTCCCTGAAACATCAGCCCTGCAATACGTTGATAGCTTAGAAAAATTTCTGCATAGTTTTAACCAAAAAAACTTTGATTTCTGTATTGCCTCAGGTGGCGGTAGGATGGTAACTACAATGGACAGGTATGAAGCCGACTGGAGTATCGTAAAACGTGGATGGGATGCCCATGTGTTAGGAAAAGGAAGAGCATTCACTTCTGCTACAGAAGCAATAGAAACGTATAGAAAAGAGCAACCTGGTTTAACAGACCAGTATTTACCTTCATTTGTTATTGCAAAAAGTGGCAAGCCTGTTGGACCAATTGCTGACGGTGATTCGGTAATCCTGTATAATTTCCGTGGTGATAGAGCTATCGAAATTTCGCGTGCTTTTGAAGAAAAGGATTTTAATAAATTTGACAGAGAGCGTTTTCCTGAAATAGTTTTTGCTGGCATGATGGAGTATGACGGGGATCTTCATATCCCTAAAAATTATCTGGTTTTTCCCCCTTCTATCGATAAAACCATTAGTGAATATTTAGTACATAATGGATGCAGACAGTTTGCAATATCTGAAACACAAAAGTTTGGACATGTAACCTACTTCTGGAATGGTAATAGAAGCGGGATGTTTGACCCAAACTACGAAACATATCAGGAAATACCTTCTGATAAGTTGCAATTTAATGAGCGGCCATGGATGAAAGCAGCTGAAATAACCGATGCAGTAATAGATGCAATCTATAGTGGCAAATATGATTTTATTCGCCTAAATTATGCTAACGGAGATATGGTAGGCCATACTGGCATATTAGAAGCTGCTATTATTGCTGCTGAAACCGTGGATTTGTGCATTGGGCGCTTACTGCAGGCAATAGACAATACTGGAGCTATCGCCATAATTACTGCTGATCATGGCAACTTAGATGAGATGTTTGAAAAAGATGCTAAAACAGGAGCAATAAAAATAGATAAAAAGACTGGCAAGCCACAGCCAAAAACTTCGCACACATTAAATCCAGTGCCATTTATTATATATGACTCACAGTATAATGGCGAATATACGCTAACAACACATAAAGAACAGGGACTTGCAAATGTTGCTGCCACAATCTGTACATTATTAGGATTCCATCCCCCTGAAGAGTATTCTCCATCATTAGTGATGCTTACAAAATAACATGAACATTGCATTTATTACAAGTGAGGCTTACCCCTTTGCCAAGACAGGAGGTCTTGCTGATTATTCGTATTCATTGCCCAAAGCGTTAGCAAAACGCGGTCATACTGTTCATCTTTTTTTACCCCGATATTATTGTATTAATAAAAATACTTTTAGATGCACATTAATAGGAAAACCATTAGCGGTACCAATAGGAAACGGCATACGGTGGGCAGGTATATATTATACTGATTATCTGGAAGGTGTTCACACCTATTTTATTGAACATGACGATTACTATGGACGTGATGGTTTGTATGACTATAATGGAATTTCATATAATGATAATGCTGAACGATTTATATATTTTTGCAGAGCATGTATTGAAGCAATAAAACAATTGGCGATAGTTCCGGAAATAATCCACTGTAATGATTGGCAGACAGCTTTGATTTCACTTTTTCTTAAAACCCATTATTTACATGAACCAATACTGCATAACGCCAAATCACTTCTTGCCATTCACAACGTTGGCTATCAGGGTGTTTTTGGGAAAGAGGTATTACAGTTAATGCAGCTTCCGGATACTCTGTACAATCCTGAACATATTGAGTTTTACGGCAATGTGAATTTTATGAAAGCTGGGATTGTATATGCTGATGGCCTTACAACTGTAAGCAAGAAGTATGCCCAAGAAATTCAGGAAAAGGAATATGGATATGATCTATCTACCATTTTTAAGGCATATAACAAAAAACTTTTTGGTATTTTAAATGGCGTTGATTATGAGCACTGGAATCCAGAAAAGGATAATCTGATCCCGTATAATTATTCAATCAAGAATTTAAGTGGAAAACGCAAATGCAAAAAAGCCTTACAAGAGTTTTATGGATTAACAAAAAATAATTTTCCCATTATAGGCTGCATAAGCCGTTTGACATATCAAAAAGGAATAGATATTCTTATAAATACACTTGACTGGCTTTTTTTTGATGAGAAAGAAGTTCAATTTGTTATTGTGGGAAGCGGTGAACAATGGATTGTGGACAGATTTGAGGCATTACGTGCTATGTTTCCTGATAGAATTGGTGTATGGTGGGGATATAACGAAGAACTTGCACACTTAATAGAAGCGGGCAGCGATTTTTATATTATGCCCTCGCGTTATGAGCCTTCAGGTTTAAATCAAATGTATAGCTTGGCTTACGGTACAATTCCAATAGTACGTGCAACAGGAGGATTGGACGATTCAATTGAACAATTTGATGAAAATTTACAAGTGGGTAATGGATTTAAATACAACAATAATGATATAGCAGAACTTTATACAACCATTCGATATGCATTGAGAGTATATAAGAATACATTAATGATGAAACAATTAATTAAAAATGCAATGTCATTTAAACGAAGCTGGGATGATACGGCAAAAGAATATGAAGAGTTATACAATAAAATTGTCACAAATAATTATTAAGATATTGTTTGTTTTTTTAAATACTTGTATTATTTTAGTTATTGTAACTTCATTTGAGGTTCATCCACAAATTAAATCAAAAAAATGCAGTGATAACACAATTGAATATTATAATGTTCAAACTAATGAAAAGCCTAAGAATCTAAAAGTTGATCTTTCTAATAATCCATATGATACAATAATTATTAATATATGCAAAAATGAAAATATCGATCCCCAGCTCATACGCTGCATTATTAAAGTTGAATCTAACTTCAATAAAGATGCTGTTTCTATAGCTGGTGCCATGGGCTTAATGCAACTCATGCAGGAAACCGCACAGGCATATAATGTACAAGACCCATTTGACCCTCATCAAAATATTCAAGCCGGAGTGAAACATTTTAAATCATTATTATCTGTTTTTAAAAATGATGTTGTTTTAGCGTTGGCTGCTTATCATGCAGGTTTGGGAGTAGTAAGAAAAAATATGGCTGTTCCAAATATAAAGTCAACAATTACTTATGTTAATGAAGTAATGAGACTATATCAACCAGGCGAAAATCATAATTATTCTGTTAAAATTGAAAAATTATATATGCATATATTGCCAGACGGAACGATAGATATAACACAATGATTAAGCTAAGAGTTTACGTATTTCATTAATATTAAGAATACCCACCCCCGAAGGTGGGGTGGATATGCATTCTATGCTAACCCTTTACGTATTTCATTAATCTCAAATAGAGCCATCTTATTGTCAGGGTCAATATTAGCAACGCGTTCAAAAATCTGTAATGCATCCTGATACATCCCTATCTTCTTATATGCCATGCCTAACGCAAATAATGCATTGGTAAAGTTTGGATCTAAACTTTGAGCTTTTTCAAGCATTTGTATGGCTTTTTCATAGTTCATCATCTGGTAATATGCTGCACCACCAACATAGTATGCATATTTATTTCGTTTATCCATTGATAAATACTGTTCTATCAGTTCAGATGCCTTGCCAAAGTTATTTACTCTAAAATAGTTTTTGGCTAAATTATAGATAAGTTTGCGATTATTTGGATAAAGTGCCAAACTCCTTTCTAAATAATCAATAGCTTCATAATATTTGTGCTCATCAATTAATTTTTTTGCCTGTTTGATAATATCAACAGCTTCATCTCTTGCAAGTTCAATGACGAGTAAAGTAATATCATCTTCTACAGGTGCTTTACCTTTGAAGCGTTGTACATCTTCAATTATGTAACTTGTAAAGTCCTCTAAAGGGAGATGCCTGTTTTTTAATGCTACTTCCTGGAGACGTTCAACAGAATATTCTTCGCGTTCCATATTTGCAGCTTCCGGAATGCCATCTGTATAAAGTAACAATCGATCACCATATTTTAATTTTGTTTCTTTTTCCTCGTATGTTTCACGTGCTTCTTCAATAGCACCGATAAACAATCCATTTGTATCAAGAAGCTCAGTCCTGCCTTCATCAGAACGTATTAAAATTGCTTTTTGATGGCTTGCGTTAGCATAGGTAACATTATAATCATCATCAATAACAACAAAAAAAGCTGTCATATAATCCTGAGTTTTAATATGTTCAAGGATGTTCTGATTAACTTCCTGAAAAACCCTTTTTGGTGAATCATACTGCTGGGTTGCAGAACTAAATGAAATTTTTGCCATTGACGTAATGAGAGCAGCCGGAATACCATGGCCTGATACGTCAGCTACTAATATCCCTAATTTATCACCTTTGATCTGATATACATCATAAAAGTCACCACCAATCTTTTCCATTGCAATGTATCGTACAGAAAATTTTAGTTCATTCCAGTCATCAATACGCCCAGGTAATATACTACGCTGGATATTGCTAGCAATTTCCAATTGTTTTTGAATCATGTCATCTTTTTCTTTAAGGCTTGCCAGTGCTTCACGCAGCTCCTCTGTTCGCTGCTCTACCTTTAATTCCATATTTTTTCTATGCTCTTCAATTTCTTGTGCCATTTCTAAGATTGAAAATTCTATTTCAGCAAACTCCTTTTCATACGACATGACCCTGAACCATGCGTCCTGTCCTGATGAAATCCTTTTGGTAACAATTCCCATTTCATCAAGAATCCGCATAACCGAGTCGGAATTTATATACATAAGAAAAACACCAGCAACAACAGAAACAAAAAAATATGTTAAAATATTTATATATCGTGTTTCTTCATATAAACGATGCTGCTCCATCATTGCAGCAAACGTTAAAAGTGTTATAATCATAAGTATGATGAAAAAGCTAAATTTAATCCGTAAACCTATTAATCCACGGGGATAAATATTAATATTTCTTCTTCTTAATTCCTGATAAACCAGAGCTCTTTGTGGATTGACAATAATTTCGGTTAATAAATATGTTGACATTCCATATAAAACAACGACTACCAGAACTCCAATCGTTACTATTTTAATGCCTATTTTCATTTTAAGGATTGTTAATGTTCCATGTATAACCATGTCATAATAACCCAATCCCATTAAAAAAAACCCGCATAATGTTCCAAATAATGATGCTGCAATCATATTATACATGGGGAGATGGGATAATTGTATATACAACACCTCAAGTTCGTCATTACTAAGAGATGTATTAAGCGTGCCTCCTTTGTATGCATTGTTAATGTCACGCAAAGGTTTAAGGAGAGCAGGAATGCCTATAGGTGTTAAAAATCCAAAGGTTATATAATGCAATAAAGTAGGAATAATAACAGATAATGGCAACCATTTAACTGCAAGATAATGCATTTCCTGATATTCAGAAAGAATGAATGATGTACCAAGATAATAGCCAAAAACCGCACTCATCCATCCACCAAAAATTGTAAGAAAACAAAGTGCAAAAGTATATGAAAATTTTCTGTTTAACCATTCAAATATATTCATAATTAGATATCCTTTAGTATAATAATGGATATTACATTATTATATTAATAATCGACATTATCACCGCATATTAAAAATAGGAAAAAGTTTAATCACTTTTAAGAGATAGTTTATTACATAAAAATATCAAGAACTTTTTATATAAAATGATTGTATAAATCTACATCAATAAGATTGAAAAACTTTTTTATCAGGAAGGCGTAAGCAGGTTAATGGGCCTCCATAACCTGCACCGGTATCAATGCCTATTATATTTTTATGGACATCATAATAAATCTCATGTATTGGAAGGCCAGTTATATTGACAGTTGTGGTATGACCAAAGACCACAAGTTTTGGCCAATGATACTGTTTTAAATAGAATTCTTCTCTTATCCATATCATATCATATGAAGATTGCAATTCAACAGGTATACCATGTCTTAATCCGGCATGGACTGCTATAAAATATTCCGTTTCATAATATAATTTTAAATTATTGTAAAATGCCTTATGGTCTTCTGGCAGTCGTAATGAACCCATTATTTCTATATACGAATCTATCGTTGCCTGGCCGCCGTTATACATATATAATGAAATATCCTTCCCCTGCAAATAATTGAGAAACATAGATTCATGATTGCCAGTAAGATAAATTGTATTATATTTTTTTTGTAAGTCTAATAGAAAATCAATAACTTCAAAAGAATATGGACCACGGTCAATATAGTCACCTAAAAATATAATAATATCATTATCCGTAATATGTTTTTTTATTTTTTCAAAAAGTGCTGATAGTTTATTATAATATCCGTGTATGTCGCCAATCAAATAAAACATTCATTGATTGCCTAATTCTTTGTAAAGGATATTAATGTATTGTTTGCCAGCATTATAATCAACAATATCATAGACGCCAAAAATCCACTCTTTATACTGGGCTATATAACAGTAACTATCGCCATGTTTTTTAAAAGCTATTTTGACTTTGCCTGATTCTAGAAGCATCAGTGCGGTATCACTTTTTAATAGCAGATCAAAATTTTGTGATGCTTCAATATTTGTTACATAGATTTTAAAAAATAACCAAACTTCTTTTGATTCAATAATTTTTTTACCCACCACTATATTTTTTAAATATGGAATTTGGGGAATACCTTCATTGAATAGAATTATACTATCAATGTCACAATATTTTGATATTGTGTTAATATAATCCGGGAATGTTTTAGAATCTGGTATTTTTTGTACTATGATTTCAATTATGCTTTTCTGCGTTTGAATGAAATCAAGATCATTGGTTTCTACTTTAATAAAATTATTTCCTTTGAAAGCAATACTTTTATTTTTCCAGTATATGCTGTAATCAGTTTTAAGAAATGATTTTTCCAAATTAATTCTTTCCCTAGTAAACAATCCATAGGCATCATTAACTGTTAATGTTTTGGCGATAGTTACTGTTAAATACAATGAACTGTTATTAATTGATTGATACTCACCTTTAACAATTTCAATGACACCATAATATTTATAATAATCTGGTGAAATGCTTACTATAGTATCATTATTGGTGAAACTTAAACTTTTTACCAGTTTCCAGGTATAGAGTTCGGTTTCGCGAGGTAACAAGTCTTTTGTTTCCTGCTTTTCTTCAAACAATGAAAGGCATGCAATAGTATTAAAAACAAATAGTAAAATTACAAATTTAACGATATTGCTTTGGGTCAAGCGCATCTTGCAATCCTTCTCCAACTAAGTTATAGGATGTGATTGTTATGAATATAGCAAATCCTGGAATCAAAGTCAACCACCATGCAAAATCAATGAAGTCTCGTGACTGAGATAAAATATCACCCCAGCTTGGCGTTGGTGGTTGCACTCCAAATCCTAAAAAACTTAACGATGATTCAATTAATATAGTAGAAGCTATGCCAAAAGTTGCCGAAACCATCACCGGCGCCATGGCATTGGGCAGTATATGCTTAAAGATAATCCAGTAATCTTTTGCTCCCAATGCCTTTGAAGCCATTACAAAATCCTGTTCACGCAGTTTAAAAAATTCACCCCGTACAATACGGGCAATACCGGTCCAACCAGTGATACCGATAACTATCATCACATTAAACAGGCTCTGACCCCACAGTGCTAAAATAGTCAGAATCAAGAAAAACGTTGGGAAACACATAACAATTTCTATTATTCTTGAAATTATAATATCTACCCATCCACCATAAAATCCAGCCAGAGCACCAATGATTATGCCTATGGTTACATAAATAAATACCGCCACAAAACCTACAAATATAGACACTCGTGTACCATATAGCATGCGGGCTGCTAAATCCCTACCCTGTTCATCAGTACCCAATATATGCTTGGAAGAAGGTGGTAAGACAATAGCATTAAGGTCATATTCAGAATACGAATACGGTATTGGTGGGAATATTTTATATCCTTCGATCTTTTTGAAATCAACTCCAGAAAATTCACTGTATTCAAAAAAGATTGGGAAATAGAGTTTGCTATTATAAACCAGAATATATGGTTTATTATTTGCAATTAATGGTGCACATAATGCAATCAAAAACAAAAAGATAACTATACAGAGTCCCGCAACAGCAAGTTTATTTTGTTTAAACCGTTTCCATACAATTGACCAATATCCTTTCATTGTTTTGCCTCCAGCCTGATGCGAGGATCAGCAATTGCGTACATGATATCGGCAAGGAAAATGCCTATCAGAGTTAAAAAGGCAGAAATTGAGGTTATGGCCATTATAATGGGAATATCTCTTGAAAGAATTGATTCAAATGCTAACATTCCCATTCCGGGTATTGAAAAGATAGATTCAACTATAACACTGCCGCCTAAAAGTCCTGGAAGCATAGTTGCCATAAGGGTAAGTAATGGAATTAAAGAATTTCTAAAGGCATGAACAAACAATACTTTTTTTTCAGATAAGCCCTTAGCACGAGCAGTCATAATATATTGCTGATTAATAACATCTAACATGGTTGCCCGTGTATAGCGTGATAAAAATGCAAAACCACCGTATGTTAAGGTAACCACAGGCAAAATTAAGTGCCATACGATGTCCATTACTTTACGGAGAAGGTTTAGCTGGTCAAACCAGTCTGAATACAAACCTCCCAATGGAAACAAGTTCAAATAATCCCCGCCGCTCAAGTATTTTAGTAATAACAGGGCAACCCAAAAAGAAGGCAATGAATAAAGTAAAAACAATATCAGGCTGATTATTCTGTCGTGCATTGTATCTTTTTTTATTGAAGAATAGATTCCCAGTGGAATTGAAACTATATACACAATAATTATAGAAAGAATATTCAATGCTAATGTAATTGGCAGTGCTTCGGCAATACGGGATATCACCTTACGCCCGTCTTTACGTGATGTGCCAAAATCAAGCTTTATTGTTTTATAAAACCATTCTGCATAACCCACAATTATTGGCTTATCCAAACCATAAAGCTTTTTTTCCTGTTCAAAAATCTCTTTGGAAAGACTTCCTGCTTTCAATTCACCTTCTACACCCGCTCGCAATGATGTAAAATCACCTGGTGCCAGCCTAATCATGAGATATGTAATAAACGTTATGCCTATAAACGTAGGTATAATGATAAGTATTCGTTTAAAGATATAATATTTCATCTTTACTGCTTAACCTTCCATTCAGTATAATTCAAGCCTCTTTTATGCACAATCACATTATCAAAGCGTTTGCTGACAACAACCAGTGCAGGAGTACAGTATAAAAATGTATATGGCTGTTCGTCATGAATTATCTCATGAAAACGCCTGTACATCTTTATGCGCTTTTCTACATCAAACTCTTTACGTGCTTTTTGAATTATGTCATCTGCCTCAGCATTGATAAAATAACAAAAATTTGATCCTGCTTTTACCTGTGATGAATGCCACAGTTGATATGGATCACCTTCCCATGACAATGACCAGCCAAGTGTAACCGCATCAAAATCCCGCTTATCTACCTTGTTTACAAAAACAGCCCATTCATAGCGGTTTATGTCCATCTGAATACCAACTTTTGCAAAGTCTTCTTTAAGTATTGTTGCCAACCGTTCAGCAAATTTACTTGCTGATGCAATAGTTAAAGTAAATTTGAATGCAACACCATTCTTATCAAGTAAGCCATCGCCATTAGTATCCTTCCAGCCAGCTTTTTGTAATATTTCTTTAGCTTTTACTGGATCATAAGGCAAAGGCTTTATATCATGATTATAATATTTATCATGAATATAAAACGGGCCAGTAACTACTGTTCCCAATCCAAACAACAAACTATCAAGTATTGCCTGGCGGTTAATTAGCATGGTAAGTGCTTTTCGTACATTTTTATCTTTGAACAAAGGGTTACGTGCATTCCATCCAATGTAATTGTAATATGGCTGATAGTACATAAACTTGTAAAAGGATTCCTGAAAGTGTTTTGAGTTTGTCTGCCTAACCCACTGTATGGGCCTTAATGCCATTACATCAAGTTCGCCTTTTTTTAACATCTGTAATGCAACGTTAGGTTCAGCAATTATTTTATATACTATTCTCTTTATATCTGGCTTCTTCCCCCAGTAACTGTCGTTCATAACTAATTCAATAGTTTTGCCGGTATTCCAAGAAACAAATTTATATGGGCCAGTGCCAATAGGGAAACGATTGTTTTTATGTGTGTTGAAATCAGTTCCATCATCAAAAATATGTTTGGGAACGATAGGAATGCTTCCGCAAATTTCAAGAGCCAAAAAATAAGGTTTGGCATATGTAAACTCAACTATATATGGCGAGATTTTTTTTACGCTTTTTACATCAATATAATACACTTTTAACGGTGCGTTAGCAACATTAGGATCCTTAATAACCTTAAATGAATACACAATATCATCGGCGGTAAAAGGTTTTCCATCACTCCAGAAAATATTTTTTTTAAGATAAAAGCGATAGTGCAATTTATCGGATGAAATTTCCCACCTTTCAGCCAGCTGTGGCTTTAATTCCAATGTATCATAATCCCTATCCAAAAGTGTTTCGTAAATATAGCTATTAATTGATGAAGCAATGGCTTCATTAGAAGTGATTGGATTAAGATGGCCCGGCTCAGCGGATATATGAACATACAATGTATATGGATCGCGCACTGTTTCAAAACGAGTGCATGCAATCAAACTTATAAGTGCTAATACAAAAATTGTTTTAAAAAGTCGCATGTTAATGTAATTTGTTACTCCCTTAAAAAGTTACAAAATATATGGTATAATTTTGGCGATAGTAACTGTTAAGCAACTCTTTGCTATATAGAATTATGTTTTGTAAAAAAATGATTTGTTTCATTTTTTATCACAAGCGATAATCCCAGCAATGCAATCAGATTGGGGAATGCCATTAACCCATTCATAATATCAGTAAGCGTCCAGACAATCTCTAATTTTCCGACAGCACCTATAAAAACAACTATTACCCATAAGACTCTATATGGTTTTATAGCTTTTTCTCCTGCAATATATTCAACCGATTTTTCCCCGTAGTATGCCCATCCTAAAATGGTAGAATACGCAAAAAATATAAGGCTAATTGAAACTACAATACCTCCCCATGTGCCTGGCAGGCCTAAACTGAAAGCATGCTCGGTTAATGCAGCTGCTGTTTTTCCACTTTCCA
>Ga0308389_1001481_pt1 | contig 15808 bp, 14 predicted proteins | sample Hotspr2Sample148_FD_202362 | JGI IMG/M metagenome (GOLD analysis project Ga0308389, IMG submission 202362) | Hot spring phototrophic mat microbial communities from Mushroom Spring, Yellowstone National Park, Wyoming, United States - 20040719_148 ... | reverse complement strand
GGTGTGCACCGAAAAGCCCGAGTGCCGCCACGACAGCAGCAGCCGCGTCCGCTCCTCGGGCAGCAATCCCTCTGCCTGCAGGAAGCGAAACACTCTGTGCCTGAGCACCAGCGCCGCCGCCTCGCCAGTGACAACGGCATCGGGTCCCCGCTCGCCGTAATCCTCCAGGAGGGCTGCCAGGCGGGGGAGTCGCACCCGCGTCCCCCCACGGGGCGGAGCGCCACCGGGCAGCCACACTGCCGCTGTCTCCGGGAAGCGCCGCAACAGCTCCACCTCGGCCGCAATTGCCCCTGCCTCCCGGGTCGAGAGGAGAAACCCCTCCCGCGCCAGGCGAACGGCGGGGCGCACCACCTCTCGCCACGGCAGGCGACCGAAGCGACGGTGCAACTCCCATAGGCCCCGCGGCGAGCCGGGCACGCCCGCCGCCAGCGGCCCCACCAGGGAGCGCTCCGGCACCGGCCGGCCATCGGCATCCAGGAACATGGTGGGGGTGGCGGCTGCGGGCGCGGTTTCCCGGAAGTCCAGGGCGAAGAGCTCGCCGCTGGCGCGGCCTACGGCAAAGCCGCCGCCGCCCAGGTTGCCCGCCTCGGGGTGCACCACGGCGAGGGCCAGGGCGGTGGCCACGGCGGCATCCACGGCGTTTCCCCCGACCTGCAGGGTGGCCAACCCCACGGCAGTGGCGTCGCTGCTGGCCGAGGCCACAGCACCACCCTCGAGGGGTGGACGGGCCTGTTTCCCCCCGGTGGTGCAGGCGCTGGGACCCAGGAGGGCAGCCACCAGGGGCAGGGCGAGGAGGCGGCGGAGCAAGGCAATGGCGCGGTTCATGGTGGCAGTGTACCTGCCTCGGGCGCCCCGGCGGCACCTGCCTGGCTGCGGTCAGCGGCGGGCCTGCCCAGCCGCGCCCTCGGCCAGCACCGTGCGGGACAGTCCCTCCAGTTTCGCCACCCGCGCAGTTGCTGCATAAGCTCAGAGACCTTTGGCACTCTCATGATCCAGGAGGAGTGCCATGCAAATCCACCACGTCGGATACCGCATCCGGGGGTTGTACTGGGTAGCCGCCAACGACGCTTTGAGATTCTTCGTTTCTTCGATTAGCACGGCCTGGCGGCGACCACCGACACCTTTGGCGTCTCCCGCCGCACGCTCTACCGCTGGCAGGTCTTGGCCCGGCCCCTGGAGGTGCTGGCCTGCTCTACCCGCGAGCGCATCCCCGACGGGATGCGCCGCTCTATCCTCACCTTCATCAATCCGGTTTCCCACGTTGCCTTCGCCGTGGGGCTGCCCTCCAAGCACGCCCGGCACCCCGCCCGCGCCCTCGATTGGGCCTTGTCCTTGCTGCCCCAGACCCCCAAGACGGTGCTGTCCGACAACGGCAGCGAGTTCGAAGCCGATTCGCCCGCCTCCTGATGGAACGCGCCATCGGGCGTTGGGACACCTCCCCCAACACGCCAAAGATGAACGCCAGACGCTCGCTTCAACCGGACGATCCAAGAGTCCTTCGCGGACGACCACGAGGATCTGCTCTTTACCGACCTCGCCCTCTTCAACCGCAAACTCGCCGATTGGCTCGTCGTCTCCAACGCCCAGCGCCCCACCATTCCCTGGGCCAGCAATCCCCGCTCTCTTTCCTCCTGCAACTTCAACCCGAGTGCCAAAGGTACTGGACCCATACACCTGTTGCCAATGTGGGCCGGCACGAAGCTATAATCCCGGTGGAAGTGAAGTTTTAGCTTTGCTAGCTGCCACCTTGTGCCCCGTCCCTGGTCTTCCGGGCCGGCCTTGCCCCATTGCCGGCGCCCCATGCCCCGGACCTTGCCCGTTTTCCCAGCTTGCCGCCCTCGAGCCCTTCGGCATCCTGGTGTTCCTGGAGCCGGGTCGCAAGCTTTTCTACGCCAACCAGCAAGCCCAGCGGCTTGTAGGGGCGGATCGCCCCGAGCTCGCCGCCGCCGAGATTCTCCGGCAGCTAAATTTGGAGCCGGTGCCCTCTCCACCGGCGGAACTAGGCCCGCTCCTGGCTCTCGAAACCACCATCACTGTGAACCAGCGTCAACTCAAGGCCAGCGTCTACCGCGATGCTGCGAGCACGCTGATCTTTTTGGTAGACATTACCGAGCTGTCTCGCCTCCAATCCATGGCCGCGGAAATCGAGCTTTCCGACGTGTTGAGCCGTCTCTTTTCCGTACTGCGTCACGAAATCGGCAACAGCGTAAATTCCATTGGCATAAGCCTCCGCGTCCTCGAGGTGAAGCTGACAAAGGCAGGTTTCAGCGAGCTGCTGGACTACTGCTCCCGCATCACCCACGAGCTCCGCAAAATCTCCGACCTCCTCGCCACCTTCAAAGCCGCGAAGCTCGGCGAAGACTACACAGAAGAGCTGTTGGATGTGAGGAAAACCGCCGACCTTGTCCTTTCCTTGTTTCGATCGGAGTATCCTTTTGTGGCTCTCGAGCTGACTACGCCACAGCCCACGTTTGCCGCGCTGGGGAGCGAGCGCCTCTTGGAACACGCATTGATAAACCTTGTCCGCAATGCGGTGGAGGCCGTACACGGCCTCAGCGAGCCGAGGGTTTTGATTCGCCTGGGAACCTCCGGATCGAAAACCACGATTGACGTGGAGGACAACGGTCCTGGGATTGCTCACGAGCTTTCCGGAGACCTCTTCAAGCCGTTTTTTTCCACGAAGCCGGGGGGCACAGGGCTCGGGCTTTTCCTTGCAAAAACCTGGATAGCCAGAATGGGTGGCACGCTCACCCTAGAATCCGCGCCGGGTTGCACGAGGTTCTCGATCCTCCTGCGACGACCAGGTGGTGCGCCGTGAGGTTCTTATGAGCCGCGTGCTCATCGTTGACGACGATCGGGTTTTTACCGCTTCGGCCCGGGAGTTTTTGCACGACCACGGGATCGAGGCGGCGGTGAGCGAAACAGCAGCTCAAGCTATCCAGGCTGCGTCGTCGCAGGATTTTTCCGTGGCTGTCGTGGACCAGAGGCTCCCGGACGGGGACGGGGCGGAGCTTTGCGGCAAGCTCTTGGGCATTGCCCCGGAAATGCGGATCATCTTCGCCACCGCCTACCCCAGCTACCAGCTAGCCCGAAAGGCGGTACAGCTGGGAGCCTTCGACTACCTGGCCAAACCTTTTGAGCCGGAAGAGCTGCTGCTCACCGTGCGCCGTGCCCTGGAGTTCGCTGCGCTGCAGCGCACGGCGCAAAGTTACCGCGAGCTCGTGCAGCGGCAGTTCGCCGAGGGGCTCGTGCTTTCGGAGCAGCAAACGCTCCGGGAGGCTCTCGCCTTGGCCGAGCGTGCAGCGACCACGGAGGCCCCGGTGCTGCTGGTGGGGGAAACCGGCACGGGGAAGGGGCTTTTCGCCAAGTACATCCACGCAAAAAGCCCCAGAAGCCAAGGGCCTTTCATCCCGGTGAACTGCGCGGGGGTGCCGGAGTCGCTTTTGGAGGCCGAGTTCTTCGGTCACGAGAAGGGAGCGTTTACCGGGGCCAGCGCCTTGCGGCCTGGATTTTTCGAGCAAGCCTCCGGAGGCACGCTTTTTTTGGACGAAATCGCCGAGCTACCGGTTGCCTGCCAAGCAAAACTCCTGGTGGCGTTGGAGGAGCGCAAAGTTCGGCGGCTGGGCTCCCGCAGGGAAACCCCGGTGGACGTGCGGCTGATCGCTGCCACCAACCGAGATCTCTGCGAAGCGCTCACCGCAGGAGCGCTGCGGCAAGACTTGTACTTCCGCCTCTCGGTGGTGGTCATCGCGCTGCCCCCGCTGCGTCAGCGCCTCGCGGACCTGCCCACGTTGGTACCCGCGCTTTTGAGACAAATTTGCGGCGTCGCCGAGCCTCCCCCTTTGGCGGAGCAAGAGTGGGAGGCGCTTTACCGCTACAGCTGGCCTGGAAACATCCGAGAGCTGCGGAACGTGTTAGAGCGGGCCTGGATCCTCCAGGGTGGGCAAGGTCCGCTGCGGGTTACCCCGTTCCTGGGCCCGCCCCTTGCGACGCAGCAGCCAAGCGAGCCGTCGGCCGCAAACGACCCGCTTCTGCCGTTGGAGGAGGTAATCCAGAGGCACGTCCGCGAAGTCCTCCACGCCACGGGGGGCAACCTTTCCCGAGCGGCCCGGATTCTCGGCGTTTCCCTTTCCACCCTCAAACGCTGGTCGAAAAAGTTCTGCCTGCCGAAGGATGCATCCCCGCCTTCCCCCCACCGCGTTCCTGGCACGTCCCCTGGTGCAAAGTGAGCAGGTGGTTTTGAGCCCTGGGCCCAGCTTGAACCAGGCCGGTGCTTCTCTACTCTTGCCGTAAGCTGGCATGAGAGTTGCTCTTGGGAAGCTCGGGCCCTGGGGCGGCAAAGCCGCCGGCGGGAAACCGCAAAGGCGCCCGAAGGAGGATAGGTCATGACGATTCAGGATGCACTGCAACAGCTCATGCAAGTCGAGGGGTACCTGGGTAGCGCGGTGTTTTTGCCCACCGGGGAGCCGCTAGCCACGCACGCCATCGGCGCTAACCTCAACATGGCTCAGGTGGGGGTCTTGGCCAACAACGCGCTGCTGAACGCACAGAAGGCCGCCCTGGAAATGGGGGCAGGTCGCGGGCAGATGATCCACATCATGGGAGAGAACGAACATATCCTGGCCCGGTGCGTCAACGAAGGGAAAGACCCAGTGAAAAGCGAGCCGGGGAAAGCCCACTACCACACGATCCTGGTTTTGGCCAACGACAACGCCCTCGGCATGGCCAAGCTGCGGCTCAACCAAGTTGCTGAATCCATGGCACCCCAGCTTCGATCCTGAGCGTTTCGCCCCGTCCCCCTGGGCCCCTTGTCCATGGGGCCCAGGGGACTGAATACACCGTGGAGCGCGATAACCCATGACGCCCATTCTCGTGGTGGACGACGAGGAGGTCTTCCTGAAAAGCCTGGTGGAGGGGCTGCAGGAGCTCGAGCCCGACTGGGAGATAGAAGCCACGACCAAAGGAGCGGAGGCGCTCCGGTGGCTTGCGGAAAAAACCTACGACGTGGTGGTAACCGACCTGCGAATGCCGGAGGTGGACGGTTTTTCGATCCTCGCCCAGCTGAGCCACATGGAACCCACCCCCATGGTGATCGTGATGAGCGCTTACCTGAGCCCGGCCGCGGAGCAACCGCTGCAGGAGGCGTTGGTGGACCGGGTGCTGGAAAAGCCCTTCGACCTGGAGGAGCTGCGGGGAGCCATCAAAACGTGCCTGGCAGACAACACCCGAGGGACGCTGGAGGGCATCTCGCTTGCCACGGTACTTCAGCTGCTGGAGATGGAGCAGCGCACCTGCACCCTGGAGGTGCAGGCCGGTGACAGGACCGGTTTCGTGTACTTCCGCGGCGGCAAAGCCTTGGACGCCAGAGCAGGGGATCTTTCCGGCGATGCGGCGCTTTTCGAGCTCCTCAGTTGGAGCCGGCCGAAGGTAAAGATCACCCCCTTCTGTCCGGTACGCAAACACAAGCTGTCGGGATCCATCACCTCGCTGCTGTTAGAAGCGGCGAAAGCCGCCGACGAGCTGGACCTTCCCACGGTAGACACCCCCGCCCAGTCGCCGCCCCGCGCGCTACCGCTGCTCCCGGACTTGGAGCGTTTCACAAAACAGGTCCAGCAAGCGTTGGCCAATCTCGCGGGAAAGCACGAACTGCCATTGGGGCTAGTTTTGAGCTTCCCCGGCGAGATCGTCCTCCACTGGCCTCCGGACGCCTCTGTCCCCGAGCAGGAGACGGTGGTGGCGCTCCTGGGCCTCGCCCTCGACCTGGAACCAGCCGTACCTGGCGCCGCGGCGCCGGTGACCCTCACCCACGTGGAAGCCGAGCGGGGCCATATACTGGCGGCCAGGGTTGCTCTGGCCCAAGAAAGCCAACCGTTCCCGCAAGCGGTGGTTTTGGTCATCCTGGTACCCCCAACAAGCCCCATACCGCTCTTGCGGGAACAGCTTTTCAGGCTCTGCCACGCTTGGGCAAGCGAGGCTCGGTGAGGGGTTCGAGGTAAGCAAGCGTTCCCCGGCGCCGGTAGTAGGTTGACAGCCACGCTACCCTTGGGCGGATGGGGAAGATTCGGCTGTTGCCGGACGCGGTGGTGAACCAGATCGCTATAGGTGCCAGGTCCGCCGTAGTTGACAAGTTAGGAAGTGCTGGCCCGGTCATTGCTTGCACCCCAGATCTGCTTCGAGGGCATCAAGCTGATGGTCGGATGCCGGCTCAACTACGCGTCGCCTGGCGCCTTGGGCGAGGGCACCAGGTGGCTGCGCACTGGCCGCATGCCTGGGAGAGGGGGCGCACGGCTGCGAGCACCTCCCCTCGCTCCCACGGAGTTCGCTCCTTCCGAGGCGCTGCGGTCAGCGGCGGACCTGCCCAGCCGCGCCCTCGGCCAGCACGGTGCGGTACAGTCCCTCTAGCCTCGCCACGCGCGCGGTGGCCGAAAAGTGTTCTTCCACCCGCAAGCGCCGTGCTTCCCCCCAACGGCGCGCCTTGTCCGCATCGCCCATCACCTCGAGGATGGCGGCTGCTGCCGCATCGGCCCGCCCCGCCGGCACGAGCCGGCCGGTCACCCCATCCAGCACCAGCTCGCCGTTGCCGCCGGCGTCGGAGCACACCACCGGTTTCCCCATGGCCATGGCCTCGCGCAGCGTTCCCGTGATGCCCAGCCCGGCCGTGGAGAGGTCCACAGCCACGTCGAGGGCCGCGGAGATCTCGGGCACGTCGGTGCGGTAGCCCAGCGCCGTGACGTGTCCGGCCACCCCGTGCCGAGCGGCCACCTCCCTCACCTCCCGCTGCACCGCCTCGTTCTCGCACCCCACCAGGAGCAGGTGGACGCGTGGGTCGTGGCGGCGCACCTGGGCGATGGCCTCCACCAGCAGCTTCCAGCCTCGCCACGGGCGCACACCGATCTGGCACACCAAGAACGTGCCGTTCGCCAGCCCCAGCTCGCGCCGGACTGCGTCCCCCTTCACCCTCGCCGGGTCGAAGCGGGAGAGATCGGTGCCGGCATAGATCACAACCACCTTTTCCGGAGCGAGTCGGCCGCTGCGCAGCACCACCTGGCGGATGGCCTCGCACACCGCCACGACCCGGTGCACGCGGCGGCTGCGGTACTTGCCGCGACCAAGCCAGGTGAGGGGGAAGGAGACGCCGCGGTTCACCACCAGGCACGGTAGCGGCGTCAGGTACGCCGCCAGCAGCGCCACCGAGTGGGCAACCCCCTTGTGGGCGTGCACCACCTCCACGCGGCGCTGGCGGATCCACCTGGCCAGCCGCCACGCTGAAGCCACGTCCCCCTCGTGGCGCAGCGGCAGCGGCAGGAGACTCACGCCAGCGGCACGGCAGCGAGCCGCCAGCTCCTCGCCGGGGCGGGACACCACCGCCACCTGGTGCCCGCGCCGTGCCAGCCCCTCAGCAGCTTGGAACATCTGCTGCACCGAACCGGTGCCGAAGCGGTTCTTCTCCAGCACCTGGAGGATGGACAGGGGCCGAGCCGCCACCTCGGGTGCCGCGGCGCCGGCCTTCATTCGCTCAAGCCCTGCAGGTGGGCGAGCTGCGCGTACACCCCGCCCCGAGCCAAGAGCTCGGCGTGGGAGCCCTCCTCCACCACCCGCCCCGCCTCCATCACGGCAATGCGGTGGGCGGTGCGCACCGTGGCCAGGCGGTGGGCGATGACCAGGGTGGTGCGGCCCTGCATGAGGTTCTCCAGGGCCTTCTGCACCACCGCCTCCGCCTCTGCGTCCAGGGCGGAGGTGGCCTCATCCAGCACGAGGAGCGGGGCGTCCTTGTAGAGCGCCCGGGCCACCGCGATGCGCTGCCGCTGCCCACCCGACAGCCGCACCCCCGCCTCGCCCACCACCGTCTAGAAGCCGTCCGGGAAGGAGAGGATGAACTCCTCCGCAAAGGCAGCGCGGGCGCAGGCGCGCAGGCGCTCCTCGTCCACCACCTCCTGGCCGTAGGCAATGTTGGCGCGGACCGTGTCGTTGAAGAGCACGGTTTCCTGGGTGACGAGACCAATGTGCGAGCGCAGCGACGCCAGATCGAGGTCGCGGATGTCCACTCCGTCGATGGTGATGCGGCCCGCATCCACGTCCCACAGGCGCGGCAGGAGCTGGGCGACGGTGGACTTGCCGGCGCCCGACGCCCCCACCAACGCCACCACCGAGCCGGCCGGGATCTCCAGCGTGAACCCGCGCAGCACCGGCTTGTCCGGCTCGTAGGCAAAGTGCACGTCCTCGAAGCGGATCCCCTCGCGCACGCCGCGCAAGGGGCGAGCCCCGGGGCGGTTCGTCACCGCCACTGGGGCGTCCAGCACGGCAAACACCCGCTCGCCAGCGGCAATGGCCATCTGCGCAAACAGGTTGAGCTTGTTGAGGCGCTTGATAGTTCCTGGATTGTCAGGGCGAGTTTCTGGAAGGCTTCCGCGCAAACAGGTTGAGCTTGTTGAGGCGCTTGACGGGGTTCTACATGCCGTAGAGGGCAAAGAGGAACGAACTGAACAGCCCCAAAGTCAGCTCGCCGGCGCGGATGAGGTGCGCCGCGTAGGCCATGAGGGCGAGGATCCCCGCCGAACCCAGCACCTCCATCACCGGCGCGTTGAGAGCCTGTACCCGCCAGGCCCGCAGCATCGCCCGAAAGTGGCGGCTGGTGGCGGCTCGGAAGCGGCGTGCTTCGAAGGCCTCCATGCCAAACGCCTGCACCACCCGAAACCCCTTGAGCATCTCGTCGAGCACCGAGTTGAGCTCGCCCAGGCGCTCCTGGGTGGCGTGGGAGCGCCGCCGCAACTTGCGGGAAAAGTGCACCACCGGCCAGAGCAGGAGTGGCGCGACGATCAGGGCTCCCAGCGCCATGCGGAAGTTCAGCGAGAACACGTACACCAACAGCGCGACGAGCGTGAAGGAATCCTGGAAGAGATCGCCAAAGCGGTCGCTGACGGCAGCGGTGATCTGGTCCACGTCGTAGGTCACCCGGGACATCAGCACCGCCGAAGGCTGCTGCTGGTAGAAGCGGGCCGACTGGCCCAGCATGGCGTCCACGAGTCGGTCGCGGATGTCCTAGATGGTGGCGAGGCCGGTCCGGTAGAGGGCGTAATGCCCGAAGTAGGTGAGGGAGGCACGCAGCAGCACCGTGAGGAACGCAATGATGACGATGGCCGTGGACTCCGAAGGGATCACCTGCGCGAGGGCGTGCTTGGCCCCTTCGAAGCGAGCGCGCAGCGTGTGCACCATGGCCATATCGGGGACTTTGCGCGGGGCCGAGTCACCCACCGAAACCGCCCGACCACCCAGCACCGCCGCCCCCGCCCCTGCCCCCAGCAGCTCGTCGAAAACGGGGTAGATGAGGAACACCAAAAACACCGTGGTGACCGCCACCCCGGCCATCCCCCCCACCGCCACCGCCGCCCAGCCGGCGTGGGGTTTCAAGAACCTGAGGAGCCGAAAAAGGGTCCGCATGGGGCTCGCAGCGCCTCACCCGCGGGTGATCGCGAGGCGTATGCTAGCACTGTGCTCGCAAGCACCGGAGCGGGCCGCGGTGGGCACGGCCGCGCCGGGAGGGAGGGAAGATGAGAGTGCGTTGGAAACTGGTGCTGGCCGGCGTGGCGGTGGCCGTCGTCCTCTTCGCCCCCCTGCTGGCAGGAACATCGCCCCGCAGGGACGAGGACATCCTCATCGTTGACGGCCACATCGATCTGCCCGAGACACTCCTGGACGAATTCGGCAACCGCCTGGGGCGGGTGGACCTGGCCGCCCGCCGGAAACCAGGCGAACCGCCCCGCCATGCGGACATCCCGCGCATGCGTGAGGGCCGGCTCGGTGCCTTCTTCTCCATCGCTTACGTGCCGTCCAAGGTGACGGGACCGCAGGCGGCCACGGCCATGCTGGAGCAGATCGACGTGACCCGCCGACTGGTGCAGCGCTACCCCGAGCACCTGGCGCTGGCGACCACGGCAGAGCAGTTAGAGGCGGTGCATCGCTCCGGGCGCATTGCTGTCCTCATCGGCATCGAGGGCGGACACACCATTGCCAACTCCTTGGCGGTGCTGCGCGCAGCCTACGAGTGCGGTGCCCGCTACCTCACCCTCACCCACTGGGGGCCCACCGACTGGGCGGACGCCGCCACCTCGCCGCCCCGCCACGGTGGCCTCACGCCGTTCGGGCGCGAGGTGCTGCGGGAGATGAACCGTCTCGGCATGATGATCGACCTCTCCCACGTCTCCGACGCGGTCATGCGCGATGCCATGGCCGTTTCCGCCGCACCGGTGATCTTCTCGCACTCCTCGGCACGGGCCCTGTGCCAGCACGCCCGCAACGTTCCCGACGACGTGCTGGCGCTGGTCAAGGCCAACCGCGGCATCGTCATGGTCAACTTTGCCCCCGGCTTCGTGTCCGAGGCGGTGCGTCTGGCCGAGCTCCCCCTGGAGAGCGAGTGGGCGCGGCTGGAGGCGCTCCACCCGGGCAACCCCGCCAAGGTCAGCGAGGGGATCCAGACCTGGCGGGCCACCCACCCCATCCCCCGCGCCACCCTGGCCCAGGTGGCCGACCACATCGGCCACATTCGCCAGGTGGCCGGGATCGATCACGTGGGGATCGGCTCGGACTTCGAGGGGATCGGCAGCACCCCCGACGGCCTGGCGGACGTGTCCCGCTACCCGGCGCTCCTCGAGGAGCTGTCGCGCCGTGGCTACAGCCAGGAGGAGGTGCGCAAGGTGGCAGGTGGCAACTTCCTGCGGGTGATGCAGGAGGTGGAAGCCGTTGCTGCCCGGCTCCAAAAGGAACGCCCCCCCAGCGAAGCGGCGATCGGCGACTTCCCCGCCGCTCCTCCTCTGCCGGCGACTCCTGCCCCCACGCCAGCCCCCTGATCGCCCCCAGGATCGGCGCTGCCGCCCCTGGGCGGGGCTGGGGGAGCGCTACGGGCCCGCCAGGGGGTGGGGCGGGGTGCTAGGATTTGCGCGACGTGAGCTGTTATGCGAGGCGGTGAGGTTCTGCCCAGTTACAGCGTTGGCGAGGAGATCGCCCACAGCGTCACGCACGGCATCGGCGTGGTCTTTTCCATCGCTGGCCTTGCCGTGTTGACCGCTTTTGCCGCCGTCAAGGGAACCGCCTGGCACATCGTGGCCCGCAGCATCTACGGCGCCACGCTGGTGCTGGCCTACACGGCCTCGACGATCTACCACGCCATCCCGGCGGCGCTGGCCACCACCAAGAAGGTCCTGCGGATCCTGGACCACTCGGGCATCTACCTGCTCATCGCCGGTACCTACACCCCCTTTGCCCTTGTCAACCTGCGGGGGAAGTGGGGCTGGTCGCTGCTTGCCGTGGTGTGGACCCTGGCTGTGCTGGGGATCGTCTTCAAAGCCACCCTGATGGGCCGGCTGCGGGTGCTGTCGGTGTTCTTCTACCTGCTGCTCGGCTGGCTCGTGGTGGTGGCCGCCAAGCCCCTCGGGCAGTCGGTGGCTGCCGGTGGGCTCGCCTTGCTCGTGGGAGGGGGGATCGCCTACACGGCTGGGGTGGCCTTCTACGCCTGGCGCCGGCTCCCCTACCACCACGCCATCTGGCACGGCTTTGTGCTCACCGGGAGCATGCTCCACTACTTTGCCATCCTGTTCTACGTGGTGCCCCTGGCCGACTGATCGCTCGGGGCGAGCGCTGCGGGTTCTGCCCTACAATTTCAGCGGTAATTCCGTCTCGGGAAGGGAGGACCCGACCGTGTCGTGCAGGAAATCCATCTGGCACCTTGCTCTGTGGCTGACGCTCTCGATCTGCGCCGGATGTGCGGCCACCAAGCCCCCTGCACCACGCATGGGCCCGGCCGTGAATCGCCTCGACCACAACCGCACCTGCCAGATCATCACACCGGCACTCAACAGGGGCAAGCCGCTGTTCATCGATGGACTTACCTACGCGCCGTACCGCTGGCCGCCCCTGCCCGAGGTCACCGCGGTAGGTGAGGGGCCCGCTCCTGACGGCCTCCCCACGGGCCAGATGGTGCCGCTGTTCACCGGCCTGCGCCTGCCGATTTCCGATGCGCGGGGGAGCTGCCAACAGAGCGACCGCGAGGACCTCATCGATTACCTCGCCCGGGGCCCGGAAGGCTTCGGCGGGGTGGACCGGGGACGGACGGGGGGGAACGTGGCCGCGGCAGCCGTGCCGTACGCGGCCATGCTCGAGCTGCTCAGCTCGCCACGGCTCACTGCCATGGACACGGCGGCCATTCGCGCGTGGGCCTCCGCCCACCGTGTCGTGGTGCAGGAGCTGGACCTCGACGCACGCTACCAGGTCGAGTGGTTCGCCGCCGCCATTGCAATTCACTTTGGCGACTTCTACTTTGCCCTCTACCGTCCGCAGACGGCGGCAGGGTGGACACGTCTCGTGGTGTTCCCAGTCAAACCCGGCCGGTTGGGCTTCCCCCTGCCGCTGGGGAGTCTGGAGGCGACCCCGAAACCGGAGTAGCCCTCACGGCTCTGGCGTGCTCTTCCGCTGCGCGCGCGCAGTCTTGCTGGCACGGCGGTATGCGAATTCGAGCACCCGCCGCCACAGTCGGCGCTGGTAGGCGCAGGCTGCCGGGTTGATCCGGTTGTGGGCGTCCAGCCCCATGAGCAGGCAGCTCCCGCGGCAGACACCAACTACGTCGCACTGCCGGCATACGGTTCGCAACTGTTGGGCACGGTGGCGGATGTAGGCCCTGGCCCTCTCCCAGAGCCGACGGTTGTAAATATCGCCCCCGATCTCGTCGTACGGCACCGCTGCCTCGGGCACGTAGCTGCAAAGCTGGGACATCTCGAGGGTGTCCACGTTCAGCGCCAAGCCCCGGGTCGGAAAGCCCGCTAGCCCTGCGCACGTGAAGTAGAATTTGAACTCTTCAATCTTCATGAGCTGCCTGATATTCACGAAGTACGTGTCGGTGAACTTCAGCTTCCGGCGTTGCCCCTTTTCGTACAGCTCGATCATGAGGTCCGCCTTCGCCTCGGCATCAGCCTCCGAGACGCCAAGCAGGTTGGGCGCGAGCCTCGCCTCGATGAAGCCATGGCGACTCATGCGGAAGAGAGCCTCCGCATCAAACCCCTCGGCAACATCGATGGTGCCCTGAAAGCCAACGATCGGCTTTGTGGGTTTCCTGCTGTTGAACTCCTTCACGCCAGCCAGCACGTCGCGATATGAGCCGCGACCGTCCCTATACACCCGCGTACGATCGTGGAGATCGCGGTAACCGTCAAAACTCACGTGGACCTCGAAGTCGTTCTCGGCCAGGAAAGCGGCGCGATCCGGCGTCATCAACGTCATGTTGCTATTCAGGAAGAACTCAGTCTTGACGCCTGGGTGCCGCTCCTTGATCCGTTCGACCACCCTCCGCAACACATCCCAGTGGAGCAAGAACTCACCGCCGTTGAAGCTCACCGTGACCGGCTCGGCGTGGGCCTCGACCCTCCTCGCGGCGTACTGATCAACCACGTTGAGGACTGCCTCGAGCCGCTTGGCGTGGGGGGCGACCTTGCCCTTGTGCCGCTCCCCACCGCCGCGGCTGTGGCTAGCGACGCAGTACCTGCAGCCGAGGTTACAACCCAAGTTGACCAGGTACAGGTTGGCGTAGGGCTGCCGCTCAGCGTAAAAGGAGTCGGCTAGCTCATCGACGTGCGCCAGGGCCGCGTCCAGCGAGAAAAAAAACGCGTCCTCCTTGGAAGCAGCACAGCTGCCGTCAAGAACCCCGGCCGTGGCGAGCGCCTCCCGGCTGGCCTCGTCCAGTTGCCCAGCCGCGTCCCCGCGACGCAGTACCTGCAGCACCTCGTTCGACACGGTGTAGACGCACGGCGAGAAGCGGTTCCACACCGCCACCACACCCGCCCCCACCTCGTGTTCGTGGACTTGCGCAGGAAGCCCTCCCGCCTCCCGTTGCTTTTCTGCAAAGCCCATAGTTACCTCTTACGGTCCAACTCGCCTTGAATCGAGAACGAGTAGCAACGAGCGACGCCCCTCATGTATCGCGGCGAAGAATCCCGCGGTTCCCACGCGGCCTGGCGAGAAAGGCACGTTGGCGCATTGCCCGAGCCCGCAACGGGCCCTCGCTCTTGAAGCAAGATGTCGCCACCTGCCACGCCTGCCGCACAGCGCACACTCACTACAGCTACGCGGATCTCGCCCCAGCAACACAGCGACGAAGGCTCCAACAAGCTTTGCTCGAGGCCCCCGCAAGCGTGTGCGTGGCCGATTCGGCTCGGCCCTTCGCTGCGCGGTTCCTGACACCAAGGAGAAGGGACGGCGCATGGCCGTCCCTTCGCTTGGTGGGAAGTCCCGTCCTTACATCTTCTCAGGAAGGCGGCCGCAGACGCAAACGCAGTTGTTGGACCCGGTGCAGCCCGAGGTCCCGCCAGGCCCACCCTCGGTGCGTGCGCGCATACCGCCTTTGATCTCTTGGACTTCCGGGAAGGTTAGCTTCTGTACGTTCGTGTTCACTCGCAGATCCTCCTTTCTGCTGTTTCGGCTCCACGCAAGGGGCGTGCCTATGGCCTCCACGCTCGCTGGCCTCCTACGTCCGCTCGTTTCGCCCTCTGGAGCGCTGGCAACGAGTACGCCTCCAAGACGCCTTGCAATTGTAACGATAACCCCTCCTGATGCAGTAGGATCGGTTCTTGTCTGCGATCCCATGGCCGTCGCCCGGCGCGTCGAGTGGTTCGGCCGCCCGGCCGAACTCGGCCAGACACGACCGCTCGGCGGGGGCTCACCTCGCCACCCAGAGGCGCCTCAGCGTGCCGGCGGCGCCAAGACTGGGTTTGCAGCGCCCTCGAGGAGCGGTCTTGACGCAACGGTGCCCCCTCCCCGGCGGTCAAGGGTGAACCCCTGTTTGCGCACGAAATCGAGGAACTTCTTGTAATTCACGTCGCCAACGCGAAAGATCGGCACAAGGCGCTTCCAGCTACCAGCCGACAGTTCAAGTCCAGCGCGGAGCACCTCGTACAGCTCGGCGCGGTTGATGTCGCGGCGCAGGTAGGGTCGGTGGACCGCGTCCCAGAACGACGCGCCTGCTTCGATCATTTGGCGAAGGCAGCGCTGCGCCAGGAGAGATTGGCAACCCTGCACCGAGGGGGGGCTTGCCCCACGTTGCAGGATGTCGCCCAGGATCTCGATACGGGAGTGACGAGAGGCGCGGCGGCTGCGTAGCCACAGCCGCTCCAGGATACCCCGCAGTTCTCGGACGTTCCCCGGGAAGTGGTACGCTGCCAGAAGTTCCACCTCCGGACTGCCCAGTGGGGCGCAACTGCCACCGGTCACCTGCCTCCACAGCAGCGCCGTGAGTTGCGGAATCTCATGCCGCCGCTCGCGCAGAGGTGGAATGTGCAGTTCGTGCAGCGCGATTCGGGTGGTGGTGGCGGGGTACACCAGTTCCACCAACTTCCCCAACACTTCCGGCGGCGCGCAGGCAAGCAACGGCGGCGGCCCCTACGACGCCTTTGTGGCTCGGCTTTCGGCGGACCTGGCTGCTGTGCTGGTGGCGGACATGGTGGCCAACACTCCGACAGTGCCTCCCTCGTTGGGCCCTGGCGGCAGCTATTCCTTGAGCTTCTCCTGCACCAACGCCGGCCCCGACCCCGCCACCACCGCCAGCTGCAGCATCGCGGCTTCCTCCGGCAGCGTTTCCGGGGTGAACTGCACCCCGTCGGTGCCGGTGCCTTCCCTGGCAGCTGGAGCCAGCATCACTTGCAGCTACACCTTCACCGCCCCGGGCACGCCGGGGGGCAGCGACACTCCCCAGGCCACGGTTACCTTTACGGTGACCACCGGGGCGGACAACGACACCAACCCGGCCAACAACACCGCCACCGGTGGTCCG
>Ga0308389_1001478_pt1 | contig 15817 bp, 10 predicted proteins | sample Hotspr2Sample148_FD_202362 | JGI IMG/M metagenome (GOLD analysis project Ga0308389, IMG submission 202362) | Hot spring phototrophic mat microbial communities from Mushroom Spring, Yellowstone National Park, Wyoming, United States - 20040719_148 ... | reverse complement strand
AGAAGAAATTTATTTTAAAACACTTTCTACAATTGTTGAAAATGAAGTAATTGAAGGGACTGTTGTTGCAATGAATAAACGCGAGGTTGTGGTTAATATTGGTTACAAGTCGGAAGGTGTTATTAGTTTAAACGAATTTCGTTATAATCCTGATTTAAAAGTTGGCGACAAAGTAGAAGTATTGGTTGAAACTCAAGAAGACCCTAACGGTCAATTGGTTTTATCGCATAAAAAAGCACGTGCTTTAAAATCGTGGGATAGAGTTAACGAGGCTTATAATAATGACGAAGTTGTAAAAGGATATATTAAATGCCGTACAAAAGGCGGAATGATTGTAGATGTATTTGGAATAGAAGCATTCTTACCAGGTTCGCAAATAGACGTTAAGCCAATTCGCGATTACGATGTGTTTGTTAATAAAACAATGGAATTTAAGATTGTAAAAATAAACCATGAATTTAAAAACGTTGTTGTATCACATAAAGCACTTATTGAGGAAGAATTAGAAGCACAAAAACGCGATATTATTGCAAAATTAGAAAAAGGACAAGTACTTGAAGGTACTGTTAAGAATATAACTTCTTATGGTGTATTTATTGATTTGGGTGGCATAGATGGCTTAATTCATATTACAGACCTTAGCTGGGGAAGAATAAATCATCCAGAGGAAATTGTTCAGTTAGACCAGAAGATAAATGTTGTTATCCTTGATTTTGATGATGATAAAAAACGTATAGCATTAGGTTTAAAACAATTAACTCCACATCCCTGGGATTCGCTCGATCCTAATCTTAAAGTTGGAGATAAAGTAAAAGGTAAAATAGTTGTTTTAGCCGACTATGGTGCTTTCTTAGAAATAGCACCTGGTGTAGAAGGGTTAATACATGTATCAGAAATGTCATGGTCTCAACATTTACGTAGTGCACAAGATTTTCTTAAAGTAGGCGACGAGGTAGAAGCTATAATATTGACTTTAGACCGTGAAGAACGTAAAATGTCGCTCGGTATTAAACAGTTAAAACCCGATCCTTGGACAGATATAGAAAAGAAATATCCGGTAAATAGCAAACATAAAGGTATAGTTCGCAACTTTACCAATTTTGGTGTATTTGTAGAATTAGAAGAAGGAATAGACGGATTAATTCATATTAGTGATTTGTCGTGGACAAAGAAAATTAAACATCCTGCCGAATTTTGTAATATTGGCGATGAATTAGATGTTGTTATTCTCGAAATAGACAAAGAAAACCGTCGTTTAAGTTTAGGGCATAAACAAGTTGAAGAAAATCCATGGGACGTATTCGAAACAATATTCACAGTTGGCTCTATTCATGAAGGAACAATTATTTCTATTAACGACAAAAATGCTGTTATTGCTTTACCATACGGTGTTGAAGGAAACGCTACATTAAAAAATATTGTTAAGGAAGATGGTACCAGCCTAAAAGTTGATGATAAAGCAGAATTTAAAGTAATAGAGTTTTCTAAAGAGAATAAGAAAATAGTAGTTTCTCATACACGTATTTTCGAGGATGCAAAAAAAGAAGCAAAGCAAGAAACTAAGAAAAAAACGGCAAAAAAAGAAAAGAAAGAAGCTACAAAAGTCGAAAAAACTACACTTGGCGATATTGCCGATTTGGCTGCATTAAAAGATCAACTTCAAAAAAATGAAAATATTAAAAAAAAATCTAAATAATTAAAATTCCATAAAAAATTTGTATATTTACAGCATGGAATTTAGTATAGAAAAAAAAGAGAATTACACCTTAGTAAAGGTACTGGTTGAAAAGCTAGATACTCACATAGCACCGGCTTTAAAATCGGAGCTTGTGCTTATTGCTGGTAGTGGCGAAAAAAATATAATACTCGATTTAAGCGTATGTCGTTATTGCGATTCAAGTGGGTTGAGTGCTATTCTTGTGGCTAATCGTCTTTGTAAAAATGCTAATGGCACTTTTGTATTAACAGGATTACAACCTGCTGTTGATCGTTTAATTACAATTTCTCAACTCGATACAGTACTTAATATTTCGAGACTACCAGAAAAGGCTCCAGAGCTTATAAATAAAGACTAAAAAAGTCTTAATTTGAAAACCTTTACCCTTACTGTCTTAGGTACAAGTTCAGCAGTACCTACTTCGAAAAGTTATACAAGTGCTCATGTGCTTAAAGTATGTGAGCACTTTTATTTATTCGATTGTGGAGAAGCTACACAAATAAGAATAAGACAGGAAAAAATTCCATTATCAAAATTATACCATATTTTCATAAGTCATTTACACGGCGATCATTTTTTTGGTTTATTTGGCTTGCTTTCATCGTTTAATTTATATCAATCTATTAAAGACGTGCATATATATGCACATAAACCTCTTAAAGAAATTATAAAAACTGTTTTACAAACAGAAAATTTATCGTTTAATATTCATTTTCATGAAATACCATCCGAAAAATTATGTCAAATATATGAAGATAAATATGTTATTATTTCTTCTTTACCTCTTAAACATCGTATTCCAACAGCTGCATTTATAGTTAAACAAAAACAAAACCTTTTAAAAATAAAAAAAGAAAAAATCCAAGAATATGAATTAAGTATTAAGGATATAGTTAAAATAAAACAAGGAAACGATTACATTACAAATGAAGGAAAAATTATTCCGAACGAAATTTTTACATATCCACCCGAAAAGCCTAAAATATATGCTTATATAACCGATACAATATTCGATGAATCAATTGTACCACATATTTTTGAAGCAGATGTGTTATATCATGAAGCAACTTTTACTAATGAAAATAAAGAAATAGCTTTGCATTGTGGGCATTCAACTGCTTTACAAGCTGCAACAATTGCTAAGTTGGCTAATGTACAAAAGCTAATAATTGGTCATTTTTCAACCCGGTATAAAAACAGAACTGTTTTTCTTGAAGAAGCAAAGCAAATATTTCCTAATACAATCCTTGCGGAAGAAGGATTAACTATTGAATTTTAACTATGAAAATACTTATAACCATACCAACATCATTTGAGATACATCAAACGTTTTACAAAATTTTGAAACAAAAATATAATTGCGAGTTGATTACTTCAGGAATAGGAATGGTAAATACAACATTTACTTTAACAAAATACTTGCAAATAAACAAAGTTGATTATATCGTTCATGGAGGGATAGCCGGTTCTTTTAAGCAAAATTTACAAATAGGGAGTGTAGTTCAGGTTGTAGAAGATATTTTTGCCGACTTTGGAATAAACGAAAATAGCAACATAATTCATGCATCCGAAATATTTAATGAACATGAATGGTATAAAAATGAAGTATTCGATAAAATTAATATTCAGAAAGCAAAAGGAATTACTATAAATAACGTTACTGCTTGCAATAAAACGAAGTGTTTTTACATAAAAAAGTATAATGCTGATATAGAAACAATGGAAAATGCAGCAGTGTTTTATGTTTGCGAAAAATTACAAGTGCCATTTATATCTATACGTTCAGTTTCTAATTATGTTGGTGATAGAAATAAACAAAATTGGAATGTACAATTAGCAGTTGAAAATTTATGGTTAATTTTGAAACAAATAATCGAAAAGCTAAATGAATAATTTGCTGATACATCTTTCAACTTGTCCAAACGATACATTTATGCTCGATGCTTTAATTAACAAACGTTATAAGGATTTTAACACATTTAATATTAAATACGTATTTAACGACATAAAAACGTTAAATTATTTGGCCGAACAAAATGTAGCAGATGTAACAAAGTTAAGTGTTTATGCTGTAGCAAAACTTTTAGATAAATATCAGATACTAACATCTGGTGCTGCAATTGGTTATGGAAACGGACCTTTAATTGTTTCAAAACGCAAAATTTATCCCGACGAAATACCTTTTGTTAAAATTGGAATTCCTGGATTTAATACTACTGCTTATGCTCTTTTATGTCTTTTTTTTAAACCTCAAATAGCTTGTAATGAATATTTTTTTTACGAAATAGAACAAGCAATATTAGATAACGAAGTGGATGCAGGGCTTATTATCCACGAAACACGGTTTACATACAAGGAAAAAGGTTTAAAAAAAATTGTAGATTTAGGCAATATATGGGAAGAAAAATATAATTTACCTTTACCTTTAGGTGTTTTTGCAATAAAAAATTCTCTTCCAAGCGACACAAAAAAAACTATAAACGAAGCAATAAAAAAAAGTATAATTTTTGCTAATGAAAATTATTCTAAAACTTTCGATTTTGTTGAAAAATATGCACAGGTAAAAAAACAAGAAGTTATACAACAACACATTAGAACTTATGTTAATGATTTTTCAATTTGTTTAACAGAAACTGGAAAAAAATCTATTATCACTTTTTTAAACGAAATACAAAATATAGGTTTAATAGATAAAGAATTAAATTTAGATAATATTTTTATCGAATAAAATACAAATATGAAAAACAATCTCATTACATTGCGAAGAGTAACACCAAGATGGATAATTTTTTTAATAGATATTTTTGTATGTTTTGTTTCGTTGCATATAGCTTATTTGGTAAGATTTAACTTTGTTATTCCACTTCACGAATGGTTGCTGTATGTGAAATATGTAATACCTATTGTTATTGTTGTAAGAGCGCTTTCTTTTATATTAAGCAAATCTTATGCTGGAATTATTAGATATACAGGAATAGAAGATTCTATTAGATTATTAAAAACATTAACAATTGGTTCTCTTACTTTTGTTTTTATAAACGTTATTACATTTCAATTGCAGGGTATATTCATAGTTCCTTTTTCTATTATTATTATAGAATTTTTGTTATCGGTTTTTTTATTAGTTTTTTTGCGATTGTTTATCAAAATGTTTTATTTCGAATCAATTCACTCTAAATCTATAAGAACAAATATAGCAATTATAGGAAAAGATACACTTGCTATATCGGTAAAACGTAGTTTAGATAACGATATTAGCGTAAATTATAGAGTTTTAGCCTTTTTCGATACAACAAATTTTAATAAAGGACTTAGTATAGAAGGTATAAAAATATTTCCTCTTTCCGATTTTGAAAATGTAGTTAAGAAGTATGCTATACAAACAGTTATAATTGCCGACGAAAAACTAAGTAAAATAAGAAAAAAAGAGATTAGCGAACTTGCATTAAGCCTTAATTTAAAAGTTTTTGAAGTTCCATCTTTAAAAACATGGATAAATAATGAGTTAAGCATTAATCAATTGAAACAAATAAAAATTGAAGATTTGCTCGAAAGAGAAGTAATACAACTCGACAAGGAAAATATTAGTAAACAAATTAAAGACAAGGTAGTAATGGTTACAGGTGCTGCAGGCTCTATAGGTAAAGAAATAGTTATTCAGCTTACTCAATTTAAGCCACAAATAATTATTTTGTACGATCAGGCAGAGAGTCCTATGTACGATTTAGTTTTAGAATTAGAAGAGAAATATTTTTTCAATAAATACAAATACATTATTGGCGATATAACCAACGAAAAACGTCTCGAGTATATTATACAACGTTATAAACCAAATGTAATATATCATGCGGCTGCGTATAAACATGTGCCAGTTATGGAAAACAATCCGGCAGAAGCTATATTAACTAATGTTAAAGGAACTGTAATTTTAGCCAATTTAGCACATCGTTACGAAGTTGATCGCTTTGTAATGATTTCGACCGATAAAGCGGTCAATCCAACAAATGTTATGGGAGCATCTAAACGTATAGCTGAAATATATTGTCAGGCACTTGGAAAAGTTTCTAAAACCAAATTTATTACAACGCGTTTTGGTAATGTGCTTGGTTCTACAGGTTCGGTAATTCCACGTTTCCGACAACAAATAGAGCAAGGTGGACCTGTTACGGTTACACATCCAGAAATAACACGATATTTTATGACTATTCCCGAAGCATGTCAATTAGTACTTGAAGCAGGAGCTATGGGAAATGGAAACGAAATATTTATATTCGATATGGGAAAACCTGTTAAAATATTAGATTTAGCTGTTAAAATGATCCGATTGGCTGGTTTACAGGAATATAAAGATATTCAAATTAAATTTATAGGCTTGCGACCAGGTGAAAAAATTTATGAAGAATTGCTACACAATAAAGAAAATACTATTCCTACATATCATCCACTTATAATGATTGCTAAGGTTGCAGATGTTAATTTCGAAGAAGTTAAAATTAAAATACAAGAACTTTTAGATTCTATCGAAACTTACGACAATTATAAGATAGTATCGCTTATGAAAGAAATTGTTCCAGAGTTTAAGAGCAAAAATTCTATATTCGAAAATTTAGATAAAAATTAATTCCTATTATTTATTAGAAGCATTGTTGCTAATTAGAACTTGACGAAATTTGCAATTTAATTCGATTTAAGCATGATTTATATTTTTGGTCATAATACAGCTACAATTTTTTTTTACAATCACTTATGCTTATCAGTGTGTCTCTGTGGTGAGAAAAAAACAGAAAGCAATATTATAAAAAATGTTTTTTTTCGCTTTTATAATGTATGGTTGTTTTATTTAACAAATAATACTACAGCAAGTTGTTAAAAAAACAATTGTTTATATGCTAATAATCTTGAATGAATTAAATTAAAATGCAAATTTTTTTAAAAACGAAAAAAAATAATTATCTTTGCATCGGGCAAGTCTTATACGACCAGCTCCCTTCAAACTCCCCCAGGTTCGGAAGGAAGCAAGGGTAGAAGGTTGTAGCGGTGCGATATAAGGAGCTTGCCCTTATTTTTTTTTATACCATACAATAAATTAAGAAAAGTTTAGTTATTTTGCATAGTTTTTCTATGAAAAAAATTTTATTCATAATAACCATTATAATTATTATTATTTCTGCTTGTACAACTAAAAAAAATACATTTGTTACTCGTTTCTACCATAACTTAACCTCTCATTACAATGCATATTTCAATGGTAACGAAGCTTATAAACAGGGAATAAAAAAAATAAACTCTAATCCTCAAGATAATTTTTCACTTATTTTGAACGTTTTCCCTATAATCAACGAAGATGCCAATAAACAAGCAAGTTCCGATATGGAACGAGCAAAAGAAAAAGCCGCAATAGTTATAAAAAAACATTCTATTACAGTAAAGCCCGAGAGAAAAAAAGGCAACTTAACCCAAAAACAAAAAGACTTTTATAACAGAACAGAGTTTTGCAACTGGGTCCCCGATAGCTGGCTAATGCACGGAAAAGCAAATTTTGTTAATCACGATTGGTATGCAGCCGAAGAAAATTTCGAATACATAGTTAAAGAATATTCATGGGACCCAATTAAATACGAAGCTGCTATTTGGCTGGCATTAACTTACGTCCAGCTTACTAAGTTCGACGATTCAAAAGCTATACTCGATAGAGCCGATGGCGACAAAGATTTCCCTTCTAAACTTAAAAAATTTCTTTATCAATCATACGTACAACTTCATATTAAACAACAAAATTACTCTGAAGCTATAACTAAGCTCACTACAGCTATAAAATTAACAAAAAAACGACAGGAAAAATCTCGCTTATACTATATTTTAGCTCAGCTCTATCAATTAAATAATAATTTTAGTCAAGCAACAAAAGCATATACTTATGCTATAAAATATAGCAATCGCTACGAAATGGTTTTTAATGCTCAAATAAACAGGGCAACGTGTTTTGAAGGGACTAATGCCGAATATCTTCGAAAAGAGCTTTTTAAAATGTTAAAAGACGACAAGAACATTGATTATTACGATCAAATATATTATGCTATAGCCAATTTATATAGTAAAGAAAATCAACAGTCAGAGGCAATTAAATATTATCGCTTAAGTATTCAAAACAACAAATCAAACAGTAATCAAAAAGCACTAACATATATTGCTTTAGGTGATATGTATTTTAATTTGAAAAATTATGTCAATGCACAAGCTTATTACGATTCGTCAATTACATTACTAAGTCATGAACATCCACAATACAAACGTGTAGAAAAATTAGCTACAAGCTTAGAAACACTTGCGCAAAATTTAAAAATTATTCATGAAGAAGATAGCTTACAATATCTTGCTAAATTGCCAGAAAAGGAACGAAATAAAATAATAGATGAAATTATCCAAAAAATTTTAGACGAAGAAAGACGCAAGCAGGAGGAACAGCAGCAAGAAGCACAGAATATTTTATTTATGAATCAACAAAACATGAATCCACTTTCTAATCAAAATCAAGGAGGAAAATGGTATTTTTATAATCCTTCGGCATTAGCATTAGGGGCAGCAGAGTTTAAAAGAAAATGGGGAACACGAAAACTCGAAGACGATTGGCGACGGAAAAATAAATCGGTAGTTTTAGCATCTCTTTCAGAGGAAACTACTGAAAATATTACATCTCAAAATCAACAGGCAGCTAACCTTAATCCGAAGCAACGCGAATATTATTTAAAAAATTTACCTTTAACAGATTCTTTGATGAATATTTCTAATAAACGAATAGAAGAAGCATTATTCAAATCGGGCGAGGCAGCAATGAACCAAATAGAAGATTTTCATTTGGCTATTAAACAATTTATTACATTAATAGATCGCTTCCCCGATACAAAATACAAGTTAATTGCATATTATGATTTATATCGTTTAAACATTAAAATAGGAAAAGAAGATGTTGCTAATTTGTATAAAAACAAAATAATTCAAGAATTTCCAGTAAGCAAATATGCACAATTACTATCTAACCCTAATTATTTAAAAGAACTTGAAGCAAAAAACAATCGCATTAAGAGCTTATACGAAGAAGCATATTACTCTTTTAAAGATGATGACTTTAGTTCTGTTTTCAGAAACTTTAGAATTGCAGATTCGCTTTATAACGATAGTCCTATATATGTAAAATTCATGCTATTGAGAGCTTTAACAATTGGGAAAACTGGAAATTTTAACGAGTATAAAACAGAACTAACTAATATTATTGAAAAATATCCAGGAACACAAGAAAAACAGCATGCCGAATTTTTGTTAGCTACAATAAATAATTACGATCCAACTTATTTGGCTTCATTAAAACAACAAAGTTCCTCTAATAAGCTGCAAGCCAATAATACCAGTATGGCAAATAATAACGAAAAAACGAATCAAAAGCTAAACAACGAGCCTGTTAAAGAAGAAGCAGACGATCCGATGTTTACATTTAACGAAAATGATAACTGCCAGTTATTAATTTTGTTAGATAAAAATGCCGACATAAATCGTTTAAAATATAATTTGTTCGGATACAATATTGATTACTTTAGCATGTTCGATTTTCAGATTTTAACAGGTATATGGAATGACAAATATTACTATTTAAAGGTTTTTCCTTTTACAAATTATACCGAGGCTGTTAAATATTATAAACATGTAAACAAGCACACAGACATTGTTTTTCGCAACATCAACGATAAACATTATCAGTTTTTTGTAATATCTGATGCAAATTACGTTAAACTTCAATCAACAGGCGAAATAGAACGTTATCAAAAGTTTTTCAGAAAAAAATATCTTAAAAAGAAACAACAATAAAAATCATGAATAAAACATTGCAAATCTTATGGGTTGATGATGAAATAGATTTGCTAAAACCATACTTTGTTTTTCTTAAAGAAAAAGGATACGATATACTTTATTGTTCTAATGGAACCGATGCACTTCAAATAGTAAATAATAATGCAATTGATATAGTTATTTTAGATGAAAACATGCCAGGATTAAGCGGTTTGCAAGTATTAGACGAGTTGAAACGTGTAAAGCCACTCTTACCTGTTATTATGGTTACTAAAAGCGAAGAAGAAAACATTATGGATAGTGCTTTAGGTTCTAATATAGCCGATTACCTAATAAAACCGGTTAACCCCAAGCAGTTATTACTTGCTATTAAAAAGATAGTTGAAAAAGAGCGTTTAGTAAGCGAAAAATCGGTGTCGCAGTATTTAACAGAGTTCAATAAACTTTCGCAGCAAATACAGTTTGCTAAGTCTATTGACGATTGGAAAGAAATATATACAAAACTTACTTTTTTCGACGAACAATTAGAACATGCTAACGAACAAACAATGATACAATTGCTTCATACGCAATATAAAGAAGCAAACCAGCTTTTTGGTAAATATATTAAAACTACATATCAGACGTGGTTCGATGGTACATCTACGCAAAAACCAATTTTGTCGGCAAACTTATTGCAAAAAAAATTTTTTCCTATTGTTCAAAATACAAAACGAATAGTTTTAATACTCATAGATAACTTAAGGTACGACCATTGGTTAGCTATATCAAAACACATATTCCCTTATTACAATATAGAAACAGATTTGTATGTTTCTATACTTCCAACTGCTACTTCGTATTCTCGTAATGCTATATTTTCAGGGCTAATGCCTTCCGAAATAGAAAAAATTTTCCCCGAAATATGGTTAAACGATGATGACGAAGGATTGAAAAACCAATACGAAGAAGAATTGTTTTTTCGACATTGTAAGCGTTTAGGAATTAAGGAGCCTTTTTTCTTTAAGAAAATTATAACCAATTACGAAGGTAAAAATTTTTTAAACGAGTTACCTAATATTTTTCAGAAATACAACAATGGTGTAATAATTTATAATTTTATAGATATATTGTCGCATTCGCAAACCGAGTCGAAAACAGTAAAAGAACTTTCCGATACAGATTTATCTTATAAAAGTATTGTAAGTTCTTGGTTCGAACATAGTCCACTATTCGAAATAATAAAAAAATTGCAAGAATACGAATGCCATCTATTTATAACAACCGACCACGGTTCCATTCGTGTAGAAAACCCTGTAAAAGTTATAGGAGAAAAAAATATTACAACCAATTTGCGGTATAAGCAAGGAAAAAACATGAATTATCCTGCAAAAGAAGTTATTGAATTTAAAAACCCTCAAAGCGTTTTTTTACCAAAAACAAATGTTGCTGCTACGTACATTTTTGCCTTGAATAACGATTATTTTGTTTACCCCAATAATTATAATCAGTATGTTAAAATGTTTCGAAATACTTATCAGCACGGTGGTGTAAGTTTAGACGAAATGCTAATTCCTTATGCTATTTTAAGTCCTAAAAAATGATACTCTTAGATTACACAAACTTATCAGATATTGAAAGAACAGCTCAACAAATGCTTTTTTTGGCAAAAAACTACAAAATTTGGGCTTTTTATGGTGAAATGGGAAGCGGAAAAACTACTATTATTGCCGAATTAGTACGTCAATTAAATTCAATTATAGAAGCAACAAGTCCAACATTTTCAATCGTAAACGAATATCCTACCAAAAAAGGAACATCTGTTTTTCATTTCGATTTCTACCGGATTAAAGATATAAAGGAATTAATGGAAATAGGAATAGAAGAATATATAGAGCAAGCAGAATACATTTTTATAGAATGGCCACAAATTTTTGAACCTATTTTAAATTATTATAATTATCTTAAAATTGAACTAATTTTGGATGAAGCAGGTAACCGACGGATGAATTTATACGTATAATATTTTAAAATTTTTTTATCATGGCACAACGAAAAACCAATATTAGAACAGAAACTTTAAGAGTAACAGAACTATTAACTCAAGAAGAAAAACTTGCAATACGTAGTCAGTCGAAACGATTTGTTATAGGTATTCCTAAAGAAGAAAGTAATGAAGAAAATCGTATAGCTCTTACGCCTTTAACAGTTGATTTACTTGTAAATAACGGGCATGAAGTAATTATACAATCCAACTCTGGTAAAGCAGCAAATTTTTACGATCATCAATTTAGCGAAGCAGGCGCTATTATTGTTCAGAATAAAGAAGAAGTTTTTACACAATCAGATATTATTTTAAAAGTTTCGCCACTTACCGATGCAGAAGTTGGCTTGATGCACGAAGGACAAATATTACTTTCTATTTTACACGTTTATACAAAAACAAGAGATTATATACAACGCCTTTGTCAAAAAAGAATTTCTTGTATAGCTTTCGAATATTTAAAAGATGATAATAATTGTTATCCAATAGTACGTTCTATGAGCGAAATTGCTGGTAGTACTTCAATTCTTATAGCAGCAGAGTATTTAAGCAATGCTCATCGTGGTAAAGGCGAAATGTTAGGAGGAATTACCGGCGTTAACCCTTCCGAAGTTGTTATTGTTGGTGCTGGTACAGCAGGTGAATATGCTGCACGTACAGCATTTGGACTTGGAGCTATTGTAAAAATTTTCGACACTTCGGCGTATAAACTTAAACGATTGCAAAATAATTTAGGACAAAGAATTTATACTTCCGTTATACATCCAGTTGTGCTAGCTAATGCTTTAAAAACAGCAGATGTCCTCATAGGAGCATTACGAATGCTCGAAAACAGACCACAATTTGTTGTAACCGAAGAAATGGTAAAGCTAATGAAAAAAGGAAGTGTAATAGTAGATATTAGCATCGACCAAGGTGGATGTATCGAAACTTCTCGATTAACAACACATCAAAATCCTGTATTCGAAAAATATGGAGTTATTCACTATTGTGTACCGAATATACCTTCGCGCGTTGCTCGAACAGCTTCTTATGCTTTAAGTAATATACTTGCACCATTTATATTAGAACTTGGTAGAGCTGGCAGCATTACTCAATTAGCTAAGCAAAATTTAGGATATCGTAACGGTATTTATGTTTATAATGGTATGGTTACTCATCAATTCATAGGAGAATTATTCGATTTACAATATAAACCTATGGAGCTTATTCTTGCTGCATTCTAAAATTTCATTTATGCTACCTAAAAATTATATTTTTAATTTGTGATAATAAGCAATTTTTGAGAAGCTAATTATTAGTCAATTATTAATATAATAGGTAATTGATTGTTAATGAATTAATATTATTTTTAGTAAAAATTTTGTAAGATTAAGATCCATAAAAATTGCAATTTTTTTAAAGAACACAGAGCATTTTCTCTGTGAACTCTGTGGTTAATAAAGAAAAATATAAATTGACTTTTAAATAAACAACTAATTACCACCTATATTTGCTAATAATAATTTAACCTGATAATTTTTAGGCTAAGTGATGATAAACATCATAAAAATTAAGTTTAATAGTAAAAAAATTTGCATATAAAAAAAGAATTTATGCAAAAAATTGAAAAACACCCAATTTTAGAAGTTCCAAAAGCTGAAAAAATTTCATTCTATTATAATGGAAAAACTATTGTTGCAGAAAAAGGTTTTACTATAGCGGCAGCTCTTCATCAAGCAGGATATCCTGTTCATAGTCATAGCTTAGATAACCGTAACAGGAGTCTTGAGTGTGGAATAGGTAAGTGTGGAGCTTGCGAAATGCTTGTTGATGGCGTAATACGTAGAATATGTATAACTAAAGTAGATAATGTTAAAGAAATTAATGAAATACCAAAAAATTATCAACCAGCAGTTATTCCTTTAAAAAATGAAAATCCAATAAATGTTTATAAAACACAGGTTGCAATTATAGGAGCAGGTCCTGCAGGATTGGCTGCACGCGAAGTATTAAATGCCTATGGAGTTAATTGTATTGTTATAGATAATAATTCTCGCATAGGAGGTCAGTTTATTATGCAAACCCACCAATTTTTCTTTTTCGAAAAAGAAAAAAAATATGGTGGGATGAGAGGATTTGATATTGCCGAAACCCTTGCAGGAAAAAGCCGTGAAGGAATTTTCTTAAATTCTACCGTATGGGACATATTAGAAGGGAAACGTCTTGCAGTTAAGAATATAGTAACCGAAGAAATATATTATGTAGAAGCCGATGTTTTGATTGTAGCAACAGGTGCAGTACCATTTATGCCTACTTTCGAAAATGACGATGTTCCAGGTGTATATACGGCTGCAGTTGTTCAAAAAATGATGAATAATGAATTTACTTTGCTTGGTAAAAGAATTTTAACCGTAGGTGCCGGAAATATTGGTTATCTTACATCGTATCAGTTGATGCAGGCAGGAGCTAAAGTTGTTGCAATTATCGAGGCACAAAATAAAGAAGGAGGATTTCCCGTTCAAGCAAACAGAGTTAGAAGATTAGGTATCCCTATTCTTACCTCACATATCTTACTCAAGGCTCTACCTAATAAAGATTATACTGGTATTGTAGGAGCTGTTATAGCAGAATGTGAAAATTTTCAGCCAATAGCTGGAACAGAAAAAGTAATAGAAGGAATTGATGCTATAAATATATGTACAGGTTTGGTACCCGACGACCAATTGCTGATTAAAGGATACGAAGTTTTTGGACGAATGTGTTTTGGAGTGGGAGATGCTATTCGCATAGGTGAAGGTACAAGTGCTGTTTTAAGAGGAAAACAAGCAGCATACGAAGTACTCGATATTCTTTCTGTTAGGTATAATTATAATACTTACCTCGAAATATCAAAAGAATATATAGATTCGCAACAACATCCTGTGAAGATAATAGATAAGCCTTTCTATCCAGAAAAAGAACGTTTAAAAAAACCTTTTGTTTTGATAGATTGTTTATATGGTTTTGCTTGTAACCCTTGTGCTTTTTCTTGCCCACACAATGCTATTACAAAATCATCAACCAGTACTGTTCCAGAAATAGATTTTAATAAATGCGTTGGCTGTATGGATTGTGTTTATCAGTGTCCTGGATTAGCTATTTTTGGATACAATATAAATAAAAATTGGTTGTTTTTACCTATCGAATATTTTGCTGACGAAGGAAAAGTAGTTTTTTTGGTAGATAATAATGGTAAAATATTAGGCGAAGGAATAATTGAAAAAATTTTGTATAAACCTAACAAAACTAATATTGCAAGGGTACGTTCTACAAATTTGGATGGTGAATCTTTAACTGAAGTAAGAGGATTTATTATAAAAGAAGATTATCCCGAACCTTTAAATTTAAAACCTTTTGAAGGAGCTGTTGAAGAAAAAACTTATGTATGCCATTGCGACGATGTTACAATGGATGAAATACTTAACGAAATTGGGAATAGAAAATATATTTCTGTGGACGAAATTAAACATACAACACGTCTTGGAATGGGAGCTTGCAGAGGTAAACGTTGTATAAAACGTCTTAAACAAGCTATAACAAAATATAATATTCAAATTATTGGCGACGCTACACCACGTGGTCCTCTGTCTAATCAATTAACTATGGGAGAATTATACCCAAAAAACCAAAAAGAAAGATTAATTGTACATCAAAAGCCAAAGAAAATAAAAACTAAAGTTTTGATTGCCGGTGGAGGAATTGCAGGAAGCGCATTGTTTCGATACTTTTCAGAAGCAGGTTTTAATCCTATTATGTTAAATTACGAGAGAGGCGCTTCTTGGCGAAATATTGCAGGAGGAAGACCTGCCTTTACAGTTCCTGAAATATCCGATATAGCTATTCATAATTTAGAAATATTTAAACAATTGCAGCAAATAAAGGATATACATTTTAAGCAAACACGTTATGTTACATTTGCTCACGACGAAGCCACATATAAAGCACTCGAAAAGTCAACAGAATGGAGTGATGCTTATCTTATAGAACCAAAAGATTTTGTGAAAGAAATATCCACAAGTTTTAATCCAAATTTAAATAATTACATTGCAGCACTTATTACAAAAAATTGTTGGCAAGCAACTCCTGGTATTGTAATTGATTTGTTACGTTCAATTGGAGTAGAAAATGGAGGAGAGATATGGGAAGATAGCACTCTACTCGATGTTGAGAAAAATGGAGTTTATAAATCGCTTGTTAAACATCACGATGGCACA
>Ga0308389_1001477_pt1 | contig 15823 bp, 16 predicted proteins | sample Hotspr2Sample148_FD_202362 | JGI IMG/M metagenome (GOLD analysis project Ga0308389, IMG submission 202362) | Hot spring phototrophic mat microbial communities from Mushroom Spring, Yellowstone National Park, Wyoming, United States - 20040719_148 ... | reverse complement strand
ATCAGCATACGCAGAAAAATCGGTCGGGAAGAGTGCCCTGGCAAACATCTCCTACTTTTTGGTCAAAATCTCGGCCGGCGGGCAGGCTTCCGCAGCCGCAGCTTCCATTTCAGGCGCCGCGCTGATCGCCCCTTTGTAAAGCCGCTTTTGAAAGGCAAAAGCAACGTTCACCAGGGCGATCATCACCGGCACCTCAATCAGCGGCCCGATCACCGCTGCAAACGCCTGACCCGAGGCAATGCCAAAGACCGCCACTGCCACGGCGATCGCCAGTTCAAAGTTATTGCTGGCCGCCGTAAAGGCCAGGGTGGTTGTCTTGGAATAATCTGCTCCGATAGCTTTGCCCATAAAGAAAGACACCAGGAACATCAGCACAAAGTACAGTAAGAGCGGAATGGCAATCCGCACCACATCCAGGGGGAGCTGAACGATCAAATCTCCCTTGAGCGAGAACATGACGATAATGGTGAAGAGCAGGGCGATCAGGGTTAACGGGCTGATCTTCGGGACAAAGGTTTTATGGTACCATTCTTTCCCCTTCAGGCGGACGAGGAAAAAGCGGGTCAGGAAACCGGCAATGAAGGGAATGCCCAGGTAGATGAACACGCTTTGGGCAATTTCGCCGATGGTGATTTCGACCAGGCGGCCTTGCATCCCAAAGAAGGGTGGCAAGAGGGTGATAAACACATAGGCATAGACACTATAGAACAGCACCTGAAAAATGCTGTTGAAAGCCACTAAACCGGCTGCATATTCACTATCGCCCTTTGCCAGCTCATTCCAAACAATCACCATGGCAATACAACGCGCTAATCCAATCAGGATTAAGCCGGTGGCATATTCGGGGTAGTTGCGTAGAAAGAGCATGGCGAGGAAGAACATGATAATCGGGCCAACGACCCAGTTTTGGAGCAACGAAAGCCCCAAAATCTTCCAGTTGCGAAAGACATCGCCCAATTCCTCATAATGCACTTTTGCCAGAGGTGGGTACATCATCAGGATCAGACCAATGGCAATGGGGATATTGGTTGTTCCAATCGAAACAGCCTCGTTGAAGCGCTGAACGCTATCGGGAAAAACGAAGCCGATTCCCACGCCGATTGCCATGGCGAGGAAGATCCACAGAGTCAAATAGCGGTCAAGGAACGAAAGACGACGCGTGACGTTGGTTGGAGCAGTGAGCATAGTAACAGTGTCCGTCATTTTTTACCTCCTGAAAGCGATTAGATTTGGTTGGATGATCCATGTGCAAACTTTAGGAAACCCCGCAAAGCTTGGCGAAACATCTCTACGGTTGGCGCTCCTTTCATGCCTTACGGGGTAACATAGACTCGGCAACTGAGGTTATAGTGCTGACGTTCTTCCGGCCATAAATCAATGCCGTTGACCGGAAAAGACGGCGACCCCAAAAATTTGAGCTGTTCGGACTGTTCATGATCTTTCACGCAAATAAGCTGGATTTGGGCGGTGACTTTCTCTTGGGCAAGGGCGGTCTGTAGATTTGCCAGAGCTTCTTCCCAAGCAGGACATCCCTCGAAGTAAAGCAATTCAATTTCCATTTTTTCTCCCTGGGTTTTCAATCCTGATTGCTATTTACAAGTTGGGAAAATCGTTCAATATGGGAATGATCTGCCGTTCGATGGCATCGCGAACGCGGCGAAACTCCTCCCAATCATCGCTTTTGGCTGGATCGGGAAAACTGTAATGGAGGCGTTTTCCCTTGCCCAACCAGAGGGGACATTCCTCGGCAGCCGAATCGCACACGGTGATCACCACATCGAACTCTTGTTGGCGAAATTCATCCACATGTTTTGAAGTGCCTTGATGCTGAATGCCGATCTCTGCCAAAGCTGCCAGAGCTTTGGGATGAACATAGCCGGCCGGTTTCGTGCCGGCGCTGAAGGCTTGCCAGGTATTGCCCAATCTGGCATTGACCAGGGCTTCTGCCATTTGCGAGCGACAGGAGTTGCCGGTACAGAGAAAGAGCACTTTACGACGATGGGTCATGTCTTTATCTCCTTGAAGCAGAGTGTCTGGTTGAATCTGGGCTTGCGTCCCGCTGACGACATTGGGGTTGGCGAGGTTGAATGCGGCCTGGTTCAAGCAGGGTTTGCAGAGCAGCGTTCAGCTCGGATAACACTTCCCGATTCACCGAATAGATGATCCAGCGCGCATCGGTTGGGTGTCGCTCGGCGGTGACCAAACCGATCTGGCGTAAGAGGGCAAGGTGGTGCGAGATCAAATTCGGCGGCAAGCCCAAATTCTCGCCCAGTTCGCAATTGCACTGGCTTCCTTCCATCAAAAGGTTAAAAATCCGCAGGCGGTTTGGATCTGCCAGGGCTTTCAGATAGATGACCAGATGATCCAGGTCAATAGACTGAGACGGATTGCAGAAATATTTCAACATCGGTTGAATTATAATCCAAATAAGAGCCGATACAAGGAAGGAACTCATCCAAACCCTATGAGAGGTTTCCAGTTTTTACCGGCTGGCTTTGGAAGTTGTACCTTCTATACCCCTTACGGCACTAGCAAGGAAATCTGTTGGGGTGCAGACGCTACGGGTGCCGGTCTGGCTACAGCCGATGCTGCGCTGGCAGGGACACCTTGACATCGTACCTTAGTGCTGGAGTAACCCAAGCCTTCCATCCTACCCCGCTCTCGCTGAGAGCGGGGATTTTGTCTCCCTTTTGCCTTAAGAAGCAAGCCCAGCAAAACGGTGTCGAGAAAAACCACCAATTGGGCGCGTATGTTTTCTTATGATAGCCCATCCCGAAGGCGGATTAACAAGTCTCGTAGCGTCTCAAGCTCTGCTTGAGTCAAGCAAGACCAAGGCGAGAAGAAGTACCGATCGGTAAGCTCTTCGGCAGTCTGGCGAATTACTTTCCCCATCGCAATTATTTGATACCCTTCTCTCTCTTCCACCCAGCCGCATCCGATCAAGTCTTCCAACGCCGAAAGATACTCCTCTCGCGAATATCCACGGCGGGCTAATTTCCGAATACAAGCGAGGTGATGTGTACGGAGAGCGGAGGCGGAGCTTTGTGGCTGAGATGGGTTCTGGTTCAAATGCCAGAGCCGGCAATAGCCATCCATACCATTCAGGCAAACTCAATTCAGCCGCAACCCGATCCATTTCCGGGTAATACTGTTTCCCAAGCGCCTGAAGGGCTTCCAGGGATACGGGCCATAAGGTAACTAAGGTCATATTCATCGTACCTCTTCCTTGTGCTGTGCGCTCAACGGTCATGCTTCAACAACAGCAAGTCAAGTACAGTAAGCACAGCGTTCAGGCGAAAACTTTTGTCTTTCAGCTATTTCTCTGCTTACGAATAAAATCACCAAACCACTTGAACAGCATACTTGGCAATATTTGGATCTGCGCTTACCAACGCGGATTCTTCGACAATCGCTTGGGCAACCAGTAGACGGTCAAAAGGGTCTTTGTGATGAACAGGCAAGCTCTCCAAGGCTAGCACATGTGCCAGTGTGACAGATAATATCTCGATGTTGTTGGTTTGCTGTTGAGCTTCAAGGATCTCTTTCAAGGGCAAAGTCAGCTTGAGTTTGCCTAGCTGAAGTTTGACTTGCATTTCCCAGACACTGACGACACTAAGCAACAAAACATTGCGGCGATCCTGACAAACCATCAGTGCCTGAGGCGAAAGTTTAGCTGGTTCGCTATCCCACCAGATGAACGTGTGCGTGTCTAGTAAGTATTTCATTCGGTGCCCATCCAGAATTCTTCCGCTAGCGGTTCGTCAAAATCCTGGCTGGTCCAAATTGCTCCTTTATGCAGACCGGCAACGCGAGAAGAGATCGGTATCAGGCGGGCAATTGGGGTCATTCCATCCGTGATAACCCACTCTACTCCTGTCGCAACTTGAGAGAGTAGCTCTGGTAAACGTTCTTGTGCTGCCTTTGTATCAATTTGTTTGGTCGACATCTTATTTCTCCTGGAGCCAATTAGCGGTTTAATGGCACTGATAAATGGCCTGCGCTTCACCTGCGTCGCGAATCGTGGCTGAGCGTCATCCTATCAAGCGCAGATTGGGCACACTTGTATTATAGCCCATCCCAAAGGCGGATCAACAATAAGGCTATCTCATCTGCATAACGTGAAACAACTGTCCCCGCATTGCCACTCCGTTAATGATCGTTGCAGGGTTTGTATCTTGCCAATAGAAACCCCATGGTTTTTATAGGATGGATCTGCCACTTTTATCGATAGTTTCAACGGTTTGCGTCTGTGGTGGCACGGATTCGCTCTATGCTGGACGCATTGATTGGGGAGATTGTCTCAATTTGATATCCCACAAGCGCACAGACTGAATACGCAATTAGAGCTAAAACAGGAACATAGACTTCATAGTAGCCCCGAAGTTCGTCTAAATAACCCAAGAACAGGCTTGCCAGCAGCAAATGTGCGATCATTCCAGAAGCAACTCGGGGTAACCATGGCTTTTCAGAGAACCGATAAGTAAACAGCGCGGCGAGCAAAGCCCATGGTACCAGGGTACTGATTGACCAAGGTCTTGTTAGGAGTCCAAGATTGTGGTCGAACAAGTGAAACTCGACGATGCTACCCGGGTTATTCCGAAAGATATAGGCCAGACTCCCTCGGGCTGCCAACCATATCTTAGGAGGTTATGCAATTAAGCATTCATACCAATAGCGCATAGCATCCTGTATGGCATTTAACCAATTCATGCAACGGTCACCACGAAGCGATATCTTAATATTTTTTCATCGGATGTAACAAGCGGACATCTATGAAGCCTTGCGGTAGCCACGATGATTTGGTCTGCGGGGTCGCGATGAAATGGAAGTGGCAGGTGGGTTGACTCGATAGCCACTTCTGGTGTGAGCGCAAGAATTTGTACTCCTGGATAAATCAATGCCAATCGGAACCACGCTTCCAATGGTAAAGGCAATTCCAAGCGTTTGACCTCTACGAGTTTCGCCACTTCCCAGCAAGAAATAGCACTTATGCCGATCAGGTCTGTTTCGTTGGAAGTAATCGTTTCGATTTGGGCTTCCGTGAGTTGAATGGGGTCATGTACCCACCAAATCCATGTATGAGTATCAAGCACAATCATTTCATGGCATCCCAATCCTCTTCGGCAACGCTTTCATAAGGCGCAAGATAACGTATCGGTTTGTTTCGCAAAGGGTATCGTTCGCTACCCACCGGGTTCGGTTGCAATTTAAGGATAATGATCTCAACTTTCTCTCCGGCGCGGAAAGGAATACCCTTCACAGTCAGAATCCCGTCTTGGGAAAGAATCGTCTCAGTTCGAAAAGCCTGCATTTTTCAATCCTTTCTCTGCAGATAGATTCATGCCACATTCTCTATATCGCATTCTAACAAACCTGTCCAAAAATCCATTTTCGCAGCGTGCACTAATTTTGGAGTTGGATATCAGAGCGCTGTATACGGCTTCCATCCGCCTCGGAGAGGACTATTCGCCTCTCATTAGCCAATTATAACGCCCAAAAGGTGTAGATCTTGCGGATATTGTACACCAGAGCACATAACCTGTATTTATACATCCACACAGTTTAGTTGGCAGCTTGATCCGTTGATTGGCGTTGCTGGGTTTGTAACTTGCCATTAGGTTCCCCTGCCAGTAGAAACCTTCTGGTTTCAAGATGGATTTGCGCTATTTTTCGACTGTTTCAACAGTTGGTTGTAGCGAAATGGCGGGACGAGACAAAACTCCAAGAGCAGGATTCCCTTAGGGCATAGACAAATAGCGTGAAAATGCCGCTGAGTCCCACTCGGCCGTTGCGCGTTGTGTTAGGCACGTCACAAATGAAGGATTATTTTTGCTCAATTTGTACGCCAAAGAGAGTAAATGTTGCTGTGGATTGAGTTCCATATTTTTGTGGTTTTCCTAAAGATAACATCCAGCGATCATAAGCGGCTTTATATAATTCATTCTCATACCCCATTTCATTTGATTGCTTTGCAAGTGAATATGCAAGTTCGTAGTGCTCGCTCTTTGTTCCATGCTGAAGTATTGTAGCAGCCTGATAAAGATTTTCTGGAGATAGGGTTTCCTTCTTTTCAAGAATCTCAATAACGCGCTGTAAACGTTCCTGATCTCGCTCGGTTAGGTTTATAAAACGCAATGCCAGTCTATCACCTTGATCAGTTTTATATACATAGCTCAACTGTTCATTAATAGATAACGCTGGCGAGGGAACAGCAGGTAATGCATAAATATTCTCAAAAGCAATACCCGCAAATCCTGTTATTAGTAAGATGAGTGAAAGTTTCAAGGAGCTTAGCAGGTGAAACAGCCTCTTTATTAGATGTGTTTTCAATAGCACCCAAAAAATGCACCAAATCACAATGATTGCTATTGCCAACCAGACACTTAAGACTATCAAGCCGTATGAAATCAATCCAGTCACTTCAAAGAAAATTGAAAGAATTGTGATTGCCAATATTGATAGTGCGATTGAGAGTAGATATTTTTTGGACATGTTTATCCTTTTTGTCTATAGCCCAACTATACCACGAAGTTCTTCCAAAAATCAGCGCACACATTCTAAACAAATAAGGCTTTTGTCATCGTTCACTCAAAAGAAAATGCTACCGATGGATCGATGGCAGAAGTACTAGCAAATGATCATTCGCTCCGACTTTAGATAAACGTCTGCCAATGTTTCCTCCCTTCCGAAACGCCTCATCTGGTTACGTCAGGTGATGCGTCTCAAACCTTCTTGCTGCCACGCTGCAAAGCCTGTGAGAATTGAGTGTGCCGCCTCGAACCGATCCGCTCCTGGCACAATTGCTCTGCGGATTGTTCCTGTTTGAGCGCAATAATGGGGTAAAATCTTGGGCAGAGAGGAAAGATGCCTTCACGCTTTCATCGATTGAGCACCTGGGTGTGGATTGGGATGATTTTCCTGAGCGGGCTGGCTTGTGCGCGCAGTGTTTTAACCAGCAAGCCAGGCTGGGTAGCGCCGAACGCATCAAGTTCGGAGGCCAAACCCACTGCGTTTTCGTTCCTTCCTCCCACTCGAATGCCAGGGGCGCCGATCTATACGCCCACCCCAGATGCTCCGCATCCGCTGCCCACCTTGCGGGTTGAAGAAGAACGCTATATCGTCAAAGCCGGCGACACGCTGGGCAGCATTGCCCTTGCCTATAACCTGCCCCTGGAACAGCTTGTCGAAGCCAATCAATTGTCCAATCCCAATCTCCTTGAGGTCGGACAGGAACTGGTGATCCCCCAACCCACCCCGCAGGGAAGTTCACCAGCGTTCAAGATCATCCCCGACTCCGAGCTAGTTTATGGACCCATGACCATCTTCTTTGACTTGATGGCTTTTATCGCTCAACAGCCTGGTTATATCGCCAGGTACTCCGAGGAAATCAACGACCAGAAGAAAAGCGCCGCTGAAATTGTCCAGCGCGTTGCCCAGGACTATTCGGTGAATCCGCGTTTGCTCCTCGCCATCCTTGAACATCAAAGCGGCTGGTTGAGCAACCCTAATCCCGGCAAAGAACAGCGCAACTACCCAATCGGGCTGGTAAACGAGGATCGCAAAGGTCTCTATCGCCAGCTTGCCTGGGCAGCCAATCAGCTCAATCGCGGCTATTATCTGTGGCGAGTCAACGGCCTGGCGTTGTGGAATCTGGTCGATGGCACCACCTTACGTATTGCTCCCACCCTCAACGCCGGCACAGCCGCCGTCCAACATTTCTACGCTCAACTTTTACCCTTCGAGCGCTGGCAGGCGGCTGTCTCCGCAAACGGGTTGTTTGCAACCTATCAGCGTTTGTTTGGATACCCCTTTGACTTTGCCATTGAGCCGTTATTGCCACCCGGATTGTATCAACCCCCGCTGCAGTTGCCTTTTGAAGTCGGCGCAAAGTGGGTCTTTACGGGCGGTCCCCATGGCGCCTGGGATAGCGGTTCGGCCTGGGGGGCGCTGGACTTTGCCCCTGACCGCGAAGCTGTCGGCTGTATCCCTTCGGACGAGTGGGTGGCTGCCATGGCAAATGGCCCAATTGTGCGGGTCGGCGACGGAGTGGTGATCCAGGATGTGGATGATCCGCAGAGTTCGCCGGCCGATGGCTATGAACAAACCGGCTGGGCAATTCTTTATATGCATATCGAGAGCCGCGATCGGGTTAATGCCGGGGTCTACCTCAAAGCGGGGGAGCGCATCGGGCATCCTTCCTGTGAGGGAGGGCTTTCCAGCGGGACACACGTTCATATTGCCCGTAAGTATCATGGGGAATGGATTCCTGCCGACCAGGACATTCCTTTTGTTCTGGATGGTTGGGTTTCGGTGGGCACGGGGGTCGCTTATGACGGCTTTCTGCGCCGGGATGGGGTCGAAATCGAAGCCTATGCCGGCCGGTCTGAGAAGAATCAGATCAGCCGATGAACAAACAACATCTCCGCAAGTGGATCGTTTTGCTGCTCAGTTTGGGGGTGGTGAGTCATCTGGCCTGTCTCAGCACACCATATTTTATCCCTCCGCAGGCTTCTCCTACCCTGCCACAAGAGCTGGCCATCTTCGCCGGCACCTTGCCGCCCACCTACGCGCTGCTGCCCACCTCCACCTCGACCCCGGAGGCAAAGACCAGCGGCGTATTTGGGCCACTTTTGCCGACCGCCACACCGATCACCAATCTGCCAACTGAGACGGTTGAAAGCCTGCCCATTCTCTATAACGCCCAGGCGGGTGACACCCTCCCGGCGGTTGCGGTGCGCTTTGGCGTTTCACCCGCCGAGATCAGCTCGCCCGACCAGCTACCTGAAAAAGCCCTCTTACAGCCCGGACAATTGTTGATCATCCCCCGCCGCCTGGCAAACACGACCACTTCGGAGCGCATCTTACCAGATAGTGAACTGGTCTATTCCCCTTCAGCAACCGATTTTGACGTTGAAGCCTATGTAGCGCAAACCTCGGGCAGACTGCGCACCTATGAGGAGTGGATGAAAAGCACGGGCACCATTAGCGGCGCGCAGGTGCTGCAGCGAGTAGCCATCGAAAACTCCATCAACCCGCGCCTTCTGCTCGCCCTATTAGAATATCAGAGCGGCTGGGTCAGCGGTCATCCCACAGAAGCAGAGAAATTGCGTTATCCGATGGGATACATCGACCCCTTTCAACCCGCTTTATTCCATCAACTGGTTTGGGCAGTCAATCAACTTTCTATTGGCTATTATGGCTGGCGGGAAGGACGTTTAACCGAGTTGACCTTTGTCAAAGACCGCTACAAAGCCCGCCTTGCCCCGGATCTCAACGCCGGCAGTGTTGCCATTCTGTATTACTTTGCCCAACTCTATGACAGCCAGGGCTGGCTTAAAGCTGTGGATCCGCAAAACGGTTTTCCCGCTTTTTACCGCCAGATGTTTGGTGACCCCTGGGCGCGCGCCGCCCTGGTCGAACCCCTTTATCCACCAGGTCTGGAGCAACCGCCGCTCAGTTTGCCCTTTGAACCCGGCCAGGTGTGGAGTTTTACCGGTGGCCCGCATGGCGCCTGGGAGCGAGATGGTTCGTATGCAGCCCTCGATTTTGCCCCTCCATCTTCTGAGCCAGGCTGTGTCGTCTCGAACGCCTGGGTGACCGCCTCGGCCTCCGGGCTGGTCGTGCGATCGGAGCGAGGGTTGGTGGTTTTAGACCTGGATGGCGATGGGCGGGAGCAGACCGGCTGGGCGCTGATTTACCTGCACGTCTCCTCGGAGAGCAGTGTTCCGGTAGGAACCTGGGTGGCGCGTGGCGACCGTTTGGGTCATCCCTCCTGCGAGGGGGGCATTGCCACCGGTACGCATGTCCACATCGCTCGCAAGTTCAATGGCGAGTGGATCGCTGCTGATGGCCCGGTGCCCTTCAACCTCAGTGGTTGGATCGCCGTGGCAGGTGAAGCAGCTTATAAAGGTTTTTTAGTGCGCGGCGACCAGGTGGTGGTGGCAAACACCAATGCCTCGCGCAAGTCGTTTATCATGCTCAGCGATGGCGATCTTCAATAAAGCGCTCGTCTCCCTGCGCCTGGCTTTAGGTTTTGTGGGCAGTGGTCTTTTGCTGACCCTCAGCGCCTGCCAGGGGCAAGCTGTTGCCGCTCAAAATCCAGGCTCGCTCAGATCGGCAGCCTCCCAGACCCCCACAGCTCTTCTCTCCCCAGAGCCTTCGGTTGCAGGGAGTACGCCGTTGCTTCTGCCCTCTCTGACCGCTACAGCCTTGCCCTCGCGCCCAACACCAACTTTTGCGAAATCACCCTGGGTTATCCTGCCCGATAGTGAGGTGGTTTTCTCGCCTTCGGCAATGGATTTCGATGTCCAGGCTTACCTGAATCAGACCTCAGGGTTCCTTAAGGGACATCGCGAATATCTGAAAAGCACAGCCTGGACTAGCGCTGCTGACATCCTCCAACGCGTCGCTTTAGAGAACTCGATCAATCCCCGTCTGCTGCTCACCTTACTGGAGATGCACTGTGAGTGTGTCAGTGGTGACCTGCGCCAGGGAGTACAAGTCGATACGCTGCTCGGCAACTCCGATTTCCGGCGCCAGGGTTTGTTTCGGCAATTGAGTTGGGCAGCCAGCCGCCTATCCGCGGCATACTATGGCTGGAAGGCAAAGCAGATTTCGGAGGTCGTCCTGCAAGATGGTTCTGTCATTTCACTCGCTTCAAACTGGAATGCCGGCAGCGTGGCGGTGTTGTATTTCGTTGCCTTTTATGATTCGCAGACAGCCCGCCGCGCCCTGAATCCCGAAGAGGGCCTGCTGGCAACTCATCGGCGCTTGTTTGGGGATTTTGAACGTAGGGCAGCCGCTATTGAGCCCCTGCTGCCGCAGGGGTTGCGTCAGCCACCCTTCATTTTGCCCTTTGAAGTTGGGCGGATGTGGGCTTTCACCAGCGGGCCGCACGTGGTTTGGGAAACAGAAGGAGCGCTGGCAGCCTTGGATTTTGCTCCTGCCACGTATGATCATGGGTGTGTGCCAACCGATGCCTGGGTGACCGCTGTGGCAGATGGGGTAGTGGTGCGTTCGGAGTTTGGGGCAGTGGTTTTAGACCTGGATGACCCCGCCGGCCAGCCTGCTGACGGATTCGAGCAGAGCGGGTGGGCAGTGCTTTATTTGCATATAGCCGAAAAAGGGCGCGTCCAGATTGGCGAGCGATTAAGGGCCGGGGAACGAATCGGGCAACCATCCTGCGAAGGCGGCCGCGCAACCGGTACCCACGTTCATATCGCCCGCAAGTATAATGGGGAGTGGATCCCGGCTGCTGGGGAGATTCCATTCGAGTTGGATGGTTGGATCGCCCAGGCCGGTGAGAAGCCTTATGAAGGTAGTCTAGTGAAAGATGGGCAGGAAGTGATTGCCCGGCCGTATGGTTCTTATGTTACGAAAATTGCTCGACCGACGTTTACGCCACCCTCACCCTCAACCCCTCTCCCATAGGTGGAGGGGAGCAACCCTCAACCCCAACCCCGCTCCCACAAGGGGAGAGGGGAGATTGCCCTCACCCCCATCCCCTCTCCCCCTGGGAGAGGGGAGTAACCCTCATCCCCATCCCCTCTCCCCCTGGGAGAGGGGAGAAAATGGATTCCCCTCTCCCTTCGGGAGAGGGGCAAGGGGTGAGGGAGTTTTCGGCATCTTGCTCCTCCTGGCTCTCCTGCTTGGCAGTTGCAATTTCCCCATGCCGGGCGAACCCGGCGCAGAACCTGTGCCGGCCTTTGCCCAGGCAGGACAGGAGAATCCCACGCCAACCCCGCAACACACTCCGCTTCCAACCCGCCCGATTTATGCGCCGGGTGAGTTGGTGGATTATACCGCCCAGAGCGGGGATACGCTCCCCTTGCTGGCTTTACGCTTTAACACCAGCGCAGAAGAAATCTTAGCAGCCAACCCCTTCATCCCCCAATCGGCAACCACCATGCCGCCCGGCATGCCGATGAAAATCCCCATTTATTACAACCCTTTGTGGGGCAATCCTTATAAAATCATCCCGGATAGTGTATTCGTGAATGGGCCACGCGCCAAAGCCTTCGATACTGCTGCATTTATCGCCCAACGGCCAGGCTGGTTGAATGGCTATCGGGAATACGCTGCGCGAGCCACGCGCTCGGCGGCCGAGATTGTGGAGTATGTTGCCCGCCATTACAGCGTCAGCCCGATGATCCTGCTCGCCCTTTTAGAATACCATTCGGCCGCCCTGACTAACCCACAGCCGGGCGAGAGCGATCTAACCTATCCGCTCGGCTACCGCAACCCCTACCGCAAGGGGCTTTATTCCCAACTGTTCTGGACGGCTAACCTGCTCAACAATGGCTACTACGGCTTTCGCGCCGGTCAAGTACTGGGAATCGAATTTGAGGACGGGCGCGAAGAGCGTTTCGACCCATGGCTCAACGCAGCCACGGCCGCTTTGCATGTCTATTTCAATCTCCTGCTTAATGACGAAGGCTACCGCCAGGCAGTCAGCCCGCAGGGTTTTGGGCAAACGTATCAACAACTCTTCGGCGACCCCTGGCTGAATGATGAACCTCATCTCCCAGGTAGTTTGGAGCAACCGCCGTTGCGCCTGCCTTTTCAGCCCGGCGAGGTTTGGGCTTACACCGGCGGGCCGCATACCGCCTGGGGGACGGGGCAACCCTTTGCGGCGCTTGACTTTGCGCCTCCTTCGGTGGCGACAGGGTGCGTGCCTTCGGAACAATGGGTGACAGCGGTTGCTGACGGAGTGGTGACGGTTGTGGATGTCGGCGAGGTGACCTTGGATCTGGATGGAGATGGCGATGACCGCACCGGTTGGGCTATTTTCTACCTGCATCTTGCCACCAAAGACCGCGTTCCTTTGGGAGCAACCGTCAAAGCTGGCGATCCGATTGGCCATCCCTCCTGCGAGGGAGGCGCCTCAACCGGCTCGCACGTCCATATTGCCCGCAAATATAACGGCGAATGGATTCTTGCCGAAGGCGTTCTGGCTTTCAACCTCGAGGGATGGATTGCCTATAACGGCTCACGCCCTTATTTAGGCTACCTCAAGCGCAATGGCGTGACCGTCATCGCTTCGGACAAAGCGGTTGCCTCCAGCCATCTCGAAGCCGGCTTGCCTTGATTCGAGACCATTGAAACGTCCCGAAGGTTTTCCGAGACAATTTTCAAGACGGTAGCGAACCTTCGCAACGTCTTCTGTGTTTATCCCACTTACACTAAAAAATTTGCCGGGGAACATAATCACTGCCAAAGGCTCTATTGGGCAGGACAGACCGTCCACGAAGTGCCTGTGTTCTAGTTTTCACGAATGCACGAATGGTGCTGTCATTCGTTGATTCGTGGTCAATTCGTGGACGGCTTTTTCAGCAAATTATTAACACGACTTGTGATGGTAGGTTGTTACCGGAGAATTGATTTATCCGACTACTTCCTCGAGTTGATCCAATTCTGCTTGCTCCTCTTTGCCAATTCCGTCCATGTGGAAGCGCTGAACGAGGGCTTGCAGGGTTTGCGCCATTTGCGCCAGAGTTTGCGCCGATGCCATCACTTCCTGTGCCTGGGCGCTCATTTGTTCGGCGCTGGCGCTGACCTCTTCGATCGCTGCGCTGTTTTCCTCACTCACGCTGGCAATGTTTTCAACCGCTTCGGTCACCTCGTTGGCGCTGGCAGACATCTCTTCGGTGGCGGCGGTGTTTTGCTCGACCACCGCAGAGACTGCATCCATGGCGGTGACAAGCTCATTGGCAGCCGCGTCCATCTGTTGGGCAGCTTTAGCCGTCAATTCGGCCTGTTCGCGCACCGAATCGGCCGATTTGAGAATCTCACTTAGCGATTGGCCGGCTTGTTCAGCTTTTCCAACCCCGCTTTCCACTTCCTGCGCGCCGTCGTTCATGGCAGAAACCGCCTCTTGCACAGATTGCTGGATGCTTTTTACCAACGCGGCGATCTCTTTCGTAGCCTGGCTGGAGCGTTCGGCAAGCTTACGCACTTCATCGGCCACCACCGCAAACCCTTTGCCGTGTTCACCGGCGCGGGCGGCTTCAATGGCAGCGTTCAAAGCAAGCAGGTTGGTTTGGCTAGCGATGTCTTCAATCGTCTCGACGATGGCGCCGATCTGTTGAGAACGCTTCCCCATCTCTTCGACGCGCATCGCCGAAACGCTGACCTTATTTTTGATTTCAGCCATGCCACGCACCGTTTCTCCCACCGTTTTGGCGCCGTCAAGCGCCGCTTGGCGGGATTGATCGGCGGTTCTCAGCAAGACCTGAGCATTACCAGCCACCTGTTGCACCGTTGCAGAAATTTGGGTGGTGAGGGTTGAAGCTTTGGCAACGGAAACCGCCTGTTCCTGTGCTCCGCGCGCCACCCCATCGATAGCGCGGCTCATCTGTTCCGCGGCGACGGCAGTGCGGTTGACCGATTGGGATTGCTGGGCAGCGCCTCTGGCAACCTGTTGCATGGTGGCGGCAATTTGGTTGGTTGCCTGACCACTTTGGGCGGCAATTTCTGCCAGTTGATCGGCGGCTTCTTTCAGGTTGGTTGCGTTTTGGGCAAGGGAGGTGATGATCTCCCGCAGACTTTGGATCATGGCAGCGATGCTTGAGCCGAGAAGGTCGCGCTCTGAACGGGAGCGAACGGTGACCGTCAAGTCTCCCGCAGCAACCTTTTGGCTTGCCTGGGCAATTTCCGCAAAGTAATGAGAGAGTTGATCAAAGGCGCGTCCGACTTCTCCAATTTCATCGTCACGTTGAACCAGGTCTCCCAAAGCAATCTCCTGCGTATCGCCCTCTGCCATCTTGATCGCGGCGGCGCGCAGCTTGGCGAGGGGCTTTGCCACGGTGAAGCCCATTGCCCACCAGATGGCAGCCAACCCAGCGGCGATGAGCACAAAGCCGATCAAGATCATCTGCAAGGTCAAACGGTTGGCGCTGACAGTGATGGCGCTCAGGGGAATGCGCAGCATGACGCCCCAGGGAGTATAAGATTTGCCAACTACGAAGGGAGCGACAACTTCCAGATTTCCCTTACTGGTAAACACATCGACTTTGTTCCCCTGAATGGCAGCCAGAATCCGCTCGTGATCACCACTATACTCGGAGATCATTTTTCCTACCAGATAGGGCTTGCGGGTAACGCCGGCTAACATGCCCTTGTTGGAAATGATCGCCATTTCTCCTACGCCGTCGTAAACCTGGATGCGGTCGGCAAAATATTGCTGAAGAAATTGCAAGTCGATATCCGCGGTCACCAGCCCATAATAGGTGACGTCTAATACAATCGGGGCAACCACGGTGGTCATGATGACATCTACCCCATTAATGGGATAGAGATAAGGTTCAGTGATACACTCGTTCTTGGTAGTTTTGGGGCAGACCACCCATTCGCTGGTTTCATAATCGGTCAGGGGTTCAACGACCGGATTGCCTTTTTCATCCCAATGCCAGTAGGGCAAAAAGCGGCCGGTGGCATCGTGGTCAGGCGGAACATTGACAAACTGGCTGTCTTTTCCATCAAAAGCGTTTGGTTCCCAGAGGGTGCTGGCGCCGGTCAGGCTGGGATTTTCGACAATTAACTGGCGGATCATCCAACTGACCTGTTTGCGGTCTAAAACCACCGGACTTTTCTTATCCTTGACGGTCTTCAGCGCGCCGGCCATGGTGCGCACGGCATCCATGGCGACTTCGATCTCGGCGTCAATCTGGCTGGCGATCTGGCTTGCCTGGGTTTGAGCCTGTTCAATGGCGCTGTCGGTTGCCATCTTACGCACCGTGAAAGCAGCATAGGTCGCCAGGACACCGCCGGTGATCAAAAGGCACAAGCCGGCCCACAAGACGATGGTGGTTTTGAGAGATTTGAG
>Ga0308389_1001476_pt1 | contig 15840 bp, 12 predicted proteins | sample Hotspr2Sample148_FD_202362 | JGI IMG/M metagenome (GOLD analysis project Ga0308389, IMG submission 202362) | Hot spring phototrophic mat microbial communities from Mushroom Spring, Yellowstone National Park, Wyoming, United States - 20040719_148 ... | reverse complement strand
TTCTGCATCGGGAAGCGATGCCCTGGCGGTAGAGGCAAGACAAAGGTGTCGGAGTAGAAGATCTGCATGGCTCGGGCCAGTTCTTGCCCTCTTTTGGCGCAGGGGCACGGGGAAACCGGGTTTCCCCCATGCCCTCACCCGGTGGGAGGGCGTAGGAGGGCGCAGCCCGCGCGCAGGGGCATGGGGAAACCGGGTTTCTCCACACCTCCCCCGCGGGAGGGTTTCGGAGGGCGCAGCCCGCGCGCAGGGGCATGGGGAAACCGGGTTTCCCCACACCTCCCCCGCGGGAGGGTTTCGGAGGGCGCAGCCCGCGCGCAGGGGCATGGGGAAACCGGGTTTCCCCAGACTCGCACCCGGTGGGCGGGCCTGGGAGGGCGTAGCCCTCCCGGGAATAATCGTATGTTCATCCCGTTGGTGTGCGGCGCAGCCGCATGGACCGCTGTACAAGAGAGCTACCGCTCCAACGCTCAAAGATCATGCACCGGGCCTCACGATCCGCGCGCTCCAGAGGCATACCGCCGAACCCAGGCTTCGGCCTCTTCGCACGTAGTCACGTCACCATCGAGAGTGGCGGCGCGCAGCGCCTCGAGCGTCCGCCCGAGGAGGGGCCCGGGCGCGATGCCCAGGCGCCGCAGGTCGTCGCCGTTGAGTGGCGCGCGCATGGTCCGCAGCTCGCGGAGATAGCGCGCGGTGGTGGCCGCGGCTGCCGGCTCGGCGTAGTGCAGCACGGTCACCGCAGTGACGCTGAAGGGGCGCAGCAGGCGGTCAACGCCGCTGTTCGGCAGGTCGGGCGTGAGCAGCGGCGCCGCCGCGCGCAGGCCGGGAAGGTGCCGCAGCAGATCGGCGGCCTCGGCCGGCAAGGGATAGCGCCCGGCAATCGCCGTCAGTTCTTCGGCGTCAAGGTCGTACAGCAGCAACCCCGCCCAGACGAGCGGCCCGCCTGCCGGCGCCCCGGCGGGTGCCAGTGCCAGCCGCGCGCACCGCGCCGCCAGCGCCTCGCTCCACGCCAGGCCAGGGATGACCTGAGGCGTGAGCCCCCAGGCGTCGGCCAGGCGCAGCGTCTCGTCGGGACGCGGCTCTTCCAGGCTCAGGCAGAGTTCGGTCAGAATCCGTTCGTTGCTCACCAGGCCCAGGTACCCGGCCTCCAGGGCCGCCTGGATCTGCGCCGCAGTGGCCGGGTCGGGGCGCAGGGCCAGGCGAGCGGCCAGCCGCACGCCGCGCAGCATGCGCGTCGGATCGTCGCGCAGGCTCTGCGCGTGCAGCAGCCGCAGCCGGCCCGTGACCAGGTCGGCGCGGCCACCAAACGGGTCGAGGAACCGCCCGGCGCGCACCTGCCCCTCCACGGCGCGCACCTCGATCGCCAGGGCATTGACGCTGAAATCACGCCGGTACAGGTCGTCTTCGATGGGCGCCGGGGCCACCTCAGGCAACGCGCCGGGCGACGGGTAGCGTTCGACGCGGCTGCTCGCCAGATCGAGGATCAGCGTCCGGCCATCGGCGGTCTGCGCCTCAACGCTGGCGGTGCCGAAGGCGGCATGCACGGCGCGCAGCCGCCCGCCGATCCGCGCCGCCAGATCGGTGGCCAGCGCCGGCGCATCCCCTTCCACGGCCAGATCAACGTCGCGGCCCAGCGGCGCCTGGCACAGCAGATCGCGCACCACCCCCCCCACCAGCCAGAGCCGGGCCGCATGGACCTCGGCCAGGCTTGCGGCCTGGGCAAGGATGGCGCGGTGGTCCGGCGGAAGGCGAGTGAGGAGCGCCTCGGGCGGGGCGTGCATATTCTTGACAGCCGTTGCCATCAATGGTAGCATAACGGGTGAGCGGGCGATTAGCTCAGTTGGTTAGAGCGCCACGTTGACATCGTGGAGGTCAGTGGTTCGAATCCACTATCGCCCACCAGCATTCTATCACGCCGCCGCTCCCAGCGCCTTCGCCCCCGTCTTGTTGAGCCTCTCGAGGTTTTCCGCGCCCGCTCGTAGCTATCGTTGCACGGTCCGGGTCTTTTGAGGTAACCTCATTGTCGTTCCGCAAGCGTATCGCGGTTGTTGCTCTGCTGGTTGCCGGTGCCATAGCCGCTCTCTGGTCGGGACGCGCGCCGCTCCGCGCCGCCGACCCGATGCCTGTCGCCTGTCCCAATGGGCAGACCGTCTTTCTCGAAGGGCCGGCGCCTCCGTCTGCGGCGTTGCTGGTAATGTTGAACGAGCGCGCGGTCGGTGGCGGCATGGCCGACAGCAGTGGATTCTACCGCATCCCTCTGCGCGCCAATGAGCGCCCTGGCGTCTACCCGGTTGAGGTGCGCCTGCGCGGCTCGCGCGCCGTTGTCGGGCGTTTCACCTGCTTTGTTGATGTGCCCCCTGACAGCGCTCCAGAAACTCCCACCTCCCCTGTCCCCGCCGCGACCCGCGTCACCCGTGTCCCTCCTTCCACCAGCACGGCCGCGCCAGGAACCACGCCCGTCCCCGTGGCGCCAACCCCGACGGCTCTTCCCCTTACGACGCCCGTGCCCGAACGGACGGCGGCCCCCTCGCCCACCGCTACCGTTGCCGGCAGCCCGGTCGCAACCGCCACCGTCGGCCCGACCACCACGGCTGGAGCGACTGCCACGGCCGGACCGACCGCAACGCTCACCGTAACGCCCATTCCCAACGCCAACTCCGTCCGCATCATGCGAGTCGCGCTGCGCGCTCCGTCGTCATCCAACGAGGAATACGTTGAGATCCGCAACACCACTACCCGTGCGATCCGTATGACTGCCTGGCGCCTGGTCAACGTGAACCGCAACGATGTTACTCCCTATGTCTTTCCCGAGTTTGTGATTGGCCCTGCCGAAACCATCAACGTCTACAGCGCCATTGATGAGGACGATCCCGAAGCTGGCGAGTTCTACTGGAGGCGGACCGACGTCTGGCGCGCTGGTGATCGGGCCGAACTGCGCGATGCCGCTGATCGCCTGATCAGCTTTCTGGTTGTCGGCTCCAGTTAACGCCCCGCCCCGTAGGGCTCTGGGGAAACCGGGTTTCCCCACGCCCCCGCCCGCGAGAGGGCCTCGCCCTCAAGCAGGGGTAAGGGGAAACCCGGTTTCCCCTTACCCCTGTCCGCAGGAGGGTTTGGGAGGGCGCAGCCCTCCTAAGAAGTATGTTCATCCCGTCGGTGTGCAGCGCAGCCGCATGGACGGCTAAAATGGTAGCAACCGGTTAGTGGAGGGCTGCATGGTCTTTGAGAAATTAATCCGCTCTAGCCCGCGCAGGCGGGCTTCGCATCCCATAGCCGAGGGCTTTAGCCCCACGGCCAGTTCGACGTACCGGATTAATTTCTCAATAACCATCAAGCCCTCCACCCCTCCCCGCCGGGAGGCCACTGCGTAAGTCCTGTTATTGAGGGACCGTGGAGCGGCACTCGACCTGGAACGCCCGGCCCTGTGCCATCCCCAGGAGACACATCACCCGGAGGCGCCATGCGCATCTTCATCACCGGCATCACCGGACCGGTTGGCAGCTTCCTCGCCGATTATCTGCTGACCATCCCCGGCCTCGAGATCCACGCCTTGAAGCGCTGGCGCAGCGATCCACGCCCGATCGCCCACCTGCTCGGGCGCATCGTCATCCACGAAGGCGATATTGAGGATCCCTTCTCGCTCGCGCGGGCGGTTGCCGCCGCCGCGCCGGAGCGGATCTTCCACCTCGCCGCTCAGAGTTACCCTAGCGCCTCCTGGGACGCGCCGATCCATACGCTGCGGGTCAATATCGAAGGCACGCTCAACCTGCTTGAAGCCGCTCGCCGCCACGCCCCCCACGCCCGTATCCACATCGCCGGCACCAGCGCCCAGTACGGTGTGGTGCGGCCCGAGGCGACGCCCATTGGCGAGGAGCATCCCCTGCGCCCCGCCAGCCCGTACGGCGTGAGCAAGGTTGCCGCCGAACTGGCCGGCCTCCAGTACCACGATACCTACGGCCTGCACGTGATCGTGACCCGCTCGTTCAACCACGTCGGGCCGCGCCAGGGCGACCGTTGTTCGATCCAGACCTTCTGCCAGCAGATGGCCGCCGCCGAACTCGGCCTGCAGGAACCGGTGATCTACGTCGGCAATCTCGCCCCGCGCCGGGATTTCACCCATACCCGTGATGTCGCCCGTGCTCTGTGGCTGCTGCTCGAACGCGGCGTCCCCGGCGAGGTCTACAACCTCTGCTCCGGGCGCGCCACGCGCATCGGCGATATCGTGCAACTGGTAGTGCAGCGGGGCCGTGTGCCGGTAGAGGTGCGGGTCGATCCCGCGCGACTCCGTCCCAGCGATGAGCCGGTGCTGGTGGGCGATAATACCAAACTGCGCGCCGCTACCGGTTGGGAGCCGACGATCGATGTTCCGGCGATCGTCGAGGAGTTGCTTGACTACTGGCGGGCGCGCCTGCGCGCCGGGCGTTGAACCGTGGGCACCCTGTTTCTGGTCGCCACGCCGATCGGCAATCTGGAGGACATCACCCTGCGCGCCCTGCGCGTGCTCCGCGAGGCGCGCCTGATCGCCGCCGAGGATACGCGCCATACGCGCCGTCTGCTTGACCACTACGCCATCACCACCCCCTGCATCTCCTACCACGAGCACAACAAACTCGTCCGGCTCGACACCATCCTGGCGACCCTGGCCCTGGGCGACGTGGCCCTCGTCTCCGACGCCGGCACACCCGCCATCTCCGATCCCGGGGTCGAGCTGGTCCGGGCCTGTATCGCGGCAGACTTCCCCGTGTCGCCCGTGCCCGGCCCCTCGGCGCTCCTGGCCGCGCTGGTGGCTTCGGGTCTGCCCACCGACCGTTTCGCCTACGTCGGCTTTTTACCCCGCCGGGGCGCGGAGCGCCGGCAACTCCTCGCCGAGATGGCCAGCCTGACGCTCACCCTCGTCTGCTTCGAGGCCCCCCATCGCCTGCTCGAGACCCTGCAAGACATCCTGGCCGTCCTCGGCGACCGGCGCATCGTCGTCGCGAATGATCTGACCAAGCGCTTCGAGGAGTTCCGCCGTGGCAGCGTTACCGACATGGTGGCCCACTTCAGCCTCCAGCGCCCGCGTGGCGAGTACACCCTGGTGATCGAGGGGCTTGCTGCCGGCAGTGAGCGCAAACGCGATCGCTATCGCCTGCAGGTGCATCCCCAGACGCAAGCGCCACCGAGTGAAGCCGAGATTGCCCGGCGCCTGCGCCAGTTGCGCGACCAGGGGTATGCCGGCAGCGCCGCGGCCCGCGCCGTGGCCCGCGAACTGGGCCTGCAGAAGAGTGTAGTTTACCAGGTGTGGTTGAGTCTGGGAGAAGGCGAGTAGCAAGGTAAGTGTTCACATTTCTCCCGGGAGCGCGGGCATCTTGCCCGCGGAGATGCGACGCGGGCGGGACGCCCGCGCTCCCAGGCGCGTGGGTTATCCCAGGTGTGAACAGTTACGTAGCGAGGGCAAAGCCCTGCTGCCCCGACGCAAAGACCCGGCCCCCGGTGGCGCCGGGGGCCGGGTCACTGTCTTCCGGTTTGATCGGAGCACGTGCGTAGCAACGTACTGGTATCGTGGGCGTGTAGTGCGGCTGAACCTCTGCTGCGACGTTGTGCCGGGACGGGGCTGCGATGTCGTGCTGGAACGGTGCTGTGACGTTGTGCTGCGACGGTGCTGCGACGTTGGGCTGGGACGGGGCTGTGACGCAAGACAGAGACTCAGTCCGACCAGCCGGAAAAACAGCGATGAGCGATCGGGTTGGGATGTTTGCCAGTATGCTCGCTCACGATGCCAGGATAGCATGGACGATGTGCAGCGCCAATGACGCATGAGTCGGGCCAGAGGCGCGCCAGAGGTACTGGTGGCATCCCCCCCTGTGGTACCAGTTGAGGCAAGGCATGGCCCTCGGAGAGGGATCTGGGCAGACCCGGTTTCCCCGCGCTCATAGTAGACGGTCATGCGCATAGCGCACACCGCGCGCTGCAAACGGGGGGATGGGGGAACCCGGTTCCCCCATGTTCACCTCAGCCGTCCATGCGATTCGCGCACACCGCCCGATGAACATCGCCTGGGAGCGCGGGCGTCCCGCCCGCGTCGCGGCTCCGCGGGCACGGTGCCGGCCCCCCTCCCCAGCCCTCCCCCCGCTGGGGGGAGGGAGTCCGGCGCCTCCCCCCAGCGGGGGGAGGTTAGGAGGTGGGTTCAGCGCCGCATGCGCGTAGGTGAGCAGCCTATGTTCACGGTAGCCGTCCATGCGGCTCCGCCGCACCCCGACGGGATGAACATCCTTCCTGGGAGGGCGCAGCCCTCCCAGACCCCCCCACCGGGTGGGGGTCTGGGGCAACCCGGTTGCCCCAGACCCCTGCGCACGGGCGGCGCCCGCCCAAACCCTCCTGCAGGCGGGGGAATGGGGAAACCGGGTTTCCCCATGGTCACGTTAGCGTGCGGCGCGAACGAAGCGCCGCACGCGTTCGACATCGACCGGATTGGCGATCTCGCCGTCAACCTTGATGCTGCTGCCCACGATGACGCCATCGGCGATGGCCATGAACGCGCCGATGTTGCGTTCGTCGGTTCCGCTGCCGAGGAGCAGGGGCATGTCACCGGCCAGCCGCCGGGCCTCGCGCACCTTCTCCACATCCGGAGCGTCGCCGGTCATGCGGCCGGAGACGATCAGCGCATCGGCGCCGAAAAAGCGTGTCCACTCGATATGCGTGGCGAGGTCAATGCCCGGAAAGCGCACCGAATGTTTCTTGTCCACGTCGGCGAACATCTTGATATGCTCCGCGTGCAGTTCCTTGCGGCGCCGCAGCAGATCGGCGGCGCAGCCCTCGTCCCAACTGCCCGCGTCCCATACCCCCGCGCCGGTGAACATGCAGACGCGGATGAAGCTGGCCCCGGCCGCAATGGCGATGCCGAGCAGGGCGACCCCGCCGTTATGCACCAGGTTGATGCCCAGGGGAAGCTCCGGCACGGCTTCGCGCACCGCGTGGGCCACAACGGCATGCGCGGCGATGCTCTCGGGTTGCAGGTGCGGCCCGGCGCGGAAGGGGATGTCCCACATATTCTCGACAATCAGCCCGTGGCAGCCGCCTTCAGCCAGGGCAGTGGCGTCACGCACGGCGTGCTCGATGATCGGTCCCATCCCGTAGCCCGTGTAGCCTGGGGCGCCGGGCAAGGGCCAGCAGTGCACCATGCCGATCACCGGTTTCGCAACGCCGAAGATCGACCGTAGATCGCGGATACGCAGCGCATCCAGACGCTCCTTCCAGGGTGGGGCCATACGGTGCTCCTTTCTCAATAACCATTCAGCCGTCCATGCGGCTCCGCCGCACCCCGACGGGATGAACATCCTTCCTGGGAGGGCGTCGTCCTCCCAGACCCTCCCACCGGACGGGGAAATGGGGAAACCGGGTTTCCCCATGCCCCTGCGGGGCGGGGGCGTGGGGAAACCCGGTTTCCCCACCCTCCTCTTCGAGAGCCTATGTTCACGTTAGCAGGGCTATTCTGTTCCGCCCGGGGCGGACCCTCCCGGCTCGTCTCCAGGCGGATCTTCATACCGGGTGCAAGTTGCTTGCCATGGTCATATCTTTTTATGATGACGCTGCGTTTATATTAGGTAGACAGGGTTCACATCTACGGTACCGTTGGCGGGGCGCGAGGAGGCTGCGCCTCCTGCAACCTCTCAGGCAGGGGCGCGGGGAAACCCGGGTCTCCCCCTCCCGCAGCAGGTAGTCGCACGGGCGCGCGGGATCCGCGGGGAGTTCTTGTTCAAGAAGTTACCAGGAGGTGATGCAGCGAATGATCCAGCCGGGCGGCAATCTCGGCCAGGGTCGGGATGGCTTCAGCGGCGCCGTAGCGACCGGCGGTCAGGGCGCCCATCACGTTGCCAATCGCGGCACTGCCGGGCAGATCGGCCCCCCGTAGCAAGGCCCATGCGAAACCCGCGGCGAAGGCATCGCCGCAGCCGTTGGTGTCGACAACCGTAACGGCCGGAGGCAAGACGTTCAGACGGGTGGCGCCTTCTCCCACACTGCATCCCTGGGCGCCACGCTTGACGGCAACGTGCCGCACACCGGCAAGCAAGAGTTCGTCCATGGCCGGTCGCACGCTCATGCCAGGCACAAGCGCTCGCAGTTCATCTTCGTTCAACGTCAACAACCAGAGCCGCGGAAGCAGGGCGAGCACCAGCCGGCGCGCCGCCCGGATGGTCGGCAGACAGAGATCCAGCGCGATAGGAACGCCCCGCGCGTCAGCCAGATCCATGGCCCGCACCGCCGTCGCCCGTTGCGGCCCCTCCAGCAAGGCGTGACCGCACACGAAGAGCAGGTCACAACGTTCCAGCATCATCGTCTCGATCGCTGTGGGATCGCAGCGCACATTCGCGCCCCGGTAACTTACAAAGGTGCGTTGCCCACCCGGGCTGACCACCACGCCGCACAGACCGGTCGGCGCGTCCTGGTCGCGCTGGACGTGGCGCATGTCGAGGCCGGCCCGGCGCGCCGCGCCCAGGGCGATCTCCGCCGCCGGGTCATTGCCCACCCGGGCGATCAGGCGCGCGGTTGCTCCCAGGCGCGTAAACGCCACCGCAACGTTGAGCCCGGTGCCGCCACCGTGCCAGTGCAGACCGTCGGCAGGCACATCAGCGCCTTCTTCGGGGTAAAATGGTACAGTGAAGGTCAGGTCGGCGTTCAGATCACCGATGATCGCAATGGTGAATGCAGATGTGATCGGCATAGCAGATGATGTGCGTACGTGTTCGCATGTTTCCTGGGAGCGAGGGCAGTTTGCCCGCAGAGACGCGACGCGGGCGGGACGCCCGCGCTCCCAGGCGCGGGTGTTACCCCGGGTGTGAACGGTTACAGGATGTGCTTTCGCTTGCCACGTCCAGGGAGTGTAGTGTACAATTTCCATTCACTGTCGGCAACCTCTGGCTGGCATCGCAGAGGCGCCTGAGCGAATCCGCTGCCGCGCCATTGCTGTCGGTTACCACTCGCTGACTGACCCCCGGCCAGAGGTGCCAGGAAAGCTATGGAAGAGATTCTCATTATTGACGATAGTGAGCAGATTGCCAGCCTGCTGGCGAACCATGTCCTCCCAGAGTTGGGCTTCACGGCCATTGTTGCGCACACCGGGCGCCAGGGGTTGCAACGTATCCGCGCCCGCCTTCCCGACCTGATCTTGCTCGATCTGCAACTTCCCGATATGAGCGGGCTCGACTTGCTACGCATGCTTGCCCAGGAGGGTCACGACGTTCCTGTGATCCTGATGACCGCCCACGGCTCCGAGAGCATCGCCGTGGAGGCCTTCCGCCTGGGGGCGCGGAACTACCTGATCAAGCCCTTCTCCGACATCGAGGCCCGCGCCGTCATTGACCAGGCGCTGCGCGAGCGCCGCCTGCGCCGGGATAAGGAACGCCTGACTGCCTCGCTCCAGCAACGGGTCCAGGAGTTGACCGTGCTCTACCGCATCGGTAAGTCGGTCACCGGTCTGATGGATCAGGAGCAGTTGCTCCAGCGCATCGTCGAGGCTGGCGTGTTCATCACGCAGGCCGAAGAGGGTTTTCTTCTCCTGCACGACGAGACCCAGCAGGAACTCTACCTCCGCGCGGCGAAGAACCTCGGCGAACAGCGCGCCCAGAGCCTGCGCGTCCCCATTGATGATTCCCTCGCCGGGCAGGTCTTCCGCACCGGCAAGCCGGTGCGCCTCGACCAGTCACGCGCCGGGGCGGCGCTCAAAGTGAAAACGGGCTTTCTGGTGCGGGCCATTCTGCAGGTGCCCCTGATGCTCGGCACGAAGGTGAAGGGCGTCCTGGCGGTTGATAATCGCGTCGCCGATCGCACCTTCTCCGAGAATGACGAGTACCTCCTGGCGACCCTCGCCGACTATGCCGCCATTGCTATCGAAAATGCCCGGCTCTATGAGCAGGTGAAGCTGTCGGAACAACGCTACCGCGATCTGTTCGCCAATGCCTATGATTTGATCTTCATACTTAATCAAACGTTGACGATCACAACGATTAACAAAGTCGGCGAACAACTCACCGGGTATAGTCTGGCCGAGCTGGTTGGGCGCCCCCTGCGCGCGCTCTGCGCCCCCGAGTCATGGGCCAGCGCCGAACCGTATCTGCGTGAGTTGCTCGCCGGGCGCAGCGTTGCCCCGTTTGAACTCGAACTGGTGCGCCGTGATGGCGAGCCGGTGTATCTCGAGGTCTCGGCCCAGGGGATCCAGAACGGCGTCGGGTTCAAAGGGGTGCACTGCATCGCCCGTAACCTGACCGAGCGCCGCCGCCTTGAGCAACAGCTCCTGCAGTCAGAGAAGCTCTCGGCCATCGGCCAACTGGTGGCCGGCGTGGCCCATGAATTGAACAATCCCCTCACCAGCGTCAGCGGGTACGCCCAGCTCTTGCTGCGCGATGAACGCCTGCCCCCCGAGCCGCGCCAGGATCTCGAACAGATCTACCAGCAGGCCGAACGGGCTGCAAAAATCGTCCAGAACTTGTTGATCTTTGCCCGCGAGCATAAACCCGAGCGGACGATCGGCTCGGTCAATGAGGCCCTCCGCCGTGCCCTCGCCCTCCAGCAGTACCAGTTGCGGGTTGACAACATCGGGGTCAGGCTGGAGCTCGATCCAGCGCTGCCCCCCACGACCGCCGATTTCCATCAGCTCCAACAGGTCTTTTTGAACCTGATCACCAACGCGCGCCATGCTATGGTCCAGAAAGGCGCTCCGGGCACGCTGACCCTGCGCACCAGTCTCGAACAGCGCCCCGCTGGCGATGCGCACATCCGTATCGAGGTGATCGATACCGGCGTGGGCATTCGCGAACGTGATCTGCAGAAGATTTTCAATCCATTTTTTACTACCAAGCCGGTGGGTCAGGGAACTGGCCTGGGTCTGTCGATTTGCTTCGGGATCATCAAGGAGCACGAAGGCCAGATCTGGGCCGAGAGCCAGCTCGGCGTCGGGACGTGTGTCGTGGTCACGCTGCCGGTGCGCGAGGCGCCGGCTGAGCGCGCGCCAGAGGTCATCCCCGCCGGTGAGGCTGCGGAGCCGCTCGCAAGCCTGCGGGTGCTGGTAGTGGATGATGAAGAGCCGCTTGGGGCTTTGCTCGAGCGTATGCTTCGGCGCCTTGGCCACCGCCCGACCGTCGTTGGTAGCGGCGAGGCGGCGCTGGAGATGGTAGAACGTGAAGGGTTTGATGTCGTGCTCTGCGATGTGAAGATGCCCGGTCTGAACGGCTTCGATCTGCTCGGCGCCCTTCGAGCGCGGAACCCCGATCTCGCAGAACGCCTGATCTTCGTGAGCGGCGATACGCTGAGCCACGCTACCCGCGCCACCCTCGAGCAAAACGGGAACCTGTTCCTGGCAAAGCCCTTTTCTTTTGAGCAGGTTCGGCACATCCTCAATCTGATGCTCAAACGGCGTTCCATCGGTTCCCAGAAATTCTAACGTGAAACTAGACTGCTGGAGCAGGGGTGTGGGGAAACCAGGTTTCCCCACGCCCCTGCCCGCGGGAGGGCTTTGCCCTCAAGCGGGGTATAGGGAACCCGGGTTTCCCCATGCCTCCGCCCGCGGGAGGGTGTGGGAGGGCGCAGCCCTCGAGCAGGGGGATGGGGAACCCGGGTTTCCCCATCCCCCCATTTGCATCGGGCGTCGCGCCGCCCGGCGGCATAGACGGCTACCGTGAACATAGGCTGCTGGAGCAGGGGGATGGGGAACCCGGATTTCCCCATGCCCCCACCCGCGGGAGGGTCTGGGAAGGCGCAGCCCTCCCAGGAACAACCGTATGTTCATCGCGGCGTTGTGCGCGAGTCGCATGGACGGCTACCGTGAACATAGGCTGCTCACCTACGCGCATGCGGCGCTGCCCCCCCCCTCCTGACCTCCCCCCGCTGGGGGGAGGCGCCGGACTCCCTCCCCCCAGCGGGGGGAGGGCTGGGGAGGGGGGCCGTCACCGTGCCCGCGGAGACGCGACGCGGGCGGACCGCCCGCGCTCCCAGGTCATGTTCATTGGGCGTGGTGCGGCGGAGCCGCATGGACGGCTGAGGTGACCATCGTTCGCAGGGTTTAGCCCCCCTCCCAGCCTCCCCCCGCTGGGGGGAGGCGCCGGGTTTCCGCCCCCAGCGGGGGGAGGGTCAGGGCGGGGGCCGTCACCGTGTCGGCGGAGCCGTGGCGCGGGCGGGACGCCCGCGCTCCCAGGTCATGTTCAGTGAGCGTTGTGCGCCATGCGCATGATCGTCTCACGTGACCATGGGGGAACCGGGTTCCCCCATACCCCCGCCCCCGGGAAGGTGAGGGCGCAGCCCTTGCGCAGGGGGATGGGGAAACCCGGTTTCCCCATCCCCCCACCCGGTGGGAGGGTTTAGGGCTTCTAATACCCGCGCAGCGCCTCCAGGGCGGCGCGCAGCGCCTCCACCGCCCCCGCCCGCGGCGCCCGCGCCGGTTCGCCGCGCCGGGGCTTCAGTTCGACCTCGCCCGTGGCGAGGAGCTTCTCGCCCACCACCAGGCGCAGCGGCAGGCCGATCAGGTCGGCGTCGTTGAACTTGACCCCGGCGCTCTCGTCGCGGTCGTCGAGCAACGGGCGCAGCCCGGCCGCGGCCAGTTCATCGTACAGCCGCGCCGCCTCGATCCGCGGGGCCTCCCCTTTGCCCAGGGCGATGATATGCACATCGGCGGGGGCCACGGCGGCCGGCCAGATGATGCCGCGCTCGTCGTGGCGCTGCTCGATCACCGTCTGTAGCAGCCGCTCGACGCCCAGCGCATACGCGCCCATCATCAGCGGGCGCGTCACGCCCCGCTCGTCGAGAAAGACTGCCCCGAGGGCCTCGGCGTACCCCGCGTCCGCCTTGCGGAGCCGGCCAAGCTCCACCCCCTGCTCTAGCCGCAGGGGCGCGCCGCAGCGCGGGCACACGTCGCCCGCCCGCACCGCGGCGATGTCGGCCACCAGGGTGGCCTGCCAGTCGCGCCCGTACACCACGTTGCGCAGATGGTAGCCGGCGCGATTGGCCCCGGCCACCAGCGGCCCGGCCTCGACCACCGAACGGTCGGCGACGACGCAGACCCCCTGCAGACCCACCGGCGAGGCGTAGCCGGGGGTCGCTCCGGCGGCGGCGATGCGCTCGGGCGTGGCGGGGCGCAGTTCGCTCACCCCGGCGGCGGCGCGCAGGCGGGCCTCGTTCACCTCCAGATCGCCGCGAATGACCACGAAGAGCAGACCTCGCTCGGGCGTGTCGAAGAAGACCGCCTTGGCCGTTGCCGCCTCGCTGATGCCCAGGCAGGCCGCCAGGGCGGCGATGGTCGTCGCGCCGGGCGTAGCGACCTCCTCCAGCGGCGGCGCCTCCCCGGATGGCGGCGGTGCGGGCCGCGCAGCCACGGCGACCTCGCTGGCCGCCCCGTAGCCGCAGGTCCGGCACAGGGCGAGCGTCTCCTCCCCGGACGGCGAGAGGGCCATATAGGCGCGGGCCGCGCCCGCGCCCGGCGCGCCGCTGGCGGCCTCGACGGCCACGCAGCGCACCCCGCAGCGGGCGAAGACGCGCTCAAAGGCTGCCCCGACCCGCGCGAAGGCGGCGTCGAGGCCGGCGAGGTCGGCATCGAAGGAGCAGATCGTCAGCAGGGTGAACTCGCGCAGGCCCAGCAGGCCGCCCCGGACGCGCGCCTCGTCGCGGTAGGCCGGCTGGATGGCGTAGACCAGCGCTGGCACCTGGCGGTAGGAGCCGATCTCGCGCCGGGCCAGCTCGGCGAGCGCCTCCTCGTGGGCCGGGGCGAGTGCCAGGGACCGCCCGGCGCGATCGCGCAACCTGAGCATGCGCGGGCCATAGGCGGCAGCGTGTTCGGTCCGCTCCCAGAGCGCCGCCGGCTGCACCAGAGGCACGCGCGCCTCCTGGCCGCCGAGGCGCGCCAGTTCCTCGCGCATCAGCGCCTCGATGCGTTGCGCGGCGGCCAGGCCGAGGGGCAGCAGGGCGAAGCTGCCGGGGGCCAGCGCCCGCGCCAGCCCGGCGCGCAGGGCCAACTGGTGGCCGATCTGTTCGGCTTCCGCCGGAGGCTCGCGGAGGGTGCGACCGAGCAGGGTTGAAAGGCGCATGGTATCTCGACTCCTGTTGACACATGCCATTGCGGCCGTAAGTGTTCACATGTCTCCCGGGAGCGCGGGCAGCTTGCCCGCGGAGACGCGACGAGGGCGTCCCGCCCTCGCTCCCAGGCGCGTGCGTGACCCCGGGTGTGAACAGTTACAGCATAGGGAAACCCGCTTTCGCCATGCTTCGGGTATCACCCCTCGGTGATGGCAAACAGCAGCCCGGCCTCGCAGGCCACCTCCCCCTCGACCGTGGCGCGGCCCCAGGCCTTGCCCACCCCGCGCCGAAACTTCTCGACGTTCACTTCGAGCCGCAGTACCTCGCCGGGGCGCACCACCCGCCGGAAGCGGCACTCGTCAATCCCGGCGAAGACCGCCAGCTTCCCCCGGTGCTCGGGCAGGCTCAGGGCGACGACGGCCCCCGTCTGGGCCAGGGCCTCGACGATCAGCACCCCGGGCATGATCGGGTTGCTGGGGAAGTGACCGGCAAAGTGCGGCTCGTTGGCGCTGACCAGCTTCTCGGCCACCGCTCGCGCCCCCGGCTCGAGCTCCAGCACGCGGTCGATCAACAACAAAGGATAGCGATGCGGGATAATCGCCATGATCGCCTGGGTGGATAGCATCGGGCGTTCCTCTCCAACATATGCAATCGCCTCCGGTCATAGGGTACCATAAAAACGCGGGGCGACCCGCTTGCCCCACGCCCCTGCCACCGGGTGAGGGTATGGGGAAACCGGGTTTCCCCATGCCCCTGCTCCAACGGACCATGTTCACGTTCGTTGTGAACATGCCCGGCAGCCTGCCCTCCTTTGACGCTCATGCATCTCTGCTGCTATAATCCCACCCATCATTGCTATACCGCTGCCACGCGCGGCTCTGCCCCGCCGGACGGCGCCGGCGCCGCTCGCGGTCGTTCCCGCGTTCCAGACCCAATACTAGCGTTATATCCAAGGAGGTGGTGCTTATCGCTGTTCCTCGCTTCGCTAACGTGAACATACGCCCTTGGCGAGGGGTATGGGGAAACCGGGTTTCCCCATACCTCCACCCGGTGGGAGGGTTTGGGAGGGCTACGCCCTCCCAAGAAGTATGTTCGTCCCGTCAGTGTGCGGCGCGAGCCGCATGGACGGCTGACGGAGCCGTGCGTTGCGGTTTCAGTTGATGCGCTCGGGGCGTCAGCGCGACATCTGGCCCGTCTGGCCAGGTCCCGTCTGCCCCGCCCCCTATCGGCAATCCAGAATCCGCAATCGAACATCACGAAGGTGACTCCCATGCAAACAGATACCCCCGCGCGACGGCGGGCGCTGGTCGTCGCCATGCTCCTGGCCCTGCTCGTGCCGGTGATCGCCGCCTGCGGCGGCGCCCCGGCTGCCCAGGCTCCCACCACCGCGCCCGCGCCCACCGCGGCGCCCACCGCGGCGCCCGCGGCCACCACCGCGCCCACCGCCCCCGCCGGCGCGAGCCAGGCGATCTATACCACCGAGAATGGCCTGATGACCGTTGCCGCCGTCGAGTGCGGCGGCGATTACACCGGCCTGCTCAAGGAGATCGCCGCGGTCGACCCGCTGACGGTGCGCTTCACCTTCTGCGTGCCCGATCCGGCCTTCCGCGCCAAGGCCGCCTTTACCCCCTTCGCCATTCTGCCGAGCGAGTACCTCGAGTCCACCGGCGGCACTGGCGAGTTGATCGAGCGGCCCATCGGCACCGGCCCCTACCAGGTCGAGAGCTGGACCCGCGGTGATACTATCACCCTCAAGCGCTTCGACGACTACTGGGGCGAGCCGGCGAAGACCGAGACGCTGATCTTCCG
>Ga0308389_1001475_pt1 | contig 15843 bp, 14 predicted proteins | sample Hotspr2Sample148_FD_202362 | JGI IMG/M metagenome (GOLD analysis project Ga0308389, IMG submission 202362) | Hot spring phototrophic mat microbial communities from Mushroom Spring, Yellowstone National Park, Wyoming, United States - 20040719_148 ... | reverse complement strand
TGCGTCTGGGCAGCAGCAGCGCTTCTACGGCTGCTACAATCTCTGGTAGGGACGGGTAATGTCGCATAACTAACCCCCGTCCCTTATTTTCTACTTGGTGTCAAGTCCTTTTCCGAATTGGCGTTTTGCACAGCGCCCATCCCCGAAGGCTCCGTCCGAGCCCAGGAACAACCTTGACACCCCGCTTCGCGGCGAAGAAAGCGTCTCCGTATTGGTAGGCGAGCATTACGGCTTCTGGCTCTACCACGGGCTTTCGTTTGGAGTTTTACCTATCTGACTACCAGATAGAACCCCCTACTCCAAGTTTCAAGGTGCACGGGGAACGTTGTCCCCAAAAATATTTTAGCACACATCCGCCGCTCACTATTCTGTGTGCTCTGAAGGAACACGTGGGGGAGTCCATGTATCCCCGTCGCCACGCCACGGCGAGGCGAGAACCGGGGGATTACAGCTCCCCCACACCGCCTCTTTTCTCTAAAAAACCAACGAGTTCCACATCGCCAGCCCCGATGTGATGGGTCGTGCCCTCGCTTTGCAGCAGCAGCCCACCATCAGGAGCGATATCGCTGGCCTGGCCCTCTATCACACCCTGTGCCGTGGCCACCCGCACCCGCTGCCCCAGGGTGTAGCTATTGGCCCGGTAGTCCTGTAGAAGCGCCTGGGGGTTGCGTAACTGGGCGTAGCGGGCCTCCAGGCTTGCCAGCAGCCGCGCCAGCACCTGCACGCGGCTAACTGGGCCGAATTCCTCCAGGTCTGCACCGCCCGGCGGTGCGGCCCCCCGGTGCACATTGAGGCCGATGCCCAGGAGCACCCAGGCCACCTCCTCGCCGCTCACCTGGGCTTCCAAAAGCACCCCCGCCAGCTTGCGTCCGTCCGGGCTTAGCAGGTCGTTGGGCCATTTGAGCCCCCCCACGCCGCAGGCATCACGCAAAGCCAGGCCCGCGGCCAGGGAAAGCAGTGTCAGCGCAGACAGCGGCAGCGCAGGGCGCAGCAAAAGCGAGAAGGTAAGGCTTTTGCCCGGCACGCTGGCCCAGGCCCGCCCGCGGCGGCCCCGGCCTTTGAGCTGCCGCTCGGCCAGCACCACCGCGCCTTCTTCGGCGCCATCCAGGGCCCAGTTTTTGAGCACCTCCTGGGTGCTGTCGACTGTGCCCAGGTAGGCGTAAAACGCGGCAAAACTACCGCTTCGCAGGGCCTCGAGGGCCGCTGGCGTGGGGCTGCCCGGGGCCAGACGGTAGCCCTGGCCCCGCTGGGTTTCTACCGGGTAGCCGGCCTTGCGCAGCTCGGCAACCTGCTTCCAGACCGCCGTGCGGCTAACCCCCAGGGCTTTAGCCAGGGCTTCGCCACTCTGGTAGTGGTCGTGGAGATGGCCGAGCAAAGCGGACACGTCAACCAAAATACCCTTTACAGGTTGACAAGTGCAAGGCCCGCAGGTTTCACCATCCCCACCGCCGGCCTGTGCCAAAAAAGCCAGTGAAAGCAGCGCCCCCGCCCTTAGGCCGGTCGAATCCGAGGCGGGTTGCCTCAGCCTGGCTTAAGGCTGGCTTCAGCTTGGGCGGCTATCTTGGAGGGGCAAGACCCAGAAGTCCAATATGGCCCGTTCCCTCAGTTTTTCCGACGCAACCCACCTGCTGCGCCGCGCGGCGGCTCGAGGACGCAAGGAAGAGGCCCAGCAGCTTGCCGAAATGGGCCTCGAGACCGCCGTAGAGTTCCTGCTGCGCGACCCGGCCCCAGCCCCCAGCTACCGCACCGCCGCTACCCGCAACGAGCGCGGCCAGCAGCACCGCGAGATTAGCCAGCTCTGGCTCAACCACTGGCTCACCACCCCTACCCCCGCCGCCGAGCGCCTGGTGTTGTTTTGGCACGGCCACCTCACCTCGGAGTTTCGCGAGACCATGGGGGCCCAGGGGATTGACTTCTGGCAGCAGTTTGCCACCTTTCGGCAGCTGGGTTATGGCCCCTACGGCGAACTTTTGAAGGCCATCGCCAAAAACCCGGTAATGCTCTTGTACCTCAACAACGCCCAGAGCCGCAAGGAGCACCCCAACCAGAACTGGGCTCGAGAGCTCTTAGAGCTCTACACCGTAGGCCCCGGCCACTACACCGAGCAGGACATCCTGGAGGCCGCCCGGGCCTTTACCGGTTGGACCGTGCGGCTGCCCGGTAACCAGCGGCCCCGCGAGGCCAGCGCCAACCTGGCTTTCGAGTACGTCTTCAACCGCAACTGGCACGACCCCGGCGAAAAAACCTTCCTGGGCAAGCGGGTCAAAAGCGGCGACGAGGTGCTGGAAATCCTGATTGCCCACCCCAAAACCTACGAGTTTGTGGCCCGCAAGCTGCTGCGCTTTTACCTGTGCCCCGAACCCCCCGCAGCCCTGGTGCAGCAAGGGGCACGGGTCTTCCGCGGCGAAGGCACCCGCGGCTTCTTGCGCTGGCTCTTCACCAGCGAGGTCTTTTATAGCCCCGAGTACCGCAACGCCCTGGTCAAAAGCCCGCTGGAGTACCTGGTGGGGCTGTGGTATGCCGCCGGGGTGGAAAAAGTGAGCTTTGAGGAGCGCTCAGGCCGCGCCCTTTATCAGTCCCTGGCGGCCATGGGGCAGGTTCCCTTCGACCCGCCCAGCGTGGCCGGCTGGGACGGCGGTATGGCCTGGCTGGCCGAGTCGCCCTTCCTGACCCGCCTCAACCTGCTGGCCGGCTTTGCCGGTCGCGAGGGCCGGCTCGACCTCGAGGTCTTCATGGACAACGCCGGCGGGGTCTTGTCTTTGGTCAAACCGGAGGCCCAACTGCTGTAACCCCACCGAGGTGGATATGAACCGACGTGAGTTTATCCACAAATCCCTGCTCACGCTGGCTTTGGGCCAGGGCGCACCCTCGCTGCTCTCCAAAACCGCCCTGGCGGCCCGGTCCAAAGACAAAATCCTGGTGGTAATCAACCTGTTCGGCGGCAACGACCAGCTCAACACCCTGGTGCCCTACCGCAACGAACTGTACTACCGCCTGCGGCCCAACATCGCCATCCCGCGCCAGGAGGTGCTGGATCTCGGAGCCGACGGAGCGCACCTGGGTCTGCATCCTGCGCTCAGGCCCTTGATGCAGGTGTGGAACAACGGCGAGCTGGCCCTCATTCCCCAGGTGGGCTACCCCAACCCCAACCGCAGCCATTTTATCTCCACCTCTATCTGGCACACCGCCGACCCCAGCCAACGCCAGGAAACCGGCTGGCTGGGCCGCTGGGGCGACCTACAGGACGACCCCTTCTGCGAGACCTTTCTAGGCAGGGCTACCCCCCAGGCCCAGATAGGCAAACGCCACACCGCACCGGCCATCAGCAGCATCGACACCTTCAGCATCCGGCTGCCAAGGCCCTTCGAGGAAGCCTTCAACCAGGAGGCCCTGCGCCTTCGCAGCGGCACCGCCGAAGAGGTGCGCCAGGCCATGCGCTCCCTGCGCAGCGCCCTGGACAAGGTGGGCCAGCTACGCCAGGTCAAGAACCAGGCCCAGTACCCCGAAAATGCCTTTGGCCGCAGCATGGCCGACATCGCCCGCATGATTGCCGGTGGGCTGGGCAGCAGCGTCTACTACACCACCCTGGGGGGCTGGGACACCCACGCCGGGCAGCCCCCGCGCCAGGCCGAGCTGCTGGGGTATGTGGCCCAGGCCATGGCGGCCTTTCGGGCCGACCTGAGGGCCATTGGCCGGGACAGGGACGTGATGGTGATGGTCTTTAGCGAGTTTGGCCGTCAAGTGGCCGAAAACGCCTCCTTTGGCACCGACCACGGCGAAGGCGGCCTGATGCTGGTGATGGGCAGCGGCATTAGGGGCGGGCTATATGGCAGCGAGCCGGATCTGGAGAACCTCGAGCTCAACGCCCTCAAGTACCAGACCGACTTCCGCAACGTATATGCCACGGCCCTAAGGTGGATCGCCGCCGACCCTCGGCAGGTACTAGGAGGTGACTTCCAGGCCCTGGGGCTGATCTGACCCCGGCCTGAATCTCGCTAGAGGGCGGGTCAGCAGATCTCCCTAGCCGGGCAGAAATCGAAGTGAAGCATCCTGTACACGAGTTCTAAGTTCCTCCACCAGCGCTTTGATGCCAAGCTGAAAACATCCCGCAGCAGGCCTACAGGGGGCGCTGGGCGCGGTGCTGCGTTTTCCTCCTCGGGTGCAGCCTGATCAAACCTGCTGATCACTCCGGCCAGCGAACAAAAACCGCGCCGCCTCGGGAAAGCGCCTTGCCCAGTGGCACTCGTTGTGTGCCCCTTCTGGGTCCTCTAGATACAAGTAGTCCTGGCCGGGCCGCCAACCTTTTCGCAGCAATAAGCGGTGCATGCGGCGCACCCCCTCCAGATAACGGTGGTTACTCACCTGAGAAAGGGTAATCTCGTAAAAGCCCACGTCCATATAGAGCCTTCCCGGAACCTGCCGTGCCCGTTCGACAAAGCCGTAGATGGCCCCATCGGCAAACCAAAAGGCTGGACTTAGCACGCCTGCCAGGCCGAAGACCTCGGGGTGCAAGTAATACGCACACAGGCTGATGAAACCGCCCATGGAGGAGCCCATCACACCGGTGTACTCGCGATCCGGGATGGTGCGAAACTCATCGTCAATAAAGGGTTTGAGGGTCTGGGTGATGAATTTGAGATATTTGCTACCCTTGCCACCCCCATGCCTGGGGTCGCGGAAGGGGCTGTACTCCTCGAGCCGCCCCACTCCTATGTTGGGAATCCCCACCACAATGACCTCTAGGCCCTCGTGGGATAGCCCTTGCATACTCTCGTCCACCTGCCACTCTCCCGCGTAACTGGTGGCTTCGTCGAAGATGTTCTGGCCGTCGTGCATGTAGAGCACCGGGTAGCGTCGGCTGCTCTTGCGGTAGGAAGGAGGCAGATAGACCAGAATATCCCGGCTGTTCCCCAGCTCCGGGCTGCGCAAGTCCTTGTATACCAGTATCTCACCCACCACAGTGTGGCCGGGGCCAGTGGGGTAGGGTCTCCATAGCTGTGTCTGAGCAAAACCACCCACCAGGGTATTGTAAGGGGGCATGCCTCTGTTTTGTTGGGTGATTCCACATCCGTTCACTTTTATTCCCCCACACTCGAAGTATGCGCTTCTGGGGCTTCTGGCTCGTGGTGTGGCTGGGCAGCCTGGCTTTTGGCGATGTCTGCTCGAGCGCCTTCTACCCCACAAAGCCTGAGCTGCGCTGGCGCTACCGCAACCTGACCAACAACCAGATCTACACCCAGACCTTTGTTCGTACAGGCCCCGACACGCTTTTAGAACAGCGGCAGTTCACCGAGCGCACCGAGACCACCCCGTGGACCTGCACCCCTCAGGGCTTGCGCACCCTGCCCCAGGGCGAGTTTCCTATTCCTGGTGGCAGTGTGCGGTTAACCAAGCTGACCGGCGTTGTCATTCCCAGCGACGAGACCTGGCGGATAGGCGGGCGCTGGACCTACCGCTACGAGCTCAAAGGCCGGATCGCTGTATTTGAGCTTTCGGGCTACCTCGAGGTCGAAAACCGCATTGTAGCTAAGGAAACCATCAGCGTGGCCGCAGGCCGGTTCGAGGCCCTACGGGTCGAGGCCAGCTTCCGGGGCGAACTTGGCATCAGCTTTGGCGGTAGGGCCACTTACTGGTTCGCCGAGGGCGTGGGGGTGATAAAGCAGGTGAGCGAGGGGAGTTTTGGCGGGCAAAGCAGCGAACTCATAAGCTTTGGCCGCTAAGGACAGTTTGCAAGGGAAGTTTCCGTTGCGCGCAAAGCACATCTGCCTTTGCGCCCAAAGGTTCCTTTCAACCAGTCTGGTAGAGCTGGGCCTGCAATTCCCAGAGCTCGGCGTAGGTTCCGCCTCGCTCGAGCAGATCCCAGTGCGCTCCCTCCTCCACCAGGCGGCCCTCCCGCAGCACCAGAATCCGGTCGGCCATCTGCACCGAGGCCAGCCGATGAGTAATAAGGAGCACCGTCTTGCCCTGGGCCAGCTCTGCAAAGCGTCCGTAGAGGTGGGCTTCCTCTTTGGGGTCGAGGGAGGCGGTGGGCTCGTCGAGGATCAGAAGCTCCGCCTGACGGAAAAAAGCCCGGGCAAGGGCGAGCCGCTGCCACTCCCCTAAAGACAGCTCCGTACCCCCGAAAGCTTTGGAGAGAAGAGCCTCGGCACCCAGCCGCCGCAGCAGTTCCGAAGCGCCCCCGGCGCGGGCAGCCTCTTCCAAACGCCCAAGGTCAGATTGGTGCTCTAAATCCGCAAGGACAATGTTTTCCCGCAGCGTCAGTGCGTAGCGACCAAAGTCCTGGAACACTGCCGCCACCAGGCGCCGCCAGGCCTCCAGGTCTAATTCCCGCAGGTCTACCCCATCCACCAAAATACGGCCCTCGCTGGGGTCGTAGAAGCGGAGCAGAAGCTTAACCAGTGTGGTTTTACCGGCCCCGTTCTCCCCCACAATGGCCAACCGCTCCCCCCGACGCATTACAAAGGAGATCCCCTCCAACGCGCGCCGGCCATCTGGGTAGCTGAACCCCACGTTTTCAAAGCGAATCTCCTCAAAGCCCCGCACCATTCAGCCTGCGTTTGAAGGGGCCAGCGCAGAGGAGCGGGCCAGGAAGCCCTCGAGCCGCTCAAAGTACAGAAGACTCTCGTAGAGCATGCCGCCGTCCTGCACCAAACCGTACAGGTTTTGCTGCAGGCTCCCCACCGACTGCAACAAGAGCACCAGGCTCCCCAGCCCGCTCGCGCCCGAGAGGGCCTGGCGCAGGCCTAGGTACAGCGCTGCCGCCGTGGCCAGAGCGCTGACAAAAACCAAGCCGCTGGCTCCCAGGGCCTGCCGCCCGCGCGCGCGGCGGAGCTCTTGGTATAGCCGCCCAAAAGCCTCGAGATAGCGCCCACGGAAAAAAGGAAGCAGCCCAAACAGGCGCACCTCCTTGGCCGCCTCGGGGTTGAGCAAAGCCTCGGCATAGTAGCGCATCCTGCGGGCCTCGGGAGCGCTGAAGAGCACCGCCTCCCACACCCCTTTTTGCAACCTGAAGGTCAGCAGCGCTTGGGGCAGGGTGGCCAGCAGCAACAACAAGGGGAAAACAGGGGCCAACGTCAGGAGCAAGAGCAGCACCCCGGCCACAGCAATACCCCCACGAAAGGCATTGCCGAAAAAAACCAACAGATTGAGCGGCTGATAGGGTGCTTGATCGCGCAGCACCTGAAGCTCATCGTAAAAACCAGCATCCTCAAAGGGGGTGAGATCGGGCAGGCCGGCCGCTTTCTCCATCAGCAGTAGGTGTACCCGGGCGGTGAGCTTTTCGTTCACCGAACCCTGTAGGTAGGCCACCCAGGGCACCAGCAAAAAGTCGAGGGCAAACAGCAAGGCCAGCCCTAAGAGCGGCCCCAGCAGCGCAGGGGTAAGGGCACCGCTGCCCAACCCATAGACCAAACCGTCCACCAAAGCCCGCGTCGCGCTTAACACCCCCACCGGTATCAGGCCGCTTGCGGCAAGGAGGCCCACCAAGAGGGTGGCCTCGAGGGGGGCCGCTCGAAAAACCTGCCGCAGCGCAGGAAGCAGCAGGTGCCAGAGGGGGCGGGGTCTATCCAGCGGCCACCACCCTCCCCTCGAGGCCGATCTGCACCACCCGGTCGAAGCGGGGTTGGAACCTTTCCTCCCCGTGCAAAACCACCACCAAGGCCTTGCCTCTGGTGCGCTCTATGATCAGATCCATGATGGCCTCTTTGCTGTCCTCATCGATGTTGGCCAGGGGCTCGTCCAGGATGTAAAGATCGGCCTCCTGGGACAACACCGCGCCAATGGCGGCTTTCTGACGCTGGCCTGAGGAAAGCTGATCAGCTGGCTGATCCTTCTGCGCGGCCAGCCCCAGGGCCTGCAACAGCGCGGTCTCCGAGACGATCTCCCCCAGCGGCAGGGGCGGTAGTTCGGGCGGAGCCGTGAGCGCAGCAATCCTTTGCGGCAGCCGCACCTCGCCCTGGTCTGGGACCAGGTATCCAGCCAGGATGTGCAAAAGCGAGGTTTTGCCGCTGCCGTTGGGACCCGCCAGCAGCACGCGCTCTTTGGCCCCGATGTGCAGCAAGGGAATATCGAGGATGGTTCTATTGTCGTAGGCCAGCCTCACCCCCGCAAGATGCACCTCAGTAGCGGGCTTTGCATAGGGCGAAGGCTCAACCCTGAGCAGGTCCTGTATGCGCCGGAGAATCTCGTCGTAGCGGTGAAGCTGGGGAATCTTTTGCAGGATCGAGAAGACGTTGCCCACCGCCCGCCAAAAAGCGTTCACGAAGGCCATGAACCCGCCAAAGGTCAGCTCGCGCACCAGCACGAAGTAGCCCCCTGCCACCAGCGAGAGGGTGTTGGCCAGGTTCATGAACAGGTCGCTCCAGCTTTGCTGCAGCGTGAGCAAGCGGTGGTTCTGGTAGGTGGTGTCCAGGTAGGCAGCCAGGCTGCGGCGGTTTTGCTCGAGGGTGCGCCCTCGCAGGATAGGAAAAACCCGCAGCAGGCGGAAGGCCTCCAGCGAGCGGGTGAGCACCTGCATATAGACCGACTCTTGCTCGCGCTCCTCGCTTGTGGCCTTTCGCACACGCTTTCCGATGAGCTGCGCGACCCACAGCAGCGGGGGAACCAAGAGCAGCAGGGCCAGCGTGGCCTTCCAGGACAAGTACAAGAGGACCCCCAAAAAGACCACCGAGGCCAGTATTTCCTGCGTAAGGGTCAGGATAAAACCCACCATGGGCACCAGCCCCTCGAAGGTGTCTTTGTGCACACGGCTTACCAAAGCCCCGGCCCCCTGGCGGCTATAGTCCCTGAAGTCGAGCTGGGTGGCGTGCTGCAGGAGCCTGAGCTCCAGCTCGAGCACCAATCCATTGGTAAACGATTTGCGCCAGAGCGTTACAAGGTAGAAAAGACCCGTCAGGATCAGGCCGAGGACCAGGTAGGCCAGGCTCAAAAACACGAAGCGGCGAAAATCCTGAAGCAGCACCCCTTCGTCGAAGAGCCACTTGAGCATCAGCGGATGCAGCAGGGCCTCGGCCGAACTCACCAGACTGCTGGCGCTGAGCAGGAGCAAGAAGCCCGCTTTGTGCTTTCCCAGAAGATGCCAAAAGATGTTCATGGCGCGTATGGCTCGTCCAGGGTGAAATCCGTCAGCAGGCGCTATAGCTCATGCGATACTCCTGCGGTTTCGCTATCAAAATCGGTGGTTGTGCGCCTTGAGCCCTCTCCAGGTGCGGCACTTTCTTTCGGTAAATTGCGCTGGAGCAAGGGGCGAACGAGCGTGTTGAGATCAAAAGATAGACATCCGGCCAGGCGTTGCTAGGGTACAAACCCAGGCACATTTGCGGCAAAACCATGGCTTTTGTGAAATCCCACGAGGCTTGCCTAGCCGGAAGACGAATCACTCTTGACCAATCAGTCCTCTTTTGAGAATTTTACGCTCGCCCCACAGGAAGACCAGTACCCCGACCAGCAGACTGAACAAGCAAGAGGCGATAAATGCCAACAGATCGATCTGTCCGGTTCTGAGGTAGAGCAGGCCCCCCGCGAATGGGGAGAAAGGGGCCAGGCTCCCCAGCGTGGGAGTGGAGGCGGCCAACGCAGTGCCGAGGAGAATAAGCCACAGAATTTGAGGCAGGGAGCCGATCTTATGGAACACCAGCCACATTCCTGCTAGCACCAGGCCCAAGCCCCACATCGAAAAGAAGACCGGGAACCCGATCAACGCCAGGTCGAGCGCGCTACCGAGGCCACTTCCCCTGATGAGACCCAAAGCGAGGACAAAAAAGACCAGGGTTGGGACCGTCTCGATGGAACGCCCAACGGCTATCGCCAGCAAATAGGGTATGGATGGAAGCGGTTTTAGGTAGAACTCCTCCAGCCGTGTCTTGTTACCCGCTAGGGTGTCCATGGGCAGATTCAAGGCACCCCCCGCCATGAAGGCCAGGAAGAAGCTTGCCGTGTTTGCCTCGACGGTGCCACCGCCTTGGATGGCAATGCTACCCAGGGCCAGAAGAATCCCCACAAGGAAGAAGGAAACATAGTTGGTGATGAACTGGAATGGGTATCGCGACTCTTCCAGAATTCTGTTTCTGAGGGTCAACCAGCTGATCCTAAGGTAGGTTGACATGAGGATCGGTCCTTTCTTCCAAAAGAGCCAGGTAAGCGTTCTCGAAGTCGAGCGATCTGCTAACGTCGATCAATCTTGCACCGAACCGGCGTGCCAAGGCCAATACCAGCGCCAGGCTGTCTCGGTCGAGTGGAACAGTGACTCGATGGCCTGTCACCGAAACTGTGTCGGGTAAAGCTCCTGCAAACTGGGTTGTAAACGTGTCGAACTCGAGCTCTACCTTGCCTCTCCCCACCCGCCGGATAAGTGCCTCGGGACCGTCCTGAAAAATAGTCTTTCCACGGTGGATGACCACGACCTTGTGTGCAATCTGTTCGATCACGGAGAGTTGATGCGAGGATATGAGCACGGCGCACCCGCTCGAGGCAAACGAACGTATTAGATCGAGCATCTCACGGGTCGCTTCTATATCCAGTCCTAGGGTAGGCTCGTCCAGTATCAGAAGTTGGGGCTCGTGCAGGAGGGCGAGGATGAGTGATAGTTTTTGCTTCATGCCCCGTGAAAAACTATTGATCACAGCATTTTTATGTTCTGCCAAACCAAAGCGCTCGAGCAAAACAGCCGCTCTGTGGCGGATCATTAGCTCGGACAGTCCGTAACTGGCACCCACAAACCTGAGCAAATCCAGGGGCGTCCACCTGGGCGGCAGTTCGCGCTGACCGTCAAGCAAAGCACCGCATTTCCTCACTACCGAGTGGCGGTGTTTGGCCGGATCGAGGCCTAGTACCGAGACACGCCCCGAATCCGCATGCGTCAAGCCCAGCATCACGCGCATGAGGGTGGTTTTGCCAGCTCCATTGGGGCCCAAGAGCCCCACTACCTCTCCCTCAGATAGAGTCAACTCTGCCCCATCAAGGGCTTTGGTGGGTATCCTCCCTGGTGTCCGGTAGTAAGCAACTACCTCTTTTAGTTCCACTAACATGCTCTATTCACCCTGGCTCGTGAGGGCAGGCCGAATGTAACGAAGGTACAAGCCTACCGAACAGTTTAGCCCCCAGTGCATAATCCAACCTGGTATTGATGAGCGTATTATTGACCCGAAGAAGAGATTGGCCGCCATAAATGTAGCGGGAAACGCGGTAGGACTCATCAATGCCCTAATTACGAATCGGTAGGGCCGATTTTAGTGGAACTTGGCGTATGCCCGGAAAGGCAGGTGGTACAGTACTTAAAGACGGCCGATGGAACGACAACAACCGCTGTTCGTAAGCTACGATGGTCATCTCCCAGTACCCGTCGCGCGTCTACAATTCAAAACGCCTCAAGAGCTTCTTCTAACGAACCACCTCCTACTTGCGTTTTTCCGATTTACGGCGCTCGAACTCTTCCGTCGGCATCACTTCGATACGAATGGATCGAATCCATTGCAGAAGCGACCGGATGGCCTTAGCAAATGAAGTTATCGTTTTTTATCACCCCCTTTTTCTACTTTTCCAGCCCTGCAGGGCTTTTCTAGTAATAGCACCCCCCACGTAACCAAACCCCCTCTCAGAATGGTTACGTTCTCAACTCATTTTGGTTACCTTCCCTCTCATATTGGTTACCTTCTGACGGTTTTGGTTACCTTGCCCTTGCTAGGGTTGTGTTATGCGCAGGGTGAGATGGTTTTTGTTGTTGCTGATTCTGCTGGCTTTGGGTTGGAAGGAGTTAGGCTACGCCTGCACCCGCCCCGACTGTGTTCCACCGGGGGTGGTGCGCTCGGGGGAGGCTAGCGGTACTGGGCGCTGAGTCTGCGCACCCAGGCCCGCACCGCAGGATGGCGGGGGTCTTGCGCGGGCAGGCGCTCTAACAGGGCCTCCCAGAGGGTGAGGTCGTCCGGAATCTGCTGGGCCAGGCGGTAGAGCAGCTCGAGGTCGGGGTGTTGCAGGACGGCCTCTTTGAGCTGCTCTTCGATGCGGTGGCGCAGCAGCTCGATGCCGGGGGCCTGGCTTCTGGGCAGCAACGGTCCTTGGTAGAGGCTGAGGGCCTCGGAGAGGCGGTCTTGCTCTAGGGCGGCTTGCAGCTTCAGGAAGTCGGCCTCGATGGGGCTGAGGAGCCGGTAGGGGCGGTTCTGGACTTCCAGGCCCTGCTGGCGCAGGCGGCAGAGCTCGGTCTTGAGGGCCTGGGGGTTGGGTGTGGGGTAAAGCTCTTGGGCCAGCTTCTCCCCTTCGATCCCCTCAGGATGGGCCAGCAGCAGGGTGAGGAGTTCCAGGCTGCGGGGCCTTAGGGCAGGGTAGCCCTGGAGTTGGGCTTTGCCCAGGGTTTGCAGGTAGGGGGTGGCTGGGGTAAGCGGGGCAAGTTCCGCCGGCAGGAAGAGGGCGCGGGCCTCGGGGCGGAGGGCCTGGGCCATCTGGCGGTAGGGGGCGGGCAGGGGGGTTCCCTCCAGCGCGCAGAGGTGGCTCTGGGCCATCAGGGCTTCCTCCGCCCCCTCGGCTTCCAGGGTGGGGAGGCTCCCCTCCAGAAGGGGGCGGGCCTCGGGCGCTGGGTAACGGTAGAGCCCTTCGGCCAGCAAGAGCAGGGCCTGGGGCAGGGCTTGGCTGGAAGGCTGGGCTTTAGCCGCCCGCAGTCGGCGGGCCACGAGCGGCTGTAGGGAGGGGTGGCCTTTGCAGAGCCGCACCAGGAGGGGCAGGTCGTAGGGCAACAGGTGGGGGTTTGGGTTATGTTCCCAGAGGGTCTGCAGCAGTTCCGGGCTGGCCTCCCCCTGCATCCCCTGCAGCAGCAGGCTGAGCCAGAGGGCGTAGTAGCGTACCCCCGGGGACGGATGGGCAAGCAGCGGCGGGAGGGCCTGCGCCAGCGCAGCGAGGGGCTCCTCTCCGGCATAGGCCAGCAGGGTGAGCTCCTCCAGGCGGTAGTAGGGCTGCCCGGGGGCCAGGAGGGCGGCCAGGCTGGCGTAGGAAAGAGCCTCCGCAAAGCGCCCCAGTCCCCGCAGGCTGCGGGCCAGGGCAAAGGCCAGGCGGGCCTGCTCCTCGGGTGGGGCGCCCTGGGCTTGTAGCTGCTGAAAGGCCGCCTGCAGGGCCAGAAGACCCTTGGCGGGCGGGAGCGAGAGGCCCAGGTGGTAGAGCGTGAGGGGGGTCTGGGCCACTTGGGCAGCGGCCAGGGCCAGGCGGCGGTAGGTGGCGTGGTCGCCCTGCCGGAAGGCGACGAAGCCCAGGAGGGCCAGGCGTTCGGCGCTTTCCGCCTCCTCCCGCGGCTGCCAGGCCTCCAGCAGGGCCGCGGCCTCGGCGGGCTTCCCCAGGGCCAGCAGGGCCAGCGCGGCGGTCTTGGGCTTGCCCCGCTGCTGGGCCAGGGCCAGGGCCTCGGCGTAGCGGCCCTGATGGTAGAGGGCCAGGGTGTCCATGGGGGGAGTATAGCAAGCTGTACCCCTCCCCACCTGGGGCCTGGGAACGAAGGCCCAACTTTCACCTGGTACGGTTGTCGCGGGAACGGAAGCCAGCTCTGCCCGCCAGCATCGGCAAATGGAGATCGCCTGCTGCTGCGGCTACGGAACGAGGGGGGATCGGGCTGGTCATGGCGAAGGAAGTTGTGCCAGGAAGCAAGGGCCTTTTGCAACGTCCATATCCCGCTTTGAAGGGAAAAACGCTGGCTCACGAACCGATCGAATGAGCGTGGTGCTGGATGCCTCGGCCTTGAAGACGTCCAGCCCGTGGCAAGGTTGAGCTGCGGGTCGTGCGCTAGGGCATACCCCGCCGGTAGGTGATGGCCTCGGCCAGATGGGCCTCCTGGATGCGCTCCGACCCCGAGAGGTCGGCGATGGTGCGGGCCACCCGCAGGATGCGGTCGTAGCTGCGGGCGGTGAGGGAGAGGCGCCGGGTGGCTGCTTGCAAAAGCGCTTCGGAGGCAGGGGAAAGTGCGGTGTGCTGCCGCAGCGCTCTGCCGAAAAGTTCGCTGTTCAGTTTGCCCTGGCGAGCCTTCATCCGCTCCCTGGCCGCCAGTACCCGTTCCCTTACCGCGGCGGTGGACTCCCCCTCCGGTGCGCGAGCCAGCTCCTCGGGGGTCAGGCGCGGCACTTCCACCACCAGGTCGAAGCGGTCGAGCAGGGGGCCTGAGATGCGGCCCACATAGCGCATCCGCTGGGTGGGGGTACAGCTACAGGGCCTCTCCGGGTCGCCGAACCACCCGCAGGGGCAGGCGTGTGCAGGGCAATCGGGGTATTCCCGGTCATGTGGATTACATTCTTCCCCGACGGAAGCCGGGGCCGCCGGGGAAAGAGGAGGTACGGGCTGCCCTGGTGGAGGAGCACCGCCGGACAGGGGCCAGTGCCCGCAGCCTGGCCCGGAAGTATGGGGTGAGCAACGGGACAGCCTGGAGGTGGGTATACGGGAAGCGTGCTCGTCCGAAACGGGAGCCCGACCCCCGCTACCCCTATCCCCTCCCCGATGCGCTGTGGCAGCGGTTGGAGCCGCTGTTTGAACCCCAAGCCAGAGGAGCCCCACCCCGCTACGCCAGGCGCTCCCTCGTGGAGGCCATCTTCCTGGTGTTGCGGGAGGGGCGGCCCTGGAAGAGCCTGCCGTCCAGCTACCCGCCGGGGAAGATGGTCTACTGGCACTATCAGAACTGGGTCAGCCAGGGGGTGTGGGCGGAGGTGGAGGCGCTGGTTTCGGCAGGCGAGCTGGATTCCAGTCCAGGAGCCTGCTAGCCTTGGTACGTGCTAGGAGCTTATTTATGGAACTGCTGGAGGCCAGGCGTGCACAGCGCTACACCCTGAGCGAGGCTGCCGAGCTGCTGAGGGAGCCGGTAGAGCGGGTTTCCCTGGAGCTGGTCAAGCGATGGCCGCAGGCCGATCCCCAGCTTGTCACTGGGGCCCAGCTGGAGGCCTGGAAGGGGCTGCGGTGGTTCCTGTACGCCTGCTTCAGCCTGGCCGAGTTGGCCGGGCTAAGCCGGGCTGGATACCGCCCGCCCGAGCTCTTCGAGGCCGCCCATGCCAAAGCCGTCCTGGCCGGCCTGCGCAACGAAGCCCTGGAGGAACTTGATTTCGGTCTGTCGCCAGCATCCAGCCTGCTGGAAAGCCTGGAGGAGCGCCTTAGCGGACACTGGCAGAAGATAGCCCAGCAGCTGATCGAAGCCAGAGACCGTCTGCGGGAGTGCCACCGCTTTCTGCGGGGTGGCTCGGCGCAGTTGGACGAGGCAGCCAGGTGGCTGGGGACGCTGAGCACCTTCCTGGAAAGCAGCCGGGGGGAGTGGCCGGCTCCGGTGAGCGAGGACGTCGCCCGCTGCGCCCAGAGGGTACTTTCAAGGCTGTTCTACCTCAGGGTACAGCTGGAAACCTCGGAAGAGGAACTCGAGACAATGGGCTGGCGCACGGACTGGACAGAAGCCGACACCCGCGAGGAGTTGCTCGAAGCCCTGCGGGAGCTGGGGGTCTTGGTGGGTAGGCTGCGGCGGGAGCTGGTGCGGCACTGCCGGGTTGCCCTTTGACGCCGGGGGCCGCGCCTCAGCGCTCACAGGCCACCCCGTCCCCATCCCGATCCAGTCCTGGGCGGTACCCCGGCTGGCCCTGGTAGATTGGCGCGGCTCCGGCAGCTCGGGCCTCGGCGCAGCTGCGGTAGTGACCTCCTCCCCCCTCTAAAGAGGGGGGCTTCCTCCTCGAGGAAGACTCACACGGATATAGGGATTAGACCCCAAGATCCGTGTGACAGCCTCCCTCTCCAGAGGCGTGAGTTCGGGCCGGTCCAGCCCTACGGCCTGATCCGGGCTCAGGCCAAGCCCTTTTCTCAAGATGACCAGGGCGGCGTTCTGGTCTCTATCGCAGACCCAGCCGCACT
>Ga0308389_1001471_pt1 | contig 15876 bp, 12 predicted proteins | sample Hotspr2Sample148_FD_202362 | JGI IMG/M metagenome (GOLD analysis project Ga0308389, IMG submission 202362) | Hot spring phototrophic mat microbial communities from Mushroom Spring, Yellowstone National Park, Wyoming, United States - 20040719_148 ... | reverse complement strand
TGCAGCAGGGCTTTGCTGCGCAGGTCCACGGCCAGGATTTCGATGCGCCAGTCGGATGCTTCCCCAAGCAGGTCTTCCAGAATCATCGCCAGCGAAAACGGCTCTTCACCCGTCGAGCAGCCGGCGCTCCACAATCGCAGGCGTTTCGTGTCGGCGCGCTTCTCGATGAGTTCAGGCAGCACCATGCGCCACAAAGCCCGAAACTGCTCCGGCTCGCGGAAGAAACTGGTTTCACCCAGCGCAATTTCCTCCGCAACCGAATGAAGTTCGCCGGGCGACTGCGCGGCCACGCGGCAGTAGGTCATCTCGTCAAAGAGCAGCCGGCGCGCCTTGTCCGTCACCACGGCTTGCAGTGCCGCCCGCAGGGTCTCGTTCGGAGCCCAGCCGTAAACCTGGGCCAGGGCCTTTTCGAGCTGCGGCAGGTGGGGATTGGTCAGATTCCGCTTCTTGACCGGCATCGCTTACGTTTCCGCCCCGGAGGAAGTCAGGCCCCGTGATGGTGGCACGTCCGAGGTCGGCGTCTCCGACGCCGGCCAGTCCGACGCGCCGCCCGTTTTTGACCGCACCTGAATGTCCGTAATCCGCATCGTACGGTCAATGGCCTTGCACATGTCAAACAGGGTAAGTGCCGCCACACTGACGGCGGTCAGGGCCTCCATCTCGACGCCCGTGCTGGCTCGCGCCCGGGCCGTCGCGGTGATGAGGATGTGGTCCGCCGCCAGCGTCAGTTCGACGTTGACATAGGCCAGCGGCAGCGTATGGCACAGGGGAATCAGCCGGTCGGTTTGTTTGGCCGCCAGGATGCCCGCCAGGCGGGCAGCTTCGAGCGGATCGCCCTTGGGTGTCGTCCGGGCGCGAATGGCCGCCACGGTTTCCGGCCGCATCAACACCACACCCGAAGCCGTCGCCGTCCGGTCGGTGATTGGCTTTTCTCCGACATCCACCATCGTGAGGCGTCCGGTTTCATCAATGTGGCTGAACGGCATGAGCTTGGCAGACTGACCGGCGACAGGGGCATTTCACAGGGGGGCAAAGGGTTTCTGAACAAAAGGAAAAGCCGTCCTTCAGCAACAACGAAGCACGGCTTTGTTCCCTGGAAATGTGTGGCGGAGCTGACGGGGCTCGAACCCGCGACCTCCGACGTGACAGGCCGGCGCTCTAACCAACTGAGCTACAACTCCGCAAATTGTTCTCCCCCGCTCACGTCCCACCGCGCCTGTCCGCGCTGCGACGTGGTGGGCGGTACTGGGCTCGAACCAGTGACCCCCGGTTTGTAAGACCGATGCTCTACCACTGAGCTAACCGCCCATCACCGCTCCCCGCGTCGGAGAACGTCCAGAGTAGGCGGGATGCCACTGGCTGTCAAGTCTCTCTGTGTTTTGCCCAGCCCGACATCCTTCAGTCCCTACCGGCCACGGCGGCTGCCGGGCGCGGGGTCAGAAACTTCTCTGAGGTATCCGGCTTCTGCCCGGAAAACTTCCCGATGGCCGCGTTGTCCATGTTGATGGAGCAGAGGCTGCCACACATCGAGCAGACCTTGGCATTGGCGGCTTCGGATTCTTCCTTGTAGCGCCGCGCCTTTTCGGGATCCATCGCCAACCGGAACATGCCGTCCCAGTCGAGCTGCTTGCGGTAGCGGGACATCTGATCGTTCCAGGCCTTGGCCCCCTTGACGCCCTTCACCAAATCCCCGGAGTGAGCGGCAATGCGCGTTGCGATCACGCCTTCAATGACATCCTGCCGGTCGGGCAGCCGCAGGTGCTCGGCCGGAGTGACGTAGCACAGCATGTCCGTGCCGGCAGCGGCAGCAATCGCACCGCCGATAGCGCCCGTGATGTGGTCGTAACCGGGCGCAACATCGCAGGTCAGCGGCCCCAGCACATAAAACGGCGCTCCGTCACAGACGCGCTTCTGAAGCTGTACGTTGGCCACGATCTGGTCGAGCGGCACGTGGCCCGGGCCTTCCACCATCACCTGGCAACCCTTCTCCCGCGCGCGCGCCACAAGTTCGCCCAAAACCAGCAACTCGGCCAACTGTCCCCGGTCGCTGGCATCACTTGTCGCACCCGGACGCAGACCGTCGCCCAGCGAAAAGGTCACGTCGTAGCGGGCAAAGATGTCGCACAGGCGGTCAAACTGTTCATAGAGCGGATTTTCATTGCCGGTGGCTTCAATGTAGGCCGCCAGCAGTGCCCCGCCCCGGCTGACAATTCCCTCGATGCGCTGGTGCTGGCGCAGTTTTCGGACTGTTTCCTTCGTCACCCCGCAGTGGACGGTCATGTAATCCACGCCCTGCTGCGCCTGCTTCTCGATGACGGCAAACAACTCTTCCGGGTCCATTCTCAGAATCGAACCCTCTGCAGCGACCTGGTAAATGGGCACCGTGCCCAGCATGAGCGGGCTTTCCCGGATGAGCGTTTCACGGATCAGGTCCAAATCCGTCCCGGTCGAGAGGTCCATGACGCTGTCGGCCCCGTACTGCACGGCGGCGTGCAGCTTGGCGATTTCCTCTTCGAGCAGTTGGTGGTAGCCCGACGCGCCAATGTTGGCATTGACCTTCGTGCGGAGTCCCTTGCCAATGCCGATTGGACGAAAGTGGTGACGAATGTTTTTAGGGATGACGATGGTGCCGTCGGCCAGCCCCTGCCGGATGAATTCCGGGTCGAGCCGCTCGTCCTCGGCGACGGCGATCATCTCCTCAGTGATCTTGCCAGCACAGGCCAGCATACGAAGTGTCTGGTATTCACCACGCACAGTGGTATCCCTCCCTTGGTTTCAATCAGGGCCTGAAGTGTGGTGGACAAGGCACGTCCAATACAAGCCAGGGCAGCGCACTAGTCTTCGTCGTGGCTGCTTCCGTCATAGTGCAGGACGAGTGGCTCATTGTCCGCGCGGGTTTCCAGGTGCACCGGCCGCCCCCACAGGGTGTAGATGTATTCCAGCACCTTGCGCGCGTATTTGAGGTCCAGTTCCACCCCCTCAAACCGATGGGTCAGGTACAACTCGCGGTTTCGGTTGTAATCCCCATCCGTAACTTCGATGTACGGGAAGCCGAAGTTGGTCATATTGGCCACCAACTGGTCACGGACGCGCTCCCAGCGTTTTTCCGTGATCGTCCACTCCTCGTCATCCACGAGTTCATAGACATAAAGATCGAGTTCTTCGACCAGCTCTTCCGTCAGGTAGTTACGCAGGAAGGACACGTCACTTTCCACTTCCCGCACCTCGAAGATTTTTTCGCGCCCCTGCCCACCGGGACGGCCGTAGGCTTCCCGTTCCTCGGCCGTCGGGTTGTCCCAGCGGCGCTCGATGTCTTCAAAGATTTTGTAGCCCAGATAGTAGGGATTGAGCTGCCCCTTGTGGGGTGAGACGACCGAAGCGTGCAGTTCGGCAAACTCAACGAATTCATCTGTGCCCTCGCACAGTTCGCGCATGATGCGGGCATGCCAATAGCTGGCCCAGCCTTCGTTCATGATTTTCGTCTGCATCTGCGGCACGAAATAGAGCATTTCGTCGTGAATCATCATCATCACGTCGCGCTGCCATTCTTCGAGCACAGGGGAATAGTTGGCAATGAACCAGACGAGGTCTTTTTCGGGATAGACCAGCTCGCCCGGCTTGCGTTTCGGCGGCGGTGCCGTCTCGCCGGCCGGCTTCTCGCCCAACCGCAGGATGTCCTCAAAGGGATTTTCCCGGCCGCTGGTGCTTTTTTTCTCCGGCGGCGGGGGCAGGTCACGTTCCTTGCGAATGAAAAAGTTGGGGTCTATGTGCTCCTCGATGGAGAGCACGGCATCCAGAAAAGCCTCGACGGTCTTGCGGCCGTACTTGAACTCATACTCCTCAATACGCGCCGCATGCAGGTTGACTTCATCCACCATCCGCCGGTTGGTGTGGGCAAAGTAGGCGTTGTGCTTGAAGAAATCGACATGCCCCAGCACATGCGCCATCACGAGCTTGTTCTGGAGCGGTGAGTTGGTTTCAAGCAGGAAGCCATAGGCCGGGTTCGTGTTGATGACGACTTCATAAATGCGCGACAGCCCGAAGTCGTACATCGTTTTCATCCGATGGTAAGCCTTGCCGAACGTCCAGTGGGAGAAACGGCCCGGCAGTGCATACGAGCCAATCTCGTACATCACCGTTGCCGGTACGATCTCAAAGTTCACCGGAAACGGGTCGAGACCAAACCCACGGGCGATTTCCCAGATACGTTCGAGAGCTTCTTCGAGAGCAGCGAATTCCTTGTCCACGGCCAGATACCTCGCTCGGTAGCAGTCGGCGCCGGGCAGCAGCGCGACAGTTCGTGGCCGGTCGGAGCAACGGCCACATCGCAGGTGAGATGATTGACGATAGCCCTTTGCCCGGGTCGTCTCAATAGGCGGTCGGGGTGGATGCGACGCCCCTGGGCGTACACGCTGGCTCCAACTTCTCAGGATTTCAATCCCTGGGGGTTCGTTCAGCCGCTCTGGCCTGTTTTTCAGCCTGCCGAATCCGCTCGATATTGCGGCGCTCAACGGCGGTCAGCTTGTCTTCGGCATTGCCGTCGGTCGGATGGTACCACGGCTGCGCGCCAAAGTGCGCAGCCAACTCCGGGTCGGAAAAACGATAGCCATGCCGCGCCAGTATCTCGTTGCGCATCAGACGCAGCTCTTCTGCAGTCAGGTCGCGCAGGTCATCATCGGTGAGATCGCGCAGCGAAGCCTCCGGGAAATCCCCCGGTATGTCATCCGGGTTCGGGGCGTCCGGGTCGGCAGCCTCGGGCTGGCGGGGCGGACCGGAGGCTTTGGTATAGGCACTGATTCCCTTTTCCTTTGCCAGTGACGCGACAGCCTTCGCCTCAGCTTCCGTGGCGTAAATCCCCAGCGCCACGATGTAAAAGCCCGGCTCGAAGTTTGTCCACTCGTCCGTTTTGACGACAAAAGGCTGCAAACCGGCCTTGAGATAGGCCTGTTTCCTGGCTTCAGCAGCCTGGGCCGTTTTGGCTGAGAACGCAATGACGTAAAACCCTTCCGAACCCGGTTCGAGGGAGGTCGGCGGCGCGGGTGGCTCGGCAGCAGGTTCAGCCGGGGTATCCAATGCCGGAGTATCTGACCTTGTGGGGAGCGCCGGGGATGGTGCCGGTTCCACAACCGGCGGCACAGGAGCCGGCTGTGCCTGGGAGCGGAAAGCCTGGCCCTGAAAATAGACCAGCAGGGCCAGAAACAATGTCGCCCCCAACAGCAGGGTTACGGCAACACCAGCCGCAATCCACCACCAACCCTGACTTTCCCGGCCCTGGCTTTCCCGGCCCTGGTTGCCCCGGCTCTCTGTGCCGGGGGTCTCGCTGTCCAGACGGTTTTTGTTGTGGCTGCCCAGGGCAGCGGAAGCTGCCGGGCCGAGGCCGGCAGCGCGGTCCGGCGGCAGCGGCAGCGTATCGGCGGTCGGGGTGGCCGGGATTGCAGACGGAGCAGCCCCGGCCGGCGTCGAAACCGGCGCCGGAACGGATGCCGCCGGTACGGTGACAGCGGCCGCCCGGCTGTCGGTGGCCGGACGCGCCGGCGCTGTCGCCGGGGACGCCCCCCAGGCCCCGACCGGGGCTGACGCCGCAACGGCCTGCGCCAACGCCCGCCGCATCGCCGTGGCTGTGGCAAAACGGTGCGCCGGGTCCTTGCACAGCGCCGTCACCAGAAATGACCGCACAGCAGGCGGAAAATCAGCCGGAAGCGGTGCCGGCTCGCGGGTGAGGATGGCCGCCATCAGGGAAGTGAGGTCGGGTTGTGGAAAGGGCAACCCACCGGTGATGAGCTGCTGGAAAACCACGCCGGCAGCCCACAGATCGCCCTGCTCGGTACGTACGCCGTCGAAGGCCTCCGGCGGCATGTAAGCCGGTGTGCCGGCAATGTGTCCCGTGTGGGAGGTGGCACGCACGACCCGCGCAATGCCAAAGTCCGCCAGCCGGGGCGTTTCCCCTTGCAGCAGCACGTTGGCCGGTTTCAGGTCGCGGTGAACGATCTGGCGCGCATGCAGGTGCTCCAGCCCGGCGAGAATCCCATCCACCATTTTGGCGGCTTCCGGCAGGCTGACGACACCGCCCTTCCGCACCAGCCAGTCCACCAGCGAACCGTCCGGGGCGTACTCGCTGACGATGACGACCTGGCCGTCATAAATATCGGCCTCGATGATGGGCAGCACGTTGGGATGGCCGCTGGCCTGGGCCCAGATGGACGCCTCCTTGCGGATGGCATCGAGGTCCACATCGTCTGCCAGCGGAATTTTGAGGGCCACGCGCGTCACGGCCAGCGCCGTGCGCCGTTCCGCCAGCCAGACCTGCCCAAAAGCGCCCCGTCCGAGCAGGCGGACAAGAGTGTATGGCCCCAGCGTGTCACCAGGCTGCATGCTGCCCCCCAAAATCTTGCGAGCCAACCGTCCGTGAAAGCAACCGCCCAGGCATCAGGTGTTTTTTCAGCGGGATGAGTCTGGCAGAACGTGTTTTTGCCGTTGAAATTCCACCGGCGTTGGCATGAGAATGCCGCTACCGTTTGATGTTCGTCAAATATCGGCAACCTTTTGGTTTCCACGAGGACAGACCGTAATGAAAACGCTGCGCCTGGGCGTTGCGGGCTGGTGGCTGCTGTGGCTGGTCATCCAGATTGGCATGCCGGTCAGGGCAACGGAAACCGTCTCCGTCCCGGCCGAAGTCCGCGCCATTTTGGCCCGGATTCAACCGGCCACCTTGCGCGCCCACACCGAACTGCTTTCCGATGATCTGTTTGAAGGCCGCGCCCCTGGCACGCGCGGCGGACTCCTTACGGCGAAGTACATCGCCGCCCAGTTCCAGACCTACGGGCTGGAGCCGCTTGGCGGCTCGTATTTCCAGAACGTGCCTATTGTCAATCTGCGCGCCATCCCAACCACGATGACCTTTCGCGCAGCGTCCGGGGCAACCGTCGAACTGGCGTATGGGACGGAGTTCACGGCGCAATCCGGTGAGTGCCTGCCTGAAGTCCGGTTCGATGATGTTCCGGTTGTCTTTGCCGGCTACGGCATCGTCGCACCGGAATATGACTGGAACGACTACAAGGACGTGGACGTGCGCGGCAAGATCGTCATGCTGCTGGTCAACGATCCGGGACTGCACAACCCGTCCATTTTTCAGGGGCGGACGCTGACCTACTACGGGCGTTGGACGTACAAGTACGAGGAAGCCGCCCGCCAGGGCGCGCGCGGGGTGCTGCTCATTCACACGACCGAGAGCGCCACCTATCCGTGGCAGGTGGTCCAAAGCTCCAACACCGGCACGCGGTCGGAACTCGTCCGGGATGCCAACTCCCCGCCGGTCGTGGCCTTGAAATCGTGGATTACCGATGATGCGGCCGTGCGGATTGCCCGGCTCGGCGGCAAGCGGCTGGCCACGCTCATCGAGCAGGCCGAACGGCGGGACTTCCGCCCGGTGCCGCTCGACACGACCCTTTCGCTGCACCTGAAAAGTGAAGTGTCCACACTTGAGTCACCGAATGTCGTCGGATGGCTGCCAGGGCGTGACGAGAAGTTGCGCGATGAATGTGTTGTCGTCACGGCGCACTACGACCACTTTGGCGTCAAGGAAGACCCGGCTTCCGGGCAACGGCTGATTTACCGTGGCGCGCTGGACAATGCTTCGGGCGTGGCAGCTCTGCTGGCGATGGCCGAGGCGTTGGGGAAATCAGACTGGCGTCCGCGCCGATCAGTGCTGTTTTTGTCGGTCACGGCCGAAGAACAGGGCCTGCTGGGGGCGCAGTATTACTGCGAACACCCCCTCATTCCCCTCGAAAAAACGGCAGCCAACATCAACCTCGACGAAGTCAATGTCTTTGGGCGCACCCGCGATTTCGTTCCGCTGGGGGCGGAGCGTTCGACGCTTGGCAAAACCATTGACGCGCTGGCCAAACTGGAGGGGCTGGTGATGAAGCCGGACCCGTTCCCCCAGAACGGCTCATTTTTCCGCTCTGACCACTTCTGCTTTGCCAAGGCCGGTGTACCGTGTCTGTCGCTCAACTTTGGCGTCGAAGTCGAAGGCAAACCGGAAGGCTGGGGCAAACAGCGGTTTGACACCTACGTGCGCCGCGACTACCACCAACCCACGGACACCATTCAGGAAGACTGGGACTTTCGGGGGGCGGCCCAGCATGCGCAGTTTGCCCTGCTCATCGTGGCCACCGTTGCCGATGACCCGGCGATGCCCGACTGGCTTCCCGGCGAGGCCTTCCAACGCAAGAAGACCTGAACCCCCTGCCCGAACTGGAGCCAAACTCACCCATGTCCACCCAAGTTGAGTCACCGGCGGCGACGCACTTCCAGCCCTTCGTGGCCAGCGAAGCTGTCCTGCCGGAATTTACCCTGCGCAGCGTCCTCGTCGGCGTCATTCTGGGGATCGTCTTCGGGGCGTCTTCCGTTTATCTGGCGCTCAAGGTCGGTCTGACGGTATCGGCCTCGATTCCGATTGCCGTCCTTTCCATCACGATTTTCCGGGCGCTGGGCAAAAGTTCCATTCTCGAAAACAACATGACGCAGACGATTGGCTCGGCCGGCGAATCGGTCGCGGCGGGCGTCGTCTTTACCGTGCCGGCGCTGTTGCTGATGGGCTATGCACTCGATCTGTCGCGCACGACCCTGACGGCGCTGACCGGCGGTTGGTTGGGCGTCCTGCTGATGATTCCCCTCCGGCGGGCGCTCATCGTCAGGGAACACGGCAAGCTGACCTATCCCGAAGGCACGGCCTGCGCCGAAGTGCTCATCGTCGGCGAAAAGGGCGGTAGCCAGGCCAGGCTCGTCTTTGGAGGCTTCGGGCTGGCGCTGCTGTACAAGTTCCTGATGTCCGGGCTGCACCTGTGGAAAGAGTATCCCGAAAAGGCCTTGGGCAAGGCGCTGCCCGGCGCGACGCTCAGCGCCGAAGTGTCGCCGGAACTGATGGGCGTCGGCTACATCATCGGGCCGCGGGTGGCCGGGATTATGCTGGCCGGCGGTGCGTTGTCGTATCTGGTGCTCATCCCGACGATTGTCTTTTTCGGCAGCGGCCTTAGTGAACCACTGTTCCCGGCAGCAAAGCTCATCCGGGACATGTCGCCCAGCGATGTGCGGACCAACTTCGTGCTTTACATCGGGGCCGGCGCAGTCGCCACCGGCGGCATCATCAGCCTGGTACGCTCCCTGCCGATGATCCTGTCCGCCTTCCGCGCCGGCGTGGGGGGCTTCAAGGCCGCCGCCGCGACGGCCGTAGTGCGGACCGAAAACGACCTGCCGATGAACTTCGTTCTGGGCGGCGCCGGGCTGCTGTGGATCATTCTCAGCACCGTCATTTACTTCACGGCGGGCGAGCTTGGGTTCAGCCTGCTGGCAGCGGCGATGATCATCGCCTTTGGCTTTTTCTTCGTCACTGTGTCGTCCCGGATTACGGGCGAAATCGGCTCTTCCTCGAATCCGATTTCCGGCATGACGGTCGCCACAATCCTGCTGACCTGCCTTATCTTTCTGGCAATTGGGAAAGTCGGCATCGAAGCGCGGGTCGTGGCGCTCTCGGTTGGCGCGGTGGTATGCATTGCGGCGGCTATCGGCGGCGCAACCTCACAGGATTTGAAAACGGGCTTTCTGGTTGGGGCTACGCCACGGCAGCAGCAAATCGGACTGGTCATCGGTGTGACCACCTCAGCGCTGGCCATCGGCTGGGTGCTTTCGTTTCTGAACGACTCGAACACGATTTACTTCCCCAAGGAAGCGCCGGGCTACACGGCCACAGCGACCGAGAACCGTACCGTGACGCTCGCCGGAAAAACCTACCGCATTCACAACGTGACCGAACCGGCGGCGGGACTGCTTCCCGGACGCTACCTCATCAACGACGCCGGACAGATTCGGTTCGTCATTGATCCGGGCGTGGGCGGGATTGAAACCAGACAGCTCGTTGAAACGACCGGGCCCATACAGGGCACAGACACCGGCCGGACCCTGCGCGGCCTCGATGACCAGACCTACCGTGTCGTGCAGGCGGCCAAGTCGTCGGAAGTGGTCGTGGAATATCTCGTGGACGAGCAGGGACAGGCCCACTACCGGCTTGACCGGCGCGACCTACCCTACTCTGCCCCCAAAGCCAGCCTCATGAAGCTCATCATTGACGGCATTCTGACCCAGAAACTCCCGTGGGGACTGGTGCTGCTGGGCATGTTTATTTCCATCACCATGGAGTTGTGCGGCGTGGCGGCGTTGCCGTTTGCGGTCGGACTGTACCTGCCGTTTTCGACTTCGGCGGCAATTTTCGTCGGCGGCTTCATCCGCTGGCTGGTTGACCGTCAGACAGGCGGCGCGGTTTCTGAAGCGGAAGCGGAGGCCGGGAGTGGCGTTCTGTTCAGTTCGGGACTCATCGCCGGCGGCTCGATTGGAGGCCTGCTGCTGGCCGCCCTGACGGTTGTCGCTGGCGGATTTCTGACCACGCTCAACGTGGCCGAACACGTGGCCGAACACTTCCCGGCGCTCGAACACGGTGCCTTTGCCGACGCCTGGGCCGTCGCGGTGTTTCTGCTGCTGGGTATTGGCCTTTATCGAGTTGCACGTTCGTCTCCGGTTGGAACGAAATCATGAACACATACTTGTCTGTCTGGCGGATCGTGGCCGGTGTTGCCATTGGGATCGGATGCCTCTGGCTCGGCGCTGGCATTGCTTCGGGGCCGGTGAGAGCAGCCGGCATCGTGACCCGTGATAACGTACCTTTCAACTATGCAGAGGACCGGCTGCTCATCTACTACGACGCGGCTGCCAAGCGCGAAACCGTCGTATTTGAGCCGGCCATCCGCTTTCGCGGAGAAGCCTTTGCTTGGGCGATGCCCTTTCCGGGTGAAGTTCAGTTGGCAGCGGCCGGGCCACAGATTTTCCTTCGCCTGAGCGAATATCTTGCTCCAACGCTCATCGAGACGCGCCGGCGCTGGAAGCTGGCCTTTTGGTTGTGGGAGTGGTTCAAACCCAAGCCGGTCGTCAAACCCAGCGCACTTCCCAGACCGCAACCAGGGCAGATCGTGGTAGCCCGGCGCGTCGCCGAAGCCAGCATAGAGACCCTACCCCGCGCCACGAAAGAAGAATTGACCAAAGCGCTCCAGAAGGCTGTGGCGCGCCGCCCTGAAGAAACTCCCTTTGACCCAACCAAGCCGCCCACGCCGGAAAAACCGCTTCAGTTGTCGGAGTCATTTTTAGCGTGGGCTAAACCTCACCTTGACCAAAAGGCCACCTGGGTGATTGTTACAGCCCGAACAGACCCAGCAGACACTGCTCTTGGGTATGATGAGCAAGCCTCGATTCAACCCTTCGTGGTGTCCTTCACAACCGAGCAACCGGTCGTTCCGCTTACCTGCCCGGCCCCATTTCCTGCCTTGGAAGATGTACCAAAGCACCGCAACTTCAAGGCGTTCATTGTGACCAGGGAACGCACCGAGGTTCGCGCCGATGGAACGCTTTTGTTTGAGCCAGCGGCCGTCCCCTTTGCCGACCGCATCCCGGCAGCCGACTGGACCAAGCGGGTTCTTGCACCCACCCAACCGGAATTTCAGCCGGCTGAAGACACTTTTCTGACGACGTATTTTCACACCGAGCGTGACCAGCGGGTGTTTCAGACCAACCCGGTCATCGTTCCGGCCACGACGCAGACCACGATTCGTCCGCCGGCCAACATCGTCGTGCAGGAACAGCCGGTCATCATCCCTGGCGAGGCGCTGCTGCTCATCCTTGGCGGAGGACTCGTGTACTGGCGGCAGCGGCAACGGGAGCAGCGATAAGGGCCAAACAGTTCAGACCTGTCCGGCTGAGGGACAAAGATCGGCCAGGATACAGGACTGACACTGCGGATTCCGCGCGCGGCAGACGGCGCGCCCGTGAAAAATGAACCAGTGCGGCAGCATGACGTAGTGCTGTCGCGGCACGATGGCCATCAGATCGCGCTCAATTTTTTCGGGCGTCGGCGCGGCGGAAAACCCCAGGCGCCTTGCCAGCCGGGTGACATGCGTATCCACCACCACGCCCGGCGCTTGCCCGAAGGCATTGCCCAAAACGACGTTGGCCGTTTTGCGGGCCACACCGGGCAGCGTCAGCAGGTCTTCCATGGTACGCGGCACTTCCCCGCCGAAGCGCTCGACAAGCCGCTGCCCCATGCCCTGCAACGCCTTGGCTTTGTTGCGGTAAAAGCCGGTTGAGCGAATGTCTTCCTGCAGGGTTTCCAGGTCAGCCTGGGCATAATCCGCCGCCGTACGGTATTTCTGGAACAGTTCCCTGGTGACGAGGTTGACCCGCTCATCCGTACACTGGGCGGAAAGAATCGTGGCGACAAGCAGTTCCAGCGGCGTGCGGTAGTTGAGCGAGCAACGGGCATCGGGATAAGCGCGGCGCAAACGCCGGATGACCGTCTGCATCCGGCGGCGCTGGGCTGCCAGGTCGTCATTGACCGAGTTGGCGGATATGGGTTTTGGCTTTGATGGTTGCATACGGCGCAGCGATTTACTGAAAACGGCTTGACGATGGGCTGGCTTTGCAGCCAGCATAACGCTCTCCAACAACGCTTGAGAAATCATTCACGACCTAAACTCACGCCCAAGCTCGCAGCGTATGCCGAAAGTTCTGGTTCCCCTCGCGGTAGGCTTTGAGGAAATGGAAGCGGTCATCGTCGTGGATGTCCTGCGCCGGGCCGGGATCACCGTGGTGACGGCTTCCCTGACTGACCATCCGACCGTCACCGGCTCGCATGACATCCCCCTGGTGGCCGAGACGACCCTGGACGCCATAGCAGAAGACCACTTCGACGCTGTCGTTCTCCCCGGCGGGCTGCCGGGCGCGACCAATCTGCGGGATGATGCGCGGGTGGCGCGGCTCGTCCAGCGTACGGCGGAGCAGGATGGCTGGGTTGCGGCCATTTGTGCCGCGCCGCTGGCGTTGGCTTCCTTCGGCGTTCTGCGCGGCAAGCGCTTCACGTCGCATCCCAGCGTACGCGAACCGTTGCAGGCAGCCGGCGGCGAGTATGTTGAGCAGCGGGTCGTAGTGGACGGCCGGACGGTGACGAGTCGCAGTCCCGGCACGGCCTTTGAGTTTGCCCTTGAACTGGTGGCGCACCTGGTGGATGAAGCCACGGCGCAGCGGCTTTCCCAAGCGATGCTTGTGTCGCCGTCCACATCTGGAGTTTGATTCCGGCGTCTGCGTTTTTCCGTCTCAAATCGGTTATGCGTGACTTGCCTAAACGTCTGGCCGTTGGTGCTTTGCTTGGCAGCCTCGCGCTTGCTGCCGGAGTATCGGTCTGGCTCGTGTCGCGGTCGCACACAAGGTTTCCACAGGCACCACACCTGACACCTGACACCGTTGCCGCCAAGGAAGCCGTCACTGACCCGCTGCTCAGTGAACTCTTGGCGGACGACTACGCGGATGCGGAAGAGCTGGAATACTACGACCGGGCGGCGGTTCGGCAGGCGCTTCTGGCGGAACAGCAGCGCGCCACCGGCAAGCGGGCGGTAGCCGTTGCCTATCTGCTGGCAGCGCTGGAGGAAAACTACGCTCACAATCGCGGAATTGTGTTGCAGGCGTTTGAGGCGCGGCTGGCCGATCCGACCGAAGATGACGACGCGATCGAGTATGTCATTTCGCTCTGCCGTCGCGGCGACACGACGCTGCGGCAGCCCCTGTTGGGGGCCGCGCGGCGGTGCGTTGGCGAATCGGCAGAGCTGCTGGGAACGTTCTACGCCGACCTCATCACCTCTGACCTCGATGGCTTTCTGGAGTGCCTCAGCCATGTTCCTTCCGAAGACCAGCGGCGCATTGCCGACCTGATGGCGGCGAGCCTGTCGGAGGCTTCGGAGGACCAGGTTTCGGATGACCAGCTTGACGCGCTGTACGATGGGCTTATGCACCGCGCCACCCAAGGCAAACCGCAGCACCGGGCGGCCGCCCGCCAGTGCCTCGAAGCCCTTGACCGCGAGCTGTCTGATGGCGACACCACCGCGCCTGCCGCCATGCTTGCGCGTCAGCGGACGTAGGCCCGTCCTTCTTTCACTGTCTGCTATTACAAGCCAATCTGCCTTCTCTGCATAAGACTTGCGGCGCACTCCGTGGTTCAGCCTGTGGCCCCTGGGATTCCCCTGCCCACGGTTAGTTGGCACTGCCGCTCCGCTTTCACAATCGCTACAAGCGGATTTCACATCGCAGTAACGCGCCCTCCGTATCGCCTGTCAAAGAAATCAAGTTGCAGCACCTGCGCGTGCGAGTTGCGGAGAGGGTATGAGCAAGTGGCTGGTCAAAATTCAGGGATATGAATACGAAACAAACATTGATGAGCTGAAGCAGTGGATTATCGAAGGCAGGGTCCTGCCAGAAGACATGATTTTCCGGCAGGGCTTGGGCTGGAGAATAGCAAAAGAAGTACCAGCTCTTCGGGAAGCTTTCGAGGAACAAAGAAAAAGGCCTCCATCACAAAAGGAAACATCATTTCCTCCATCTTCATCTCCTCCATCTCTCTATCAACCAGTTACTTATCAAAATCCTCAAGCGGAGCAATACACGCTACCTACTCTTGCTCAAAGAGCTTTCGGCTTCTGGTTAGACCAATTTTCTTATGGATTATTCGCTTTTCCGGGTTTCCTGCTGTTTTACGTACAAGCAAGTGCAGCCAGATTAGAAGGTCTTCCTTTAGAAGAAGCTATAACACTGTCTCCTTACATTCTTATGGCTATTGGTTTGCTTATTAACTTCGGACTGAATGTTTACTCAACGTGTACTTATGGTAGAACACCGGGTAAGTTTTTGATGGGAACAGTCGTTCTTGATAGAGAGAGTAAATCTTTCCTTGGTTATGGGAGAGCTGTAATCCGCGAATTGATGAGGATGTTGATTTGTGGGTCACTTTTCGCCGGCGGAGGCTGTCTCTGCCACATTCTTCAGGCAATATTCTGCGGCTGGTTGGTTTTTGATTCCGAACGCAGACAGTTGTATGACTTGCTTCTTGGAGCGAATGTTTATGACATTTCGGATCAAGCTGATGTATCATATCAAGCAGAAGGGACATTGGCAGGGCGCATAAAGACAGCCAGGAAACTTTGGAGACTTTGGAGGGACTAATTATGTACTTCAGAAAACCCGAAAACCAGGATCAGCAGAAATTTTGGAAGATGTACATTGTAACCCTTGCCTGCTTTCTGGTGATAGGGATCATTCCTTCGATACCTATGATATCGAAATATGGGTTTCCGAGGAAAATAAAATTGCCTTCTGGTGCAGAAGTAGAGTTATTTCCTAGTACAGAGGTAGAAATATCACTTCCTGGAAGAACAAAAATGAGAATTTCAGATTCAGGAGCGCAATCCAAAACAGTGGAAATTCCTTCAAAACGTGCTTGGCTTGTTTGTCGTGACTCAGATACTGAAGTAGAAGCAGAATTTGGTTCGGAGGGAGAAATAACCATCAAAACGACCTGCCCAAAAGAAGATGTGGTCTCTTACTACAAAGAGAAGTTTGAAGAAAAAGGTTTCTCCTATCAGGTCGAAGAGTCATCTCCTTTTACAGTAATAAAAGCTACAAAAAATGGAACTGAATTCGAAGTAACAATTCTCGACGATGAAGTAACAATTGTAATAAAGTAATCCCTATCGAAGCTCAAACCATAGGTCCACAAGGCGTTAGCTCAAGGCGGAGAGCAAACATGGACACCTTGCCAGCGGCAACCAGGTAGAGTTTGTAAGGTGCTACCGGCAGGACTGCCGCTTACAAGCCATTCAGTGCGCCGTCAGGTGGCTGTGTCCCCGATCACCACTCGGCAGGACGTTCATCGAAAAGCGATTGAAGTCTATTGCCCGGTGCTGCCCGACGAGACGCTCGCGGCTGTAGGCATCAAAGCCCAGACCGTCGAGA